>Ga0163144_10000724_pt1 | contig 77540 bp, 61 predicted proteins | sample OliLak19BULKMAT1_FD_123175 | JGI IMG/M metagenome (GOLD analysis project Ga0163144, IMG submission 123175) | Freshwater microbial mat bacterial communities from Lake Vanda, McMurdo Dry Valleys, Antarctica - Oligotrophic Lake LV.19.BULKMAT1 | ecosystem: Environmental > Aquatic > Freshwater >... | reverse complement strand
GGCGCAGGTGCAGTGATGTCCCGCAGGCGCAGGTGCAGTGATGTCCCGCAGGCGCAGGTGCAGTGATGTCCCGCAGGCGCAGGTGCAGTGATGTCCCGCAGGCGCAGGTGCAGTGATGTCCCGAAGGCGCAAGTGCAGCAAGTATTTCCGAGCCGCGACCGTAAGGGAGCGGATTCTTTCTAGGATGGACGCCCGCTGAGACGGCGTTCGAAACCGCAGTTTACCGATGGAATTTTGAGAGGTTCGAACACAAATGAGCAAGGATCCGGCAGAGAAGAAATCAGGCGCAGTGTCCGCCTATCTAGCCCGCGCCGTCGCGCTGCATCTCGAAGGCAAGCGGCAAGAGTCGCTCCAGGAATTGCAGAATGCCGTTCAGGCCGGTGAGGATTCACCCGAGGTCCACTCCGCCAAAGGGCACCTCTTCTATGAACTGAACCGGTTCGAGGAAGCGACCGACAGCTACCTCCGACTGATTGAACTGGTCCCCAACCATCCCACCGCCAACTTCAACCTGGCAATCTGCCTCGAAAAGCTCGGCAAGTGGACAGAAGCAGGAAGCTCGTTCCAGCGCGCCCTGGTCAGCGATCCCGAACGCACCGACACCCGTCTCGGACTCGGCATTTGCATGCTGCACGGCGAAAAGCCGGAACCTGCCCTCGAACATTTCGACCGCGTCCTGGCACGCGACGAAAAGAACGAGACCGCCCAGTTTGGCAAGGCGGTCGCCCTGCAACTGCTCTGGAAGTTCGACGAAGCCGCCGCGCTCTATCGCAAGCTGCTGCAACGCAATCCCAAGTCGGAAGAGTGCCTGGTAAACCTCGTCACCATCGGCATGGCCCGCAAAGACGACGCGATGACCCGCGAGTTCTCCGAAAAGCTGCTCACGCTGCGTCCCTCTTCCCAGACCGCTCTCGAAGGCCTCGCAAGCTGCGCTTTCGGATCCAACGATCACGAAGCCGCCGTCACCTTCTGCACCAAACTCGTCGAAGCCTCGCCCGAACACTTTGAACGCTGGTTCAATCTCGGTGTCGCGCACCAGAAAACAGGCCGTTTCGACAAGGCTGCAGAAGCTTATCAGCGCGCCTTGAAACTGCGTCCGGATGCCAAGCAGGCCTACGTCAACCTCGGTATCGTCCACCAGGAAGCCGGCGAACTGGCCGAAGCGAAGCAGTGCTATGAGAAGGCCCTCCAACTGGCACCCGATCTCGCCGATGTCCAGTACAACCTCGCCTCCGTTTACGAGCAAGGCAACGCGCTCGAAGAAGCGGAACGGATGTACGCAAAGCTGCTGACCCGCAATCCCGACAACGAAGACGCCTGGTTCCGCCTGGGTCACCTGCGCTTGCTGCGCAAGGACTATCGCGGCGCCGGTGAATCGTTCGAGCAGTGCGTCCGCAAGCGTCCCGAATGGATCGAAGCGCACATGAACCTCGCGCTCTGCTGCTGGAACACCGGCAATCAGGCCGGTGCCGGAAGATCCTTCGAAGCGGTCCTCACCCAGGATGCTGGTTCGCTCGATGCCCTCCGCGGTCTGGCCGCAATGGCGATCGAGAAGGAAGACTTCGAGCAGGCGCTCGATATGCAGGCCCGTATGATCGAAGCTGGCGAACGTTCGCCGGAACTGTTCTACAATACCGGCCTGCTACTGCAGAAGTCCGGGCAGATTGGCGATGCGATCCGTCTGTATCGCGAAGCACTCGCCGAAAAGCCGGCCTTCGCGGAAGCAATGCTCAATCTCGGTCACGCGCTGAAGAGCCAAGGTCAAGAGGACGAAGCTCGCAAGCTCTGGAAGCAGGCTCTCGAAATTAAGCCGGAGCTCGCCGCTGGATACTTCGACCGCGCTTAGCTGCCCGATTCATCCGTTGAACCGTTCCAAGCCCCGGATGTCATCCGGGGCTTCCGCCTTTCCAACTCAAGAAATCGTCTTTTCCGGCAGAAGCTCAGTGCCGGCTCGGAGGAGGATCTCAACCCACTCGTCGAGTGCGGCCAAGAAATCGTCTTTTCCGGCAGAAGCTCAGTGCCGGGGTTCCAAGACCATCTTCATGCCGTGTTTCGGACGCAGGGTGATCATGGCCTTGGTCTCGACCGGATGCCCAGGCACGAGCTTCGGCGCGAACTTCTGTGCCAGGCAAGTCAGCAGCAGTACGCCTTCCATCCACGCAAAACGCTCGCCAATGCAGAGCCTCGCGCCGCCTCCGAAAGGAAAGTACGCAAATTTGGGACGCGTCGATGCCACTTCCGGCAGCCATCGATCCGGATCGAAACGATCGGGATGCGGATAAAACCGCGGATCCCGCTGCATCACGAAGGGGCTCATCAGCACGATCGAATTCGCTGCAATTTCATAGCCGCCGAGTGAAAAAGGCTGGATCGTCTTGCGTCCGATCGCCCAGGCGGGTGGATACAAGCGCATCGATTCGGCGAATACCATCTCGACGTACTTCAGCGCGGGCATGTCATCGAAGCCCGGCGTGCGGCCATTGAGAACACGGTCGATTTCGGCATGCATGCGGGCGGCGATTTGCGGATGCTCGGAAAGCAGATACCAGGTCCAGGTGAGGGCGTTGGCCGTGGTCTCGTGACCGGCGAGAAAGAGCGTCATCGCTTCATCGCGCACCTGTTCGTCGCTCATGCGTCCAGTGGCACCGCGATCTTCTTCATCCTGTGCGAGCAACAGCATGGAGAGCAGATCGCCTTTGTCTTCGCCCGAAGCACGATGCTCGGCGATCATACGATAGATGATTCGGTCGAGCGTTGTGCGAGCTTTCTCAAAGCGCTTGACGAAAGGCAAAGGCAGCTTTTCGAGGATCTCCGAAAACGGAAGCATCACGAGATTGAAGAGATCGAGGACGGCGCCTAAAGATTCACCGATGTCACGCGCCTCTTCTTCGACGTTCGCGCTGAAGAGCGTTTGCGCGACCACCGCCAGCGTCAGGCGCATCATTTCTTCCGCCATGTCGACGGTCTGGCCCGGCTGCCAGCGATCGCGCGTGCGGACGCCCCAATCGGTCATAGCGTCGGCATAACCCCGTAGACGGTCGCGATGAAAGGCGGGCTGCATCAGGCGGCGTTGGCGAAGATGGAAGTCGCCTTCACTCGTCAGCAGGCCTTCGCCGAGCATGCGCTTGGCACGCTGCAGCACGCGGCTCTTTGTGAAGTTGCCCTGCTGGGTAACGAGCACTTCTTTGACATACTCGGGATCGTTGATTAAGTAAACATCCTGCGCGGCGAGACGCAAAAAAGCGATTTCGCCGTACTGCCTGCGGATCTTCAACAGAAAGCCCGGCGCATCCTTGCGAAACTCTCTGAGGATCGCGAACGGCCAAATGCTCTTTGGGCCCGAGGGATGCGTCAAAGCCGTTGTCATCAGTGGTCCAGTTCTTTCTTCAGGTCGACGATCACCTGATCTCGCTTCTCACCATGCAGATCGGTTTCAAGCCGCCGCAGCGCCATTCCCACAACGTCGCGATGATGCAGTTTCGAGCCGAACTCTTCACTGAGGCGCAGCCAGATTTCGTGCACGCGATCCACATCCTGCGGCCACAAGCGCGGCGGGTGCGGACCCAGATTCACAAATGTGGAGGACCGGCCAGCCGCGATCACTTCGAGCGAAAACGGATGTCGCGGTTCCGGCAGTTTTTCCCAGGCGAGTCCGATGCGTCGTGCAAGTTCCTCGGATGCCATCTTTGCCGATACGCCCGTCACCAACCGCGCCGCCTTGAGCGTGGCTGCGGTCTGCACCATGGCATCGAACGGATCCATCGCCGGAATCACCATGAGTTCCACGGTCTTGCCCTCGCGCTCCGCCAGTTCCACCACATGGGTGAAGAGTTCTGACTCGTAATCGCTGAAAAGCTGGCCTTCTGTGAGATCGTATTCCCCTGCGCCAGTGCTGATCTGGCGGACGGTCATCACAACGATGTCATGACGGCGAAGATTGGTTTTTTCGAGAACCTTACGCAAATGATCCATACGACCGTAGTCGCGTATGGCGACGAGGACACCGCCAGGGCGCGCGTGGATACTGGTGGAATCCACCTGCGGTTGATGATCGAGATTGAACTGTTCGAGTCCCTTGGTATCGACCTTGCGGCGTTTGCTGATGCGATCCGAGATGGTGAAGATGATGAACAGCGAAAGCGTGAAGGCGATGCCGGAAATCGTCGCGGTCTTCTTGGTGAAGAGGTTCGCAATCGCGACGAAGCCCAGCACCAGCGTGATCACGCCGAGGCCGATGGGAATCTCTTTGCCACCGATCTTAATGTTGAAGGGAACCTTGTATTCCTGATCGTGGCGTTGGAATCGTAGCGCGAGTACGCCCAACGATTTCAGAAAGAAGCTCCACACCACGCCGAATGCATATGCTTCGCCAAGCAGGTACACATTGCCCCCGCTGGCCACGATGGTCACAATCTGCAGGATCGTGATGAGGTTGACGATGCGGAAGGTGGTTCCGAACTTCTTGTGCAGTTTGCGGAACCACGGTAGCAGCACGCCGTCTTCGGCGACGCGATTGAGCACACCGTTGGCACCGATCATCGAGGTATTGACCGCGCCCGACAGGATTAGGACGCCTACAATCACGACGAACACCTGAAAGGTCAAGCGCAGCAAATAGGGGCCGGCAAGGTTCATGGCCAGTCCGCCGATGAGGTTGTTGACGTAGTTCTTGCGAATCGCGTCGGGGATGATCATCGTTGCAAACACGGTGATCAGGCCGGTTGAAATCAACGCATAGGTGCAAACGATGTTGGCGGTAATGCGAAGGTTTTTCATCTTCGGATAGCCGATTTCGCGATAAACCTGGGCCAGGGTTTCGAAGCCGCTCATCGAAAGCAGCGAGTGTCCGAAGGCGATGACCACCAGCGCCAACGGCATGGTAATCCAATTGGTTCCGTGCAGCCAGCCCTGGGCATCCTCGCTGAGGTGGATGTTCGCGGCAATCGGCGCGGAAGGCATGTTGACTTCACCTCGAAGCAGCAACGTCAACGGGCACCAGATCAGGAGGATGCCCACCATGACGGTGGTGATCTGCATGATGCGCAGAGCCTTGCCGCTCGATTCGTGAATGCCCTTGGTGTTCTGCCACCAGAAGTAAATCGTGACGATGACACCGAATCCCGCCGCGAATAGATGCACCGGGATGCGCCAAGTCTGATTCCCCATCTCGCCGAATTCGTTGATGAGCGAACCCAGATATGTGCCCGCACTGACGACGCTGATGGGTCCGGTGAGTATGTAATCGAACACCAGCGCGGATACCGACAGGCGAGCCATGAATGGACCCATCGCATCGCGCACCACCACATAGACGCCGCCGCGTACGAACATGCCGCAGCTTTCCATATACACGCTGCGAACGGAGAAACCGAACAGCATGACAGCCAGCACGAACCAGGGCGCGGCTTTGCCGATGGCCTGTTCTGCGATGCCTCCTGCGTAGAACGACGACGACGCCAGATCGCTCAAAACGATGGCGGCTCCGCGCCAGAACGAAATGAAGGAAAGGGCGGCTGTCGTCGCCACAACCACTTTGGGTGAGACGGACGGGCGACTAGCGTTAGAAGACATTGCCTGTTCCCTATTCTACGATCAGAACAGTGCCCTTCAACGCTCTCGAAGATTATGCCCGCTTCATCTGCGGCCGTTTGCGCGGCGCAGGATACCAAGCGTTTTTCGTCGGCGGCTGTGTGCGCGACCATTTGCTGGGACATCTCGCCAAAGACTATGACGTTGCAACGGATGCCAGTCCTGAGGGCGTGTTGCAACTGTTTCCCGACGCGGGCGTGGTCGGCGCGCACTTTGGGGTGGTGCTGGTTCGAGAGGATCGTTGGCAGGTCGAGGTCGCGACCTTTCGCAGCGATGCGGAATACTCAGACGGGCGCAGGCCCGATGCGGTGCGGTTTGTGACTGATCCGAAGCACGATGCGGAGCGGCGCGATTTTACGATCAATGCGCTATTTCTGGATCCGGAAACAGATCGCATTCTGGATTTCGTGGGTGGGCGAGCGGATCTGGCGGCGGGTTTGATTCGTGCCATTGGCGATCCCGAGGCTCGTTTCGAAGAGGATCGCTTACGTCTGTTGCGCGCGGTTCGGTTCGCCGCGCGGCTGGGATTCCAGATCGAGCCTCGAACTTTCGACGCAATCCGGCGGATGGCGCCGCTGGTGAAGTTGGTGGCGGTAGAGCGTGTTCGCGAGGAACTGCATCGGATCCTTCCGGAAGGCCGACGCGGTTTGGATTTGTTACAGGAGACAGGGTTGTTGTCCGAACTCTTGCCAGAGGTTTCTTATACAGAAGAAGTGAAGCAGCGCCTCGACAGAACTGCGGAACTTTCGCCTTCGCTTGCCTGGGCGGCGCTCTTGTTGAATGCGCCCCACGGCACCGCGGTTACGATTGCGAACCGGCTGCGGTTTTCGATTTCTGAATTCGACGGCTTGGCAAATCTTCTTGCCAGCCGCGGTCGTGTGCGCGAGATCGAAATGATGTCGCTGGCAAACAGAAAGCGCCTCATGCGCGATCCTCAGTTTGACGAATACCTCGCACTGCACCGCATGTGTGGCGAGCCTGTGCCGGATCTACCGCGATACTCGGATACGGATTTGCATCCCGCCCGGCTGCTGACAGGGCTGGATCTCATCGACTTGGGTTATCCGCAGGGGCCGCTCTATTCGCGAATTTTGAGCGCCCTCGAAGACGCTCAGTTAGAAGGTTCACTGGGCAATCGCGAAGAGGCTGTGCGATGGCTGCGCTCACGGTTCTAAGTTTGGCGATCCGACGGATGTCAGCGACATCGACGATCTGGTCCGAAACATGGGGTTGCCGTGTGCGCCGCGAATGTCGAATCCGCAGAGAAAACGCCTGGTTCAGATGCCGTTGTGATTTCCGCCGATGCGGTCAGGATCGCGGATTCCGAGAAGGTCGTCGGCCTCACGTGAACTCCGAGCGAGAGTTAAACTACAAAGGATCCTCATCACGCGCCGGACTATGTGGACAGCAGATTCACCGATCCCTGGAATTCTAGAACGCCTTCGCTCCGGCGATGACCGCGAGCAGGACTTCCGCGCGCTCTTCGATCAGTGCTTTCCCCGCATACTGAGTTTCTTCCTGGCGAAAGGACTTTCTGAGGAAGACGCGCGCGAACTCACCCAGGGTGTGATGTTTTCTGTCTATCGGAGTGTCGGGCAACTGGAATCGGAACAAGCCTTCGCCGGTTGGCTCTTCACCATCGCACGCAACTCGATGGCGAACTGGGTCGACCGGCGCAACGCGCAGAAGCGTGGTGCGGAGTCCACCGTATTTGCGGGAGAAGAGTTCGATTTTGAGGACCTACGGGTCGACGTAGGCGGTTCGCTGCTGCAGCGGGAACGCGAAGAACTGCTGAGAGAAGCGGTGGATGCACTGCCGCCGCAGATGCGGCAATGCGTGCGGATCCGTGTATTGGAAGATGCCGGCTACGCGCAGATTGCCTCGCGACTGGGGATTTCGGTGAATACGGTGAAAGCACATCTCTTTCAGGCCAGAAACTCTTTGCGTATCAGGCTTGAGGGCGTGCTTCGGATGAAAGCGGAAGGGGACGGTGGATGAATCCTTCTGCTTGGGAAAATGCTGTGAGAAACACCTGTCCTGCGGATGCGGAATGGATCGACTACGCGAGCGGCGCGGTGCCTGCGGGCGCGCGGCGTGAATCGATGGAGGCGCATCTGGCTTCTTGTACGCTGTGCATCGCCGCGTTGGCGGATGCTCGTCTGTTTGCCGGGGATGGGGACGTTGCGGGAACAAATCCGGGAAAGGAACATCGAGAGTTTCAGGATCGCTTTGGACTCGCCCCCGCGCCAAAGCAAATGGCGAGGTCCGCTGGCTGGCCTGCATGGGTGGGCCTTGCCGCGGGACTGGCGATCGCTTGCGGAGCGGCTTTTTGGATCTACTTGAGCAATGTCGCGCTGAGCGATGAGAAGGCCGAGTGGAGCCGGAAAGAGGCGTTGCAGACAAGGCAGATTGCGCAGTTGGATCGAGAGCTGAGGGCTCCGCGAGTGAGCAGCGGCGGGGTGTACGATTTGAATTCTGCGGATTTCCAGCTTCGTGGCGGATCGTCGCCGCGAATGGCGGATGCGAAGTTTGCGCCTGCGCTGACGTTTCTGCTGCATTTGCCCACGAATGCCGATCGCGGTGAGACTTGGCGAGTCGAGATCGTGGACCGTGGTTCGAAAGAGGTGGTGAGTTCAAGCGTTGGACTCGCACCGCTTGCCGATGGGACGCTTGTGGTTACCGCTTCGGGACTTGTGGCCGGAGCGGAATATGAGATCCGCGCGCGGACGGGGGAGAGCCCGGGGGTTGGATTTTGGGTTCGGGTTGTTCGCTAAACCTGGACGGCTTTGTTGCTGTCCTTGCAGTTGAGGATCCAATTTCCATGAATAGAAGAATCGTCTCGCTCATGCTTGCGATGTTGGCAGCAGGTGTTTCTTTCGCCCAGGAGTACAAATATCGATGGGGCGACACAATGCTTACTTTGGACCGCCGAGGTGTAGTCTTGGGGTTTTCGCGAGCTGACGGCGCACAAGGGATTGTCGAGGGGCAAGACATGCCGATTGACAAAATGGTCCAGCTAGCTGAGCCACAGCTTAAGGCGAATCTGAAGAAATGGAAGACTCTCTATTCTGACGTTCCAATCCACCGAAAGAAAAGCGAAACTGGTCCCTTTCAAATTAACGCTCCCGCAAGCTTCCGATCGGTTACCAAAGATCCAAGCGATAGAGTGACGATTACGGAGGTGCGTTGGGTTAAGCCCAACCAAGTCGAGATACACGTCTCACCTCCGCCCGGATTGTTTATACGCGAATGCTCGAACTGCGCGCCACCCTGCTGTGTGTATTGCGGCATTGGCTGTTTGGGGGGAGCCGGAAGATCGCCCATAAGTCCTCAACCTCTCCCAGGACCAACGATGCCCCAAGGCACACTAGCATCGTCACGATTCGATGACGTGGTTTCAGAAGGGCTGCTGGCTGTTGTGGATTCCAACCATTTGGGGCCAACACCAGGAACATAGCAGGGCACTGCAACTCGGTGGGCAATCGAAGTCTGATGAGGCGATGACAATCTTGCTGTCTCTGACAGAGACGCACCCCAAGTTTGTGAGGACCTGCGCTGCCATCCGATCTGTTTTGCAGAAAACAGGACGAGTGGCTGAGGTGCCGGCGCTGTTGGATCGGCTTGCGATCCGCAATACCTATGCTCATTGCGGATTGGCCCGGCACTGGTACTTGCAGGGGGATCGCAACGCAATGGAACGGGCCGCCAGAAAGTGCCTCGATGCGGATCCAGAGTTCCTGCCAGCCTGGACAGAATGGCTTCACGGGCTAGCATCACAACAACGGCTCGCGGAAGCGTTGCCCGCAATCGAACTGCTGGAAAAAGGTAGTTGGATTCGGCGCGCAGTCATTGCCGCCTATGCGATTTATGGCAAGCCCGAAGCTATCATCGTCGAGGCGGAGCAGGCGCAACGCATTCGAAAGGGTGACCCTGACTTGGAGCGAATCCTTTTCGCTGGTTACCTCCAATCAGGACGTTGGGACGATGCGCTGCGTCTTGCCCAAGAAGGAGCCGCGGCGGCGCGACTTCGCGGCGATCTGGATCTGGAAAGACAACTGACCGGACGAATGGGCGCGGTCGCCAACCGACAAGGACGGTACGCGGATGGCGAGAACTACCTTCAAAAGGCCGTTGCGATGGCTCGTGAGCTTTCCGATGCGGACAGTGAACGTGTTTACCGACATGAGCTGGCGGAAACCCTGCGGCACTCCGGCAAGTTGGAGGAAGCGACTGCGGAAATCGACCCGGTCATCAAGATGCTGCGAGCGGGACGAGCGACCATAGACCTAGGCAGAGCGATTCACACCCGCTCGGAAATTCACCTGGAATCCGGCAACTACACGGGAGCGTTGGCAAGTCTGCGCAAGGCCCGAGCCGCGGCCCGAGCGATCGGCGGCGACACGGGTGGTGAACTCGAGGCCGCAGCGAGCACCACCGAAATCCGGCTTGCGTTGGGAGACGTTGGCGGAGCCCTCGAAGAGATAAAGGGCGCCCTGCGGATCGCACGTTTGCAACAGCGATCCGAATTGGTGCGGATCCTGCCTGTGGCAGCACGGGTCTATGTGGCCGCTGGCAATCGGTCGGAAGCTGCGAAGCTCTATGCCGAAGCGCGAGAGGCGGCGACAAAGCAGAAAGACATTCGGACGGGCTTCGATGTCGCCTTGCGCGAGGCGGAACTCGATGGGCGTCCGGCGGCATTCGATGCTGCGAGGCAACTTGCAAACGCCATCGGATCCAAGATCATCACCGCGCGGCTCGATCTTTCCGAAGCGGCGGCGCTAGACAAGTCCGGCAATACCGCCACGGCCTTGCAGCGTTTCGAATCCGCGCTTGCTGCGGGGCTGGCCATTCCATCCCCCGAGATCATCTGGCGTGCCCGTGCCGGAATCGCCTGGGTCAAGACGCGCCTACAAGCCCGCGCCGAGGCAATCGAACAGTACCGCCTGGCCACGGAGGCGATCGAGAACGTCCGCGCCAACCTGCTCTCGCTGGAAGACAGGGCCAACTTCTTCGCCGCCAGGACCAAGCTCTACAAAGATGCCGCGAACCTCCTGCTGCAAGAGCGCAAGCCCGCAGAAGCTTTCGCGTTCGCGGATCGTGGACGCGCGCGCTCGCTTCTCGATTCGCTGTCCACCAATCCTGAAACAAAAACCGTGGTTCCGGCCGGATCCATCGTCCTGTTGTACTTTCTGCATCCCGACGGGGCGAAGGTCTTTGCTCTGACAGAGGGGACGCCCCTCGTCGTCGCGCTACCAGCCTCTGAGGCGAGAATTGAGGCGGCCGTGCGCGAATACCGTGCATTGATCTCCTCGCCACCCGTTCGGGTGACCCAAGCGCGGATGACGGATCTCTCGCACCAACTCTACGCGGATCTGCTCAAGCCAGTCGAGCCGTTGCTCAAAGGCAAACGCGAAATCATCGTGATTCCAGATGGCTCGCTGTTTTATCTGCCTTTCGAGGCGCTCCGGAACCCGGCCTCAGGACAATACGCTGGTCATCGGTTCGACTTTGTCTACGCTCCATCGTGGAACGTCTACGCGGCATTGCGTGCCAAACCGAAGAGTGCAACAACCAGCGCCCTCCTCGCCTACGGCGATGCCGACTATCGTGAGCCTTGGAAACGCTTGCCGTTTTCGCGTGAGGAAGTACAGTCCATTGCCGGACTCTATTCCGCAAAGGCCCGCGTAGGAAGCGAGGCTAGCGAGACGGCGCTGCGAGCCGATGCGGCGGGCGGTTCGCACAGGATGATTCATCTGGCGGTGCACGCAAAAGCCGATGAGGCGAGCCCGCGATTTTCGTCTTTGGTGTTCGCATCCGATGACCGCAACGACGGGCTTTTACACGCTTACGAGATTCAGCGGATGCTGCTTCCCGCCGAGTTGGTCGTCCTATCGGGATGCGAAACCGCAATGGGAAAACGACTCACTGGCGAAGGAATCACAGGACTCACACAGAACTTTCTGCAAGCGGGGGCTGCCAGTGTTGCCGCCAGCCTTTGGAAGGTAGAGGATCGCGCGACCGCGGAGTTCATGCGCTTGTTCCACCTGGAATTACGGCGTGGACGCGCGCCTGCCGCGGCGTTGCGGTTGGCACGCACACAGCTTGCGGCACGCTTCGAGCATCCGTTTTATTGGGCGGCGTTCATCCTCATCGGCGGAAGCCGTTGAGTCTGGACTATTCGTAAAACCGTTGTGCGATCGGGAACCGTCGGCCAATGCCAAAGGCCTTGCTGGTAATCTTCAACCCAGGAGCCGCCTGCTGGCGCTTGTACTCGTTGCGATCGGTCTTGTTGATGATCTCGCGCACCAACTGAATGGGCTGCTGGATCTCCTCAGCAATCTGTTCGGGCGTCTTAAACTCTTCGACGTAGCCCTTGAGAATCGCATCCAGAACCGCATACTCGGGCAGCGAATCCGTATCCTTCTGGTCTGGCCGGAGTTCCGCGGAGGGCGGCTTCACAAAGACATTTTCGGGAATCGCGTTGTTCAAACGTTTGTTGGCCACGCGCGAAATCTCATACACCAGCGTCTTCGGAACATCGGAGATCACAGCCAAACCGCCGCACATGTCGCCATAGAGGGTGCAGTAGCCGACGGCGAGTTCGCTTTTGTTGCCTGTGGTGAGCACGAGCGCGCCCCACTTGTTCGAGAGCGCCATCAGCGTCATGCCGCGCAGGCGTGATTGCAGGTTTTCTTCTGTGACATCGGCCTTGGCCCCAGCGAATACGGGATTCAAAGCCCCGAGCATCGCGTGGTAGCCGTCGTTGATGGAGATCAGCTCAAAGCGGATTCCAAGGCGCTCGGCCATATCGCGGGCATCTTTGACCGAGTGATCGCTCGAATACGGGCCGGGCATTCCCACGCCGATCACATTCTCCCGCCCAATGGCCTCAACGGCGATGGCCGCGGTGATCGAGGAATCGATGCCGCCCGAAAGCCCGATGAGCGCCTTGCGGAAACCGCACTTGTGAATGTAGTCGCGCGTTCCAAGCACGAGCGCCTTGTAGACTGCTTCTTTTTCGTCAGGTTCGGTCTCACGCAGATCGCCCTTTGAGTCGAAAGCGTCGACAAAGACAAGATCTTCTTCGAACGATTTCGCCTGTGCGATGACGTTGCCGTTGGCGTCCATCGCAAACGACGATCCGTCGAAAACCAACTGATCGTTGCCGCCGATCTGATTCACATACACGACCGGAATCTCATAGCGGCGAGCAGTGGCGCGGTAGAGGCGGCGGCGCAATTCGCGCTTACCGATGGCGTAGGGCGAGGCGTTGATGCAGATATGGATTTCCGCACCTTGCTCGAACAACTCTTCGACAGGGTCGCGTTTGTAGAGCCTGTGCTTCCAGAAGGTGCGGTCGTTCCAGGCGTCCTCACAGATGGTGAGGGCCACGTCGCGTCCGCCGATTTGGAACAGATCGCCTTCTTCGCCGGGGACAAAGTAGCGAGCCTCGTCGAAGACATCGTAGGTGGGCAGCAGCATCTTGTTCTGCCGAAAGACGATCTTGTTGTCCTGGATCACAGCCGCCGAATTGAGCGCGTGCTTGCCCGGCGTGTTGCTCTCTTCTCTACGTCCTACAAACCCCGTAACGATGGCAATGCCCTGAGGTGCGCGAGCAGCGAGGTCTTCCAGCGCGGCTTCGGTGCGGATGAGGAACGATGGCTTTTCAACGAGATCGCGCGGCGGGTAGCCATTGAGCGAAAGTTCAGGAAAGACGATGACCTGCGCGCCTCCGTCGAAGGCGCGCGCGGAATAGTCGAGCATCTTGGAGACGTTGCCTGAAAGGTCGCCGACGGTCGGATTGATCTGGCCCAGGGCGAGTCGCATGATTCATTGTATTGTGCACGGGTTCGTTATCCTTGTAACGAACTCGTGAGCACAGGACTGATCGCATTACTCGACGACATCGCCGCCATTTCGAAGATGGCTGCGGCATCGCTCGACGACGTCGCCGCCCAGGCTGCCAAAGCGGGAAGCAAGGCCGCCGGCATCGTCATTGACGACACAGCGGTCACGCCTCGCTACGTGGTTGGCCTCGCCGCGGAACGCGAGTTGCCCATCATCCGGCAGATCGCTATCGGATCGCTCAAAAACAAGCTCCTATTCCTATTGCCAGGCGCGCTTTTGCTCAGCTACTTGGCACACTGGGCGATCACTCCGCTGCTGATGCTGGGCGGCGTCTATCTCTGTCTCGAAGGTTTTCACAAAGTGCTGGAACTCTTTCATCCACCGGCGAACGGCGCTGAGGGCACGGCGGTCACCGGCAGGCCGCGCGAGATGGAAGAACAGCGAGTGGCAGGCGCCATCCGCACCGATTTCATTCTCTCCGCCGAAATCATGGCGATTACACTGGCGGGTGCCGCGGGATCCTCCATCTGGACGCAAGGCGCGATTCTGGCCGTCGTGGGCATCGGCATGACCGCTTTGGTCTACGGCGTCGTGGGACTGATCGTCAAAGCCGACGATGTCGGACTCGCTATGGCACAAACATCGAACCGCGCCGTGCGTGCACTGGGCCGGGGCATTGTATCCGGCATGCCGCTGTTTCTAAAAACGCTCAGCCTGGTGGGGATGCTCGCCATGCTGTGGGTTGGCGGCGGCATCGTGATCCACGGATTCGGCACCGCCAGTCCGGAAGAGACAATCGCTCAGGCGGCCTCGGTGCACAGCGGAATCTGGAACTGGTTGATTCAGGCAACTCTTTCCGGCCTGGTGGGGCTCGTCATCGGCGGCATCGCCGACTTATTGCTGAAATCATTTAAGAGATAATCAGCGGATTGCGGACCTGAATCGAAAAACGCGAGGAATCGCGATCCGCGCGTCATCCACCATAGAGGGCCTATCGCGGCGCTAGTTCGCAGCGTATCTCGCAACACAGACCAGTGATCCGGTTCCCGATTAATTTCAGTGGGGGGGACTCGAACCAGCCTCGAGATCGGCAATGGCGTTCGCGGCGGGCGTCGGTGGTTTGTAGATCTGCCGATGGGTGGCGATGCTGAAGAACTCGTGGATGCATGGCCAGGGAATCGCCCAGGATTCACGACCCTCAGCAAGTTCGATCAACGTTGCGGCTGCTCGTTCGTGCCAGGGAGAGTCCTGCCGGTGCGCGGCGACCAGAATATTGGCGTCGACTGCGATCCTTTCGTATCGGCTGCGGAAGGCACTCCCCCGCGCCCTTCGTACGCCAATTCACGGATCACGGTCCAATCCTGGACAGTTTGCCCTTCACCCTTGAATCCAAAGGGCTTCATACGGAACTGGACGTCTTTTTTCGGCGGATCCAGAGCCGCCCGGAGACCCGTCTCCAACAGAGTCCGCAGCGAGATCCCCTTCTCTGAGCAATGCTGTTTCGCTTGACGAAAGAGCATTTCGGGGATTTCTACCGTGGTCTTCAGACGTTTATGTTGCCAGACGTACGGATTGGTCAACATGCAAATATGGCAATATGGGTCCAACCTTACTCGGATCGCAGGACCTCGACCGGATCCACCAGCGAGGCCCTTCGCCCGGACTCAAATTGGAAATATCGGTGCATGGTCAGGATCCCTTGCGCCAGCAGCGCCAGACCGATGATCGCGAACACCGGCTCAGCCCAACTGAACGGCGGCAGCTTATTGTCCTTCACCGAGGCCTTGCCCGCCAAAGCGGCGACCACCACGGGAACTCCATTGTTCAACGCGTGTCCGATCACGCCAGGCCAGATGCTGCCCATCTTCGAATACCACCATCCGAAGATGACGCCCAGCATGAAGGTCCCAAAGATTTTGCCAAGGCTCATGTGCGCAGCAGCGAACATCGCGGCCCCGAGCAGAATGCCCTTGGTGAGTCCGTAACGCGGCACAAATCCGCGCAGAAAAACGCCTCGAAAGAGGAACTCCTCGCTCAATGGAGCGGCGAACATCAGCGCGAACGCCGCTCCAATGAGAGTCTTGTCCAGGCCATAGGCCTCCGTGGGCAGGAGGCTCGGAAACAATCGAAGCACCCAGAACAGCACCACCATTGTCAGGATCAACTGTCCCACGATGACAGCAGCCATTGGGCCAACGACTTGCGCCGGAATCCGGAAGGGTCCTGCGAGATCGCTCCAACTCAAATGCAGCTTCGATCGTGCGACCAAGACGGCAAACAGCCCGCCAGCGAGCGTCGACGCGCCGAGTATCCATGGGCTTTTCATCAATGAGGTCTTGGCTATGCCATCCGTCACGGCAAACGGCAGGATGACGACAATCGATCCGCCGAGATAGACGGCGAAGAGTCCCATGGCCTGCCAGAAACCCGGATAAGGCTTCGGTAGGGGCGGCGGTTGCTGTTGTTCTTCGCTGGGGAGCATTAGAGTTGCGCGAGCAGATAATCGACCACGCGTTCGAAAGGATCGAAGCCAAACGTGCGCGCCACCGCCGGACGCAGATTCGAGTTGGCGTTCACGTCATAGAAGATGAGCCGACCATCCGCAGCTTCGAGATACTCAATGCCGCCGACGTCGAGCCCACCGGCTGCGACGATCTTGTGGCCTGCTTCCACGGCTTCGGCGGGAACCTCGGGATACGGATAGAATTCGACCGGCTTCGAGGCCTTCATTGTCGGGATCTCGCAATACCCAGCGGATCCGTCTTCAGGGTTGCAAGTCTCAGACGGGCATAAATTGAACGCACCATGCGAGACGACGCGCATCGGATAAAGCAGTTCGCCACCGAGGAATTCCATGCGCACGATGCCCTTTTCGGCATCCACCGCGAAATATTCCTGCAATAAAAGCAAATTATCCGGAAGCCAGAGATCCGGACGGTCGCGCAACAGCCTCCGCAATTCATCGGGGTCGTTCAGCAGGAACATACGTGCACCGCTGCCGCCCTGTTCCGGTTTCAACAGCGCGGGCCACAGGTCCCATTTGTCGACCACAGCTTCGACATCGTTGAAAGCCAGCGATTTCGGATGGGCGATGTCGAGTTGATTCATCAGCGCCCCTTGTGCGGACTTGCTCAGTTCCAGCAAAAAAGCCTTCGATCCATTGAGCACGCGAGCGCCGTTGAGTTCCAGCGACCGCATCAGCGACAAGCAATACGGAACCGCGCGCGTGTTGCCACGGACATAAGCGCTGGGGCTCGCCTGATTGAAGTACAGCTTCGCCTGCGGCACTGCATCCGGATCGAAAGCGGCATGCTTCAGATCGATGGTTCCATAGTTGACGCCGCGCCGATCGAGCGCGGCAAAGAGCGGCTTCTGCCATTCCGGATGTTCGTAGAGGACAACGAGATCGTGCATAGAAAGTTAGATGCGATGAAAACTGCGAAGGATTTCGCGCGTCGTATAGCGCAACGCGATGGGACGCCCGTGCGGGCAACTCATTGGATACTCGGTTTTTGCCAGCTCAACTAAAAGCCATTCCATCTTGCGTTGATCGAGGCGCATGTTGATCTTGATCGCCGCCCGGCAGGCGATGGACGCCGCGATGCCGCGCCGCAAGTCTTCGAGCGAGGCCTTGCGCAACTGGCTCTCTGCGATCTCAAGAATCTCGAACAGCACTTTCTCAATATCCGCAGGGCCGACATCTGCAGGCGCGGCTTTCACCGCGATCGTGCGATTGCCGAATGGCTCGGTTTCGAATCCTAAGGCCGTCATTTCGGCTGCAATGCGATCGTATTCGATCTGCTGCGCGGCGGTGATTTGGATGACCAACGGCATGAGAAGCGCTTGTTTTTCCACGTGCCCGCGCTGCTTCAGCACCTTCTCAAACAAGATTCGCTCGTGGGCGACATGCTGGTCGATAATCCACAAACCATCCCGCCCTGCAGCGATGATGAAGCTGTCGTGAATCTGGCCCAGTGGACGCAGATCCCGCAGGGCTTCGAGCGTGGGAGCTTCGAGCAGTGCGGAATCGGGCAGCATACGGCCATGCGTATCGGGAACAGGCAATCGCAAAGCGGGCTGCGGCGGAACAGGCTGATCTGGAAACGTCTGTGCTTCCGATTGAAAGTCGAAGCGCGGCGCAGGCGGCGAAGGCCGGTGTAGCGTGAACTCCGGCAATTGCGGCCCCGGCGAAGCGTTCAGAAACTGAGATGCGCCAACGGGGACCGTCGACACCGGATAGCGAACATTTTCGATACTTTGTGTGAATTCAGAATAGGGCAGTTCTGCACCCGGCTGGGCCATCTGAGCAACGGCAGGCGCGGCGGAAATCCCCGCCACAGGCCGATGCTCGGTGAGCTTGCCGCGAATCGCATCGCGCACGAAATCGTGCACAGTTCCCGAATGGCGGAACCGCACCTCGGTCTTCGAAGGATGCACGTTCACATCGACTTCTTCCGGGTCGCAATCCAAAAACAGCAGCGCGAATGGATAAGAAGCCGGCGGAATCAGGTTGTGATAAGCCGCTGAAATCGCATGCAGAATCAGCTTGTCGCGAATGAGTCGCCCGTTGACGAACAGAAAGATCGAGTTGCGGTTGAGCTTCTGCACTTGCGGCCCGGAAATGAAGCCGCGCAGCCTGAAGTGGTGCGTCGAAGCCTCCCGTTGCTCTTCCAACTGCACCGCCACCGAAGCCTGCGCAGGAACATACGGCGGCGGAATTCGGATGTCTTTGTCGTGCGTGCCGATGTCCACCAAATCGCGCAGAATCTGACTGCCAAACACCTGAAAAACGCGCTCTTCCAAGGTACCTACCGGTGCGGCATTCAACAGTTCATGATCGCCATGATGCAGCGCAAACCCCTTGTCGGGATGTGCCAGCGAATAGTGCGTCACCAGCGATGCGATGTGCGCCATCTCGGTCTGTTCGCTCCGCAAAAACTTCTTGCGCGCGGGAACGTTGTAAAAGAGATCGCGGATGGTGATGGTGGTTCCGGGTGTCCGCGCCAGTTCGTCGCAGGTGAGGATCTTGCCTCCCGCAATATCCACTTTTGTACCTGAATCCTCTTCATTCGAGCGAGTCTCGAGCAACAACCGCGACACCGAGGCGATGGAAGGCAGCGCTTCTCCACGAAATCCGAGTGTAGAGATCGCCATGAGATCCTGTACGTCGGAAAGCTTGCTGGTAGCGTGACGCTCGAACGCCAACAATGCATCGTCGCGCAGCATCCCGTGGCCATCGTCGGCGAGGCGGATGACTTTGCGTCCGCCGGCTTCGACGTAGATGCGAAGATCTCGGGATCCGGCATCGAGGGAGTTTTCGAGCAGTTCTTTGACGACCGAAGCAGGTCGTTCGACAACTTCGCCCGCCGCGATTTTATTGGCGACAGCGTCGGAAAGTATGCGTATGCGGCCCAACTGGTTATTGTACCGGAACGAATCTTCCACGGCGCGGAATGACCGAATAGGGTCATCCGAGTGCCTCGTCTCGCTCCATAGCGCTGCCCTGTTAAACGTCGTTCGTCTGTGACACGCGCGCGGGTCTAAGTTCCTGTTCGATGGCCTCTCACGTGCATCAGGAAAAGCAGTAGGAAACATATTCATAATTCGCTTTCAACCCAAACACTTGAAGCGAATCAAGAAAAGGAAATCTCTATGCAACAGAAAATACTCGACTCTCCGGCTCATAGCAGTCCGGTCCGGTCCACCGATCCCATCAATACCGCTATGCTCGCCGGTGCGGCCCTACTCGCCACGACCGCTCTCACCGCGCAGACCCAAACCGTTACTGACATCGACGTTCTGAACTATGCGCTCGGCCTCGAACACCTCGAAGCTAATTTCTATACGGAAGGCCTGAAGCGTTTCACACCCTCTGATTTCGCTTCCGCTGCGTTTGCCATGAACTTGGGAAACCCGAACGACTTTTTCGGGGATTCATTGCCCGGCGATGTCTACGCGTACCTCCAACTGATTCGCAACCACGAGCAGACCCACGTGAGGACGCTGATTCGCACGATTCAGTCTCTTGGTGGTACGCCAAAACCGGCCTGTACCTACAAGTTCACCTACAGCTCCGCCGATGAGTTCCTCGCTGTCGGCAAGGTTCTGGAAGATACCGGGGTTACAGCGTACAACGGTGCCATCAAGCTGATTCGCAACGCCAGCCTTGTGACCGCAGCGGCCACCATCGCGACTGTGGAGGGCCGCCATGCCGCCTACCTGCGTCTGATCACGGGCGACAGTCCGTTTCCGAGCGCCTTCGACCAAGCGAAGACTATGCAGGAAATCACGACGGCAGTAATGCCATTCATCGTTTCGTGCCCAGCGTAAAGAAAGAGACCACCATGACAAATCTACAGACTCAATCCCATGCATCCCGCCGTTCTTTCTTTACGAAAGCCGCGGTGCTTTTCGGTGCAGGTGCGTTGGCGGTAAAGATCGCCGACGCGCAAACAACCGCCACACCCGCGGCTGTTTCCGACATCGACATCCTGAACTACGCATTGGCGCTCGAACATCTCGAAGCCGCGTTTTATGTTGCCGGCGTCGCGCGATTCACCGCCAACGACTACAACAACAGCAACAATGGAGCGATTTTCGGCAGCAAGATCAACGGAAACATTCTCCCGTATATTCGTGCGATCGGCGAACACGAAACCGCCCACGTAGCTGCCCTTCGGAGTACGATCACCACGCTGGGTGGCACGCCCGTCGCGGCCTGCACTTACAACTTCGGCGTCAATACGGTGAACGACTTTCTGATGGTCGCGATGGCGCTCGAAAACACGGGAGTCATGGCCTATGACGGAGCCGTTGCCCTCATCTCGAACCCGGATATTAAGCAGGTGGCTGCCACGGTTGCGACCGTCGAAGCCCGCCATGCCGCATATCTGAACGTACTGAATGGTGCGATTCCGTTCCCTTCGGCATTCGATACACCCAAATCCCGCGCGGAAGTGCTCGCAATCGCTTCTCAGTTCATCGTATCCTGCCCTGGTGGCGGACCGACCAGCAACCCGGCCGGACCGACAATCAGTGGTCTTCGCACCGCGTTCACGACCACCGAGAACGACATCCAGTTCGACTTTTCACGATCGGCTGCGACGGACGGCTCGGCGGTGAGCTTCATGCTCTCGCAGATCTCCGGACCGCAAACCTCGTTGATCGGACAGCGCACCTCAACGCCGCGAGCCTTGTTACAGGGCGGTCGCGGAGTGTATGTCTTCGAAGCGGTGATCACCGATGGACGCGGCACAGTGCAGCGCGGACGCACGACCGTCACGTACATCTAGATTGGATGAAGGTCGCCACGGAGTTTCGGCGACCTTCACTCGAACCGGTGTGAATCGAGAAGCAGCAACCGCTCGTGCTCCTATCGCGATGCAACGCCGGAATGAATTCGCGGACCCACCGGCTGCGCGGCGAGGATTTCAGCCTCGCTGGCAAGCATCTGTTCCCACCGCTCATCGGCGGGCTTCCTTCCGGCCACTTTCTGCGCGAGCCGCAGAAATACTTTGTAATGTCCCAGTTCCGAAGAGAACAACGCCTTGTAAAAGGCCGCCAACTCCGTGTCGCCGGAAGCCGCTGCGGCTTCCGCCAGCACAGCGAAACGCTCGCAGGACCGCGCCTCGATGAGTGCGGAAACAAACAGCCGGTCTATCAGTTCGCCCGCTTGGCCTTTGCGGACGAGCGCGCGAAGCTCGTTTGCATAAGGATTCTTGTGCGTCCGCGCCAGCCGGCCTCCGCGCCTTATCAGGATCCTCGTCACTTGGGACAAGTGCGCCGCCTCGTCGCGCGCGACACCCGTCATTGTTTCCACCCACCCCGGCAACCAATCGTTGGGCCAGTAGGTCATCAGTTCCATCGCGTTGTTGGCGGCCTTTTTTTCCAGAAAAGCATGATCGCAGAGCAGCGCCAGAGGATCGCCAAGGACGTCATGCGCCCAGGCGAGCGGCGTCCTGGATTTAAGCGGGATGGCGGCGAGGCGTTCTGCGAGGGTCACGGTAAGTCCAGATTAGCGTAATCTGAAAAGCGGACCATGCTGAACGGAAAGATCGCAATCATCACCGGCGCGGCGGCCGGCATCGGCGAAGGCACTGCGGAATTCTTCGCTTCTCACGGCGCGCGACTGGCGTTGCTCGACAAAGACGCGGATCCGCTCCACGCACTCGCCAGGCGCCTGCCCGGCGACGTGCTGGCCATCCCCGTCGACCTCCGGTCGCGCCCCGCTGTCGATCGGGCCTTTGCCCAAATTGACGCGCACTTCGGCGGAGGCGCGGATATTCTTATCAACAATGCCGGCATCTATCCGCGAAAACCCTTTGCCGAGACGACAGAGGAAGAGCTGGAAACCATTCTCGACGTCAACTTGAAGTCCGCGTATCGCTGCACGCAGGCCGCTCTGCCGCTATTCGCCCAGCGCGGCGGAGGCAAGGTTGTGAACACCTCGTCGGTCACGTTCTTCGTAGGTCTGAACAACCTCTCGCACTACATCGCAGCCAAGGGAGGCATCGTTGGACTCACCCGCGCCTTGGCGCGCGAACTCGGCCCACGAAACATCCATGTAAACTGCGTGAGCCCTGGGGCGATTCTGGTGGAAAGCGAAAAAAAGGTCGCGACGCCGGAACAGATGGCGGTGATCGTCGAGAATCAGTCGATCAAGCGCCGCCTTCTGCCGATCGACATTGCCCGGGTCAGCTACTTTCTGGCCTCGGAGTTGAGCGATGGAATGACCGGCCAAACCGTAAACGTCGACGGCGGCTGGATCCTCTACTAAAGAAAAAGTGGCGGCCTCCTATGTTGGATATGTTAGGTGACCGCCGGTATCATCGCAAGAGTTGAGGCTGAATCTTCGACATTCAACATGTAATTGAATGTCTCAAACAATAGTTCGACGGCCTTAGTACGAAAGTTTAGGGTCAGCCAAAACTTTTTCTGCGATTCTACGTGTTCTCACCCCAGCAGCTGCGGCCGTGATCTGGTCAACATATACCTCCAGCCCCGGAACCACCGCCTCCGGATCCTTCGCCTGCTCATCCCAAGCCCTTAGGCGGAGCATCTCCCGAAAGTGCGGATCCTCCTCAAATTCTCGTACTTCCACCCCGTTCATGGGTCCACCTTGCAGTTCCAACGTCTTCTTACTCGCCTCCGACAGCTTCGCCCGATAGTCAGGACGCGTCGCCACCAAGTAGCGTTTGGCGCGAACATGCCCGGAGACGAGCGCGATCAGGCGGGGCGAGAACCCACGAGCCTGCAGCCAATCGATGCAACTGCTGTCGTGGTCGATCACCCCGATTTCCGCGTGGATGTTTCCACCCAACAGGTGCCCCACATCGTGCAGCAGAGCGGCTACCACCATCTCATTGTCGGCACCGGCTTCTGTGGCGCGATGCGCCGACTGCAGCGCATGCTGCAATTGCGTCACGCGCTCGCCAAAGTACGCCTCCGCACCGCCCTTTTCGAATATTTCCTGAATCTCTTGAAAGACTGCGTTCACGATAGCTCCTCCAAAATCGGCCACAGATCCGACGCAGTGGCGATGACGCGTCGCGCACCCGCGCTTTCGAGCAGCGTACGGGCGTATTCCGCACCGAGCAGCACCGCCTCATTCGAACTTTCGCAAACGCCGCGCGACATCCACGACGCTAACCTCAGCGGTCTGTGTGGCGATCTCCAGTGAAGCGTCTACACGCACAATCTCGCGGGCGCGAAGCGCAAGGTTGCGAGCTTTGGAAGGACGGAATCCCTGTTTCTCGATCAGGACTTCATATTCTCCAGCTTCCAAATTGGCGAAAACGTAGTTGCCACTACTATCTGTGACGGTCTTACGGACTTCACCGGTAGCGATCTTGGTGGCGGAAATCGAACCGCTTTCGATCGCCGCGGATTGGGAATCGCGAACGATGCCGCGAATTTCTCCGAAGGTGCTTTGTGCAAGCGCAGCAAAGTTTGAAAGAGCAAAAAGAAAGAGGAGGCGAGTCATAGCGTCCTTCGAGGCTAGCGGTCGAAGGTTACATTGTTATGGCCATTCTATTTCAACTCGCGCTGACGCAGCGGTTTTCGCGGCATTGCCCTACTCGAAAGAATTGAGTCCGAACCGGCGTGCCCAGGCGACCGTTCCGTCGGGCTTCCAGCAGAAATGGGTGCCTTCGAAGGAGTCCAGGTTGCCTTTCGGAATCTCGCGATCGGCCGCTTCCTGGGTGTGGAGTGAAGCAACCACATGCGCCTTGGAATTCATCGCGATCCGTTGACAAAAGAGGAAGCCGTCGCTCACCTCGCAAGGCCCGACATCCTTAATCTTCTTCATTTGCGGTTGTCCGTACTTTCGCGATGCGATCTGGCAGGCGGTGATCCAAATAGTGTCAACGAGCCCATTCCATTGCTGAAATACCTGGACTTTTGCCTGCCCGAATCCTTCCCCCATGATCAGGTAGCCGGGAATTCCATGGCAATTCAACACAAGCGATTTCAACCGGCCGCCTGGGGCACTGGCGGCGTAGTTCGCAACCGCATTGACGATATTGTGGCGAGAATCGTTCTTTTGGATCTTCAGACTGCGATCCATAAAGACTGGTCCGGGGCAGCGGACGTCGTTCAATGCGAGTGAGGGGGACGGTACTGTGATCATTTTCGTTGGCTCTCTTCCTTCATCCTGGAAACGACTGTCGTTTCCAGGTTCATGAAGAGGGGCGCAACAACGTTCCGATTTCGATCACGAGATCAACGAATTCTAGTCGGCGGCCTTCAAAACTTCTTCCGGCGAAGGCTTACCCGATTTGGCGAACTTCACCTTGCCGTCTGTGCCGATCAGATAGACGCTGCGCGATGGCGCGAACCAGCCATCGGTCTGATAGAGCTTGGCGACTTTTTGCTTCTCATCGACGAGCAAAGGAAAGGGGAAACCTTTGGTCTTTTTGAACTTCTGGTGCTTACTCGCGCTGCCCGGATTCACCCCGAACACGAGAGTGTTCTTCGCCTGCGCATCCCCCCAACGATCGCGGAACTCGCAGAGCTGCGTCGTGCAGGTCGGCGTCTCATCCATCGGATAAAACACCAGCACAACGTTCTTGCCTCGCAGCGCCGAAAGCGCGACGGAGTTGCCGTCCTGATCCTTCAGACTGAAGTCGGGCGCTTGTGCGCCGGTCTGCAGCAGATCGGCGCCGAAAAACGAAAGGAGCAAGAGAGCCTCCGGAAACATCATCATCGTCAGTATAGATGTTTCCGCGGTAAAGATGTTTCAAAAGCTGTGTGGGCGTCGCAATCTAGCGCCAGCGTCCCGGACGGTGCATCCATCCGCGCCGGGTTGAATGCCAACCGCCGGGAGCCCACGCAGCACGCGCACGCGGAGGCCGACCCCAGTATCCGTCGACCCAATTGTAGTTGCGGTTCGAGTAGCCCCAATATCCATTGATCCACACGTGGCCGGGTCGCGACGCGCCATAGGATTCGATGCGAGGTGGGGGTGGAGGTCCCGGTGCATAATAACCGCCGTAGGCACCGCCTCCATATCGTCGGCCGCCATCGTCGCAACCAGCGAGGGTGAAGACTAGGCCGACTGCTGCTGCAGCGAGTATGAGAATACGTTTCATTTACGTCGCTCCTGCTCTTTGGAACGTATCCGCGGGCAGCAAGTTGCACGGATTCGTATGAAAATCCCTTCAGGACTTTTGCTATGCTTTGGTGATGTTTCGCATCTTACTACTTGTGATCTTCAGCTTCACCGCTTTTGCCGGTGGACTCCAAAAGACAGCCAAGGTTGAAGAACTGCCGCGAACGGTCGACGAGCTTTTCGCTCAAAAGGACACCAAAAAGCAGAAGGAGCGCTTCCGGACCGTGGAGGGCAAGAAAATCCGCGGCTACTTCGTTCGCTTCGATGGGGACACGCTTGTGCTGCATGACCGTCCTACCGGCTGGTCGAATCCAGTGACGAAGCTGGTTTCGCTCCGAATGATCAAGACGCTGCAGGTGGATCGCCGTCGAACCAACAAACTCGCGATTCCCCTAGCCGTGTCCGGAGGCATCGCTATTGTGGGACTCATTGCAGGTTCAGGAGCCATCTTTGTTCCAGCAGTGGGCGCATACGTCATCTCAACGATCGCCGTGGCTGTCGCGAAAGGCTGGCCCAGCTGTCACACCACAACAGTCCAGTAACTCAGTGATGACTGCGGCGGATGATGCCGATCATCTTCAAATTGATCCACACGAACCGCCACATCTGCCAAGGCAGAAATGTGCCGTCGTCGCCGGCTTCCTCACCACCCACGGCATTGAACTCCGCGGCTGGCCCGACATGGGCTGCACCGACACCCAAACCTTCGGCCCCACACCCTACCTCAACAAACTCCGCGAAGCGACCCGCTACATCGACATCCGCGGCTTCCAGGTCGGTGACGGCAAGGCCAAGCGCTTCGAAATCGACAGCCTCTACATCGCGCCGCGCAGCCAAGGCATGAAAGACGGCCAACCCCTCGAAGCTCTCGTCGAAAAGAGCCGCTGCGTCGTCATCCAGGGCGACGCCGGCTCCGGCAAGTCCACCCTCCTCCAGCATCTCGCCTACCGCTTCTCAGACGGCAAAACCTACTTCCCGCTCCACCTCCAGGTCGCCATGCTCGGCACCTTCATCGAAAAAAGCAGAAACTTCCCAATACCCCCACCAGTGAAGAGGAGCCCCGCTGGCTCGCCCACCTCCTCGCGGACAACCATCCGGAACTGCCGCTCCACCACCTGCTCCGCACCCAACTCCACCAGCCCAACACCCTCATCCTGCTCGACGGACTCGATGAAGCCCCCAACCCCACTCGCCGCCGCACTCTGGCCAACCTCTTTGGCCAAGCCGCGCGCACCTACAAGCAATGCCGCTTCGTGCTCACCACCCGCCCCGGCGCGTTTCTGGGCGATGAAAAGCCGCACGAATTTACTACAGAATCCATCGCGCCGTTGAACCAAGAAGAAGTCGAAGCCTTCGTCGCCAACTGGTCACGCTGCCTCTTTCCCGACAACACCGCCGCCGCCGAAAAGCACGGCAAAGATCTCGCCACGCAGGTGCAAGCCACCGAGCAAGTGAGCGAAATGGCGGCCAACCCCATGATGCTCACCGCGCTCGCGGCCATCCATTGGAATGAAAAACGCCTGCCCGATGACCGTGCAGAACTCTATGAGTCCATCCTGCAATGGCTCATCCGCTCGCGCGAAAAACGCGAAGGCCGCCGCAACGCCAAAGAGTGCGAAACCTGGCTGCGCGCCCTCGCCTATGGCATGCAGACTTGGCCCGAAGGGCGCCTCAAGCAGGCCACCCACGAGATCGCCTGCGAGATTCTCGTCCAAGCACTCAGCATCAAGCTCCGCGCGGCGGCGGACTTTCTCGAGCAGGAACAGCTCGATTCCGGCATAATAGTCAGCCGGCAGGATTCCATCGAGTTCAAGCACCTGACGTTTCAGGAATATCTCGCCGCCCGTGAACTGCTCGACAACTACTCAGACGACGAGCAACAGAAGACGCTGCAAAGCGGGCAGCGCTTCTCGGTCGAATGGCGCGAATTTCTCAAGCTGCTGGCGTTGGCCGCCAAACCCCGCAAAGCGTCCTGGCTCGCGGCCCGTCTCTTGGATGGCTTGGAACAGGCGAATCTCGCCGCCAAGGCCCGTACCGTCGCCATCGTCAAGACCCTGGCCGACGAGCGGCGCGAAGAGGGTGTCGCCGATGAGCGCTACCAGCAGTATGTCCTGGAAATGACAGGACTCTTCGAAGGGAAAGCCGACGGCCAGAACCTCGACATGTGGAGCCGCGCCGTGGCGGCGGAAGCCTGGGAACGCCTCGGCGATCTCGGCCGCCTGCCGCTGCCGCACGAAGACCGCTACTGGTGGCGTGTCGGCAACTTCGACATCGCCCGCTATCCGGTCACGGTCTATGAATACGCCCGCTTTGTGGCAGCCGGAGGCCCAGAGCCGCCCTGGTACTGGCAGGGGCAGCAACGCTATCCCCAAAGGCCTGTTGTCGAGATCGACTGGCACGAAGCCTGCCAATACTGTGAGTGGATCTCCCAGCAAACCGGCCATCAGATCCGCTTGCCGAAAGAAGAAGAGTGGCTACATGTCGCCGGATCGCACGAGTACCCTTGGGGCGACACCGAACCGGGCGATGAACACGCAAACTTTGACATGCGAATCGGCGATGTGACACCTGTCGGCCTCTTTCCGAAAGGCGCGCCGACGGGCAGCCCTGTCCGCGATCTGGCAGGCAACGTTTGGGAATGGGGCTTGAGCGACGACGACAAGTGGGACAAGGTGCTGCGGGGCGGCGGTTACCAATATGCAGCGGACTCCCTGCGGTGCTGCGCGCTCCGTATCGGGGTCGAACTAGGCTCCAGGGGCGGCCTTGCCGGGTTTCGGTGTCTCCGGGAAGTCTCCCCTTGGTGCTTTTGACTTTTCCCCTTGACCCCCGAGGCGAAGCCTCGGGCTCAGCGCCAACGAGAGACGCTACTGTCTAAGAAAGCTGTCAATGCTGCCGGACGTCCACGTCGCCACGCCGCATCCGAAAAAGTCGACATCCTCAGTCCAAATCGGACACCCCAGGGCAAGTGCTGCCGCGAGGATCGGCCAATCCTCTGGATCATTGCTCGCCGAGTCGCTTCCGCGCTTCAGCTTCGAAATCGCCATACCGATCATGTCAAGCGGTGCCATCGCTTCGCAAAGATCCGACTGCTTTTGAGCGCAAAGGAACCGCCTTCGCGATCCGGCCATTCGGACCAGTAGACACTCGCGGCGCTTCCGTTTTGCGCGTATCACTGAAGAGCTCAAAGGACGCGGCGGCGCGGTTTCAGGTACCGTGGAAAGAGGGAGGGCCACGCGGATGAACATATTGATTACGAGACCAGAAGTCGAAGCATTGTTGCAGCAGCGCCTTCGGGCTACCGGTTGTGAAAGCACGGAGGAGGTCATCTTCCGGGCTTTGCTGGAATTCCAGCCACAAGAGTCCCCTCAGGCGACCCCGCGCACTCCCGGCAAGCGCACATCTGCGGACGCGTGCGCAAAGATACGTGGGCTCGCGGAAGAACTGGACTTGACCCGTGATCCGTCCCCGGGGCGCGACGTTGCGTCGTGACCGGATATCTTCTTGACACAAACGTTCCTTCCGAGGCCATCCGTCTCCGCGTTGACGAGCGAGTAGATGGGTGGCTGCGTTCGCACGATGACGAGTCTCTCTATCTGAGCGCGATCACGATCGGCGAGTTGCGCAAAGGGCTGAGTCTTCATCCCGAAGGAAAGCGTCGTGTGCAGATTCAAGAGTGGTTCGAATCCGAGATCATCCCAATGTTCGCCGAGAGATTACTTCCTGTGACACAAGCAATTGCCGAGCGCTGGGGGATGTTCAGTGCGCGGCAACAAATGGGGAAGCCTCTCAGCATGGCTGACGGACTAATTGCGGCCCCTGCTCTGGAACATGGCCTGACTCTTGTGACACGCAACGTCAAAGACTTCGAAGGCCTCGATGCGCGGATTCTAAACCCTTGGATGGCGAGTTCGCCCAGTGAGTGAACGTTCGGCGGAACCCGCTGCCCTGTGAGAGGTCGAGGCTTCGCCTCGGGGGTCAAGGGGAAAAGTCAAAAGCATCAAGGGGAGACTTCCCGGAGACACCGAAACCCGATATAGTTGACCCAGTAGTCTGGTCCGACCCTGAAACGGTACGCGCACCGCAGGTCGGTCGCTCCATCGTCGTAAGCGCCGCCCCGCAGCACCTCCGCGTTCTTGCTGCCTGTCCATTCCCAAACATTGCCCGCCATGTCTTGGATCCCCGTCTTCTCCGTCGCACCCAGCGGGAACAGCTCCACCGGCGTTGGATGTTTCCCCCAACTGCCTTCGAAGTTCGCGGTGTTGTCGCCGGGGTCCGCATCCCCCCAGGGGAACTTCCTCGCCTTCCCGTCATCAGGTGCTTTTCCGCGCGCCGCATACTCCCATTCCGCCTCAGTCGGAAGTCCACGCCCGCCGGCCCAGCGGCAATACTCGTCCGCCTCATGCCAAGTCAGACACACCACAGGGCGACTCGGATGCTCTAACTGCTCCTCCCAGCCAACGCGCTCTTTCCATTCCGAATCTGGGTCGATCTGGCAGCCATCGAGGTACTTTTCATACTCGAAGACGGTCACCGGATATCGCCCAATCTGGAACGACGGCATCGACAACAGCTCGCTGACCGGCTCGCCGTCGCAAGCTTGGGGATCGTAGTTGGGCAGCTTCGGATCCTTCTCCTGCGCCCCCATACGGAACTGCCCCGCCGGAACCGTCACCCAATACGCATCCTGCTGCGGCAACTTCAACCGCCGGTCCTTGCCACCCTGCGCCAGCGCCTCAGCCGCCGCCACCCGCACCGCTACTGGAATCGTGCCCACCACCTTGGCATCGAAGATCGCTTCCACTTTCTGCAACAGCGAATCGTACTCTGCCTGCATCGCCGCATCCAACCGATAGCCTGCACTCAGATCCTGCAGCATGCTTCCCATCAACCCGGCCGTATAAGCCTGGCCTTCCAGATCCTTCATCCAGGCCGCTTTGCGATTGAGCATCGACGACAGCAGCCGGTCGAGCGTCTCCGGCGCGACCGAATCTTCCAGACACCCGGCCAGCAAACGCAACACTTCTGGCGATTGTCGGCTCTTCATCAGGCTGGCCACCACCTTCCGTCGCAACTCCGGGGAATCCGCCAGATAGAGCGCCGCCAGATACTCCTGAAAGCTGCGATGCCGATAGACCAGATCGCCGCCGCGCTCGCTCACCAGACACGTTTCCCGCTCCGCGCCTTCCAGAAACTCGCGCGCCTCCGAAAAGCTCACTCGCAAATACGGAGCCAGGTTCTGCGCCGCATCGCCATAGCCGATCTGATACTTCTGCTTCGCCTTGCCTCGAATCATCTCCAATGCCAAAAAGCTCAGCCCGCCGCGCAGTTGCCGTTCCCGCGCGTGGTCCGGCTCGCGCGACTGGATCAGCCATCCCGTGATCGCCTTGAACAACTGCGCACGCTGCTCGGGCAGCTTGTGACTCTTGCGGGTCAGCGCCGCGAGCATGGTCAACATCAGCCGGATTTCGCGCCATCCGTCGGATCGCCGCCTTCGCCTTCAAGTTCTCCCGCAGGCTCGCTGCGTGCGTCTGCGAGTCGGTCCCCGGCACTTTGTTCGTCCAGAGCGTGATGAAGTGGTCCACCTCATCGCGCGTCATCTCATTGATGGGAAAGCGCGGCACCTCAATGCCCTTCAACAGGCTCCGCTGCGAATCCTCTTCCGCTTCCGGACGCGTGGTCAACACCAGCCCGCAGGCGAACGTGTCGATGGCTTCTTTGAATAGCTTCGCCAGCGCCGCGCGCCTGGTCGGGGAGGCTTCATCGAGTCCGTCGAGAAAGAGGATGGCTTCGGGGTCGCGGAGCTTTTCCGCAAAGTAGGCTTCTGAGAGGTTCCAGTTCCACTTCGCGCTTTGCCAGGCGAAACATTGCGCGACCCAACGCGGATCCGCGGTCCCGGGCGGGCCATCCGGATACCGTTCTGCAAGGTAGGTCTCGAACTGCGTGACCTGCACCCACAATGGCGGGCTTTTGTAATGAACCTTCAAGTCGTCCTGATCCGGGTGGAGCATGGCGTGGACCGCGCGCCTCAAGAAGGTGGACTTGCCGCTGCCCGCGAGTCCTTCGACCACCAGGACGCGATTCTGGTTGAGAGCATCGGAAAGCAGTCCGCCGCTGCGAGTGCGCGACGGCACCCAGAGATCTTTGATTAAGACGAATCGCTCGGTGCCGGTGACGCCCAGCGCCGGGAGTTCGATGTGCTTGGTCTCTTTGTCGAGGTAGGCGAGGTAGCGCGCGGGGTCCTGCTTTGAGAGGATGCCGTCGAGGCCGTGCTCGGTGAGGAACCGCTCGATCACGGGCATCGCAATGACTTTGGCCACGGAAAAGTCGGTGACCTGGACGATCCCTACGCAACAGTAATTCGGCGGATGGATCGCGTACTCGGCGACGCCTCCGCTGATGCCTTCTTCCACGCCTCCGGTCATTTGGATGGTGGTTTCGGTCTTGAGCTGAATTGGGTGGGCTTCCGAATAGTAGGTCTTGTTGGGGAATCCCCGCAGAAACAGATCTTCGCCTTTGAGTTTGCCCTGTGGCCACTCCCAGTTCGGACGTTCAACTTCCGGCAGACTCTGCTTGTCCTTGGGCTGCAGTTTGAGAACCGCGAGATCGGTCTTCGCATCGCTGCAATGTTCCCGCGTTGTTGTGAATTCCTCGCCGTTGATGGTGACCTTGATGTTCTTCAGGGCGTGCACACTCTGGTGGCTGGTGACAACATGCCGGCAGGTGAGAATGAGGTCGCGAGCGAGCACGACGCCGGTTCCGTGGACTGGAGTCCCGGTGCCCCGGTCCGTACCTTCGATCTGGACCAGATAATCCGGCGGCAGTGGCGGTTTCAGCAGATTCACAGGAAGCCAATATAGCAGGGGCGTATCCGGCATATCTCAATCGCCGACTCCGAAATCGGCCACTCACCGCCTTCGATTTGGAGCCGTAAGGTATAAACAAGCAAGAGGGACAACCCCTTCCGCAAAACCGCCCGGTTCACGCCGTGGCGGTTTTTCTATTTCCAGGAAACGAGGTGCAAACAACAACATGACCCAAACGAATCCCAAAACCCGTCACACAACCGCCCCCGGACCTCTCAGGATACCCAGGTTCCCACGACACCTCGGCGATACCGCGCCCGAAGCCACGTTACATCTTGCAAAACACATCGAAAATGCAGAATGGAACCCGGCCACTCAATTGAAAACAATCACAACCGGCCACCCCGAACCCGAGCCTCGGCGGGCCACCCAAGCCGCCACGTTACACCTCACAAAAAACCCAAAACTCCCCACCATTTTTGCAGTAACAAACCCGACGCACCCGTCTGACGAGAACCAAAGCGTCCGCAGTCGTCCCGGCGCGTCTGTCCGGCAGTCCGGCAGTCCGGCCTTCGCAGAACCGATCAGCGCGGGACCCGAACCGCCGCTTCGAAGATCCGCCCGCAGGGCCTTTTTGAAGGCCTTCGCCGCTAGCCAACATTGGTGGCGGCGTGATCAAGCAACGCATCGGACGGAAGCGGCGTTCTTCGTTTACGGCTTCTCAAAGAGCGACCGCTCAATTTCGGAATCGCTGAGGAAAGAACCTTCAAGAACGCTGCTGGCCATCTCTTGGCGCTGAATGCAAAGCAAATCGGGACGCTGCTAAAACAGGGTGCCTTTCACGAGGTGAAATCAGATGAACAATAGTAAGAAGTATCCAAATGAGGCCATGGCGTCCATCCATGAAGCGATGGAAGCGTTGCACGGCGTCGGCGCAGTCTCACGGCAGACCATGCGCGAATTCGACGAAACCTGCTTGACGCCCGTTCGCCTCTTGAACCCTTGACGAAATCAAGGCGATCCGCGAAAGAGAACGGTGTTCGCCAACTACCTCAACGTCACCACCAGTTTGGTGAGCAAATGGGAACGCGGCGAGAGGCGCAAAGGGGTCGGCATAGGGTGGACTCAGCTCAGTCGCCTGGCAGCGCCCAGTTCGGACTATTACTCCTGGATCCTCAGCGGCTTACACGGATCGATTTTGTATAGCAACTCCGGCACGTCATAATTAGGCAGAAGTCGAAACTCATCCCAAGGCCGCCAGGACCCACTCGGTCCCGGTGGTCTTCGTGCATGGAAAGGGACCGCAAGATAAAAAAAGTTCGCAAAACGAAGTCGATCCGAGCAAGCTTCGAAAAACAAAAAAATGCCGAGCGAACCTGAGAAAGGAGACAAACGCCGATGGCCATCACACAAAACAAAAACGCCCGGCAGCCCCTTTTCAGGAACCACCGGGCGCTCTCTCAGAACACGAACTTAAGCCATAAAGGCCGCCTGCGCAGCCGCCAAACGAGCGATCGGCACACGATACGCGGAGCACGAAACCCAGAACGAGACAACGGCTTCACTCAGGCGATTTCCACAGGTCATTCTCACCCTGATACCCTTGATTTCATGCGAGCCACACTACTCGCCCTTGTTTTCCTCTCTCTCATGAACGCGCAGACTCCCCCGAAAACACGGGCCGAAATCGTTACCGACACCCTTCACGGGGTCCAGGTGCAAGATCCTTACCGTTGGCTGGAAAATCAGGACTCCCCTGACACACGCCAGTGGCTCGACGCTCAGACCAAGCACACACGGTCGATTCTCGACAAAGTGCCGGGCCGCGAAAAGATTTCCAAACGCCTATCGGAACTGCTGCGGGTTGAAACCATGTCTCCTGTCGCCAGCCGCCCCGGCGACAAGCTGTTCTATTGGAAACGTAAGCCGGAACAGAACCAGCCCGTTCTGTTCGTCCGCGAAAAACAGAATCCCGAACAGGTCATCATCGATGCCAACACGCTGTCCAAAGACGGATCGATCTCAGTCCAAGTGCTCGATGTTTCGCGCGATGGCAAACTCCTCGCCTACGCTCTGCAAAACGGAGGCGAAGACGAAATCGTCGTCAAATTCCGCGACCTCGAAACCGGCAAGGATCTCTCTTTCGAACTGCCGCGCACACGCTACTGGGCTCTCGCGATCCAGCACGATCGCAGCGAAGTCTTCTATGTCGCCTATGACAGCAAAGGTCCGCGGCTCTACAGCCAAGCCCTCACCCCAAGCTCGCAGGCGAAGCTCCTCTATGGCGAAGGCGTCACCGACGATCAAGGCGTTGCCTTCTCGCTCTCGGATTCCGGCAAGCACTTGGTCATCAGCCACTCGTTCGGCTGGGCGATCACCGATGTCTACTTGCACGATATCGCCACAGGTAGAACCACACCCATCGCCGCGGGCTTGAAGTCGCGCTTCGAACCAGTGCTCGGCGGTGAGACGCTCTTCCTTTTCACCAGTTGGAAATCTCCTAACGGCCGTGTCCTTTCCGCACCCATCTCCACCGCCACGTTCGATTCGCTCAAAGAAATCGTCCCCGAACGCCAAGCCACGCTCGAAACCGTGATCACTGCCGGACATAAGCTGGTGCTCAACTATCTGGAGAATGCGTCGTCCAAAGTCCGCATCCACAACCCTGACGGATCGCTGCTGCGCGAACTCAAACTGCCCGGTATCGGCTCCGCCTCAGGACCCTTCGGCGATTGGGATCAGGACAACGCCTGGTATGGCTTCACATCCTACAATCAGCCCAACACCTGGTACAGCTACGCCATTTCCACCGGCGACCAAAAAGTCTTCTTCAAGCCCGATGTCCCTGTGGATCCCACGCAAAGCGAAGTCACGCAGGTCTGGGTGACCTCGAAAGACAAGACGAAAGTCCCGATGTTCCTCTTCCACAAGAAAGGACTCAAGCCATCCGCCAAGACACCCGTGCTGCTCTACGGCTACGGCGGATTCAACGTCAACCTCACGCCCGCCTTCAGCGCCACCAATCAGGTTTTCATCGAAAACGGAGGCGTTTATGCGGTTCCCAATCTCCGCGGAGGCGGCGAGTTCGGCGAAAAGTGGCATCAGGCCGGGATGTTCGAAAACAAACAGAACGTCTTCGATGATTTCATCGCGTCTGGCGAATGGTTGATCGAACACGGCTACGGCAGCAAGCAGACGCTCGCCATCAGTGGCGGATCCAATGGCGGCTTGCTCGTGGGTGCCGCGATGACACAGCGTCCCGATCTGTTCCGCGCGGTGATCTGTGCCGTGCCGCTACTCGACATGGTGCGCTATCACCAGTTCAAGGTCGCCAAGCTGTGGGTGCCGGAATATGGCTCTTCTGAAGATCCGAAACAGTTCGAATATATCTACAAATACTCGCCATATCATCGCGTCAAGAAAGGCGCGAAGTATCCATCGGTAATGTTTGTCACTGGCGATTCGGATACCCGTGTCGACCCGCTGCATGCGCGCAAAATGACCGCACTGGTGCAGGCCAACACAGGCTCGAATCATGCGGTCATGCTGCATTACGATACAAAAAGCGGACACGCCGGCGGCAAACCTGTCAACAAGACGATTGAAGACGCCACCGACATGCTGTCCTACCTGTTCGGCCAACTGGGAATAACGGTCAAATAATTTATGCGCCTTGCGGCATTTCTTTTCGCTCTCTGTTCGTTCGGACAGCAACTGCAGCCGATTCGATATAACCCCGGGTTCTTTGCCACGTCACTTTCGCGCGGCGACGACGCGACGTCAGAACCCGTGCCGCTAGGCTTCAACGTCAACTTTTACGGCCGATTTCACAACGTCGCCCATGTGAACACAAACGGCAACATCACACTCAGCCGCCCCCTTGAATCTTTTCTTCCCGTGCCGCTGGGGCAATTGAAATCGGATATCATTGCCGCCTTTTACGCCGATGTGGATACGCGTTCTTCAAACACTCGAGCCGTCTCATTCGGCTACGATTTGGCCGACGGTCGCTTTGCCTTCGCCGCAAACTGGTTCGATGTCGGCTACTTCAGCCAGAAGCACGACAAGCGCAACGGCTTCCAGATCGTCATCGTTGACCGCACCGACACCGGCGCTGGCAACTTCGACATTGAGCTCAATTACGGCTACATTCAGTGGGAAGCTGGCGATCTTTCCGGTGGCGTCAACGGCATCGGAGGCATCGGCGCGCGCGCTGGATTCTCTTCGGGTAGCACTACCTACGAACTCTCCGGATCCGGCTCGCCAGGCAGCTTTCTCGACTCTTCCGTCACATCACTCGTGAGGCGGCGCCTGAACAACGACGTCCCCGGGCGCATCTATTTTCAATGCCGCAACGGCATCGTCCTACAAAGCCTGATCACAAACCAACCGGCGCTCAGCTTCAGCCTGCCGCCGCGCATCGTTGCGTCGCGCCCGCTGAGTTTCTCGTCTTCAGGGAATCCGATCCCCGCCACCATTGCCTCAAACGCCCCGTGGCTGCGGGTTTCGCGCTCCGAGGTCACGACGCCCGCCGCAGTGGATGTCCTGGTGGATAGCGGTATCCTGCCCGTCGGACTCCATCAGGCCTTACTCACCGTTACGCCCGCGAACCCACAGATCTCCGTTGTGCGCGTGCCTGTCACTTTGAGCGTCGGGCAGCCCGCCCCTGTCTGCAATTACGCTTTGAACGCAGGCAGCCTCTCTGTTTCCGCAGCCACCGGACGCTATGGCGTCGACGTCAAGGCCCCCGCCGGATGCTCTTGGCGAGCGTCCTCGAATGTCGACTGGATCCGTATCGCCACAGGCAACGAAGGCGCTGGTGACGGCAGTGTCGGCTTCGAACTCTCTCCCAATCCAGCCACCGGCACCCGGGCCGGAACCATCGTTGTCGCGGGACGCACCTTCTCAGTACTTCAAGGTGGGACCTCGGCGCAAACTGTAGCCGATTCGCGTGTCTGTCGCATCGAAACCCTCGCCGGCAATGGCGACGCGGCCTACTATGGCGATGAAGTCATCAATTCCAATTCCATCGCTTTCAACAATCCGCTCGGCGTCTTCGCAACGCAATCGAACGCCGTCTTTATTGCCGATACAGGCAACAAGCGCGTCCGCCGCTTCACCACCGGCTTCGTCAAAAATGTCGAGACACTGCGTTTCGACCCCACCGCCATCGGCTACGGACCCCAAGGCGACATCTACCTCACCGATTCCAAGAATCACCAGGTCTATCGCATCACCTACGATGGGCGCTTCGAACTCTTCGCCGGTACGGGCGACCCCGGATTTGGCGAACCCGGCTACAGCGGCGACTTTCAACTCGCCCGCGCCGCCAAGCTCAATGCACCTCGCGGCATCACCGTTGGTTCGAACGGAACCGTCTATATCGCCGATACGGGCAACCATGTGATCCGCGCCGTAGACCGCATCACGGGCGTCATCACGACCTTCGCCGGGCAGGGGCGCCCCGGTCTCGCAGGCGACGGCGACTACGCCCGCAACGCGCAGTTCACGCGACCGGAAGGGCTCTCGTTCGACAACAAGGGCAACCTCTATATAGCGGATACCGGCAACCATCGCATCCGCAAGATCTCACCGGAAGCGCTGCTCACCACCATCGCGGGCTACATCGGCGCGGGCTTCACCAACGACGGGCAGCAGGCTCTCCTGTCGCGCTTCAACTCGCCAAGTGGCGTCGCCGCCGACACTCTTGGCAATGTCTATATCGCGGATCGCGGAAATCATCGCCTCCGTATGATCCGGCCCGATGGCGTGGTCACGACAATCGCTGGAACTGGCCGAGCCGGATTCAATGGCGATGGCATCGGCAATCTCTCACTGCTGTCCTCGCCGAATACCGTGAGTGTCGATGGCGAGGATCGTATCGTGCTCGCCGACTCCGGCAACAACCGTCTGCGGCGCATCTCTTGCGCGCCGGGCTTACTGCCGTCGGAAACACAGCCCATCGTTTCGGATGCTGTGAGCACCGCCACCACACAGCCGCGCATCACCGCTTATTCGTATCTCACACTGCGAGGATCCAAGCTCGCCCTCACCACCGCCAACTGGGATGCCTATTTCCCTGACTCCCGCACGCTGCCTACCGAAGTCGCCGGCGTGCGCGTGAAAGTGAACGGCAAGTTCGCCTATCCATACTTCGTCAGCCCAACAGCCGTGACCGTAATTACGCCGGGCGAACTGGTGACAGGGACTGTCCCCATCGAACTCTCGAACGAGAACGGCGTGGCATTCACCACGGCGGAAATCGCGACCTTCGCTCCGGGGCTTTACACCAACGAAATCGAAGGCCGCAAATACGTGGCAGCGACGTTCCCGAACGAGTTGGAATTAGTGGGTCCGGAACGGCCCGCCAAGCCCGGCGATCGCGTTGCGCTGGTGGCCACCGGCCTCGGGCCAGTCTTTCCTCTCGTTCCGGAAGGCCAACCGCTGGCCGCCGCGGCATTGGTACCGGCGGCATCGAACCTGAAACTGTTTCTGGAGGGGAAACAAGTGGCCGTGCAATCCGCCACGATGACATCACTGGGCTTGTACGAGGTCGTGTTCACGGTCCCAGAAGGACTGGCCGGAGATGTCACCGTCGAACTCCAAGTCGGAGGAGAATCCACGCAGAGCGGGGTTTTGCTGGCCGTTTCGACCACGGCCCCCTAACCGCTCACGGATTGCCGTTGTCCCAACACAAGCTTGAAAGTTGCCTGGCGACATCCCGACCGGCCGCGAATGCTCTTCTCCAAGGGCTTCCGAGTGTTTTGTCGGTTCGGTAGTGATCGAGGCGGGCTGCAAGACAGTGCTTGGATTACGCCTTCAAACAATCCGGAATGTGCTGGTCCGTCCGCGGAGCCCCCTTTATACGCAAGAAGCGACAACTCCAAAAGGGACCCATGTGCGCACTGTTGGGTCCCCCCGGATTGTCTACAACTGTATGTGAGTCTAGGCTAAAACCGACTTGCAGTACTCGAAGCACTTCTTCACCTCGGCCACCGTGTCGGCGCCGCGGTATTCGTACTCGATGTTGGCCGGGATCTTGTACTTCTTGGCCTTCATCAACTGCAGCACATCCTTGATTTTGGTATCGCCCTTGCCGAACTCGACGTTCGCACCCTGATTGCGCCCGCGATCCTTGAGGTGCAGCGTCACGATGCGCTTGTGATTCTTGGTGAGGTAATCCACTGGATCGAAGTTGGCGGCAGTAAAGTGGCCGATGTCGAGGTTCACGGCGATGTATTTGCTCTTGCCTTTCATCGCTTCTTCGAAGTTCTCGGGGGTCGCAAACTCGTTCGCACGGATGTTTGAGTGATTGTGCATGCCCACATAGACCTTGTGTTTCTTGGCGAAGGGATCGATGCGGGCGGCGGTCGAAACATTCGACGATGCGGTGATCTTGTCGGTGCCCAAAGCGCGAGCGATCTTCATGCCATTCTCGATTTCCAGATCGGACCAGCTATCGCGGAAGCTGATGTTTACGGCATAACACTTCACTCCGGCTTCATCGAACTTCCTGCGGAATTTGGCGAGTTCTTCCCATGGCGGGGACTTGCGCCAAGCTTCCTTATCCTTGTTGTCCTTGGGCTCAATGTGGCCCGAGAACAGTTCGCAGTAGCCGAGCCCGATTTGGGTCATGGCTTGCAACATCGCGTCGAAGGATCGATCGCGGAAGCTATAGGATTGGGCACCGAGCATGACGCCGTGGACGATGGAGTTGACGGAAGGTGCAGCGATGGCGCGTCCGAAATTGAGGAACGGCGCGGCAACGGCGGTGTAACGAAGCAGGTCTCTTCTCGATTGCATACGCCCGCCATCATATCATTCACGCAGTTTCATTCGTTGCATTTCGATCTAAGATGGCAACCATCCGGCGCTTGGCAATCCGAACGCACAAGTGAACAACTCGCTGTTTGGGTTCCTTACATCGCAGGCGAACCGGGCCGCGGGCGATTCAGTGGATGGGCGGATGACTTTCTGAAATTCGAGTTGGATCTGGTACAATCGGTGAAGTGGTGCGGCTAGAAGTACGCGCTGTGCCATTGCCTTCCTTTCTAAGATGGCCAGGTAGCTCAGTTGGTAGAGCAGCGGACTGAAAATCCGCGTGTCGGGGGTTCAAGTCCCTCTCTGGCCACCATCCTCAGTCGGACTTCTTTCCGGGCATCGCCCACAGCGGCTCGTTACGAGCCATTCAATCGGACTTCGATGGCCCCCGCATCACCGCATTCAAGAACACTAAATTCAGGCCATCCATATAAGCTCGGTAATTGGGATCCGAGGTAAAGCCAATTACGTTCCCGCGTCCATCTTTCCGATGCACCAGAAACGGTTTGTAGGCCAGTTGCTTGCGGTACTCATCCCAGATATAGCCGCTGGCCATCACTTGATCCGCGCCCAAGTAAACCCCGACATTGGTGCCTTTGTCGGCCTTGAGCGGCGAGTAAATCGTACGTCCTGAAACCAGCGGATTGACGATTTCGGGGGCACCTGACGAAAGCCAATGATCCGGGTCCATCCTGGCGCGCGCCAGGATACCGTGCGCGCTATCGGGCGTCTGGTTATCGGGTTGCGTCGCCTTGCGGAAGTCCTCTTCCGACGCCAGCACCTTGCCCGGGGTCTTTGCCGATGGAACTTCGCCGGGCTTCGTCTCAGTCGCCCCGGGTAGCCCTTCCTGCTGCAACGCCAACAGCGAGTTGGTACTCAGAAATTGCACTGCCGATCCGATACCGATGAGCGTACCGCCACTCTGCACCCACTCTTTCATCTTGCGCGCGGCGATCGCGTCGGTGGTGAATCCCTCGGGCAGGATGATCACGTTGAAGCGGCTCAAATCGGCCGTTGAAAACTGCGCCGTGCGGATCACCGAAACCGGATATCCGAACTGACGTTCCAACACAAATCGCGTCGCGCCCGCTGCGGTCGCGCTCACCGGGCGATCCCACGCCAGCGCGACGCGGGGCTTCTTCAAGAGCGTCACATAGCGGCTGCCAAAGCTCGGCCCATCGTCAGTCCAACTGCTGTCGACACCGAGAGCATCCGCGCCCGACGATGCCGCGATCTTTTCCAGCATCGCCCGCAAATTCCCCGGATTCTCACCAGTCTTCACGATCAACGTTCCCGCGGGATGTATCGTCGCACCCAGCTTGAACGGCCTATCGGAACTGTGCACGCGTAGGCCCCGATCGAGCGCCGCGGTCAAGAACATACCTGCGTAGTTGCTGGTCCACGGGACAAGATAGGCAACGGAACCGGTGCCAGTCACAGAACCCTTGCGGCTCTCACCGAAGCGGACGTTTTCGAAACCGGATGCAGTATTCACAGCATTGGACTGAATGCATTCCACCCCGAACTGAATCGGCAGCGACCATGCCGTGACGTCGTAGATTTCGCTACCGCGCCGGCCCTTGCGCCGCTTCTCTTCCGCTTGCAGAAACGCATCGTCCATCGAAACCTGGGCATCGAGCAACGTGCGAGCCAAGCGCTTGGCGGGTTGGTTCAGCGGGATCACATACGAGCCCGCGGGATAGCTTTGAAACGCAGCAGTCGCGCGCTTCACTTCGACGCCCTGCTCCACGAGCAGTTGCGCAAGCTTGTCGACATTGGCGACATTGCCTCGCCGCGGAAGCACAAACGGTAGCTCTTTCGCGCCCTCTTCCACCGCCGTGACCGCGTACTTCCAAAAGTTTTCCAGCAGTTGCTGGCGATAGATCGCCGACGTCTCGCAGGTGGCAATCGACGCCGTGAAGTGGCGGCGCACGGCGAACTTATAGTCGATGGTCACGTCGTCCGAGCGTCGCACAGCGAGTCCGCGAACCGAGCCATTTTCATAGGTCATCGCAATCGATCCAAAGTAAGCCGGCCATGAAGCGCCATAGCCTGGATAGAAGGCGTCGAACACTTCACGCGTGAAGTAGGAGAAGCCAAATTTGTCGAAGTATTTGCCGTTGTTCTTGCCGAACCAGTCGAGCGTATCTTTCTGATCTTTGGTGAGGTGCGGATTGTAAGGCACTGCGTCGGGCGCGAAGTAATAGTGCGAATCCGAACCCATCTCATGCAAGTCTGCGAAGACCTGCGGATACCATTCCTGCAGCACTTTCACGCGGGCATGAGTTTCGGGCTGGGTGAGCGCGGTCCAGTCGCGATTCATGTCGATCAGGTAGTGATTCACGCGCCCGCCGGGCCATTGTTCGTTGTGCTCGGCGGTCACGTATTCCGGATCCGGCCGCAGGCCCTCGTTGATTTCGTAGTGGTGAACGAAGCGATCGCGCCCATCGGGATTCTGCGTCGGGTCGATGATCACCAGCGTGTTCGCAAACACGCGATCGACCAGCGCATCGCTCTTCGACGCAAGCAAATGATACGCGGTCATCAACGCGGAATCGGTGCCGGTTGTCTCATTGCCATGCACGACATAGGCGAGCCAGGTGATTGCAGGCAGATCGGCCAACAAGCGGCGCGCATCGGCCTCGCGCAGCGAACGCGGATCATGCAGCTTCTTCATCCCCGCCTGGATTTCCGGCAGGCGGCGCATGTTCGCCTCCGAACCGATGACCGCGTAAATTAAACGGCGGCCTTCCCAGCTCTTGCCGTAGTCGAAGACTTTCATCCGCGTGGGTGCGGCCTTGGCGAGCGCTTCCAGATACTGTACGGATTGGTTCGACCAGACGATGCGTTCACCGGCATCGAAGCCGAGCACCTGTTTTTGCGTGGGGATGGCGGGGTCGTATTGGGCTCCCGGCCAATACTCGAAGGTTTGAGAGAAGAGTGGGAGTGCCAATAGCAAGAGGGCGCGCAGCATATCTTCATATGCTAACGCTCCTTGGCAGGAGCCTTGCTTCCCTTACTCGGCCCTGCGCCTCCACGCGGGGTTCGGGTTTGTACATTCGCAGTCCGCTCTAGGAGCTCTAGGAGGCAGTCGAATGCAGTACTATCCTGGTCTACGCAGCGCGACTTTGCAGGATCTGACATGCGGCGGTGTTATTATCAGGGTCGGAAATGCCAACGGATCAACCATATTTGGACCAATCCTGGGCTCTTGGCGAGCGGTCGAAATCACTCATTGCGCGATCACCTATCGCTTGCTTCTCATCCTGGGGTTTGCTTTTTCCTGGGCCGTAACGGTTCCCATGGCGCTGCTGCAAGGTCCACCCGAGTGGATGATTCTTGCAACATTTGCTCCAATTTTTGCTGCGCTGCTGGTGAATACAATTGCCACAAAGCGTTTCCGGTTTTGGCATTCTCCGGTAGATTGGACTCGACTGCTCTGTGGTTCGGCGGTTGGCGCCGCGCTCATAGTAGTGGCTACGTTGTCCTAGCCGGAATCTTCACTGCGGACCCGCGTAAGCTGAATTGGGGTATCCTTGCGTCTCTTCAGGTTTTCAATTACTCGACTCTCTTTGGCGGGCCGATTGGGGAAGAGATAGGCTGGACCGGCTACGCACTACCGCGGCTCGAAGAACGTTGGGGGCTGTGCAAGGAGTCCTGCTACTTGGCATGCTTTGGTCGTTGTGGCACTTGCCGCTCTTCATAAGCCCCGGCTTTTACAGCGCGCCGTTTTGGATTTACACCCTCATCGTGGTTGGGCCACGACTAATCATCGCAACAGTTGTGAATTGGTCGCGTTTCAGCATTGCAGTAGCGATCGTTATGCACGCTTCTTTCAACACGGTCTCTCATTGGCTCAACGGATTATTCCGAGACGTCCAGCCGCAGTCTTCTCTGCCGTTCGAACTCGTGCTCGCCCTTGGCGGACTAAGCTTAGCGGCAATCCTTATCGGCGGATCGCGTGGAAGGCTCGGTTTCAACCATGTCACAGCTGCCAATGCCGAATAGCTCCCTGGCGGACGTTCCAAGCGGCGCTCCCGGTGAACGCTCAACGTGGGAACGAAGGGCGCGCACTGGTAGAAAAAGCAAAACCCCAAGCACTGGGCTTGGGGTTCAAACACAACCGGATTTGGTTTACGCTTCTTTTCGAGCGTTGTCGAACAGGAAGTTGAGCGTCTTCTCCGTACGGATCTGCGCCGCGATGCGACCCAAGCCACCGCTCTTTTCGAGATCCATGCGGATCTGCGCGGCGGGCTTGCGCTGCGAACGGGCGTAACGCTGCACTTCTTTGTCCACTTCATCCTGCAACGCGACGATCGATTCGCGATCGGCAATCTTATCCAGCAGCAGCGACGCCTTCACGTCGCGTGTGGAGCGCTCGCGCTGGCTCTCTTTGACCTTGTCCCAGTCGAGGTTGAGCTTGCTGACATCCATGCCTTGTTGGGCAAGTCCGCTGATCTGCTGTTCGATGTTGCTTTCGGTCTGGCGGTCCACAAAAACCATCGGCACAGGAAAGTCATGCGAGTCCACCAGTTTGTCGAGCAGTTCGTTCCGGGCCTTGGTTTTCGATTCGGTTTCGCGCTCGCGCATGATGGCCGCGCGGACAGCTTCTTTCAACTCATCCACAGTCTTGTAATCGCCGAGATCCTGGGCGAAGTCGTCGTCCACCACAGGCAGTTCTTTGCGGCGCAACATGTTCAGCTTCATGTTGAAGCGAACGCTACGACCGGCAAGCGCGGCTTCGGAATAATCTCCCGGATAGGTGACGTCGAACTCTTTCTCTTCGCCGGGGCTCATACCAACGAGTTGTTCATTGAACGCCTGCACGGCATCGGCGTCGCCAACCTTCAACTGCAGATCGTCGCGCTCAACGGGCTTTTCGGTTCCCGAGATGCTCTTGAGATTGACCGCGGCGAAGTCACCCTCGGCAGCCGGACGCGGATCGATGTTCACATACTCGGCGCGCTGTTCGCGGATCGTATCGATGCGCTGCGTCAGGTCTTCATCGGTCACGACAGGCTCTTCGTACTTGGCGGTGAGGCCGGTGTACGTGCCCAGTTCGAACTCCGGGGCGACTTCGAACTCGACCTTGAAGTGCAGATCCTGATCTTCGTGAAAGTGGAGATCGACGATGCTCGGACGGCTGACCACCTTGAGCTTGTCCTTCTCAAAAGCCTCTTCAAGGGCTTTGGGAATGACGGCGTCCACCACATCCTGCCGAATCTCGTTGGGGTAGCGACCCCTGACGAGCGAGATCGGAGCCTTGCCTGGGCGGAAACCCGGCATTTTGACTTTCTTGGCGATTTCCGCTACTACTTTTTCCGTTTCCGCGGCAACGACGGCGGCGGGAACGGTGATATCCAAACTGTGCTTGCAACCTTCAACGAGAGCCAATGGGATCAACCTCTGGTGGATTTCCTGCCGTCAGCTAAGCGATCCCGCATCTTCTAAAGAGTGCCGGGACGAAACGGCGAGCAGGCTTCGGCGCGAGAGCCGCGCCTCCATCTATCGTACACTAGCGGAGTATACTAACCGGAGAATGCCACAGATTTGGGAGTCCGGAAAGCAGGAGGAGATCCTGCGCAGATTGGAAAAACTGGCGTCCGACACAAAGCCAGCCTGGGGCAAGTTCACAGCGGCACGGATGTTGGATCACTGCGCGGCGGCGATGCGCGCAGGGCTGGGAGACTTTCCTGTGGCCGCCAAGCGAACGCCCTTCCGCAACTGGCCGATGCGGAAGCTGGTGATCTATGCGCTGCCTTGGCCAAAGGGTGCTCCCACGGCGCCGGAATTGCTGCCAGAAGGCGAGCCGGACTTTGAGAAGGCCGGGGCGGATCTGCGGTCGGCGCTAAAGCGATTCGCGGCGGCGGGCGCAGCAGGAAAGTTCGCCGATCACGCGGCGTTCGGAACATTGAGCGGCGTGGAGTGGGGTGCGCTGACTTATCGGCATTTGGACCATCACTGGAAGCAATTCAGGCTATAGTCAGACGCCAGAAGGGCTGCCGGCTCTGCCAGAAGCACCATCCCTCGATTCGGACCCGCCGCTTCCAGCAGCCGTTCCATCGGTTCAAAGAAACCCTCGCGCCCTAACGCGAACGCTTGATGATGAATGGGGAGGATCGACTCCGCGCCCGCCTCGCAGCTCATCTTCCAAGCTTGTTCCGGCGTGCAATGCGCATGAATCCAGGGATCGTACGCTCCAATCGGCATCATCGCCAGATCGATCCGCCCCTCTGCCCGCAAACCGCGAAACGAAGTGAGTGCCGTATCGCCGGCAAAGAAGACCCGCTTGCCGTTGTCACGGTCTTCGATCGAATAGCCGTTGTATCCGCGATAGCGGTCAGTCATCCTGCGCGCACCCCAGTGCCGCACCTCAACCCCGCGAATCGCCAGCGGACCCACCTCCGCCACCTCGTTCCAGCCGAGTTCCCAGACGCGTCCGTAACGCCGAACCCGCAACAGATCGCTCGTATGTTTCGCCGTGATCACAACGGTCTTGCGATCTTCCAAACGCCGCAGTGTCGGGATATCGAAGTGATCCATGTGGGCGTGTGAGAGCAGAATCACATCCACGGTCGGCAGTTGCGACAACTCCATCGAAGGAGGTGTGATGCGGCTCGGGCCAATGTTGCAGCCAAACCCAACATGAAGCCCGATTCGGTTCGAGAAGACGGGATCCGTCAGAATCGTCATTCCACCCAGGCGCAGTAAGACTGTGCTGTGTCCAATCCACGTTGCTTGCATTTGCGAGTTACCGGTTGGCTCCGAAAGGCTCTTCATTCCAAGGATCGCCATTCATGTGATCCCATTGCGTTCTACCGGAAGCCGCGTCGGAAGCTGTTATAAATTCAGCGGATTGGGTCTTCGTTCGATCCATTGCGAACATCTGATTCACGGATTCCGGCAGCATTGGTGGCGTCACAGTTTTGGATGCCGGAAGGTGGGGAATCGATTCCAAGTACCAGTCGGGCGGCTTCTAGTCATAGACCTTTAGGCCCAGACCGAGGTCCACGAAATAGGGCCTTTTCGAGTTCCACGGAAGGGAAACCCCAATTGTTGCAAAGTGAAATCCGAACGACGATGGACATATGAGTATTCTTCGTCCGACGCTGTTGATTCTGGGCTTGGCCTTGTGCAGGATGGCGAGCGCGTCAACCACGGTGACCGTTACTGGGATCAATACGGCCCAGGGCCAGAATCTGTACTTTACGGAGGACGGAACGGTGGTGCAGGGTTATGCTGGTGCCATCGTCGTGAACGCGAACAACGCCAGCACGTCCGTTCTGTGCGTCGATCTCTTCACCAATATCAGTATCAACGACGTTTTTCAGGTCAATTTCCTGCACCCGCAATACATCGACCCTGTCAATACCGCTCGCGGATCTCGGGCAGCCTACCTATTCGTCACCCAGTTCGGAACGATCGGCTCGCACCTTTCGAGCATGAATCCCAGCCTCACGTTGGCCCAGGCCACCGCCGCGTTGCAGTTCGCCATCTGGGATATCATCCATGACGGCGGCGACGGCTTCGCGGCTGGCCGCATCCGGTCTTCCTCCGCCTCCGGTCAGGCGACCGACACGGCCGTTCTCAACGCGGCGATTCAACACATCCAGTTCTCACTCAATTACCAGAGCGGCCCGACGAACGCCACCGTTTGGCGCCACGTCAACGGTCCGCTGGTCAAGCAGCAGTTGCTCGGCTTCTACCAGCCCGGCACTGACCACGGGGTTCCCGAACCGGGTTCCGCACTGCTGATCGGCGGTGGCCTCGGGTTGCTGGGATGGCGCCACTATCGCCACCGCAAGCCGAAGGAACCTGTCGCTGAGTAGTCAGACGGACACAAAGAAGGCCGGATCCTTGAACGGATTCGGCCTTTTTGCGTTTCGAACGGTTCTCTAACGGACTAAGCTTCGCCCACCACAGGATTCGCCAACTCGCCTAAACCCTCTACCTTCACCACCATGTTGTCGCCCGGCTTCAACAGCACCGGAGGCTTGCGCGCAAACCCAACGCCGGCAGGCGTACCGGTGGACACGATATCGCCCGTTTCCAGTGTGAAGACGCTCGACAGATAGGCGATCAGTTCCGGAATCTTGAAGATCAACTCGCGCGTGTTCGAATTCTGCAGCGTCACCCCATTCAGATCCAGGCTGATATTGAGATTGTGCGGATCGGCGATCTCATCGGCGGTGGTGATGTAGGGACCCATCGGCGCGAACGTATCGAATGTCTTGCCCATCAGCCATTGCGATGTCGCAAGCTGGATATCGCGAGCTGAAACATCGTTGACGATCGTGTAGCCGATCACATGATTGGCCCAATCGCCGGCTGCAATATTGCGTCCACCTTTGCCGATTACGAACGCGAATTCGGCTTCGTAATCCGGCTTCTCTGAGATCTTCGGCAGCACCACAGCCTCGCCGGGCGCGATCACCGCAGTCGCGAACTTGCTGAACACCGTCGGCAGCTTCGGAATCTCCATGTTCGACTCGATCGCGTGGTCGCGATAGTTCAAGCCAATACAGATCAGCTTTTGCGGACGTGGGATCGGTGCCAGAATCTGGACATCGCCCAAAGCCAGCGTGCCCGTTGACGCGGCAGCCTTCAAGCCGTCGATGCCCGCGCCGAGGGCTGCGAACATATCCGCGAAGGGCAACACGTTGACGGAGTCGCCGTTCACGCTTCCAACGTGAGTTCCGCCTTGATGACGGAAGGTGATGAGTTTCATGAATCTCCTGAATCGGGGTTTCGCCCCGAATCGACTATTTTACTGCAAGCCAGTCGATTTGCTGTTCCTCGCTGTTTGCGCCTTCGGACAAACCGCTTTGACGCCCTTTCCCATGCCCTGGAACGGTGCGTCGTCGGGCAGCAGGAATCTCTCGAACTGGCAAGCTCCGATAGGCATCGAAGATCTCGAAGCCCGTTGGGACAAATAGAATGTCTTCATCGACTGCGCTGCCGGAACCTCTTGCTCAACTGGAGGCAGCCCGTCTGCCAATAGTTTGTTGCCACGCTCGCGCGCCGTTGCTGCGGAAATAGGGCGTAAATCGCACTCGGCGGAGCAACGGTCCGGTACGAAATCGAAGGCGCCCCGCCCGTCGAAAACTGAGCCGAACAGAACAACAGTCGCGAAGCCCAACGTCATGCCGGTCATGGCAGATCCAGGCTAATCTGAAATTGGATGCGTTTCCTCCAAGCCTTCTTCTTCACCACCGCGGTGTTGTCCGCGCAAGCGTTCGACCCCAAGATGCTCAATCGCGCCGTCGCCCCTTGCGATGATTTCTATGAGCATTCCTGCTCCGTGTGGATGAAGAACAATCCGATCCCCCCGGAACGCGCCGTCTGGGGCCGCTTCAACGAACTCGACGAAGCCAACCGCGTCATCACCAGGCAAATTCTCGAAGCCGCTGCCAAACCAGCAACAGATCGCAACCCGCTCGACCAAAAGATCGGTGACTACTTTCAAGCCTGCATGGATGAAGAAGGGATCAATCAAAAAGGACTCGCACCACTCAAAGCCGAACTCGACCGAATCGCGAAGGCCCCCAGCAAATTCGCTCTGAGCGCTGTTGTGACACGCTTGCACAAGATAGGAGCGAGTCCTTTCTTTTCGCTGCAGCCCGTGCCGGATCTGAAAGACTCCACCAAGATGATCGCCGAAGTCGACCAGAGCGGCCTAGGCTTGCCAGAACGCGACTACTATCTGCGTGACGATCCCAAATCCGTGGAACTGCGCAAGAACTATCTCGCCCACATCATTCGTAATTTCGAACTTGCAGGCGACGACGCCGTGGCTTCCGCAAAAAAAGGACGCGCAGTTCTCGAAATCGAAACCGAACTCGCACGAGGTTCGCTGGATGTGGTTTCGCGCCGCGATCCCGAAAAGCAGCATCATCCTTACAAGACACCGGAACTGATCTCGCTGAGTCCCGGCTTCGACTGGGCTGCGCATTTCGAAAGTGTGGGACTCGCCAATCTCGCCACGATGAATGTCACGCATCCGCCCTATGTCAGGCAGATCGAGAGCGTGATCGTACTGCAATCGCTCGACAATTTGAAGGCTTATCTGGCCTGGAACCTGATCCGCGAAACGGCAGGCGTCCTGCCCAGCAAATTCACCGAAGAAAACTTCGAGTTCTTCGGCAAGACGATGCAAGGCGCAAAGAAGCTGCAAGACCGCTGGAAGCGCTGCGCCGATCTCACCGATACGCAACTGGGTTACGCGCTTGGCCAACGCTGGGTGGAAAAGGCATTCCCGGCCGCCGCCAAAGACCGCATGCGCCGCATGGTGAAGGCCATCGAAGGCGCGCTCGCGCGGGATATCGATTCCTTGCCCTGGATGTCCAGCGACACCAAACAACGCGGACTCGACAAGCTGCGCGCCATCGCCGAAAAGATCGGCTATCCGGATAAGTGGAAGACCTACGAAACCACCATCGCGCGCGACGACGCTTTCGGCAACGCGGCCCGCCTCAGCGAACTCGAATATCTGCGCGATCTTGGCAAGATCGGCAAAGCGGTGGATAAATCCGAATGGAGCATGACGCCGCCAACCGTCAACGCCTACTACGACGCCCAGCGCAACGACATCAATTTTCCCGCAGGAATCCTACAGCCGCCATTTTTCGACAACAATGTCGACGACGCCTCGAACCTGGGCGGAATCGGTGCCGTGATCGGCCACGAACTCACCCATGGCTTCGACGATGAAGGCCGCAAATTCGACGGTGCCGGAAACCTCGTGGACTGGTGGACAGAGAAGGACGGCGAAGAGTTCGAGCGCCGCAGCGACTGCTTCATCAAACAATACTTCGACTACGCCGCGCTGCCCGGCGTGAAGCTGAACGGCCGCCTGACTTTGGGTGAAAACGTCGCCGACAACGGCGGCGTGCGAATCGCCTACATGGCTATGCAGACCTTGATGGGGGCGAAAGCACTCAAAGAGAAGCACGGCGGATACACACCGGAACAGCGATTCTTCTATGCCTACGCAGGCGTCTGGTGCCAGCAATACACCGAAGAAGCCGCGCGGATGCGCGCGAATGTCGATCCGCATTCGCCGGGGCGCTATCGTGTCAACGGCGTGCTTGGAAACAGCCCCGAGTTCCGCCAGGCATTCGGATGCAAGGTGGGAGATCGAATGGTCCGCGAGCAAGGCTGCCGCGTATGGTAACCCCGCTGCTGTTGCTGCTGGCGTCGCTCACGGCGGATTTGAGCTTTGTCAGCATCACCAAATTCAGTTGGTGGTTGCAGCGCGACGGAAAGCCTGTGCAGGAACTGCCCCTGAACGAGGCTGTGACATTCGAGGTTCCTGCGAACTGGCGTGAACCGGTGGACGCGGCCCGAAAGGCCGACTCCGCAGATCTGCAAAAGCAGCTTTATATCGCGTTTCTCAAGAAACGATTCGGATACCAGATCGTAGCGCTGAACCAAGCCTACGGGCTCGACGCTTCGGCCTTTACAGAACTCGAATCCTCAGACTTCGCCGAACTGGACGACAAGCGGCGAGAAGTACTAGCAGATGATGCGAGTTTTGCGGCGGAGATTTATGCCGATCGCGTGAAGCTGGTTTTTCAGGAATCGAAAGGAAAGTTGCGTCTCTTGTCGATTCCCAACGGCCTTCCGGCTGAACTCACGCGCGCGCTCGTCGATCTGGCGACCGTCGATGCGATCCTGCTACGCGGCGCAGAACCGGTTCCAGGGATCCGCAAGCCGATCATCCTACTTCATTGCCCTGCGGTTAAACCCGCATTCGCCACCGCTTGCGCCCGCATTTGAGAACCTTAATCAGAAACTACTTCACAAGCTTTGTGAAACTGGGCACAATGTATAGATAGTGGTACGCCTGCAATCCGCTCTCACACTCCCGCTCACGCTGCTTGTTTGCGGTTCTCTTCTTTCCTGTAACTCCGCTGCGACCCAAGAGGCTGCAACGAAGGCCAAGGAAGCTGCCGCCAAAGCGTTAGCAGCCAACGGCCTCAATGCCTTTCCGGTACCGCAATCGAAGGACGCCGACGACTTCGGACGCTTCCTCGCCGGTATCCCCGGCCGCGCCGACAGCCCTTACGCGAAGTTCGAGAAGGACAGTGCCTGGGCCGTCCATCGCAAAGCGTTCGCCACCGACTGGGCGAAGTTCGAAGAGAAACGCGTCCCCGTGCTGAGCAATTTTAAGAAGACCGCGCTGACGGGCGCGCCGAATTCCGGCGGAACCCTCTTCTATCCCTTCGGCGGTCCGGACTTTGTCACCGCCAACCTCTTTTTCCCCGACAACACCAGCTATGTATTCGTAGGCCTGGAACCTGCGGGCACCGTGCGTCCGGCGAGCGCTTTCGAACAGAAGCCCCTCGCGAACACACTCCCTCGCATCCGCCTGACGCTTGAATCGCTGCTGATCCGCAGCTTCTTCATCACCGACCAGATGGATAAGCAAGTGCGCGGACAGATCACCGATGGATTGCTGCCACTGTTGCTGGTGCAGATGGTCCGCACCGGCCACACCATCCGCGGGCATCGGTACGTGACGATCGACGACGAAGGCAACTATGTCGCACGCGAAGCGACCGGGCCTGAGAAGAATAAGGGAGTGCTGATTGAGTTCCAGCGCGAGGGGAGCGAGGAAGTAAAGCGCCTCGCCTACTTCTCTGTGAACGTCCACAACGAGTCGCTCAAAGACAACAAGGCGTTTGCGGCTTACATGGATCAGTTGAAGCCGATGTCTTCGTTCTTCAAGTCCGCTTCGTATCTGCCGCATCGCGACGATTTCTCGTTGATCCGCGATATGGTGCTGGCGAAGAGTTCGGCCATCGCGCAGGATGACACAGGCATCCCGTTCCGCTTCTTCGATCAAGGCAAGTGGGATGTGAACCTCTACGGAAAGTACACGCAGCCCTATGGCACGTTCAAGTACCGCAAGCAGGCAGATCTCAAGGTTGCCTTCGACAAAGGCCAGAACGTGAAGGATCTTGGATTCTTCATCGGCTATGGCTACGGTCGCGCTCCATCGAATCTGCTCGTCGCCCGCCGCCGCACCTAGCCAGCAGCAGAATCTTCTAACCTGGACAAGAGTCCCCCAATTGGGGGACTTTGTTTTCCTACCTTGGCGTGACGCTCAAAACAGGGCTGGGGGGCTAGTCTTGGACATGAAGATTCAACAGACCTTCCAACAACTCCTCAAAGTCGAGAACCTGTTCCTGTTCGACGCTGCTGTCTTGAGCATCGCAGGGGCTTATCTGATTGTTTTCCCAGCCGGCGCCGCGCCGTTTTTTCCCAGCCAGGCATGGGCCACAGTTTGGGCCCTTCGTGGATTCGGATCGGTGCTGTTGCTGGCGGCGCTCATGGCCCTTGTCATCGCGCGGACCGGTGACCGGCGAACCCTCTTCCAAGGCACCGTGCTCTTCGCGGCCTCACACCTGTTTCTCGGGTTGCTTTTGTTCCAGGGGCCGTTAAAGATGGATGGAGCAAAAGTCGGCTCAGATACGATTCGAATTGGCTATTGCATGGGGAGGTATGAAGTCAAATGCCTCCCCTTCTTTGAAAACTTCGGATTTCGCCATCCCTGGATCGGGCGCGTCGCCTGGGCGATGGCATTCGTATTCACTTTGGCGGTTGTGAAAGGAAACTGGGGCGGGCGATCGGCTCGCAATCTTAGAAGTGACTGGGAAATGCGGATTCGCGAAACGGCCGGACAAGAAGAGCGCAATCGTCTCGCACGAGAACTTCACGATTCCATCAAGCAACAGATCTTCGCCATTCAGACCAGCGTTGCCGCCGCCCAAGCACGGCTCGCGAACAGCGGGGATGGCATTGAGGCCGCCCTTGCGGACGCCCGCCAATCCGCCCGCGAGGCGACCGTCGAGATGGAGACAATGCTCGATCAGTTGCAGGCCGCGCCGCTCGAAAATCAAGGGCTCGTCGCAGCCATCCGCAAGCAGTGCGAAGCCCTGGGATTCCGCACCGGAGCCAAGGTGCAAGTTGAAATCGGCGACTTACCGCCCTCCGAATCGCTGGCTCCAGGCTCACACCAAGCTCTGTACCGGATCCTCCAGGAATCGCTTTCGAACATCGCGAAACATGCCCGCGCAAAGCTGGTGCAGGTCAACGTGGGAAATGACGACAATGGCAACCTCAGCATGATCATCCAAGACGACGGGCAAGGCTTCGACATCGTGAACGGCAATCGCGGCATGGGCCTGCGCAATCTACAGACTCGCGCGGAAGAGGTCGGGGGCCTGGTGATCGTGCAGAGCCAACCCGGCGTCGGGACGATGATCGAGGTCTATATCCCGACAAACTTGCGCTCCCAAGCCCCTCTCGAAACAGCGCTGCGCTTCCTGGTCTGGTTCGGCCTTTTGATTCCCTTCTTCGATGGCTTCTCGATCTGGTCCTGCTTTCTGGGAGCCGGACTCACCGCCGCTGCCAGCATCTATCTTCGACGAAAGCGAGTGACTCGATGATACGCGTCGTTCTGATCGACGACCACAAAGTGGTCAGCCGCGGAGTCAAAACTTATCTGGAATCGTTTCCGGACATGACTGTCACGGGCATCGCCACCAGCGGCGAAGAGGCATTGCAACTGCTCCCAACCTGCCCCGCCGATGTCGTGATCGTCGATCTGCTCATGCCCGGCGGCATCGATGGCGTCGAGACCACCCGCCGCATACACGCCGCCTATCCGCAGTTGAAGATCGTCGCACTCACCGCCTCCATCGACGAAGCGCGCCTCATGGGAGTGCTTCGCGCCGGAGCACACGGATACGTCCGCAAAGATGCCGAACCCGAAACCTTGCTCGCCGCAGTCCGGGCCGTGTTCAAGGGCAAGACCTACGTCGATCCTTCGGTTGCGGGGACCGTTCTGCAGATGAACGATCCTCGCGACGAACTGACTACCCGCGAAACCGAAGTGCTTCGCGCGCTCGCTTTCGGACGCTCCAATAAAGAGATCGCGACTGAACTCTTCATCAGCGAAGAGACCGTCAAAACCCACGTCGGCCGCCTGTTCTCGAAACTAGGCATCGAGAACCGGGCGCAAGCCGTGGTGCAGGCTTTGAAGCGTCGCATCGTCGCCATTGATGATCTTTAAGCCGCAGGCAGCGCCCCGAACCTGCGGTTCCGCTGCCGGAAGTCCGCTAACGCCAGAGCCAGGTCCGCGGAGTTAAAGTCCGGCCAGAGCTGCGGCGTAAACGAAAACTCCGCGTACGCGCATTCCCACAACAGAAAGTCCGAAACCCGCTGCTCGCCGCTCGTCCGAATCAGCAAATCCACATCCGGACCCAAGTACTGACGAAACGCCTCTCGCGTGGGCCGCGCGCCTTCCGCCTGCATCGCCCGTGCCGCATCCAGTATCGCGTCGCGACTTGAGTAATCGATCGCCAAGCGCAGATGGAGATTGCCACAGTGGCGCGTTTCGTCTTCCATCCGCTCCACCAGCGGAAGCAAGTACTCGGGCAGGCGATCTCGCCGGCCAATCAGGCTCACCCGAATCCCATTGCGCACGCACTTCGCCGTCTCACGCCGCAGATAGTTGCGGAACAGCGCCATCAGTGCACGAACCTCCTCCACCGGCCTGCGCCAGTTGTCCGAAGAAAAGGCGTAGACAGTCAGCGTATCCACGCCAAACTGCGGCGCTGCTTCTACGATGCGCCGCAGCGCCTCGACGCCCGCACGATGTCCCGCAGCGCGAGGCAGCCCCCGAGTTTGAGCCCAACGGCCGTTGCCATCCATGATAATCGCGACATGACAAGTACTTTGCATTGTAAAGTATACACTCCTGAAAAAGGCCTGCCGCGCAAACAGCAAGCCTTGGGTTGAAAGGTTAAAGACTACCGCCGCGGGCGGCTTGAATGAGCGCTTCCATATGATCGAGGTAGCGGGTCAGAGCCTTGCGGCCATCCTCGGTGAGACGATACTCGGTTTTGGGCATACGGCCCTCGAACGACTTGTTGCACTGCACATAGCCCGCTTCTTCGAGCTTGCGCGCGTGGACACTCAGATTGCCATCCGTCGTATTTAACAGCTTCTTCAGATCGTTGAAAGTGACATGCTCATTCGCGGCGAGAGCACTGACGATGCCCAGCCGGATTCGTTCATGGATGACGCGGTCGAGCGCGGCTGCGCTTTCTTTAGCGGCCGGCGCCACTGACAATTTCTTGCTCTGAGCACTGGATCCATCCAACGCCATTGCCGCTGCACTGCTACTGGTTCTTGGCACGAGTCAATTCCCTCCCTACCTCACTGACAAAACTGCTTAGCCACCAAACTTACGAGCGATCCAGAATCCAAAAACGATATGCAAGCCCCCGAACCCCGCCCCGAGAAGCGCGTTCGACCAGCCTGCCGGAGCAAACAACGCCACCGTTCCCAGCACGATGAAACAAACACCCATCGCCGGAACCACTCGCACAGAAAACGTACCGCCACTCACCACTGCCGCTCCATACATCAACAACCACATCCCCGGCAGCAGCGCATAATCCGCCGCGCGGTAGAGCACGAGCGTCAATACCGCACCTGCAACCAGCGCCGGAGCGAAACTCAACAGGAACTTGCGAAACGGCGCAAGATGACGTTCCGACAGGCTCTTCGACTTCTGCCAGACCGCAACCAATCCCACCAGGGCCGCCACCAGCACTTCCACAAACCAGACATCCAGCCACAACCGCGGAGTTTGCTGAATCGCCGCCAAATAAGAAGCCGCCACAGCAGTTACACCCATCGCCACGCCGCCCCAACCGGGCACAGCCGTGAACTGACCGCTCCGCTCCATCGTTTCTCTGATGTAGCGAAGATTGTCGAGCGCGTGATCCTGAAGGTTCACAACTGGATTGGGCGAAACCGCCATGTGAATATCTTACTCTAGAATTCGTGGCCGTGGCAAGTACTCTGTATTTTAAAGTTGAAACAGCACAAGGTCCCCGAAGGGTACAAAGGTACTGGTACCCGATTCCCTCCACCTGGAGACCCATCTGGCCAACTGGGGGTTTTCCACCTATCCGCGCTCCAAGCCCTTTGATATACTGAAAGTGCCCGGAAAGTTACAACCGGAGAAGTTGTGACATTGTCCTTGCAGAAGAAGACAGGGATATGTGAGGGAGAGGTACTTGGTGAAACGCACTGGTTCGGACGATTCTTTACGTTGTTCGTTTTGCCATAAAAGCCAAGACGCGGTTGGAAAACTGATCTCATCTCCCAGCGACTACCCTCGTGCCTACATCTGCGATGAGTGCATCGCGGTCTGTAACTCCATCCTTGAGGACGACCGCCACGAGCATACCACCGGCACCACTGGTCCGAACAAACTTCCCAAGCCGCTCGAACTCAAAGAATACCTGGATCAATATGTAATCGGCCAGGAAGGCACCAAGCGCAAGCTCGCCGTCGCCGTCTACAACCACTACAAGCGCATCCAGATGAACAAGCAGCGCGGTTCCGACGTCGAACTCGCGAAGTCGAACATCTTGCTCATCGGCCCCACCGGAACTGGCAAAACCCTACTCGCCCAGACCTTGGCCCGCATCCTCGATGTGCCGTTCGCCATCGTCGACGCCACTACGCTGACCGAAGCCGGCTACGTCGGCGAGGACGTTGAGAACATCATTCTCCGCCTCTTGCAGAACGCCGATTGGGACGTGCAGCGTTGCCAGACCGGCATCATCTATATCGATGAAATCGACAAGATCGGCCGTAAGGACGAGAATCCGTCGATTACCCGCGATGTTTCGGGTGAAGGCGTACAGCAGGCCCTGCTGAAGATCCTCGAAGGCACCGTCGCCAACGTTCCGCCGCAGGGTGGACGCAAGCATCCGCACCAGGAATTCACCCCGGTCGACACGACGAACATCCTCTTCATCTGCGGAGGCGCATTCGTCGGACTCGAAAAAGTCATCGCCAAGCGCACCGGCACCAAGACGATGGGCTTCGCTTCCACCGATGACGCCGGCACCATCGAGGCGCGCCGCAACATGAACAAGCGCGATTCCGAACTGCTTGCTCAGGCTCAACCAATGGATCTCATCCGCTTCGGCTTCATCCCCGAGTTCATCGGACGCCTGCCTGTGGTCGGTGTATTGGAAGAGCTCAGCAAAGAGGCGCTCGTGCAGATTCTGACCAAGCCCAAGAATTCGATCCTTCGGCAATATCAGAAGATGTTCGAGTTCGAGAATGTCCGCCTCAAGTTCACCGACGAAGCGATGGAAGCGATTGCCCAGCAAGCGCTCGAACGCAAGGTCGGCGCACGCGGCCTGCGTATGATCATCGAAGAGCTGATGCTCGATCTGATGTACTTCGTGCCTTCGTATAAGAAGGTCCGCGAGTTTGTCGTGACCAAGGAAATGGTCCTGCAACAGAAGATCAATCTCAGCTTGCTCGAAAAAGCCGGCTAATGAACTAAAGCCCCCGCTGCGGACACAATAAACTCCCGTTGCTTTCCGCGGCTCTCGACGATCGCTTCAAAGGTTTTTTCAGAGCCCTTGGTGAGCGCCTCGATCTTGACAATTTTCGCCCCACCCGCTTCGCGCTGGATTGTGGATTGCACCACCTGCGGCACGTCGGCTAAGGCGACCTCTTCCTCAACCACTACGACAGACCCACCCTCGTCGATCACCAAATCTCGAGTGCGGCCAGCGATTCTGGTCTCGATCTCGTAGAAGGTCTTGCCGCCTTCTTTCTCTTTCTTCACCGCGAGCACTTCGGCATTGACCGTCTCAGCCTGCGCAGTTTTACGCACGGCCGCGGGCAGTTTGTCGAGCTTGGACGTTGCAGACGCCGTGCCAAAAGTAGCAGCAAGGGCCAGCAGGATGATCAATCGTTTGTAGTCCATAAGGTTCCTTTCGACCGCTGGATCGCGGGGGACCTATATAGTTTAGCAGTCATTCATTGCGCGATCCCCGCCTCAAACTGAACAATCGCCTCATCGAACGTCATCCCGAACTCTGGCGCAAACATCTCCCTCCACTTTCGCGGATCCTGCATCACGGTCAACAAATACCGCTGATACGCCGCACGATCGCGCGCCATCAGAAACTCGTTGAACCCCCGCCGCGCGGGATCAAGGAACAGGGCCAAATCCCGCTCGCGCCATACCCGCTTGAGAAACTCATCGCGCGTATAGTAAGCCTTCTGCTGCCCATAGGACACAGCGATGCCTTCGGCAAGCCATGGCACTTCGCCAAACCGATACGCGTTGAGCAAACTTTGATTCTGATGGATCGTCGCATGCGAAATCTGGACTCGCAAAGATGACAGTCCCCGTCGCCAGCGTCACCGCTCCAATGCCGCGACTGCTCCGATGCTGCGGCAGATAGCGTCCGAACGAAACCCAATCGCCGCACGCCACCACACACAACCGCGATGGAGCTTTCATTTGATGAAACCGCTCCGAGTCTGCAATGTACTCGTCGATCTTGCCATAGGCCGGATCCAGCGGCGTCCCCGCCGGATAGTAGATATCGGCGCGCGCCAACGCCACATGATCGTAGCCCGGCTTCACCGGAGACCATGGAAATAAGGGCCCGTAAGGGAACAGCATCAACACCAGCAGCACAAACGCGAAAAGCGCCGTTCGCCGGGTCCGTTTCCCAGTCAGCATCTTCCCATCGTCGGACTATAATCAGACTGTTGCAACCTCGTCTTCTTCTGCTCTATGCGCTCGCACTGATCGCGATCATCCTCGCGATCGCGCTGCCGCCGATCGCGCAAGATCCCAAGTATCACAACTTTTCCGACCAACGCGAGTGGTGGCGCGTACCATTCTTCTGGAACGTTCTCACCAACCTTCCGTTCATTCTCGCCGGGATCTACGGTGTCTGCATCTGGCCCTCTTCGAAATGGGATCAGCGCGGCGACCGCTGGCCTTGGCTGATCGTCGCCTGCGCCTCGATCCTCGTCGGATTCGGCAGCGGCTACTATCATTGGTCCCCGAACAACACCACGTTGTTTTGGGATCGTCTCCCAATGACACTCTTCTTCATGGGCGTCTTCTGCGCGGCAATCGCGGAACGCATTCACGCGCGCATGGGCCTGTTGCTGCTCGCGCCGTTTCTCGCACTGGGTATCTTCAGCGTAGAAGTCTGGCGGCGCGGCGAACTTACCGGCGTCGGAGATCTGCGCTTTTACGCGTTGGTGCAGTTCTATCCGATGATCGCGCTGCCGGCGATTTTGCTGCTCTATCGCTCGCGCTACAGCCATGCGACCATGCTCTGGCACGTCATCGGATATTACGTTTTGGCCAAGCTCGCCGAGGGCTTCGACCGCCAGATCTTCGCTGCCTCCGGATACCTCATGTCCGGACACGCGATCAAGCACTTGCTCGGCGCTTGGGCCGTCTTTGTCGCGATGCGGATGCTGAAGCTCCGGCATCCACTACAATGAGAAATTCTAGCTCAAATCGCAGCCAATCGGCGCAACGCCTCCGCTTTACCGGACCCAAATCCGCCGACGGAAAATCCCGCGCCAGCCGCAACGCCATTCCGCACGGCATCCACTCCCAAACCAGCGTACTTTTCAACGAACGTCTAGAGGATTACGACGCGAATGTCCAGGCTTTCGTCAGCAAGTTCCAACCCAAAGACGACGTCGAACGCCGCCTCGTCGGACGCATAGCCGATCCTCGCGAAGAGTTTTGTAGGAACGCTCATAGTGCCGATGCAGGCGGGCTTCCTGATGTGACTTGGCTTGGGTCGAGGAGTTGGAGGGCGAAGGCGACGCGGGAGGGTCCGTCGATGCATTCGAAGCGCTCATCGATCGAATGGGCTTTACTTCTGAGAATTCCCTACCGGGATTCCACTGGCACGCCGCTACCCCGTGGCGCCCCAGTCGACGCACCGCTGAACCGATGTTTCAGGGCCTTCAAGGCGTACAAACTACACCCGAGGGCCACCGCCAGAACCGCGTTCATCACCAACACGCCAACCGCCGTCGTCAGGAACGCCAAGGCATCGAAGCGCCCCATCCTAGGCAACCGTCGCCATGCGGACCAATCCAGCAGACAAAACCCCATCCAGGCAGTGACGCCAGCCAGCGCCGGCATCGGAATGTGGCTCACAATGTCACCACCGAGCCAGATGAGCAGAATAAGAAACACCGCATGGATCAGGTTCGAGATCCTCGTCGTGCCACCACAGCGGACATTCGCCACAGATCGCGCGGGAATGCCCACACTCACCGGTGCGCCGAAAATTCCCGCAATAATATTCGCAATTCCGTAGGCCCCAAGCTCGGCATCGGCGTCCGCCGCCTTGCCATGTTGATGCTTGCCCCGGAAATGCTCCACCACGCGCGCCGTCAGCAAGACATAAATCGCAACGACAAAGGCGAGCCCAAAGCCCTGCAGCAGGATCTCCTGCACTTCCATCGGAGACCAACTAAAGCCTGCCAGCGGAGGAATTTCGAGCGGCAAAGAGCCAACTTCTTTCTCGCGCATCGCGAAGCTTTGGGAGAGTGCCAGAGCCACAGCAACGGCCAGCAGCGGGCCAGGAAACTTCTTCCACCGCATCGCGAGAATCTGGCAGATCGCAATCACGACCACGCCGAGCAGCAGAGGTTGCCAGCGAGTCCCTTCGAGCCGGCCGAGCGTAGAAAAGAACTGTGTCAATGGATAGCCGCCGCTGCGTCCAACCGCTGGTCCGAGGCCGAAGAGCATATCCAGTTGCAGGATGATCATCATCGCGCCAATACCGCACGAAAAGCCCGTCACCACGGTCTGCGGCACCTTTTGAACATGCCGCCCCAACCGCAGCACGCTAAAAATCATCAAGAAGATTGCGGCAACAATTGAGATCTTGGCCGCGCCTCCCACGCCTTGGCGCTTCACGGCATCCACGATAAACGGAAGCGTAGGACTGGCGGTGCCCCCGATCATGACGGCGTTGCGTCCGAGCAGGGCGATCACAGGAGCAGTCGCGATGGAGGTGAAAAGGCCGAGCACAGGCGGCAATCCCATCAGGGCTGCCATCGAGAGGCCGTAGGGCAGAGCAATGAGCGCGGCCATCAAGCCGCCAAAAACATCACCCGCGAAGATTTTGCCGTTGTAGTGAAATCGAAACTTTCGCACTGTTCATATACCCGATTGGCGCTCGACATCGCTCAAAATCGCTCAAAATCGCTCAACATAGAACAAGGAGCAGTACGACGTGGTGTGAAAGACGAAGAGCCGACGCTACCTAAAGCACCGGCTCCACTGGAGAAAGGACAAAGAACAACTAGCCCATGATCTTGGTGAAGGCGGCCTTGAACTTCGCCATCTCGTCGGCCGTGCCGATCGAAATGCGTGAGTGCGTCGGCAACGCGGACCACGAACGGCCCACGTAGATATTTTCCGCCATCATCTTCTTCTGGAACTCAGGTGCCGACATTCGAACATCCAACATGAACTTGTTGCTCACGGTTGGCAGGAACTTGTAGCCCTTCTTCGAGACGAATCCGAGAACGTCCTCGCGGATGTCGCCGATGATCTTGCGGCGCTCGGCAACGAGCCCCTTGACCTTCAGCGATGCGTTCGCTCCGACCATACCGGTCACCGCCAAAGCACCGGCCGTGTAAGGCTGGATCTTGGCGAGCAGGTCAGGACGGGCGATCGCGGCACCGGCGCGGAGGCCGGCCATACCGTAAAGCTTCGAGAACGTGCGAAGAATGATGACGTCTTTGTCGGCGGCAACCCATTCCATACCGGATTGCTCGTTCGAAAGGTGAATGTAGGCTTCGTCCAACAGCAGAATGCTGCCGGTCGGCTTGTTCTTCACCAGCCACTCGATATCCGAGCGCATGGTCACCGAACCCGTCGGATTGTTGGGGTTGCAGACGTAGATAAGACCGGGCGTCGCACTGGCGGCGGCCATCGCCTTGACATCGTGCGAGGAGTCTGCGCGGAGAGGAACGCGAATCACTTTCGAACCGATAAACTTGGCGGCTCGTTCGCCCGCTTCGTAGCCCGGCTCGGCGATGACGAAGGGACGTTCCTTGGAGGTGAAGGCCATCACGGCCTGGTGCAACGGAGCACTGGATCCACCCCAGGGTTGAACATAGTCAGGCTTCACGCCTTCCTGATCGGCAAGGGTCTTCGAAAAGCCAAACGTTTCTTCGTAAAGATACCGTCCACCTCTTTTGATGACGCCGTACATTGCCTCAGCGGCCTCAGGACAAGGGCCGAGAGGATTCTCGTTTGCGTTGATTTTGACCGCATCGGCGGGCATATTGGCAACCATGGACAACTGGGCCAGGGCGGCTTCATTATAGAAGGGGAGGGCTGCGCCTGCAGTGGCTAGGGCCGCGAAACGGCCCAAGCTGCGCCGCGAAAAACCGCGCTTGGTGATCTCCTGCTGGAGAACCTCGCGCTGGCTCGGGGTGATGGAGTGATTCATGTGGATCTTCCCTCGGGTACAACTGGTTAGAAGCCTAGGCTTCCGAACGTCGTCTTGGGTTAGATGACGCGCGGAGGCCCAAGTGTTACCGATTATAGCTCTTCTTGCATCCGATTATTCACTCTGTTTAGAATGACACCCGGAAGCCGAGCTGGATGAAGCGCGGGAAGTTCGCCTGCGCCGTGATTTTGCCGAAGGCGCTACCGCCAAAGGCTGTGTTCGGAGCCCGGAAATACGGGGTGTTCATCGCATTCAAAGCTTCTGCGCGGAACTGAGCCTTGACGCGTTCCGTAACGCTGAACGTCTTGAACAGCGACATATCCCAATTCACTTGGCGAAGCGCGCGGGTGTCGATGGTGCGCGACACATTGCCGAAGGTCAGGGCCGGAGCGTTGGAGAACGCCGCGCTGGTGAGGTAAGCCGCGCCTGCGGGACCATCGGTCCACTGGGACTTGGTTCCACCGGCAAACGGATTCACACCCGTCGCGTTCGGCCGCTGGCTCGAGGCGAAGATGATCGAGTTGTTGTTGTTGTTCATGCGAACCTGCAGCGGAAAGCCGCTGTTGATTACGCTCACAGCGTTGACTGACCATCCGCCGACCAGCATGTCCGCAACGCGGTTCATGCCGCCACCGAAGGCCTTGCCCTTACCTACCGGGAGTTCGTAGGTCCAGGCCTGGCTGAGACGATGGGTTGCATCGAGATAGGAGAGGCCGTATTCAGAGCCGAGGTTGTAGACGTTCTGGGGAGCGACGTTGCCTCCATTGAGGTTATTGCCAGCGCCACCGGAAGTCAGATCGAAGTTCTTCGAGAACGTCCATGCGATGAGGAAGCTCAAGCCCTTCGACATGCGCTTCTGGGCCTTCACAACCATCGAATCGTACTTCGCATAGTTGTAGTCGGAGAAGATCATGTTGAGGTTGCCAAAGGACGGGAAGGGGCGAACCAACTGGTTGTTGCTGACATTGGCGCCGGAGATGCCGTTGGAACCACCTTTGCCGAAGTAGGGATTCGGCACGGAGGCGGTGAGGCCCGCGACGCCGAGACCGTAGTAACCGGGTTCAACCTGATTGATGTTGATGCCGCCAGCGGTCTGCGTGAGATGCGTGGAACGCGATCCAACATAGGCGATCGAGGCTGCGATTCCAAAGGGCAGTTCCCGCTGGATATCGAGTGAGAATTGCTGAATGCGGGGAGCGCGTGCGTTCTGATCGAAGAAAGTCAGAGCCTTGCCAATGCCGGTGCGATCGCCGAGCCCGGAACCAACCGGCTTGTCAAGGCCGCCAGAGAAGATGTTCGCCAAGCTTGAGGCCGCAAGAGGAGTACGGTTACCGTCGGCGCTGAACTGTGCGCTGGTGGAAGCAGTGAAGCCTTCGGGGAGATAGGGTCCGGTCAGCGCGATCTGAGGACCCCAGAAGATGCCGTAGCCACCGCGAACGGTCGTCTTGTTGTTGATCTGGTAAGCGAGACCAACCCGAGGCGAAAGCTTGTTCTGCTCGGGGTTGCTGGTCTGGGTCGGTGCGCCGTTGAGGCCGGCGAACATCACCGCGCCCGGAGTATTGAAGCCGGACGTGCGACCGATCGAGTTCACGGCGTTGCGATTGAAACCGACGATCAGGTTGTTGCCGGTTTCGCGCAGGCCGGATTCCCGTTCCCAGCGCATGCCGAAGTTGAGCGAGAGCTTGGAGCTAAAGCGGAAGTCGTCCTGGAAGAATCCCGAATAATACTGCAGATACTGATTAAGGGTCTTCGGAATAAAGCCAGAGGCGCTGTCGGGATTCCCCAGCAGAAGACTGGCGAGATCGGAACCGGTTCGTCCACTGTCACCGGCGGCAAAGTTCGCGCGGGTAAAAGTATCGGTGAAAGAGAAGCTGCCCGAAGAGTTCCCGAAGTCCGCACCGTACATGCTGATGCGGCGGGTATCCATACCGAACTTGAGACTGTGCTTGCCCACAAACTTCGAGAGAATCGCACCGAAAGTCTTCGAGTAGGGGATGAACAGGAAGTTGTTATTGGTTCCCATGTTGTCGCCCGCATAGAAGTTCTGGAAGCTGACACTGGGGAAGGTGAGGCTGGCGATATCCTTGACAAAACCGGAGTTCAGGCCAAGTGTGGTCGGATTGAAGCCCTGGCTCAACTGGAAGCCGTAGTTGGGGAAACGATTGAAGCCATAGCGAACCGCGAGCACGGTGGTGGGGTTGATCGTCATCGTGTTGTTGAGCTGGCTGGAATGCACGATGCGGTCGAGACGCCACTGCTGGGGAGAGGAGACTTTGTCGGGGAACCAGGTTTCGCCGGGTTCGAGGGAGTGGTACCACTGGAAGCCAAAGCTGGCGTTCCACCAGGGAGTCAGTTTGTGATCGACCTTGTAAGTGCGCTGGTCGGCTTCAGAGGGGAGCTTTGCCGCATAGCTGCGGTTGGTGTCACCGTGGAAACGGGCGACGCTGTCAGGATCCGGGAATGTCGCGGCAATGTTGCGGCCGGCAGCACTGATCCTGTTGCCGGGAATGATGTTCCCCGCGAAGGCGGTGCGGACACCGTCTGGAGTGGTGGAAAGAGGATCGTAGATCAAGCGGAGGCCGCCAGCGGAGTTGAGCGAACGGGAGAAATCGCCAGTACGTTCGGCAACCGTCGGAACCTGCGTAGCACCGGCATTGGCTTGGGTGTCGCGGTAGCCTTCGAAGCCGAAGAAGAAGAAGGTCTTGTTGCGGCCATCGTAGACTTTGGGGATCCACACCGGTCCACCGAAAGATCCGAGATAATTGCGGAAGGGCTGGTCGGTTTTGCCGACGCCCGCGCGGTTCGAGAAGAAGCTGTTGGCGAGCCAATCGGTCTGGCGGAAGTAGCCACCGCCCGATCCATGGAAGGTATTGGTGCCGGACTTCATCAGGGCGTTGAACATGCCGCCGCCCGAGCGTCCGATTTCCGCGTCATAGGTATTGGCCTGGATCTTCATTTCCTGCACCGATTCGAGCGAGGCGATGATGATCGCGCGGTTACCCATGTCGGTGATGGCGACGCCATCGAGCAGGTAGTTGTTGCCGCGGACGGGGCCGCCGGCAATGGAGATCATGGACGAGCCGGACTGATCTTGCATTCTGGCGTAAGCCGGATTTCCCACTTGCTGCACGTTGGGCGCGAGGCGGGAGAACATGTAGGGATTGCGTCCAAGGTTGGGAAGGTCGATCAGCTTCTGGCGATCGATGACTTGGCCTTGGGAGGCGTTGGCGGTTTCGATGAGCGGGACTTCTTCCGTCACCTGCACGCTCTCGTTCACGTTGCCAACGTCCATCTTGACGTCGACGGTGAGTTGCTGCTGGGTTTCGATGTTGACGCCTGTGCGTTCATACCTCTTGAAGCCCTGGAATTCGACCGATATCTTGTATTTTGCAGGGGTTACCTGGGTGAAAGCATATTCGCCTGTGGTCGATGTCATGGCGGAACGCTGGTCGGCCGTGCCCTCATTCGTGAGGGACACTTTCGCGTTGGACATCGCAGCTCCCGACGAATCGGTGATGAGCCCACGAAGTCCTCCGTAAATGGTCTGTGCGGATAGCGGGGATACCGCGAATGTTGTACTAAGCAGCGCGAGCGCTGCGAACCGAATCGGTCTGATCATCCTCTTGTGACTCCTGAAGCGAAGTATTGCGAGCGTTCCGGCGATGGACAGAGCCGGATGGTTCACTCGCTGACGAGCAACCGTGCTTACAAGGCATGGGTATGAGGATCTCCGGGCGTACAAAGCCCGGAAGGATTATCTGATTCTGGACGGATTTCAGACCGATGTCAACGCTTCGCCGATCAAAATTCTGAATGGGGCGCATCAGAGGCTGGCCCGGAACTTCGATCCATCGACCGGAACTCGCAAGATCGCCAACGAAACCGGCTCTAATTTGCAAGCCGATCGTTAGACTTACCGTGTGGATCCGTCTCCTCAATTCGGAGTGCAACCAAATTTGCAAAGGCCGGACGACGCATCAGGCAGTCTTCTTTCCAAGCACATAGAAGACGAACTCATCGTCGAGGATCCCGGCCCGGATGACCTGATCTTCGATACTGAGCAGAAGTTCAAGGAAGGTACCGACAAAGGGATCGCTGTCAGCCAACTCGAATGGAAAGTGTCCACCCATGTAGGACAGTAGGGTTCCACCGAATCCCTTCTTTTCAATCACGCGGAATATCCGCGGAATCAGCGCCTTCAACGCCGGGCCGGCAACCGCCTCCGATGGGTCCATCCGTCTGACCGAGTCCTCGGAGGGACACACATAGTGGATCTTTTTCAAGTAAGCCAGATCGGGAGGAACGAGTGGAGGCCCTTTCCAGTGAGGACGCAACTCGCCGGGAACACAGGCCAACGCCGCGTTAATCCATCGTACTTGCAGTTCGCTCAACTGGAAGCGGAACGGCCCCTCGAACTCGACACACACAAGAATTCCGCCGGGCGTCAAGAGATCGTGCAAGTGCAACAAGAGCCTCTCGGTATTTTCAATATGATGGAGGACGCCTTCGGCGACGATGCAATCGAAAGGCCCCTCAAAAGAAGCGGTATTGAGGTCGGCGACCTTGTATTCGATGTCCCGATAGCCAAGCGCTGCGTTCGCTTCCCTGGCGCGATTCAGGGCTTTATCGGCAATATCCGAAGCACAAATCCGACAATGAAATCCTCGCGCGCGGAGATCGCGCTCGATCCATCCCTCATTGGCTCCGAGGATCAGACAGCGTTTTGAGGGATCCCGGAGCACGGGATCCAGGTACTTGTCGGCGACGTAGGCAACCCAGCTCTGTTCGGGATTGCCCGAAACCTTTTTCTGGATGTGGTTCTGGACAATTCCGGTACCGAGCCACATCCCCGCATAACTCATGGCCCGATCAAGATTCCAAGGGTAGATGCCGCCTATGGCAGCATCTTCCAGCTTCGTCCCGTATATCATTTTTTTCAGCGCATTGAACACGAAGTTAAGTTAGCACTTCGATTGATGGGTCGCGAATTGGTTGAGGTCAACGTGCAAATCTGTCACCCATCGTTTGCCATGCTGGCCGACTCTACTTTCCGATCCCAGCCTTACGCCCTTGCGTATCTCCGCGCAGCCAGACCTGCAGCGGCGCCAGCGGACTCGGAGGCGGCCACGGCAAGACCACGCGCAGTGTCTGTGTAAGCGCGGTCCGCGGCCTTGGGCGATTCGCTCACCCCGATGCCTGCCCTTCCCCGCCGCTCCAGATCGATGCCCTTCAGGAATGCAATCGAAAAGCCCCCCCCAAGAAGCGGTATCGAGGTCGGCGACCTTGTATTCGATGTCCCGATAGCCAAGCGCTGCGCTCGCGTCCCGGGCATCGCTACAAGGATTGACCGGACCTCGCGCTTCCGAACAAACCAAGCACGCCGACGAGGATGAGGAGGACCCATTGCGGCAGTTGGAACAACATAGCAACCCCTGAGTGGCCGAGCGCGACTCCGATAAAGACAAACCCAAAGCAAAGCCAGAGCCAGGAGATCAGTTGTACCATCGACCGGTGCCGAAGTGGTTGTTTCGCGGCAATGAGGAGAGCGGCTGCGGATCCGATCAGGGTGACGGATACTAGATGCCAGCAAGCATAAAGCAGCAGACTCAGGGCCTGAGGCAGAGGCGACCGCAGCAAAGGTCCCGCGATTTCGAAAGTCCCCAAGCCAGTGTGAAGCGCGCTTGTGAACGCAGCCAGAAGTCCGGCGGAGAAGAGAATTCGACTCATTTCGAGAAAGCCTTCCGCCCCTGAGAATCTCCACGCAGCCAGACCTGCAGCGGAGCCAGCGGACTCGGAGGCGGCCACGGCAAGACCACGCCCAACGTCTGCGTATCGCGGTCCGCGGCCTTGGGCGATTCGGTCACCACCACACCAGCCTGGCCTTCCCAACCGGCCTTTTCCAGCCGCTCCAGATCGATGCCCTTCAGGATGGCTACGTAGCCACCAGCGGACTTTTCATCGGTCCACGCGATCGAATCGATGCGCGGCATGCGCACCACTGTGCCCAGCGGGAACGCTGCCGAGGCACCCGCCGCTTCGCTCTCGATGACCGCAGTGAGCGAACATCCCGACTGGCCGACCACTCCGGGATCCAACGACGCATAGTAGGTTCCGGCACCGGAAGCCACAAACTTCACGCCCTGATTGCGGTCTCCCAAGCGGACTTTCAGAGCGCCCAATCCCAGCGCCGGCTCGGCGCATTGCAGCGTGATCGAAGCCGGTGCTTCGACATTGTCGGCCTTGATTGTGAACGAAACATACGATCCCGCGGGCAGTTCGCCTTCGCGCAACGCTGTCGGAACAACGTCCGGCAATGCCGCCGCAGCCGCCGTGATCTTCGGCTTGGGCCCCGCCACCTGAAAGGCCAGCCCTGCCACAGAACGCACCCGCGCGCCGGGCTTCAGCGCAGCCGCCATCGTCACCACTCCGTCGCGTTCCGTGTCCGATCCATCGAGCATCTGGATCCGCAATCCCTCTGGCGTTTCGATTGTGGAAACCAAGCGATCGAGCCCCGTACCGCGCAGCGTCACCCGCTGCGGCTGGCTTTCGCCCAGATTCACGCGGATCGGTAAGTTCGACACGCGCGGCGGCACGGGGGAGATCTGCAGCGGGATGTCCTGCGGCCGGCCGTTGACCTGTTGCACCGCGAGTAGATACGAACCCGCATGAAAGCTTTCGGTGTTGATCTCGAGTTCGAGTTTGTTCTGTGGCCCGGCGCGGAACCCCTCGGGCAAGCGGAATTCCAACGGCGTGTGGATCGCACCCAACTTCCCTGCTCTTTTCAGCGATACGCGTTGGACGAACTGAAAATCGGTTCCATCGAGTTCGACCGGCACAGTTCCTGAGTTTTCGACCAGCCGCACCGCGGAATCCGCAGTAAGCCGGGCTTTCGAAAGATCGCCGGGGGCCGCCACGCGCCAAGATCCATCGACGTTCACCGTCTCCCAATCCCAGCGTCCCTTCAACTTATAGGTGCCCGGAACCAGTGCGACGCGCCGCAGATCCATCTCCGCCCAACCGCGCGTGGACGCGGTTCGCAGCTTCACGAGAGTCTCTTTGTTGGTGGCCGTATTGACGAGCGACCATTCGCGGACGCGATTCAGCAAACCCCAATCCTGCCGCGAGGCGGTCTTCACTGAGATCGTGCTGCGCGCGCCTGCCGGGATGCTCGTCGCAAAGCCCTGCGCAAACTTGGGGGCGGTGGCGTTGGTCAACTGATAGCCCCACAAATAGACCATCCGGTTGCGGCTGCGGGAGAGCGTCTTTTGGGCGCAGAGTGTAATGGCGTCACCGGATGCGGATTCCGCATAGACGGTACGAAACTCGGAATCGGGCATCAGCCAAGTCTTCGCCATGCTCAAGGCACCCCCGCCAGGAAAGAGTCCACCGGCGTTTTCGAAGAACATGCCGGCGGCGAGTCCCGAACGAGTCTGCGGACCGACGGTGGTGCCGAAGGTGAGGGGATTGAAATAGGTGGAGGTGGGGTTGAGAGCGCGGGTGAGGGTGAAGAGCGCCTGTTCTACGGGCGTGTTGGCGGAGGCTTGCCCGGGGTCGGCAGCTTCGTCTTCTTCGGCATCGAGCAGTGTAAGTGCTTCGATGGTGTTCTCGAGTTCGACGGTGCGCTCGGCGTAGCGGGCGAGGTCGTCGATGAGATCCTCATCGCGGGAAACGAGATTGATCACGCGTTTTTCGTCCAGCCCTTGCGGCGCGAAAGCGATCAACATCGTGCCGATGCGGAACGGCGCGATCCACTCGGCGGTGGCTCCAGCGGGCTTCGGTTCGAGGACGACGGCCCCCTGGGCGGCGCGTTGGTCAGGATCGGCGGGCACGGCCACAATGGCGAGTTTGCCATTCCTTTTGAGACTATCGGGCAGTTGAATCGGCTCATAAGTGATCTTGCTATTGGCGGCGATATTGTTGAGCGCGCGGACAGGCAAGGGATTGGTGCCATTGGGGGAAGAAACGAGGATGCGGAAGGTGCCAACAGCGGCGGTTCCGACACAATTTCGAGTTTGAGAAAAGGTAAGAAGAGAACAAATCCATGCAGCGAGCAAGATGCGATAGATCATGCTCTCTAGATTAACTTGGATTGGATTTGGTGGACGGCACGGGGATCGAACCCATGACCTCCACGTTGCGAACGTGGCGCTCTCCCAGCTGAGCTAGCCGCCCACACGGCTTCATGGAAAGTATAACATGAGGAAAACATGGTTTGCGAGATTCTGAAGCTGGGAAATCCGCTTTTGCGGGAGATTTGTACGACTCTGGCGGATCCCAGGGACGCAGCGCCGACGGTGACCGCGTTGGCCGATACGCTACGGCATTCGCGTGAAACCACGGGATACGGCCGCGCGATCGCCGCCCCGCAGATCGGGATCCTGCAGCGGGTAATCTTTCTCAATGTGGAAGGCGACCGGCCTTGGCCGCTGGTGAATCCTGTGATCACGGCGCGCAGTGAGGAAACGATTGTCGTCTGGGACGCCTGCCTAAGCTTTCTGTCGATCTTTATGATGGTGCGGCGGCACAGGTACGTCACGGTGCGCTATCAGGATCTTTCGGGTGCGACGCATCGGGTGGAGGCGGGTCCGGAACGGGATCTGGCGGAGCTACTGCAGCATGAGATCGATCATTTGGACGGTGTGCTTTGTATCGACAGGGTGGAGGATTTGAAGACCGTCTGTTCGAAAGAGGAGTTCGAGTTGCGGCACCGGTCCGAGAGCCCGTACGCGAACTAATTTAGGCCGCCCCGGCTTCTTATATGTCGTATAGGTGCAATTTGGCCGGGTCCTCCGCAATACTTAGAACGCATGCACCTTCCTTTGAATCTACGTAGGTTAGGAGAAGTCAATGAATAGGAACCTGAAGTCCTTGTTCGCCGCTGTCGCAGTTGCGGCTCTACCCCTGTTGTTTCTGGGTACGGCAAATGCACAGGGTAAGCCCAAACCCAACCAGTTCTGGTGGCCCGACCAACTCGATCTCTCACCGCTTCGGCAACACTCCGCCGAATCCAACCCGCTAGGCGAAAAATACGACTACGCCAAGGCATTTGCAACCCTCGATCTCAAGGCGGTCAAGCAGGATTTAGACAAGGTTCTAAAGACTTCGCAGCCGTGGTGGCCCGCCGACTATGGCACCTACGGACCCTTCTTTATCCGAATGGCCTGGCACACCGCCGGTACGTACCGGGTGAGTGACGGACGCGGCGGAGCGGGCGGCGGTCAGCAGCGATTCGATCCGCTCAATAGCTGGCCGGACAACGCCAATCTCGACAAGGCGCGGCGGTTGCTTTGGCCGGTCAAGCAGAAGTACGGCCAGAAGATTTCCTGGGCGGATTTGATGGTTTTGGCTGGAAATGTCTCACTGGAATCGATGGGTTTCAAAACGTTTGGGTTTGCCGGCGGGCGTAAGGACGACTGGGAACCAGATTTGGTCTATTGGGGACCGGAGAAGAAATTTCTGGCCGACGAACGTTACAGCGGCGATCGCAAGCTCGCCCAGCCTCTCGCGGCTGTGCAGATGGGCCTTATCTACGTGAATCCTGAGGGTCCAAACGGTAATCCGGATCCGCTGGCAGCCGCCAAGGACATCCGTGAAACCTTTGGACGCATGGCGATGAACGACGAAGAGACACTCGCGCTCATCGCCGGTGGCCACACTTTTGGCAAGGCGCATGGCGCCCACGCGCCGGGTAAGTGCGTAGGTCCCGAACCTGCGGCCGCCGGTCTCGAGGCGCAAGGAATCGGCTGGGACAATAAGTGCGGCAAAGGCAATGCTGGCGATACGGTCACCAGCGGTTTGGAAGGGGCTTGGACATCCACCCCGGCGAAATGGTCTTCGGAGTATCTCGACAACCTGTTTGCCTTTGAATGGGTGAAGACAAAAAGTCCCGCGGGTGCGACCCAATGGATTCCCGCCAAGGGTCAGGCCTCGACCCTCGTCCCGGACGCCCACGATCCGGCCAAGCGGCATGCGCCGATCATGTTTACCACCGATGTGGCCCTGAAGATGGACCCGAGCTATCGCAAGATTGCGATGCGCTTCAAGGAAAATCCTGAGGAATTCAGGCTCGCGTTTGCCAAGGCATGGTTTAAGCTGACTCACCGCGATATGGGACCCCGGGCTCTCTATCTTGGCCCCGAGGTTCCGAGCGAGGACTTGCTCTGGCAGGATCCCCTTCCGCGAGTGAATCATCCGCTGGTCGAAGCGAAGGACATTGCTGACCTGAGGTCCAGGATCCTCGCCTCTGGCGCGACCGTGCCGGAACTGGTCCGGACGGCTTGGGCTTCGGCCTCCTCGTTCCGCGGCACCGACATGCGCGGTGGCGCAAACGGAGCTCGTATTCGCCTCGCACCGCAGAAGGATTGGGAAGTCAACAATCCGCGTGAACTGGCGAAAGTGTTGCCGCGTCTTGAGGCCATTCAGAATGAATTCAACCGTGCGCAGTCTGGCGGAAAGAAGATTTCCCTTGCCGACCTGATCGTTCTGGCTGGTGGAGCCGCGATCGAGCAGGCTGCGAAGAATGCCGGACACGACGTGCAGGTCCCGTTCACGCCAGGGCGCGCTGATGCGTCGCAAGCGCAAACCGATGCGGCCTCATTCGCCTCCTTGGAACCGGTTGCGGACGGCTTCCGAAACTACTTTCGCAGTGGTCTGAGCATGTCTCCGCCAGAGATGCTGGTTGGCAAGGCCAAGCTGTTGACGCTGACAGTTCCTGAAATGACCGTTCTCGTGGGCGGTATGCGGACCCTGAATGCCAATGCCGCGCAAGCCGGACACGGCGTTTTCACCGACCGACCGGGGACTCTCAGCAATGACTTCTTTGTCAACCTGCTCGACATGTCCACGAAATGGAGCAAGTCCGCCGGCGCGCAAGGTGTATACGAGGGAAGCGATCGCGGGACCGGCAAGGTCAAGTGGACGGCGACTCCCGTTGACCTGGTGTTCGGATCGAGTTCCGAGCTGCGCACAGTGGCGGAAGTGTACGCTTCTGTCGACGGCAAAGAGATGTTCGTGCGGGATTTTGTGAAGGCATGGACCAAGGTGATGACTTTGGATCGTTTCGACGCGCGGTAGGCGTCGAAGGAACCTGAAGCAGGCCGCGCCGAACCTAAAGTGGTTCGGCGCGGTTTTCGATTTGGACACTGCTTCCGGTTGAGAGGAACTTGGGGCAGCCGCGTCATTCATCAATTCGTCAACTTGAAGTGCTGGCGTTAAGTCATTCAGGCAGTAGGTCCAGCGTGATCGTACGATTGGCTCACTTCCAGGATGTCGAGACTCTTCCTGTATGGCAGCATGGTTCTGTATGGCAGCATGGTTCTGTATGGCAGCATGGTTGTTTGCCTAGCCATGTTGGGCTGCCACCGACTGTCCCGTGATTCGCGATTCCAGCTGCGACACGATGGTGAATCTCGCTCAACCCTGGGTTGAAGAATACTCTACCGTTGCGCCCACCTTTTCGGTGGAAGTTGGCGTCCCAGTTCCTGACGCGCATTCGCACCAGCGAGGAGCAGTTGCTGGCATTCGTCAACCCGGATTGTAGATCCTTGCGCACCAATTCCACCACGTCCCCTTACTTGCCAAGAATGTCGTGAATGGCCCGCAGGCCGGGATTCATGGGATATTCCGTCCGTCTCTCTAGATCGGCAAAAGTTGGTTGCAAAGTAGTCAGCCGCATATTTTGTGAAAAACACGCCGGGGTGCCAATCTTCTCTCTTCTCGCAGGTTTCGCCCGCAACCGCCTGAGAAACCTATCACTCTTGTGCGGCGAGTGCTGTAGTTTCAAACTCGGAACAGGCAATCGACGCATGGCGATACCTTGTGATGGAACCGGGAGAGCGCGAGGCCGCCAAGCGCAGGAGACGCCAGCGATCCAATCGAGTGGACAGTGGCCACGATGCACTGGCAATCTACCTGCATCCGGACAATCCCTTGAACACGATTACGCTGGATGAATTGGCGCAAGTGGAGTAACCGTACCCGGTGTCAAGAGCGACGAAGTGATTCTCATGAGCTCTTGAGTCACGGTGTCCTTTCTTCGTTGTCTTGAAGGAGGAGCGACGTTCCGAACGATTCGCGGTTTGCATCGGTCACGATTCTTTCACAGAGTCAAAGTAGCTGTAAAGAGCGGGGACAACCAGGAGGGTCAGGGCGGTTGAGGAGATGAGGCCGCCAATGACTACGATGGCGAGGGGGCGCTGGACCTCAGAGCCCGGGCCGGTGGAGAACAGAAAAGGCACCAGGCCGAGGGCGGCGACGCTGGCGGTCATCATGACGGGACGGAAGCGCATCGCGGCACCCTCACGAATAGCTTGCGCGCGGGGCATGCCTGAATCTCGCAGGCCGCGGATATAGGAGACGAGGACAACACCATTCAAAACGGCAATCCCCCAAAGAGCGATGAAACCGACTGAGGCGGGAACCGAGAGATATTCGCCAGATAAGAAGAGGGCCGCGATCCCACCGATGGAAGCAAAGGGGAGGACGAGAATGATCAGTGAGGACAGACGCAGCGAACGGAAGAGCAGGAAGAGCAGGAAGAAGATCGCCGCGATCGTAATGGGGACGATGAGGGTGAGATGACGCAAGGCGCGTTCCATGTTCTGGAACTGGCCACCCCACTCGAGATAGTAGCCAGAGGGAAGCGTGACTTGCTGTTTGACCTTCCGCTGAAGCTCGGCCACAAAGCCGCCGAGATCGCGGTCACGGACGTTGATGCCAACGACGATGCGGCGCTTGCTCATCTCTCGCTTGATTTGGGAAGCACCCTCAAGCAACTCGATTTTGGCAAGGCTGCCAAGGGGAACTTCAACGCCATTGGGGGCGGTGAGAAGAATGGCGCGAATGTCAGCGATGTTGCGGCGGAGCGCTTCAGGAAAGCGGACAACAGCCTGGAAGCGGCGTTCGCCTTCGTAGATCTCGGTGGCGGATCGACCGCCGACAGCGGCTTCGATGGAGTCGTTGACGTCGCTGGCGTTCAAGCCATTGCGAGCGATGGCTTGGCGGTCGATGGTAATGGTGAGGTTGTGCTGGCCGAGAACCCGGTCAATCTTGACGTCACCGAGGCCTCGAACCGTTGTGGCCGCTTTGGCGATCTCTCCAGCCGTTGCAATCAGGGTTTGAAGGTCGTCTCCGAAGATCTTGACTGCGACATCGGCCCGGACGCCGGTGACCATTTCGTCGACTCGATCCGAAATGGGTTGGGCGATCACGACGTTGAGACCGGGGAGGGTGGCGATGCGTTTGCGGATCTCTTCCGCGATTCGATCCTGGGTAATGCCCTTGCGTTTTTCGATAGGCTCAAGCTGGACCATCATGTCGTTCTCGTTGTAACCAGCGGGGTCAACGGGAGACTCGCCACGGCCGAGGCGGCTGACGACGGCCTTTACCCCGGGAAGGTCCTTGATCAGATTTTGGGCTTGGAACTCCATTCGAATGGATTCTTCGAGCGATATATTGGGGACGCGGTCCGCGGTCGGGGAGACAACGCCTTCTTTCATCTCGGGGATGAACGAGGTGCCGAGATAAGGAAACAGCGCGAGGGTTCCGGCCAGGAGCAGAACGGAAGCGGCGATGGTGATTCCGGGGTTGCCGGTGGTTGCGTTGAGAAAAAACAGATATGGACGCTTGAGCCAGCGGACGAGGAAGGTGTCATGTTCGCTGCCACCCTTGAGTAGAAAGAATGAGAGGACCGGGGAAAGCGTGAGCGAGATGATCAGCGAGATTGCCAGAGAGATGGCGATTGTGATGGCCAGCGGGGCGAACATTTTACCTTCCATATCCTGCATCGTGATCAGGGGAAGGAAGACGAGAATGATGATACAGATGCCGAATACGACTGGGGTGGCAACTTCGAGAGTAGCGTCCAGGACGATCTTCATGCGGTCAGATCCAGGACTGTGACCGAGCTTGGCGTAGACATTTTCAACGACAACCACGGAACCGTCGATCATGAGGCCGACCGCGATGGCGAGTCCTCCGAGGGACATGAGGTTGGCCGACATGCCGTAGTAATTCATGACTACGAAGGTGAGTGCGGGAGTGAGCACCATGGTGGCGATGACGATGATGCTTGAGCGGAGGTCTCCCAGGAAGAGGAAGAGGATGATGACAACGAGGACGATGCCTTCGATGAGGACGCGGCTTACGGTGGAAAGGGCGGCATCGACGAGTTCGGATCGATCGTAGTAAGGGACGATGCGGAGGCCGTTGGGAAGCATGCCGCCGCTGTTGATCTCCTCGACGCGGGCCTTGATTTTGGTGACGATTTCCTTGGCATTGCCAGCGGCAATCATCATGACAATGCCGCCAACGGACTCGGTATAGCCGCCTTTGACCATAGCGCCGTAACGGACTTCTTCGCCGATGGACACTTCCGAGACATCGCGAATGCAGATGGGTGTCGAGCGGACTTCCTTAAGAACAACATTTTTAATGTCGTCAATGCTCTGGATCAAGCCAATGCCGCGAACCAGGAGAATTTCCGGGCCGCGCGAGAGGATTCCGCCACTGGAATTGGCGTTG
>Ga0163144_10000722_pt1 | contig 77788 bp, 66 predicted proteins | sample OliLak19BULKMAT1_FD_123175 | JGI IMG/M metagenome (GOLD analysis project Ga0163144, IMG submission 123175) | Freshwater microbial mat bacterial communities from Lake Vanda, McMurdo Dry Valleys, Antarctica - Oligotrophic Lake LV.19.BULKMAT1 | ecosystem: Environmental > Aquatic > Freshwater >... | reverse complement strand
GCGCGGTCTCCGCCACCCAGCGCATACAACCTGCCGCTGCCTCTCTGACCGGCGCACACGCGAGCTGGCGCTCCCCGGAGCCATCCCCGACCCGCCCGCCGGCTGCATCATCACTCACTCTCATGGAGCCTGTGGTTCCCGAGTGCGCGTCTGCGCGTCGATCGTCCTCGTTGGAATGCCTCGCCGGTGGGTGGGTCAGGGTGTGCTCCGGGGAGCCGCAGCTCGCGTGTGCGCAGGCCATGGAAGCAGCGGCAGGTTGTACGCGCTGGGTGGCGGAAACCCGGCGACCGTAGGAGCACACCCTGACCCACCCACCGGCGACACCGCTCAACACAGACGGAGGCCTCACGACGCCATTCCGACGGTTTTCCGCTTGACGGGGCGCACCCGGCTTGAAACTCCTAGTGCTCCGGTTCTTCGGACGTTCGTACACCCCCAGGAGGATTCAAATGCGCGCCCCCAGCCGTTCCGCGCGACTCTTCGTCGTTGCCGCCACGCTCACCGTCGCCACGCTGGCGAGCGCCGAGCCCCCGACGCAGGATTGGACCCGTACCGAAACGCGCGCCGACTGCACGAGCTACAACGCGCTCCGCAGCCCGTTCTTCGGTGAGACCCACATCCATACGAGCTTCTCGGGCGACGCGGCCTTCGTTCGCGTCCGGACGACGCCACGCGACGCGTACATGTTCGCCAAGGGGGGCCAGATCGGCCTCCCGCCCTACGATGCGATGGACCAGCCGACGCGTTTCGCGCAGCTCCGCCGTCCGCTCGACTTCACGGCGGTGACCGACCACGCCGAGTTCCTCGGCGAGATTCGCACCTGCCTGACGCCCGGCGCCCCCGGCTACGACGACTCCACGTGTCAGTCGGTCCGCGACGAGCTCGCGAGCCCACCCGCCGGAATCACGGCGCCGATTCCGCTCGTCGTCATCGCCTTCCAGCTCACCATTCAAGCCGCGAATCCCGTCCGCCTCGGGCTCTGCGGCCCGGGGAACGTGAACTGCACGACGCAAGCCGCGCTGGTCTGGCAGGACGAGCTCGACGCCGCCGAGGAGTTCTACGATCGGACGGACGCGTGCGACTTCACGACCTTCCCCGCGTACGAGTGGACCAACAACCTCGACGGCTTCAATCTCCACCGCAACATCATCTTCCGGAACGCCGAGGTGCCGGCGCTGCCGACGAGCTATTACGAGCAGCCACTCGTGGAAGGCCTCTTCTCGACGCTCGAGAACGACTGCCTCGACCAGCCCGGCAACTGCGACTTCGTCTCCATCCCGCACAACTCGAACGTGAGCGGTGGCTTGATGTTCGAGTCGGCCAACGGTGACGGCAGCCCGCTCACCAAGGCCGATGCCGTCCGGCGCGCGAAACACGAGCCGCTGGTCGAGATCTTCCAGCACAAGGGGCAATCCGAATGTAACCCCGCCTACTCGCCGAACGACGAGCAATGCGGCTTCGAGCAACTGAAGCGCCTGCAGCTCTTCCAGAACGCGAATCCGACGGTCGTCCCGCCGCGCACCAACTTCCTCCGCTACGCGCTCGAGGACGGCCTCAAGCTGGAGAACTCGCTCGGAGCCAATCCCTTCAAGCTCGGGTTCGTCGGCAGCACCGACGGTCACTCGAGCCTTCCCGGCGGCGTCGTCGAGGAGGATTTCGGAACGACCGGCCATCTCGGCGTCCGGGACGGCAGCGCGCAGAACATCCTCTCGCGGATCGCGCCCGGCGGCATCGTCACCAACGGCGGCGGCCTCGCCGTCCTCTGGGCCGAAGAGAACTCGCGGGACTCCCTCTTCGCGGCCATGCGCCGGCGCGAAGCCTACGCCACGAGCGGCACGCGCCCCATCGTCCGCTTCTTCGGCGGACGGCCGCCGCAGGACGCGTGCGACGATCCCGCGTTCGTCGCAGAAGGCTATGCGCGCGGCGTGCCGATGGGCGGCGAGATCGGCCCCGTGCTCGGACGACGGAGCCCGCGTTTCGCGGTCATGGCGATGCAGGATCCGGGTGGCGGTGGCGAGCCGAGCACGCCGCTCCAGCGCATTCAGATCGTGAAGGCGTGGATCGACGGCGACAACGTGGCCCGCGAGCGCGTCTACGACGTCGCGGGCAATGCGCGGAACGGCGCCGACGTCGATACGACCAGCTGCACGCCCTCGGGCACGGGCTCGGCCTCGCTCTGCGCCGTGTGGGAAGACCCGGCCTTCAAGCCCGAGCAGCGGGCGTACTACTACGCACGCGTCCTCGAGAACCCGGTCTGTCGGTGGAGCACGCGCCTCTGCAACTCGCTCGGCGTCGACTGCAGCCAGCCCGGCAGCTATCCGGCAATCTACAACGACTGCTGCTCGACCATCGTCGAGAAGACGATCCAAGAGCGCGCCTGGACGTCGCCGATCTACTACCAAACCGAGGCGTTCGGCGTGAAAGGCCAGCTCACCTTCGGCCGGAACACCGGCGAGGACCGCCTGCGGCTGCAGCTCACGATCGGACGCGTCCCCCCCGACCTCGACGTCACCGCCAATCCCCTCACGTTCACGGTGAAGGACGACGACGTCGTCTACACCGCGACGTTGCCGGCCGGGTCGCTCATCGAGCGCACCCCGGGTCGTAACTACAGCTACGACGATGCGGCGGGCACGATCGGCGGCATCCGGAAGATCCGGCTCCGCGTCAACAAGCACGGCACGGGCGTGCTCTCGCTCGACACGGTCCGGCTCGACCTCTCGCAGGCCGAGCCCACCAACCATCGTCTCTCCGTGCAGCTCGCGAGCGGCGACTACGACCAGACCGACAGCCGCACGTGGGAGCTGTCGCAAGGGAAGCTGAAGACCCAACGCTGAGCGCGATGCTGGTGCGGATGGTGCGGAGCGCCGTGCGGATGCCGGCGCTCCATTTTCTCGTCCTCGGGGCGCTGCTCGCGGCCGTTGACGCTCGCCTGACCGACGGATCGTCGGGTGGGGGCCGCGCGCCGATCCTCATCACGGCGGCCCGGGTCGACGAGATTCGCGACGACTACGAGCGCACCCTGCAGATGGTGCCGACGCCCGCGGACATCGACGCGCTCGTCGCGCGCGAAGCCGACGAGGAGATGCTCTACCGCGAAGCCCTGCTGCTCGGGCTCGATCGCCACGACCACGCCGTCAAATGGCGCGTCGTCGAGAAGATGCACTTCCTCTACGGCGACGAGGCCGGCGACGCCGACGCCGCGTACCGGCGGGGTCTCGCGCTCGGCCTCGAACGCGACGACGTCGTCGTCCGGAACGCGCTCATCACCAAGATGCGGCTGCTCGCGAAAGCCGCCAGCCGCACCGAGGAGCCGACCGGCCCCGCCCTCGACGACGCCCTCATCGCCTACCTACGCGATCACGCCGCCACGTTCGCCCGGGACGCGCGGCTCAGCCTGTCGCAGGTGTTCCTGAGCGCGGCGAAACGCGGCGACACGCTCACGGCCGACGCGCAGGCCCTGCTCCAGCAGCTCCGCACCGGCCCCACGCCACCGGCCGACGCCGTCCGGCTGGGCGATCCGTTTCCCGCCGGCAACACGGTCGCCGACGCATCGGCAGCGACGCTCGCCAAGCTCTTCGGCGAAGGCTTCGCGACCGCGGCCGCCGGGCTCGCGACCGGGCAATGGTCGGAGCCGATCCGCTCGCCGTACGGCGTCCATCTGGTGTGGGTGAGCGGGCGGAACGCGGCCGATCTGCCGCCGCTCGACGCGGTCCGCTCGCGCGTCCTGCGCGCCTACCGCTCCGAGCGCCGCGATCGCTATCTGGCCCGCATGATGACCGAGCTGCGTGCCGCCTACCCCGTCGAGGTCGAGCATGCGGGCTGACGCGCGCCGACCGCTCGCGCTCGCACTGCTGCTGGTCGCGCTCGCCGCGCGCTCGGCGGGCGCGCACGCGCTCTCGCCGGCACTGCTCATGTTGCAGGAGGACGCGGCGGGCGACGTGGCCGTCACCTGGAAGATCCCGACGCTCCGCCTGATCGGCGCGGAGCTCCGCCCGATCCTTCCCGCCGAGTGTCCCGTGACCCAGCGCGAGGAGATCAGCGAGGGCGAGGACAGCGTCACCACGCGCTGGCGCATCGCCTGCGGTTCGCAGGGACTCGTCGGACGGAAGGTCGGCATCGAAGGCCTCGCGGCCGCGAAGACCGATGCGCTCGTCCGTCTGGAGCTCGCCGACGGCCGCGCCGTCGACACCGTCCTCCGCGCCCGCGCGTCCGAGCTGGTGGTTCCGGCGCACGAACGAGGCCTCGGCCTCGCGGGTCGCTACGTCACGCTCGGGGTCGAGCACATCCTGACGGGCTACGATCATCTGCTGTTCGTCTTCGGGCTCCTGCTGCTCGCGAGCGGCGCGCGCGCCCTGGTCGCGACGATCACCGCGTTCACGCTCGGCCACAGCGTCACGTTGACGCTCGCGGTCCTCGACATCGCTCGCGTCCCGTCTGGACCCGTCGAGGTGCTGATCGCGTTCAGCATCTTCGTGCTCGCGGTCGAGCTCGCCCGCCGCGACCCCACCGATCCCGCGCGGCGCGAGCGCCGCGGTGCGCCGACGCGCATGCAGCGCCGGCCGTGGCTGATGGCGCTCGCGTTCGGCTTCCTGCACGGCCTCGGCTTCGCCGGCACGCTGCGCACCGCCGGCCTCCCGCAACCTGCCATTCCGCTCGCGCTCTTCGGCTTCAACGTCGGCATCGAGCTCGGACAGCTCGCCTTCGTCGTCGCGGTGCTGGGGCTGACCGCGCTTGCCCGGCCCGCCGTGCGACGGTTGCCGGTGTGGACGCACACGCTCCCGGTCTATGCGATGGGATCGCTGGCGGCGTGTTGGATGATCCAGCGGCTGGTGCCCCTGCTGCGCTGATCAGCCGAGCGTCGACACCTGCACGACGTCGGAGCTCGCGGGGAGCTCGACCAGCGTCCCGTCGTCACTGAGCATCCAGCCGTTCGGACGGACGGCGTCGATGCCGCGGACGAACACGCGCTCGATGAACGCGTTCGGGGGCGACGGATTCAGGTGGTAGAGCACCAGCAAGCGGACGCCGGCCTCGTTGGCGACCTCCGCCGCCTGCACCGGCGTCGTGTGGTAGCTCGGGATGTCGTGCATGATCTTGGCGGCGCGGTCGCGGCCGAGCGCGGTTGCGGCGGTCCCGACCATCGCAATCAGGTGGTTCGATTGCGCTTCGTGCACCAGCACGTCGGCGCCCTTGGCAGCGGCGGTCAGTCCCGCGCTCTTCGTCGTGTCGCCGCTGATCACGACCGAGCGGCCCTTGTACTCGAAGCGATAGCCGTACGCCGGCTCGATGGGCTGGTGATCGACCGCGAAGGCCGTGATCGTGAGACCGCCTTCTTCCAGCACCGTCACGGGCTTCGCACCCGGAGCCGCGACGACGGGGATGGCCTGCATCTTCTCGCGCTCGGGCGGCAGGAAGTCCGCCCCGTGATGCGCGACGCGATAGCCCGTGTCGAGCGCGTACGCCTCCTGGAATCCGTTGACGACGCGCTCCACGCCCGGCGGTCCGTAGACGCGCAGCGCCTCCGGACGTCCCGCGGCCCAGGTCTGCAGGTTGAACTCGCCGAGCTCGCCGATGTGATCGGAGTGGAAGTGCGTGAAGAGCACGGCGCCGATCCGCTTCCCGTCGACGCGCAGCAACGCCAGCCGGTTCCACGACTGCAGGCCGGTGTCGACGATCCAGAACTTGCCCGCGGCGAAGACCGCGACGCAGGCCTTGGCGCGCGTCGGGTGCGGCAGCGGCGCGGACGAGCCGCAGATGAGCACCCGCAACGCGTCGTCGTCAAAAAGGCGGTCGGCGGTGGCGCCGACCATGCGAGGAATGGCCCGCGCCAACACCGCGTCCTGGACTGCCGGCACGCGTGACAGGAGCGCGACGGCGATCACACCGACTACGACTACACCGATCAACCACGTGACGAGTCGACGCATGGGGGAGCCTCCTTGGTCAGTCTTCGAATTCTGGTTGATCGGCGGCGCAGCGGAAGCCGACGTGGGCCGCCGTGGAATCCGTCGTGAGCCCGATGCGCGCGGCGGGACGATAGCGGGCGCAGTACTCGGCGGCACAGAGAAAGGAGCCGCCCTTGAGCGCGCCAAGCTGCGCGGAGGCCTCCGGCGCGAGGCCCGGCGCACATGCGCACGGCGCGGGCTCGGCGGCGTCGAACGGCGACGCCGTCCATTCCCAGACGTTGCCGATCAGGTCGTGCGCGCCGTAGCCGTTGGCGGGGAACGTGCCGACCGCCGTCGTTCCCGGCCCACCGTCGCGCGCGAAGTACCACGGGAACGCGCCCGTCCAGACGTTCGCGAGCAAGCGGCCGTCGGGCATGAGCTCGTCGCCCCAGGCGTAGGCCGCGGCGGCGAGACCGCCGCGCGCCGCCGCCTCCCACTCGGGTTCGGAGGGCAGCCGTCCACCGCGCCACGCAGCGAAGGCTTCGGCATCGGCGCGCGCGACGTGCACGACCGGATGGTCAGCCCGCCCTTCGGCGGCCGTGCGCCAGCTCGTTCCGGCGGCGAAACGCCACCATCCGGACGGCTGGCGCAGATCGACGGGCCCGGCCGTCATCGTGAAGACGGCCGAGCCCGGCGGGTCGGCGCGCTCGGCCACCGTCACGTAGGCTGTGTCCGCGACGAACGCGGCGAAGGCGCGATTCGTGACCGGGGTCGCGTCGATGCGGAACGCCGCAACGTCGGCGACGCGCGCCGGGCGCTCTTCCGGGTAGTGCTCGTCGGAGCCGACGCGATACCGCCCGGCCGGCACCGCCACCATCGTCGTGTCGAACGCCATCGTCCGCGTCTCAGACGCGCAGCCCCATCGCGTTGATGAACCGCATGGTCTCGACGGTCGTCGACGGCGTCGTGTCGACCGAGATCCGCACGCGAACGATCGTCCCTTGGAACGGATTCGAGCCGCGGTAGGCGGCGGACACCTGGTTCCCGAGGTCGGCGCCGAGAGAAAACCCGTCGTACGACGTCGAGAAGAGCACGCGCGTGAAGGTATGCTCCGCGACCTTGCGGTCGCCGACGAAGAGCGCGCCCGCGCCGTCGAACGGCCGCGCCGTCATGGTCTGCACGTAGCGGATGGTGAGGGGACCGTCGGGCAGCGGCTCCGCGCTCGCCAGGCGCTCGTTCCACGGGATCAGGCTCTGCTCATAGACGAGCCGGCCGTCGCGTACGTAGAGCACGTAGCCGGCGTGCTTCGAGCCGTGCGCCAGCAGCACGCCGTCACCCCGCCCGGCCGGACGCTCGAGGTCCACCGTGATCGTGTGGCCGAACGCGCACACGAGCGGCGCGACGGGCTGCGCCAAGCGCTCGAGCGGCGGCCGGAGATCCCACTCGGCGCGAATGCCGCGCCGCTGCCGATCCTGCACGAGCTTGATGACGAGGTTGCGGTCGTCGAGCGGGAAGACGCCGTAGCGCTCGGCGTCGGCCTGCCACTTGGCGGCGAGCGCCTGCACCTTGTCGGGATGCGCCGCCGCCAGGTTCACCAGCTCGTTGGGATCTTGGCGCAAGTCGTAGAGCTCCCACGCGTCGTCGTCGAACGGCGCGCCGCGCTCGTGGCGCGTCGCGAGGCGCCAGTCGCCGTCGACGTAGGCGCGCTGACCGCCGAGCTCGAAATATTGCGTCGTGCGGGTCGGCGCGGCCGCGTCGCCGAACGTCGCCACGACGCTCGCGCCTTCGAGCGGCTTCAACCGTCGGCCGCGATAGACGTCGGGACGCGCGACGCCGGCCGCTTCGAGGATCGTCGGGTAGAGGTCGACGACGTGCACGAAGCGCGAACGGATCTCGCCGCGCGCCGCGATCCGCTTCGGCCACGACACGACGAGCGGATCGGCAACGCCACCGAGGTGCGCGTACTGCTTGTAAAGCCGATAGGGGGTGTTGGACGTGCAGGCCCAGCCGATCGGGTAGTGCGGGAAGGTCGTGTCGCCCCCCATGACGTCGTAGAGCTTGGCGGCCTCGTCCACCGGCACCGGCCGTCCGAAGGCGGCCGCAAAGACGTTGGGCGTGCCCGTCGGCGTGCCCTCGGCCGAACCTCCGTTGTCGGAGAAGAGGACGACGAGCGTGTTCTCGCGCCAGCCGCCCGCGTCGAGCGCGGCGAGGAAACGGCCGATGTTGGCGTCCGTGTTGGTGATCAGGCCGGCGTAGCACTCCATGTAACGCGCGTAGATCTTCTTCTGCGTCGCATCGAGCGTGTCCCACGGATCGGCACCGGGCGAGAGCGGCGGTAGCTGTGTGGTCGGCGGCACGATGCCGAGCGCACGCTGGCGTTCGAGACGCTGCGCCCGCACGGCGTCCCAGCCCGCATCGTACTGGCCCTGATACGCGTCGCGATCACGGGCGCGGGCCTGCAGCGGCGAGTGCGCGGCCGGATAGCAGAGCTGCAGATAGAAGGGCTTGTCCGGCGTGATCGTACTCTGCGTCTGGATGTACGTGATCGCGCGATCGGTGAGCGCGTCGTTCACGAAGTAGTCGTCCTGCTCTTCCGCTTCGACCGGCGTGACGCCGTCGATCAGCTCCGACGGCTTGAAGTAATCCGTCGAGTGACCCTGGAACCAATAGGCGCGCTCGAACCCGCGGTTGGTCGGCCAATTGTGGTACGGGCCCGTCGGGCCGCACGACGCCGCGAGGTTCACGTGCCACTTGCCGACGTGCATCGTCGACCAGCCGCGATCGCGCAGGACTTCGGCGAGGGTGGCGGCGTCGAGCGTCAGGTCGCCGCGATAGCCCGGATAGCCGCTGTCGACGTCGGCCAGCCATCCCATGCCCGCCGAGTGGTGGTTCAGGCCCGTCATGAGCGCCGCGCGCGTCGGCGAGCACATCGCGCAGGTGCGGAAGTTCGCGTAACGGAGGCCGTCGGCGGCGAGCTGGTCCACGCTCGGTGTGCGGATCTCGCTGCCGTACGCCCCGAGGTCGGCGAAGCCCACGTCGTCGAGCACGATCACGACGACGTTCGGCGCGCCGGCGGGTGCCGGGGTCTCGCTGGCGTAGGCGGGACGCGAGTCGGCGAACGACTCGGCGATCTCGGCGGGCTGACCGCCGTCGACGGCCTTCGGCGTGAGCAGCTTCCGCTGCTGTTCGCGCACCGTCACGACGCCGCCCGCGCCGAGCGCGGTCACCGCCGCGCCGCCGGCCGCGCCGAGGAGAAACTGGCGGCGGCCGAGCCCGCGTTTCGGTCCTGCCATCTTCGAAGGGTCATTCTCGGACATGGGGGTCGTCCTCCTGAGCGCGACGTGGCGGTCGAGAAACTACGAGGGGTCGCCGCTTGGTATTGGCACTGTGTATGACATATTATCGAGTCGTGGCAACAACTCGGCCAACCGCGCCTCCTGCTCCCGAGATTCCCAGCGACGGCCGCGCGCGACGCTCCGCACGCAGCCGGGCGGCGATCGAGGCCGCCATGTACGCGTTGGTGGGAGAAGGCGTCCTGCAACCGACGGCGCAAGAGATCGCGGCGCGGGCCGGCGTCGCGCTGCGCAGCGTCTTCCGGCACTTCACCGACATCGAGAGCCTGTTTGCCGCGCTCGACACGAGGGTCCGCCAGGAAGCGTTGCCCCTCGTCCGCGAGCCCCACGCGACCGACCCGTTTCCGACGCGCATGCGCGACCTCATCCGCCAGCGCGCGGTGCTCTTCGACCGCATCGCGCCCTACAAGCGGTCGGCCGACCTCCATCGCTGGCGCTCGGCCTTCGTCCGGAGCCAGCAGAGCCTGCTCGTCCGCGAGCTCCGGAAGCGACTGCTGCGATGGCTCCCCGAGCTCGCCCGCGGCGATCCCGACCTGCTCGAAGCCGTCGACCTCGCGATGTCGTTCGAGGCCTGGGTTCGCCTGCGGAGCGATCAACGCCTGAGCCGCGCGCGCGCGACGGCGATCGTCGAGCGCACGGTGACGGCGCTGCTCGCCAGCACCGGCAAGACCCGGAAGGAGCCCACATGAGCCCCGTCACCCTCACCCTCAGATTGGTCGGCGCGTTCGCGTCGCCGTACAGCCGAAAGATGCGCGCGGTGCTGCGCTATCGCCGGATCCCCTTCCGTTGGATCCTGCGCGGCTCGCCGGCCGACGTCGACACGCCGCCGGTGCCGGTCAACCTGATCCCCGTGCTCGTGCTGCCAGCGCCCGAGGGCGTCACAGCGATGATCGACTCGACGTTTCAGATCCGCCGGCTCGAAGCCGACTTCCCCGAGCGCACCGTGACGCCACCCGATCCGGCCGTCGCCTTCCTCGACGCGTTGGTCGAGGACTACGCCGACGAATGGCTCACCAAGGCGATGTTCCATTACCGCTGGGCCTACGCCGCCGACGCCGCGAAAGCCGCGCACGTCCTGCCCTGCGACATGAACCTCGCCTTGCCGCCCGATCAGCTCGCACGCGCGGCGCAGGCATTCGGCGATCGGCAGATCGGCCGGCTCGGCGTCGTCGGCTCGAATGCCGCGACGGGGCCGCTGATCGAGGCGAGCTATCGCCGCGTGCTCGGCATCCTCGACGCGCACGTCCAGCAGCGGCCCTTCCTGTTCGGACGGCGCCCCGGCGCCGGCGACTTCGGGCTCTTCGGCCAACTCTCGCAGCTCGCGCTCTTCGATCCGACACCCGCCGCGCTCGCGGCCGAGGTCGCGCCGCGGGTCGTCGCGTGGGTGAACCACATGGACGATCTCGGCGCAGTCGACGTCGGCGACGACGGCTGGAGCGCGCGCGACACCGTCGCCGCGACGGTGCGCCCGCTCTGCGCCGAGATCGGCCGCGTCTACGCGCCGTTCCTCGTCGCCAACGCCGCGGCACTCATGGCGGGCGCCGCGCAGGTCGAATGTCGGATCGACGACACGTCCTGGGTGCAGACCCCGTTCCCGTACCAGGCAAAATGCCTGCGCTGGCTGCGCGACCACTACGCGGATCTCGCCGCCGCCGACCGCGCCTTCGTCGACGCCACCCTCACCGGCACCGGCTGCGAGCCGCTCTGCCGCGCTTCGTGACCGGAGCTCCCATGCGTCCCCCGATCTATCGCGTCCACGGCATGCTGCAGTCGTACTTCACCCGCAAGATGACCGGGTACCTCGAGTACAAGGGCATCCCGTGGCGCTTCCGGCCGTTCGCCGGCATGAGCCCCGCGGCGATGGCGGCGGGCTTTCCCGGCGGCGTTCCGATGGTCGAGACCCCGGACGGCGCGATGATGTGGGACTCGACCGCGATGATCCACCATCTCGAGCTCGCGTTCCCCGAGCCGGGGGTGTTGCCTCCCGATCCCGTGCGGCGCTTTCTCGCCTCCGTCATCGAGGACTTCGCCGACGAGTGGCTGTATCGCCCCGCCGTCGGCACCCGTTGGCACTTTCCCGCGAATGCCGCGGTGGCCGGGTGGGAGCTGGCGCGGGACGTCGCCGCGGTGATGCCGCTACCCTGCGAGCACGCGCACGCCATGATCGGCGCGCACGTGCTGAGCAGCTGCCCGGCCCTCGGCGTCACGCCGGAGAACATCCAGTCGTGGGTCGACGACGTGCTGCGGCCGTGGATGCGCGTGCTGGGCGCACACCTCGCCGACCATCCCTACCTCTTCGGCACGCGGCCCGCGCTCGCCGACTTCGCCCTCTTCGGCGCCAACGTCGCGCACTTCACCAACGATCCGCTGTGCCGACGCTGGACGGAGGAGGACGCGCCCGCCGTGGTGCAGCACACGACCCGCCTGCTCACACCCGAGGATCAGGACCTCGGAGCGTGGGACGACGCGAGCGAGGTGCCGGCGACGCTGCTCGCCCTCATCGCCGAGATCGCGCGGACGTACTTGCCCTGGGTCAGCCGCGCGTGTGCCGACGGCGCCGCCGACGTCGCATTCGCGGATGGCACGCACGTCACCATCGGCGCGACGCCGTTCCTGCGAGACGCCCGCGCGACGTTGCTCGCCCGCTACGTCGCGCTCCGCTCTCCCGCCCTCGATACGGCGCTCGCCGCCGCGGGGGCCCTGCCCTTCTTCATGGACTGGGTGCACGCGGCCGGCCTCGATCCCGATCATCGCGCTCCTCCGCGACCGGCGTTGAATCGCCCGTTCCCGCCCGCCGAAGGCTGAGCCGCGGCAGCTTCGGCGGTCGCGACGCGCACCGTTCCGAAGTCCCGCGGCAAGGTTTCCGTCAGATAGTGCCAGGCCTGAGCGCGGCGGATCGGATCCGGCGCGAAACGACTCTCGAGAAACGCCGTCACGGCGAGCGTCGTGATGCGCTGTTGGTCGACGGCCGCCATCGCGACCAGCGGCGGAGGCTCGCGGCACGGCGGCGCGACGCGGGCGAGGTCGATGCCGTCCCCGGCCTCCGTCGCCCGCCGCACGTGCGCGAGCGCGTCGCCCAGGTGGAGCGTTCGGGTGAGCACCCGACACGCGATCCGATCCGGATTGTCCAAGAGCCGCGGCAACCCGGTCATCGCGTCGTCGAATCCGCTGTGCGAGGCGCCGGCGATCGACACCAGCGTCCCGTCGCCGACCCGATCGAGCGTCGCGAGCGCGTTCCGCCGGTAGTCGACGATCACGTCGCCCGTGCCCGCGATCATCAGGAACGGGACGGGGGCGGTCGCGAAGAAGCGCGGCTCGAGCATGGCCATCGGGCCCGCCATCGCAATCGCCGCGGCGATGCGCGGGTCGCGCAGCCGCGGATGAAAAGTCGCCAGCGTCGCCGTCAAGCCCCCGAGCGAATGGCCCATCACGGCGATGCGTGCCGGATCGATGGGCGGGTGCCGCGGGTGCCGACCGTCGGCGGCGAGCATGCCATCAATGAGGAAGCTCACGTCGCCCGACTGCAGCAGGACGTCCTCGGCCTGGGCACCACCGCGGGCGAAGAGCGTCGTGCTCGGGTGCGTCGCCGCGACGACGACGTAGCCGCGGCTCGCGAGATGCGTCGCGACGTAGGTGCCGCCCGTGCGGTTCGCGAGAAAGCCATGGGCCTGGACGACGAGCGGCGCGGGCCACGCCGTATCGACCGGCCACCAGATCGTCGACGCGAGCACGCGTCCGCGAGCACGATCGTGGAAGCGCACGTGGGTGGACGCGACGCGGTACGGGGCCGTCGCGAGCCGCGTCGCGCTCTCGGAACGGGGGGGTGGTACGCGCGTGGCCCCCGGGGGCACACAGCCGGCCACAAGAACCAGCGCGAGCGCGCAGGGTGCGAAGCGGGCGAGCGTCGGACTCGGCATGCGGCCAGGATGCGGTGCGCGGGACGCCAGCAGCGGGGCTCAGAGCACGCCGGCGCGGACCGCCGCCTCGAGCGCCTGAGGTATCGTCAGCCCTGGAAGCTGCTCCGGCATGCTGCGCAGCGGACGCTGAGCGTTGTCCGGTGCCGGGTCCCCATAGCCGCAGCGCCGGCCGAATCGACCCCGCACCGCGGTTTGAGGCCGCACCCGTCGGAAGCTCGGCAGGGTGGATTTCGGTGCGATCAGTCGCCGGGCCAGGGCGTCGGCATCGATGCGTAAGCCCTCGCACAGAGCCCGAAACGGAATGCGCGCATCATGGCCTTTGATCCACCTGACGACTTCGGCACGCTGCGACACGCCTTCCCGCAATTGCCGCACGGCGTCGCTCAGGACCGCCAATAGCAGGCGATGCTCGGGGACGTCGAAGAAATCAGGGATGAAGCGATCGAACCACTGCGACGGCTCCAGCTGATCGGGACAGCTGGTGTCGGAGTCGGTTGGAGTGTTCGTTCGCGTTCGCGTCATTGGCCACCGTGGTCATTGATCATAGCGAGGCGCGTGCCACGGAATTCCCAACCTCACGGGTGCCGGGCCGTTCGCTCGTGCATGCATTGTTACAAAGGCAGGGCCGCTCCTCGGCCGACCGATCTCGCGCCACCCCGACCGACCGGGTCCGCCGAAACGACGCCTTCACGGACCGTCACGTCGATCTTCTCCTTCGTCCTCCTGTTCGCGAGCTCGATGTTCTATCCGCTCGAGCCGCTGCCCACGTGGTTGCGCCTCTGCGGCTTCGCCAACCCGATGAGGTGGCACGTCGACGTGCGGCGCCTGACCGTCGGCCTCGGACACCCGTCGACCCGTGGCCGTCGAAGCTCGCGCTTCGTGCTGTTCACCCGGGCGGGTTTCGCGGCAACGATTCGAAGTCGCGCGGACGCGTGAGCACCCGCCACGCTCTGCTGAATCCGGCAGGGCTCCTGCCGGATCCGGCAGGGCGCGACACCGAAACCCTCGGCCGTACGGGGCCACGGTGCTGGTGCGCGCCTTGCACTTCTCGATGGTGGCATTTTCGCCATGAGAGAGGAGCGCCACGATGAGGACGAGGACGAGAGGTATCTTGGTAGCGACATGCTTCGGACTCGGTGCGGTGGTTACCCCACCGGCCGAAGCGACGGACGCCTGCAAATCGACCGGCAAGGCCGTGATCGACGCCTGCAAAGACGATGCGAACGGCGATCGGTCGATCGCGCTCGGCTACTGCTTCAACTTGCCGACGAAGGAGACCCAGAAAGCCTGCAAGGCGGCTGCCAAAGCGAGCTTCGCAGAGGCAAAAGAGGAGTGCAGCGATCAGCTCGACGGCCGCAAGGCATTTTGCGAGGCCGTCGGAAAGGACCCCTACGATCCGCAGATCAATCCGGCGAATTTCCTCACCCCGGCGGCGACCGCCGCCGCCCCCAATCCGTACTTCCCGCTCGTGGTCGGCGCGGTCCGCACGTATCAGAAGGGAACCGAGACGATCGTGGTCACCGTCACCGACAAGACCAAGGTCATCCAAGGCGTGACCACGATCGTCGTCCACGACGTCGTGAGTGAGGGCGGGCAGCCCGTCGAGGACACTGACGACTACTACGCCCAGCACACGGACGGGACGGTCTGGTACTTCGGCGAGCTTTCGCGCGACTTCGAGGACGGCGACATCGTCAGCATCGACGGCTCTTTTCGGGCCGGCGTCGACGGCGCCAAAGCGGGCATCATCATGCTGGCCGCACCCGCCGTCGGCACGGTGTATCGGCAGGAGTTCGCGCTCGACGAGGCGGAGGACGCCGCCGAAGTGCTCAGCATCACGGGCACCGAGACCGTCCCCGGCGGCAGCTGCTCCGGCACCTGCGTGGTCACGCGCGACTTCAACCTGCTCGAGCCGGGGCACGAGGAAACCAAATACTACGCACCCGGCATCGGACTGATCCTCGAAATCAGCTCCGAGACCGGAGCGCGGACTGAGCTGCAATCCGTCACCCCCTGAAACGCGACGCGGTGCGGGCGTCCCCTGGTCAGTCCAGACGGAGGACGACCCGTACCGTGTCGTCGACCTCCCCCGCCGGGAGGTAGCCGACCGCGTTCGGATCGGCAGCCACGTACCGGAGCACGGCTTTCGTCGATGCCAAGGTTGCCGGCGGGAGCACGCCGTAAAAATATTGGCGGTTCCAATATTCGGCGAGGCGGGGCTCGCTCTGGTGCAGCACCACGCGGGAGAACACCTCGCGGAGGGCGGCGCCGGCTTCGAGGTTCAACGGCACGATCGGCGTCCCGTCGTCCCAGAATCGCTTCCGGCGCAAATAGATCTGGGTCAGCATCTCGGGCGAGAGCTCGGCCTGGCGCGTCGGATGGACGATGACGGCGACGCGACGCGGCTCCTCGGCGCGGCTCGCGGGCGCGACGAGCACCAGAACGACCACAAGCGCGAGGAACCGGCGTCCCATGTCAGAAGAGCACCGAGAAGGACGCCCGCAGACCCGGCGCCGAGAGATCGTCCAATTCGTCGGCGAAGCGGTAGTCGACCTTGAAGCGGAGGTAATAGGTCGGCACCCAGGTGACGCCGAGGTCGAAGAGATCTATTCCGCGGCCGCCGGCGGGAGGATTGAAGCGCTCGTACCGGCCGACCAGGTAGACCGTCGGGATCGTCTCGACGACGGCCTGCGCGTAGAGGCCCCACTGTCCGCCGTCGGCGTGTGCCCCTTCGCCGACGAGCGCCTCGCCGCTCAGCTCGACCCGCTCGTGCGGCTGCCAGAACGCATCGACGCCCCCGAGATGGTTCCACGCGCCGTCGGTGCGCTTCGAGGCGAGATACGAGGCGCCGACCGAGACGCCGGTGCGGCCCGTCCACTCGAGGCGGGCCCCGACGCCGTCATGCTCGGGCTCGGACACCGCCCGATCCAGGAACGATCCGTAGAGCGCATACGAGAGCGTCTCACCGCCGGGGAAGACGTTGCCCCAGAGCATCGCCCCCGTGACTTCCTCGTGGAACACCTCCTCGACGATCAGCGGCTCCGAGGTCGTCCACAGCAGAGGATCGGCCAGCACCTGATTCCAGCGCCCGAAGGGCAAGAGGAATTTGCCGAACCGGAGATTGGCGCCATCGCTCCAGGAGGCGTCGCCATACATGCGTTCGACCTTGAGCTGCGGGGAGACGTGCGGACGCCCACCGCCCTCCCAGTCCACGAGCTCGCCGACCTCGATCTCGCTGAAGAGGTGGAGGAACGACACCGGATCGGCCGACAGGAAGAAGTTGACGTCGAGCCCGCCGCGGCTGCTCCCGTCCTCCAGTCGTTCCGCGTCCGCGGTGGTGTAGCCGCCGATGGTGAGGGTGGTCGCGCCGAGATGCAGGCCGCGCCCCGCGCGGTAGTCGATGTGCCCGAGCGGGCTCTCGATCCCGAAGAGCTCTGGTCCCTCGCGACTCGGGGTCGTTGCAACCTCGGTCGCCTCCGCCCCCGCCGGATGGCTCGCGACCATCAGGAAGGCTAGGAGGAGGCCTCGAATGCGGCGCCCCGTTATCACGCTTGGCTTGGCTTCATCACGGATGACCCGACTTCGTTAGCAACCTCAGTGCCGACGATCGTGAGCGCCACGACCCTACCGAGTTTATCGATCCGGACCAAACTCCTCCTCTTGGTAGCGAGCGTGGTCCTGATCCCCGGCGCGGTCTACGGCCTCGTGGCCGTCGTGAGTAGCCGGGCCGCGCTCGCGCGCGCGACCGGCTTGCAGCTAGTCGGTGAAGCGCAAAACGCCGCCGACCGCCTTGCGACCGCGCTCCGCTCGGAACGCGACGCGCTCACGTCCGCCGCCCATCAGGACGTCATGCGCGAGATCCGCATCGGCGATCTCGACAAGCGGATCTCCTCGTTTCTCGCGTCCCTTCAGCGCGGGTGCGCAGCCTGCGTCGATCTGATGGCGCTCGACGGGCGGGGTCGGGTCGTCGCCGCGAGCCAGCCGGCACTGATCGGCCGCGTTACCGAAGCACCCACGGGCGCCGCGCTGATCGAAGGTCCCTTCGATGACCCCGAGTACGGCCGCCCGACTCTGCGCCTCACCGCGCCGATCGCGGACCCCGAGGCGCCGGCCACCGCGCTCGGCACGCTGGTCGCGCTCCTCGACTGGGAACGCGTCACCGCCATCACCGAACGCACTCGTACGAACCTCGGGCGAGCCGGCATCGACGCCGACGTGCTCGTGCTCGACGAGCACGCCACCGTCGTCGGCGGCGCGGCACGGCCGGCCGGCCAGTGGCAGCGCGGCGACACCGTGCGATTGACGGTATGGAGCGGTCCGGAGTCGGCACCGGCCGCCGGCGTAGACAATGCCGCGGGCGTGTTGCTCGGGCGCGTGCGTCTGCCCGATGATCTGCCAGCGTGGACGGTGCTCGTCGCGGAGCCTTTGTCCGAAGCGTTTGCGCCGGTGCGGCGCATGGCCGGCATCCTCGGCGGCGCGCTCGGTCTGACGCTCGTGCTCGCGCTCGCTGCCGCCCTCGCCGCGGCGCGCCGCGCGACGCGACCGCTCGCCGAGCTCACCGCCGCGGCATTGGAGGTCGGGCGCGGCGCGCCGGTGCCGACGGTCACCGTTCGAACCGGCGACGAGATCGGCGCGCTCGCCGCGGCGTTCAATCGTATGGCGAGCGACCTCGGCCGCGCCGAGCGCCGACTCGCCGACGCCGCGAAGTTCGCGTTCGTCGGCGAGCTGGCAGCGGGCGTCGCCCACGAAGTCCGCACGCCGCTCGGCGTCCTGCGCAGCGCCACCCAGTTGCTCGAGCGCACGCTGCACGCGCCAGACGAGGAATCGCGCGAGCTGCTCCACATGCTGCGTGACGAGGTCGACCGGATCGAGCGCGTAGTGTCGGGGCTGCTCGAGCTCGGCCGACCACGCGAGCTCCGCCTCGAATCCGCACCGCTCGGCCAGATCCTCTGGCGGGCGGCGGATCTCGTCGGGGTGCAGGCACGCGAGCGTGCCATCACGATCGTCCGCCACCCGTGCGACCCCGATCCGCGCGTCACCTGCGATCCCGAGCTGATCTACCAGCTCGTGCTCAACTTGCTGGTGAACGCCGTGCAGATCCTCCCCGCCGGCGGACGGGTCGAGCTCGCACTCCTGCCACCGCACGACGGCGGCGCGGCGTTCGAAGTGCGGGACGACGGCCCCGGCATCCCCGCGGACTTGCGGGCGTCATTGTTTCAGCCGTTCGCGACTCGCCGGGAGGGCGGCATCGGCCTCGGCCTCACCTTCGTGCAGCGCGTGGTCCTCGAACATCACGGCCGCCTCACTGTGACCGACGGCCCGACCGGTGGCACGGTGTTTCGCATTGAGCTAGCCCTCGCGGAGGATACCCCATGAAGCGAGTCCTGATCGTCGACGACGACGAACGCATGCGGCGCGTGCTGCAGATCCTCGCGCGCAAGATGGACCTCGCGGCCGAGGCCGTCGCGGGCGCCGATGCGGCGCTCGCGTCCTTTCGCCGCGAGCGCAGCGATCTCGTGATCACCGACCTCAAGATGCCGGAGAAAGGCGGTCTCGAGTTCCTCGGCGAGCTGCGCGCCGTCGACGCCGAGGTCCCGGTGATCGTCCTGACGGCACACGGCACGGTCGCGGCGGCCGTCGAGGCGATGAAGCTCGGGGCGGTCGATTTTCTGCAAAAGCCGTTCGACGTCGAGGCCCTGGAGGTCGTGATCCGCCGGGCGCTGGAACTGTCCCGGTTCCGCCTCGAGCACCGTTTCCTGCGCGAGCAGGCGGGCGATCCGCCGCGCATCGAGAAGCTTTTGGGCAGCTCCCCGACGCTGCTCGCCGTCCTCGATCTCGTCCGCCAGGTAGCACCGACCCGGAGCCCGGTGCTGATCACGGGTGAAACGGGCACGGGGAAAGAGCTCGTCGCTCGTGCCGTCCACACGCTCAGCCCCCGCCGCGACAAGCTCATCGTCGCGCTCAACTGCACCGCGATTCCCGCCGACCTGCTCGAAAGCGAGCTGTTCGGTCACGTACGCGGCGCCTTCAGCGGCGCGCAGAGCGATCGCATCGGTCGCTTCCAAGCCGCCGACGAGGGCACGCTCTTTCTCGACGAGATCGGCGACATGGACATCCGCCTCCAGGCCAAGCTGCTGCGCGTGCTGGAAGAGGGCGTCATCGAGCCGCTCGGCACCAACCGCCGCGTGCCCGTCGACGTGCGCATCGTCTCGTCGACCAACCGCGACCTCGCGACCGCGATGCGCACCGGCGCGTTTCGCGAGGACCTCTATTTCCGCTTGAACGTCTTCCCCGTTCACTTGCCGCCGCTGCGCGAACGCATGGGGGACGTGCCGGCGCTGGCGGAAGCCTTTCTCTCCGAGTTCACCCGCGAGCTCGGCAAAGCGACGCCGCAGGTCACGCCCGACGCTGCCGCCTGGCTCCAAGCGTATGCGTGGCCGGGCAATGTGCGCGAGCTCAGAAACCTGATGGAGCGAGCGGCCGTCCTCGCCCGTGGCAGCGTCCTCGACGCCACCTTCGTCCGGTCGCTGCTCCCCGTCACTCCCGACTCGGCCGCGACGCCGCTCGACCTCGAGCGCGCCCTCGCCGACCTGGAGCGGCGCCTGATCGTCGACGCACTGGCGGCGACCACGGACAACAAGGCGGCCGCCGCCAAGCGTCTCGGCATCGGCGAGCGCACGCTCTGGACGAAGCTGAAGAAGCACGGGATCTAGGACGTAGGTGGGAGGCATGCGGCGTCCTTCCGAACGCCGCGTGCCTCCTGCCGCGGGACGACTACAACCCGCCACGCACCGCGCGCGCGTACCCGACGTCGCTCTTTGTACCGTTGCTGACGAAACCGTCAGTGAAGTCCACCGACCAAGCGTTGCTCGCGTTAAGCGCATTGGTCGTCGCCGCCCAGTAGTCATCAGGGACCGTTGGACCAAAAGCCCCCGCGTCGATGCACGGGCTCAACGCACACGGGTAGGCCTCCGCCAGGATCGTCTGCAGCTCGCCGCGGGTAGGAAGGCGCCAATCACAGTGGCCGCCGAAGCACCCTCCCCCGGTCCCGTTGAGGACCGCGAGCATACTGGTGAATACGGTCCCATCGGCGGCAGCGAACCCTGCGCCGCCCGCGCTCCAGGTATAGAGGTTGTCCTTGTCGTGCACGCTTCCGTCGTCGGTTTTCCGCTCCCACTGGAGGCCGGTCAATCGATCGGTCACGGTCCCGTCGCCGTTGTCGTCCAGCCGAGGCTGGTCGCAGGTCGAACCGGTTCCGCCGCCCTTGGCTTGCAGCTTGATCCAGGCGGCGGTGTACTTGGCGCGACACTTCGAGACTGCGCCCTGGAAGTTCGAGAATCCCCCGCTGAACTGCGTGCCCGTCGCCCGTTGTTCGCAGGCCGCGTACTTGGCGGCTGCCAGGTAGCGCCCGTTTTGACATGCTTGCTCCGCCGTGGCTCCTGCAGAGCTCGCCGACCCGAAGACCACAACCACCGTCATCGCGACCCAGATTCTCTCACATCGACGCATCGTCATTATTGTCGCCATCACCATTCTGATCCCTGTCTTCATCACGCTCTCCTTCGTCATCTGTGCGTCGCCGTGCAACATGCACGCGATAGCCGCTCCAGCAGAGATCATGCCAACCGCTGGCAGCAACGAATCGACGTCACACAAGCGGCGAACCATCGCGCCAAAAGCGCCGCGTCCTTGGATCTCCTGCCGTCTCCAGCAGCACAAGTGCCGAAAACGGCAGGCGAAGAATCGTGGTCTCCGTCCCGAGTAGGGTACGACATCGAAAACGTGCTCTGGGCGAAACTCGATCAGCCAAGATTCGACGCCGACCTCGATCCGGTTCTCGAGCGCGCGGGGATCGATCATCTCGTCGGGAAGCGTCGCAAGCGATGCAGCGTGGCGATGTCTTCTGGGCTGACCTCGCACCGCGCTCCGGTTCCCAGCAGAGCGGCCGTCGTCCGGTCGTCGTCGTGTCGAACGATGGCTTCAACCGTGTCGAAGCGTGGCGGTCGATCATCGTCGTGCCGCTCTCAACCGCTACGGCACAGCGCCGCCGCGGACCCACCGCCATCGTGATTCCAAAAGGGACCGCGGGACTTCGCGAGGAGAGCGTCGCGCTCTGCCATCAAGTGACGACCCTCGATCGCGGCAAGCTCGTGGGGCACGTCGGCGAGCTACCAGCGACGATCCGGCAGCGAGTCGACGACGGGCTGCGAGCCGCACTCGCTCTGCACTGACCGGCCGCATACAGTACGCCCCCGCATGGCAAGGACCGCCGAGCCGGGAACGGCCACCAAGCAGGACCACGAAGAAGTGGCGAACCTCCGCGCCGAGATCGAGCGGCATAACGCGCTCTACTACGCGCAGGATGCCCCCGAGATCAGCGATGCCGAGTACGACGTACTCTTCCGTCGCCTCCAAGAGATTGAAACGGCGCATCCCGAGTTGCAGACTCCCGACTCGCCGACGCGGCGGGTCGGCACGGCGCCGGCCGAGCGCTTCAAGAGCGTCCGGCACACCGTTCCGATGCTATCGCTCTCGAACGCCATGGCCGAGGACGAGGTCCGGGAGTTCGAAGGCCGCATCCGGCGCACCCTCGAGCTGAAGGACGACGCGCATGTGACCTACGTCGCCGAGCCGAAGCTCGACGGGCTCGCGATCGAGCTCGTCTACGAGCACGGCCGGCTGGTGGTCGGCTCGACCCGTGGCGACGGCACCACCGGCGAGGACGTCACGGTCAATCTGAAGACCATCAAGACCGTCCCGCACCAGTTGAAAGCCACGTCGCCGAAGGCGCCGCCGATCCCCGCGCGACTCGAGGTGCGCGGGGAGATCATCCTGCAGCGCGCCGGCTTCCAGAAGCTGAACGCCGACCGCGCCGAGCGCGGCGAGCCCGTCTTCGCGAACCCGCGGAACGCCGCCGCCGGCTCGCTCCGCGTGCTCGACCCCGGCGTCACGGCGAGCCGGCCGCTCGAGCTCTTCTGTCACAGCGCCGGCGCGGTGACGGGCGCGAGCTTCGCGACCCACACCGAGTTTCTGGCGACGCTCGAGCAGTGGGGCCTACAGACGAACCCGCTGAACCGCCTCTGTCCCGACCTCGCGACCGCGCTCGCGCAGTACGCGACGCTCGTCGAGCGGCGAGACGCCCTGCCCTACGAGATCGACGGCATGGTGCTGAAGGTCGACGACCTCCGCCTCCAGGAGATCCTCGGGCAGGTGTCACGCTCACCGCGCTGGGCGATCGCCTACAAGTTCAAGGCCCAGCAGGCCGAGACGCGGGTGAACGACATCGTCCCTTCCGTCGGTCGTTTGGGAACCATCACGCCGGTCGCCGAGCTCGACCCGGTGGTCGTCGGCGGCGTCACGGTGCGGAACGCGTCGCTCCACAACATGGACGAGCTGAAGCGGAAGGACGTGCGGAAGGGCGACCGGGTCGTCGTCGAGCGTGCCGGCGACGTGATCCCGTACGTCGTCCGCGTCCTCCTCGATCAGCGGCCTCCCGGCACCAAGCGCTTCAGCATGCACGGCCGGAATTGTCCGGCGTGCCGAACCCGCATCGTGCGCGCCGAGGGCGAAACCGCCTTTCGTTGCGTCAACGCCGCGTGTCCCGCGCAGCTCAAGTCTCGCATCCGCCACTTCGCGGGGCGTGGCGCCATGGACATCGACGGCCTCGGCGAAAAGCTCGTCGACCAGGTCGTCGAGCAGGGATTGGTGCGTGACTTCGCCGACCTCTACCGGCTCGACGCCGCGACGATCGCGGGCCTCGATCGCAAAGCCGAGAAGTCGGCGGCCAACCTCGCCGCCGCGATCGCACACAGCAAGCGTCCCGATCTCGAGCGGTTTCTCTACGCGCTCGGCATCCGGCACGTCGGCGAGCACCTGGCGCGCGTCCTCGCGCAACACTTCCGCAGCATCGCCGCGATTCTCGCCGCCGACGAAGCCACGCTGCTCCAAGTGCCCGGCATCGGACCCGAGGTGGCGGCGAGCGTGCGCGCGTTTGCCGACGAGCGCCACAACACCGAGGTCGTCGAGCACCTCTTGAAAGCCGGCGTCGAGCCGCAGGCGCCCGCACCGCCGAGTGGCGCCCTCGCCGGCAAGACGTTCGTGCTGACCGGCGGCCTCGAAGGCCTGACTCGCGGCGACGCCGAGAGCCGGATCGTCCGCGCGGGCGGCCGCGTCTCGGGCAGCGTCAGCAAGAACACGAGCTACGTCGTCGCCGGCGCCGACCCGGGCTCGAAGCTCGCCAAGGCGAAGAAGCTCGACGTCCCGATCCTCGACGAGGCGGCGTTTCTCGCGCTGCTCGGCGGGACGGCCTGAGGGCGGCGCGATCGCGCCGCTAGTCGGCGCGGTCCTTATGAACCGTCGCACCCTGCTTCTGCGCCGGCGGGAACGAGTACCGCGCGGCCCAACACGCGCCCGCCGCCGACTTCAGCTGCACCGTGAGCGGGGACGTCAGACTCGTGAGGCTCGGCATCGCGAGCGCGGCGCCCTGCCCCTTCACCTGGATCGACGCGCGCCCGATGTCGCCGGCCTTGAGGTTGATCGACTGCAGGCCGTCCGGCGTGCGCAGCCGATCCTTGTAGACGAAGCCCGTGCCGCGGGCGCTCCAGCAGGCCCGGCCCTCGCAGAGACCCGCGGCCGGCGCCGTGGCAGAGCCAACGAGCCCGTTGCCGTCATAGAGACAGAGCTCGTAGCCATCGCCGCGGGTCGGGTCGCCGAAGTCGCTCAGGCTCGTCGCAGCGCCCTTGCTCCATTTCCAGACGAGCTGATCCTTGGCGTCGTCGGCGGCATCCTTCAACGTGATCTGCGCCTTGTCCGGCACGGCGGGCGTCCGACAGAGCTCCGGCGTCGCGCCGCAGACCGGCGTGAAGAGCGGCGTCGGCGTCGGCTGGGGTCCGACCGCCGCCACCCGATAGATGGCGCCGTCGACGAAATCGACGACGTAGAGCGCGCCGTCGGGGCCGATCTTCAGGTCCGTCACGCGATTGAAGTGCGCCACGCGAAAAAGATCGCGCTCGGCCGCGGTGTCGGCGACGAGATCCTGAACGTCGCCCGGGAACGCCGTCAGGTCGAGCCCGTCGCGCGCCGCGTTCAGCGGGAAGCGGTAGATCTGCCCGAGGTTGAAGTCGGCGACCAGCACGCTGTCGTCGTAGTGGGCGCCGAGCAGGCTACCGCTCGGGAACACGAGCGCCGTCGGTGCGATCGTGTCGACCCACGAGAACTCCGGATCGTCGTAGACCGCCGCACCGCCCGGCATCTGGAAGAGATCGGCCGGGCCCTCGGGGTCGCGCGCGTCGGGCCCGGCGATCTGCTGCCAGCCGCCGTTCATGCCGACGGTGATGCGGTTCAGCTCGTCGTAGAAGTTGGTGCCGTTCTCGGTTTGCCAGAGGCTGCCGGTCACGGGGTCGAGCGCGAGCCCGAAGCTGTTGCGAATGCCGTACGCGAGGTAGCGCGCGACGCCGGTGAGGCAGGTCTCGCCACCGGGACAGCCTCCGCCGGTCGGGCATTGCTGCACCGTCGTGACACTGCAGTACGGCACGAAGGGATTGCCTTCCGCGGGCGTGCCGTCCTGATTGATGCGGAGGATCACGGCGGTGTCGTCGGGTGGCGCCCCGCCGACGAAATTCGCGGTCTGCCCGTTGCGGGTGAGGTCGCCGATCACCGTATAGAGCAGCGCGCCGTCGCCGCTCTGCCCCGGCCCCGGGTTCGGCGGCCCCAGCACGACGATGCCGCCGTTGTGGATCGCCGCCGTGCCGACCGGCAGCGCCACGACCAGCGCGCGATGCTCGAGGCGGCCCGTGCCCGCGTTCCAGTCGTAGCGATAGATGCGATTCCCAAGCAGTGCCCCACTGTCGGGCGCGCCGTTCAGCTCCGGGTCGTCGACCTCGGTGTAATAGAGGAAGACGCCGGGCGGCGACTCGGTGTTGATCGCGATGCCGAGGAGCCCGCGTTCGCCGGTCGGTTGGGTGGCGAGATCGAGTACCGGGTCTTGGAGAAGGACGCCGTTCAGCACGCGCCGCACCAGTCCGTCGTCCTTCTGCAGCACGAGAATGTCGTCCGGACCGAGGAACGCCATCGTGGTGGGATAGGTGAGGCCGGCCGTGACCGTCGTCACGGCGAGGCCCGGGTCGTCGAGCGTGGGCTCGGCGCCAGCGGGCGCGGCCGTCAGCGCCAACGCGAACAAGCTCGACCCTGCGAACCATCGTGCCGCGGTGTGAACGATCCCTCGGACGCGCATACCGGCACGCTACTGATCGACTCCGTCGTAGACAACTTCTGCGTCGCCGATGCAGACGAATTGGCGCGCGCCGAGTGACGACGCGCGGCAAGCAGGCTACCCTGCGCGGCGTGCGTTGCGTCGAGTCAGGGAACGGGAGTCGTTGAGGTGCGGGCGCGCACCCGTCTGCGCGTGAGCGGCCGCGTCCAGGGCGTGTGGTACCGCGGCGCCACCCAGGTCGAAGCGCGGAAGCTCGGTGTCGACGGCTGGGTGCGCAACCTGCCCGACGGCAGCGTCGAGGCCCTGATCGAAGGCGAGGCCGACGCCGTCCGCACACTCGTCGACTGGTGCCGGACGGGACCGTCGGGCGCCCGCGTGGCCGCCGTGCAGGAATCGTCCGAGCCCGTCGGGGACGATCTCGCCGGCTTCGAGATCAGAGCCTGACCTCCTGATGGCACGCTCCGAGGTCTTCTCCCGCACCGTGCTCGTGTACCTCGCGAGCCGCTTCGCCGTCGGTACCGCGACGATGATGCTGCGCTCGGCGATCGCCTGGCACGTCTTCCAGCTCACCCGTTCGCCCTTTCATCTCGGCCTGATCGGGCTCGTGCAGTTCCTGCCGGCGTTCGCGCTGACGCTCGTCGCGGGTGCGCTCGCCGACTCGAACGATCGGCGTCGCATCATGATGACGTCGCAGGTGGTGACGTTCACGTGCGGCCTGATTCTCTTCGTCGCGACCGCGCAAGGCACCGTCGGCCTCGGCTTGCTGTACGGGATCGTCGTCGTGGCCGCGATCGCCACGGCCTTCGACAGCCCGGCGCGCATGGCGTTCCTGCCGAGCCTGGTCGAGCGCGTGCACTTCCCGCGCGTCGCGACGATCGCGTCGACGAACCAGGCCTTGGCCTTCGCGACCGGCACCGCGCTCGGCGGGCTGCTGATCGCCGACTTCGGCATCTCCGCCGCCTACGCCACGTATGCGCTGTTGATCGTCGTCGCGTTCGTTGCGCTCGCGCTCCTCCCCTCGCCGCCCGCCGCACCGAGCGGGCGGGGCGTCAGCCTCGCGGCGATCCGCGAGGGCGTCGCGTTCGTCCGCAGCCGGCCCGTCGTCCTCGGGTGCATGACCCTCGACATGTTCGCCGTCATCTTCGGCGGCGCGACCGCGCTCTTGCCGGTCTACGCGAGCGACATCCTGCACGTCGGCCCGCGCGGGTACGGGCTCCTGTCGTCGGCGCTCGAGCTCGGCGCGCTCCTGACGTCGATCACGTTGATCACCCTGCCGCCGATCCGCCACGCCGGCCGGGCGCTCATGTGCGCCGTCGGTGTCTACGGCCTCGCGACGATCGTCTTCGGTCTCTCGCGCTCGTTCCCGCTCTCGCTCGCCGCCTACATGCTGGTCGGCGTCGCCGATCAGATCAGCGTCGTCATGCGCAGCACCGCCATCCAGCTCTCCACCCCCGACGCACTCCGCGGCCGCGTCAGCGCCGTGAACCTGCTCTTCATCGGGGCCTCGAACCAACTCGGCGCCGCGGAATCCGGCTTCCTTGCGGCCGCCACCAGCGCGACGTTCGCGGTCGTCAGCGGCGGCATCGCGTCGCTCGTGGTGCTCGGCGTCGTGGCGCTGACGATTCCGGCGCTGCGCGCGTATCGCATCGACCGCTGACGACGCAGGCGGGGGCGGAGGCCGCGTCGCTAGCCCGGAACGTCAGCGGGATCGAGCAGACCATGCCGTCGCCAGCCTACGCTCAGCAGCCAAGTCCGCGCCCGCGCCACAGGCGAAGCGAAAGCAGGTTGGCCGCGGGCAACATCTGTGCGCGCGCCCGGTCCCGATCGCCTCCAGCCGTCGAACCATTGCGCCGAAGAAGCGGGATCGTGGCGCACCGGCGTTTTGACCGCCGATCGCATCTTCGCCGCGTGCCGCCGTGCATTCAACATCACGTAGCGCAGTACCCGATGCACCTCGCGCGGCGTCGGCAACATCCGCGCGTGGTACCGATCGGCGAACACCGGCCCACTCCGCCCCGCGATCCGATTCACCGCCCGCGCCAACCGCGCACCGATCGCCTTCATGCCGCGCCCCATCGCCGCCGGATCACGCGCCTCGACGACGAGATGGGCATGATTCCCCTGCAGCGAGTAGTGCACCAAGCGGAAATCAGGTCGGGAGCATCCGCGCGCGAAGGTGCGCTCGATCTCATGCACGATCGCCACGGTTCGGAGCGACGGGACGTCCTCCCGCACGCGAATCGTCACGTGCGCCGGCAACGGCCGACCGAAGTGCGTACGCGAGCCGTGGGGCAGCCCAGGATGCGGCCCCGGTTTTCGACCAGCGCCGACGCGCGCCCCACCCCATCGCGGGGGCGCGACCAATGACAATCCGAGTTGGCGCTCGCGCTTGGCCATCTTGATTCCGCTATCTTCTATGCTGAAACGCCGATGGTCGCAAGACCGAACCTCATGTCACGGAGTAGCCTGCTCGACGTCGACTGCAGTCGAGGATCCAAGCGCTCCCCCGTCCACCGGAATCTCTGGGCGCGCGGTTTGGAAGGGAACAGCTGGGCGTTTACTCCGCTGAGCCCACGCAGCAGGCACTCCTGCCGAAAGTTCCTCGACGGCGGCCCCTCTCCGCGGCCCATCCGTCATGCACCCTACCCGTTCACCACACCTGCAACACCAAGAACGTCACGACACACACGAAACACACCACGTGATCGCGCCAGATCGTCTTCGCGAGGGCGCGTTGCTCCGCGAGCGCATCGCCGCGGCGACCGAGGCGTTGGGCGTTTGGAAGTATCCGTCGGCCGGCGAGCGCCACGGGGCCCGTCACCAGGAGCACGGCAAGGAAGGCGCGCCAGGATGGGGCGCGCCACCACTGGACGACGCTGCCGGTGATGGTCAGCAGCATGACGGTGGCGACCAGGCGATTGGCGGGAAAGGCCTCGATTGTGACGCGCCGGTAGTAGTCGGCCATCGACGTGAGGCGCGCGTCGCCGTCGGGATCATCGAAACGGAGCACCTGGACGTCGAACATCAGATCGAACCAGAGGACGGCGGCGAGGAAGCCGGCGCCGGCGCCGAGCAGGACGGGGAGCGTCGTGGTCGTCATCGACGCCCCCCGTATGCCATGAGCGGACTCGAAGCTACGGAACGAAGAGTGGCATGTTGAAGTTGGGGACCGTCCAGTTGCGGGTCGGATCTCCCGAGTCGGCCGTGAGGACGGTGGTCGGGTTTACGGCCATCCATTTGTCGAGGATGGTGCCGTAGACGTTCCGGAAGTCAGTCGACTCGAAGCCGTTGTTGCTGCCGTTCTGTCGATAGCGCGTGTTGCCTTCGCCATCGAGCTGCGCCGGGTCGATGCGCGGATGATTGCCGTAGACGCCCCCCGCCACCTTGCCGCCGATCAGGAACATCGGCCCCTGTGAGCCGTGATCCGTCCCGGTGTCGTTCTGTTCGACGCGCCGGCTGAACTCGCTGTAGACCATGATGCAGACGCGGTCCGCGACGCCCATGCTGACGAGGTCGTCATAGAAGACCTTGAGCGAAGCGCCGACCTCGGAGTGCAGGCCGAAGTGCTGGCCGGCCGTCGCGCCCGCGCCCTGGTCGGAGTGGGTGTCGTAGCCGCCGTTCTCGACCCAGAAGAAGCGCGAGTTCACCATCCCCTGCTCGGTCCCGTTGATGATCTTCGCGACCTCGAGGAGGTCGCGCGCCGTGCTGCGATTCACGCCCGGCGGCGTGCCGTTGTCGTAGAGCTTCCCGAAGGCATTCCGGGTGGGGTTGTTGTTGTAGAGGCTGTGGAGCGCGGGATACGCCGCCGTGCTCGCCAACGTCGTCGCGCCGGTGTTGCCGATGTACTTGAATCCGACGTCTGCCCCGCCCTGCGCCTGTGCGTGCAAGGCGTTGAACGCGGCGTTGCGGGCATTCTTCTCCGACGTCGAGTTGAACTCGGAGTCGTACGGGAAGCTGAAGTCGCGGAGACGACGGATGGCGAGGACGCTGGTCGCGCTCTGCCGGAAATCGCGCGCCACGGAATCCTTGATGGTGACGCCCGGGATCGCCGCCGGTTGTCCGGCGTAGGCACTCGCCAAATGCCGACCCACCCAGCCGGTTCCACCGTAGAGCGAGAGGCTCGGATCGGCGGTCTGGAAGATCAGACGCGAGTCTTCGTGCGAGAGGCTGTAGCGCGGATAGCCGCAGCCCTGGATCACCGCCACCTTCCCCGCCTGGTAGAGGGCGTGCAGGCCGCCGTCGCCGGCACCGCCGCTGCCATTTGGCGACGCCCGGAAACCCGGGTGCAGCGCCAGCGCCGAGCCCGTGTTCGGATCGTTGGCGATCGCGGTGTTCGCGAGATCGGCTGCGTTCAGGCGGAGCCCCCCCGAGCCCGTGCCGCGCGCGCTCTCGTACCAAGGCCGCAAAACGCCGCCCGCAGGCACGACCGTGTTCAAGCCGTCGTTGCCGCCCTCGAGATACAGGACGACGAAGTACCGATTGCCGATGGCCGCAAGCGCGTCTTGGACGAAGCTGCTGCCGAAGAGGCGCGGCGCGAGCAACGCCCCCGCTGCTGCCGTACTCCCACTCTTGAGAAACTGTCTTCGCGTGATTGCCATGGTCGCCTCCTCCTTCACACCAGCTGATAGGCCGGCGATTCCAGCACCAGCGCGAACAGACCGTTCAGTTTGCGATTGCGATAGTCGGGGTCGGCCAAGTCGATCGGTCCGGCGCCGTCCGTGAGGTACGTGGCCAGCGCCGTCTTCTCGACGTTGGTGAATGCCGCGTGCACCCCGCACACGGTGAGGACGGCATCGACGATGTCGTTGGCATCGGTCAGCGTGAGGTCGATGAGCTTCTCGGGACGGAACGACGTGCCACCGCCATCACGCGCCGACGTCAGATCGCGCACAAAGCCGTAGCGCGCGAGCAGCGTCGCGCTGCTGATCCAATTGGTCTCCCAATCCCACCCGAAGACACTCGGCGGATCGAACAGGGTTTGACCCATGTCGACCAGATGATCGCGAATGGCGCTGTAGGTGCCCCCGGCGATGATGAGATCCTTGCCCTTGGGTTTCACCTTCAAGGTGCGGAGCGTCGTCAACACGTAGTCCGTCGGCCACGCGATCGACTTGTGCGTCGTGACACCGGGCGCACCGGCGCCGAGGTAGAAATCGTCGTGCGTGAACATCCGGCGCAGGACGCCTTCGATGCTCCACGTCGTATCGAACGCGTCGGGGCCGGTGCCGACGCAGTCGTCGACGAAATCTTGCGGCGCGTTGGGTGTACCGAAGAACTCGATCAGTCGGCGTGCGGTACGCCGCGCGACCGTATTACGGCCGTCGCTGTCGCGGTGCTGAAAGATGATGTCGGTGACGGCCTCGATCTCGTCCTCGCCCTCACCACCGGCCGCGTAGTCGACGCCGGCCGCCCCGAACTGCCCGGTCGACTTGTAGATGACCTTGGGAGCACCGCCGAAGGCGTGGCGGTCGTTCGAGAGGTAGCTTTCGCCCTTGTCGTCGTACCGCCACCCCGTGAAGGCACGCGCGATCTGCACGATGTCTTCCTGCAGATAGTTGTCGTTGCCGTTCGAGTCTTTGACCCCGAGGGTGAAGAGCTCTTGCACCTCGCGACCGTAGTTCTCGTTGAGACCGTCCTTCGAGTTCCGAACCGTGTCCAGGTATTCCATCGTCGCGGGATCACGGTTGATCTCCTTGACGAGTTGCTTGAAGTCCCCCTTGCAGAAGCGGCGCAGCAACGCGTTCTGCTTGGTCATGAGCGGCGCGTCCGCCACCTTCGAGACGCCGGTTGCGAAGTGGTCGTGCCAGAAGAGGACGAGCTTCTCCTGCAACGCCGCCTTCGTCTTCAGCATGAACTTCACCCACTTGTCGTGGATGTCTTCGAAGGTCTTTCCGTTCGGCTTGAAACCTTGCGGCTTGAACTTCAGCAGCTCGTCCGCCGCGCCCCCGCGCGTTTGGCCGGACGCCACCCACTTCTCGATCGTCTTCGCGGACACGTCGAAACCGGTGCGGCGCAACAAATGGCGCGCGTCCGCCTCGGACAATGTCGAGTTCTCGTCTCCCATTCGACCTCTCCTCTGCTGGATCCCTCGTCGTCATTGGCAAGCACGGCGCGACGACGGGAAGATGCGGAGAAGGTGCCCGAATGAGCCTTGTCTCGCAATGGAAAAAACCCTTGCGAAGTGTGCGGGCGACGCCACGCCCGCCGGCCCTCGAACGCTGCCCGCGGAGAGTGGACGGGCAGAGCGCGCTCGGGGACCGGCGATGGGAAACGTTCAGCGCGGAACGACGGGCGTGAGGGTCGGTTCCGGCTTCGGCGTTGCGGTGCGCGTCGGCTGCGGCGTCTCGGTCGGTGTCGCCGTCGGCGCGGGCGCCGTCGGAATCCCGCATCCGCGCATGCAACCATTGAAGCCCTGGCGGCACGCCTTCAAGCCCTCGTGCACTTGCAGGTCGTCGCGGCATTCGTCGCGGCAGAGAAACGCATGGATGTTCGCGCGGTCCATGCAGAAATCGCGACCTCGGCCGCGTTTCGGACAGGCGGCCCGCGCGGCGTTCACCTGGTCGCGGCAACTGTCGACGCACTGCTCCAGCGCCGTCACGATCGGCGCCCGACACGCGGCGAGCTCCGTTCGACATCCCGCCGCACATTCGGGATCGATGTTGCGACAGAGGTCGCGCGAGATGACGAAATCATCGTCGCACTCCATGCGACACTGTCCGCGCAGATCCTTTGCGTCCTGAACGCAGTCGTAGTCCGCCGCCGCGCGCCCCACCCCGAGTAGCAGTAAACATCCTAGTGTCATTGCAATGAGCGCTCGCATTTCGTCGATCTCCTTCCGGCGGACGGCTCACGACCGTTTCCGCCGATGAGCGACGATGCACGCGCGATGCCAGAGGTCCGCCGGCGAACGACCCACGGCACGCACGCAAGGACGCCGTGCGATCTCTCGCGGCCGGCGCCGACTTCCCGCGTCAGGACACAGCGGCGCGTGTGCGAGATGGACGTACAGGTCGCCCTGCGTCCGCGTTTCCGACCACGACGACGCGACACGCACGGCCCTTGGCATTCGCCGCGCGCCATCGGAACGCAATTACGAAATCGCCGGGCGTTACATTTGCCGCAGCGAAGACCACGCCCGATGCACACGGTCGTCGCCCCCGAGCTCCGGATGGAACGTGGCGCCCCACACCGATCCGTCCCGGACCAGCACGGGGTCACCGTCGACGCGCGCGAGCACCTCGACACCCGCGCCGACGCGGCTGATGCGGGGCGCGCGGATGAAGACCGTCGGCAGTGCCGCGAACGCCCCACCGTCGTCGGTGACGGCCGAGAAGGAGTCGAGCTGGGTGCCGTACGCGTTGCGCTCCACGTCGATGTCGAGCGCGTCGAACGAGCGCTGGGGCGGATTGGTCACGGTGCGCGCGAGCAGGATGACGCCGGCACACGTGCCGAGCACCGGCCGTCGCGCCGCGAGAAAATCACGGAGCGGTGTTGCGAGAGCGTTGCGTTCCAGCCCCTTCAGCATCGCGGTCGACTCGCCGCCCGGCAGCACGAGCGCGTCGATCCCGACGAAATCGGCGGGCTTCCGGACGAAGCTCGTCGCGACGCCGACCCGCGCCAGCGCTCGCGCGTGCGCGGCGAAGTCGCCTTGCAGCGCGAGAACGCCGACCGTCACCAGCCGCGGGCGGCGAGCCGTTCCGTCGGCGCGATCGCCTCCATCGCCAACCCCGGCATGGCCTTCCCGAGACCGCGCGACGCCGCCAACACCTCGGCCGGATCCTGCCAATGCGTCGTCGCCCGCACGATGGCCCGCGCGCGCGCGGCCGGATCGTCGGACTTGAAGATGCCGGAGCCGACGAACACGGCCTCGGCACCGAGCGCCATGCAGAGCGCGGCGTCGGCGGGCGTGGCGATGCCGCCCGCCGCGAAGTTCGGCACCGGCAGCCGGCCGCTCTTCGCCACCAGCACCACGAGCTCGTACGGCGCCCCGAGCGCCTTGGCGCGCGCCATCAGCTCCTCGGGCGGCGCGACCGTCAGCTCACGGAGCTCGCGATGGATCTGCCGGAGGTGCCGGACCGCCTCGACGATGTTGCCGCTGCCGGCCTCGCCTTTGGTGCGGATCATCGCGGCGCCCTCGCCGATCCGCCGCAGCGCCTCGCCGAGATCGCGCGCACCGCAGACGAACGGCACGCGGAAGGCGTGCTTGTCGACGTGGTACTGGTCGTCGGCCGGCGTCAGCACCTCGCTCTCGTCGACGAAGTCGACGGCAAGCGCCTCCAACACGCGGGCCTCCGAGAGATGACCGATCCGACATTTGGCCATGACCGGGATCGACACCGCGGCGCGCACCTCTTCGATGCGCTCGATCGCCGCCATGCGCGCGACGCCGCCTTCGCGGCGGATGTCGGCGGGCACACGTTCGAGCGCCATCACGGCCGCGGCGCCGGCATCCTCGGCAATGCGCGCTTGGTCGGCGTCGGTCACGTCGAGGATAACCCCGCCCTTCAACATCTCCGCGAGGTGCGTCTTCAATGCGTAGCTGGTTTGGTCGGTCATGCGTGCATCCTTTCGCGGGCCGCACTCTCGGCCCAGAGCTCGTCGATGGTGCGCGCGCAGCGCAGGATCGCGGACGCGGAGCGCGCGACGTCGTCCGCGCTGGTCGCCCAATTGGAAAACGAGATCCGCATCACCGCGAGTCCGTGCCACGTGGCGCCGCCGAGCCAGCACGTCCCGTCGTCCTGGACCTGGCGGATCACGGCGCGGGTGAAGGTATCCGCGTCGGTGGACGCGGCGCCCCTGTCGGGACGCGTCGGCGTGAAGCGGACCAGCACTTGATTCAGCACGACGTCGTTCAGGATCTCGACGCCGTCGGCGGCCGCGAGCAGCCCCGCCATCTGACGGGCTTGCGCACACGACCGCTCGACCAGCGACCGCAGCCCGGCCCGACCGAGCGCGCGCAGCGCCGCGTAGACCGTGAAACCCCGGGCCCGCCGCGAGAGCTCGGGAACCCAGTTCGATCCGTCGCGCTCGGCGGCGCCGGCGGCAACCAGATACGATGCGCCGATCGTGGTCGCGGCCCGATGCGCCGCTGGATCGCGCACGAACACCACGCCCGAGTCGTAGGGCACGTTCAGCCACTTGTGCGCGTCGGTCGCCCACGAGTCGGCGCGCGCAAGGCCGTCGACGAGCGGACGCAGCATCGGCGTCACCGCCGCCCAGAGCCCGAACGCGCCGTCGACGTGCAGCCAACCCTGGCGCGCCGCCACCGCGTCGGCGATCGCCGCCAACGGGTCGCAGGCGCCGCTGCACACGTTGCCGGCCTGGGCGCAGACGATCAGCGGTCCGTCGATCGCGGCGAGCGTCGCCTGGAGCGCGTCGGCGCGCATGCGGCCCTGGGTGTCGACGGCGACGTGCCGCAGTTGCGCGCGTCCGAACCCCAGCAGCTGCAGCGCCGCCAGCACGCTCGCGTGCACATGGGCCCCGACGACGACGGTGATCGGCGGCGCCGTGGCGAGACCGTACTGGGCGACATCCCAGCCGACCCGCGCCAGCACGGCATGGCGGGCCGCCGCGAGGGCAGTGAAGTTCGCCATCGTCGCGCCCGTCGTGAAGCCGACGCTCGTGCCGGCGGGCAGCCCGAGGAGATCCAGCAACCACTCCGCCGCGAGCGCTTCGACCTCGGCGGCCGCCGGCGACATGACGTGCAGGCAGGCGTTCTGGTCCCACGCGCTGGTCAGCCAATCGGCCGCAAGCGCCGTCGGCAGGCTGCCGCCCGTGACGAAGCCGAAGTAGCGCGGCCCGGCGCTCGCCACGAGGCCCGGATCGGCGACGCGCGCCAGCGTCTCGATCACGCGGCGTGGATCGTCACCCTGCTCGGGGAGGTGCCGGTCGAACGCCGGCGCGACCCCCGTGGGCTGCGCCTGCACGCCGACGGATCGACGCTCGACGGACGCAAGGAAATCGAGGGCGAGCTCCGTCGTGCAGCGCAGGAGATCACTCGCGCCATCATCATTGTACCGAGACAATTGACTGTGATTGTCACTCATTGAGCGACCTTGAGTAATTGACACACTAAGCAGTGTCAAAATATTTATTGTCACTATGACAATGTGGAGACCCGAGCTCCCTTCCGGTACCAAGTCGCGCTACGCCGCGATTGCCAACGCCCTCGCGGCCGACATCGCGAGCGGCCAGCTCGCTGCGGGGGAACGGCTGCCGACCCATCGTGAGCTAGCGGACGTCCTCGGGATCGCGATCGGAACGGTGACGCGCGCGTACGCGGAGGCCGAGCGGCGCGGTCTCGTGCGCGGCGAGGTGGGCCGTGGCACCTTCGTCGGGCCAGCCCCGCTCGCTGCCAGCACCTTCACCCCCGCGACCGGACGCGCCCCCGGCGGCGTCATCGATCTCAGCCTCAATTTTCCGATCGAAGGCGTCGCTCCCGATCTCGCCGGAGCGCTCCGTGCGCTCGCGAAACGCTCGGACCTCGAAGAGCTGCTGCGCTATCAACCGCACGCCGGTGCCGCTCGGCATCGCGCGGCCGGCGCCGCGTGGGCGGCCCGCTACGGCATCGACGCGAAGCCGGATCATGTGCTCGTCTGCTCGGGTGCGCAGCACGCGATGGTCACCATCTTCTCGGCGCTGGCGAAGCCCGGCGATCGCGTCCTGACCGAGGCCCTCACCTACCCCGGCATGAAGGCGCTCTCGCAACTGCTGCACCTGCCCCTCGAAGGCGTCGCGATGGACGAGGAAGGCCTCCGCGTCGACGCGCTCGAGGAAGCGATCGTCACGACGGGCGCGAAGCTCCTCTATTGCATGCCGACGATCCACAACCCGACGGGCAGCGTGCTCTCGGAGTCGCGGCGCCGTGCGGTCGTGGCGCTCGCGCGCGCGCACGACGTCGCGATCATCGAGGACGACGTGCACCGCTTCCTGATGCCGGAAGCGCCGCCCGCGTTCGCGCAACTGGCGCCGGAGCGCACCTACCACATCGCCGGCACGTCGAAGGCGATCGCGGGCGGGCTGCGGGTCGCGTTCGTGACGGCGCCGAGCAGCGCGATCGAAGGTCTGGAGCGCAGCATCTGGGCCACGACGTGGATGGCCGCGCCGCTGACGACGGAGATCGCCGTCCAGTGGATCGAGGACGGCACCGCCGATCGCATCGTCGCCGCGCAACGCCAGGAGGCGGCCGCGCGCCAGGCGCTCGCACGCACGATCCTCGGACGCTCCATCGTGAACGCGCAGCCGAATGCCCTGCACCTCTGGCTCGAGCTGCCCGAGCCGTGGCGCGGCGAATCGTTCGCCCGCGCCGCGTTGCAACGCGGGGTCGCGTTGGCACCGGCCGAGCTCTTTGCGGTCGGACGTGCGGCGGTGCCGCCGGCGGTGCGTCTCGGCCTGGGGGCGGCCCGCGATCGCACCACGCTCGAACGCGCGCTCGTGATCGTCCGTGAGACCCTCGCGGACACGTCGCGCGCGTCGCCGTCGATCGTGTAGTCGGCGCGCGTCGGCGGGCTCGCTCAGCACCGAAATCGAGCATCGGGCGGGAAAGGTGAGCCACCTTGGCGCACCCGTCGCGACAATCGCGCCGACGCGCGACCGATACACGAAAGTTCACGTGACAGCAGCGTTGTCTGCGTGATTTATCGTCGCGAGTGAGCGCAACTCGCCCGCTCGCGATCGCAGCGCGATCGCAAGCCGACATCGATCAGGCGGTACGGACGGTGATCGCCGAGCGCTTGCCGCTGTTCGCGGCCGGCTTTCTCATACCGATGGGGGTATGGGCCCTCACGATCATCGCCGTGCACCCCAACGAGACCGCGATCACCGTCGCCACCCTCGGGTTGCAATCGGTGATCCTCGGCATCGCCCTGGCGGTGAGCCGCCGTGATCCGACGCACGCGAGCGTCGCACGGATCATCGGCGGCACCGCGCTCGTGCTGGCGATGACGTCGAGCGCGCTCTTCGTGCGGGCCGGCAGCACGGGCGAGGTCCTGGGCTTCGTGCTCTTCACCCTCTGCGCCATGGCCGCGTTGCTGTTTCCGTGGGGCTGGGCCCGTGAGCTCCTGCTCACCGTCTGCGTCCTCACCGTCTATGCGTGCGCGTTTCCGTCGCTGCGCTTCGCGCTCGGACCGGTCGAGCTGACACCGGTGATCGCGATCGCCGCCGCGCTCTGCGTCGCGATCGCCGAAGGCAACACGCGGAGCTTCCGGGCGGGGCTCGTGCGCCGCTGGGGCGAGGAAGCCGCGCTCCGCGAGCTCGCGGCGTCGCGCGACACCTATCGCGACATCACCGAGAACGCGCGCGACTTCATCTGGGCATCGGATCTCGAAGGACGGTTGACCTACATCAACGAAGCCGGCGCACGCATCCTCGGCTGCACGCCGGCAGAGCTGATCGGCCGCAACATCGATCAGCTCATCACCGACCATCCGACGAACGCCACCCCGACGGCGATGCGCCGTCATCTGGAGGCGGGTGGCGCACTGCCACCGACGGTGCTCGAGTGGAGCACCGTCACGGGTCGGATCTGGGTCGAGGTTCTGGCGTATGCGGTCCGCGACCCCGCCGGAGTCGTGATCGGATTTCGCGGCATCACCCGCGACGTGACCGAGCGTGCGCTCGCCGCGGCGGCGCTCAGCGAGAGTGAAGCGCGCTATCGCGGGCTCGTCGAGTCGCAGGAAGCCCTCATCTATAGGGCGGACCTGCAGGGCAATCTCACCTTCCTCAACGAAGCGTGCCGGCGGAAGTACGACGTGGAGTCCGTCGCGCTCTCTCAACTCAACTTTCTCCGCTTCGTCCATCCCGACGACGAGAGCCAGGCGCGGAAGGCGCTCGCGGCCGTGCTCGGCGGCGGTCGCTATCAACGCACCAGCCGGGGCCGCACACCCGACGGCTGGCGCTGGATCGAATGGGAAGTCTGCGCCATCCCCGGCGGGGCCGGAACGGTCATGGAGATTCAGGGCGTAGGACGCGATGTCACCGAGCAGCGCGCCGCCGACGACGCGCTTCAGCACACCCTCACGGCGCTCCGCGAGCGCGAGGAGCAGCTCCGGCTCATGGGTCTGAAGCAAGCCGCCGTGCGCGAGGAGGAACGCAAACGTCTCGGTCTCGACCTCCACGACGGCGTCTGCCAGGAGCTCGTCGGCATCAGCATCCTGATCGAGTCGGCACGCCAGCGCGGCGTCTCCGACATGTCCGATGCGACGCTCACCCGCGCGCAGACCTATCTCCGGACCGTCGGCGAGCATCTCCGGGTGCTCGCGTGCGATCTGCGGCCCTTGCAGCTCGCGGACCTCGGGCTCGCCGAATGTCTCAGGACGCTCGGAGCGGCGACGACCGTGAACGGGCGGATGATCGTCGTGACCGTGCCCGACGACATGCGCCGTCTCAGTGAGGACACCGAGGTCGCCGTGTATCGGGTCGCGCAGGAAGCGCTCGCGAATGCCGTACGCCACGCCGGGGCGGAGCACGTCTCTCTCACGCTCGGGACGAACGGCGGTGCGCTGATGCTCGAGGTCCGTGACGACGGGTGCGGGTTCGAGCGCGCCACACTCCCCGCCGCAGCCCTCGGCCTGGTCGCGATGGAAGAGCGCGCGACGGCGCTCGGCGGTGCGCTGCGCGTGCACTCGGCTCCGGGAACGGGCACGACGGTCCGTTTGCAGTGCCCGCTCGCGAAGACGAACGGCCAGGGCGCCTGCGCGTCGGCGTGACGGACTACGAGCGGCTGCCGAACATCTTCGGGGTCGGCATCTTGGCGCGAATCTCCGCCAGGATCTCCGGTGTGATGCGCGTGATGCCCTTGTCGCGGCAGTAGGTCTCGACCCGCCGGCTCACCATGCCGCGCACGAACGCCGGAATGTCCTTCATCCGCGCGCGCGCTGCCGCATCCCACTCGACGACGCGGTCGGAGGCGGCCGCATTTTCCTCGGCGCCGTACTCGAGCGTCGGCGCCGCGGGCGCGAGCATCGTCCCGGGCTGGTGCGTGCAGAGACCGTCCTCCGCCATACTGTCACCGGTCATCCCGTACGCCCGGGCGCGACAGCCGCCACACGCGCCATTCAGCTCGCACGCGCCGCAACGGCCGCCGAGCGACTTGCGGTCGCGGAGGCGCACGAAGACGTCCGACGTGCGCCAGATCTCGCCGAGGCTCTGGTCGCGCAGGTTGCCGCCGAACTCGGGAAGGTACGGACACGGCGTGACGTCACCGTTCGGCCGGATGCCCATGTAGTGCGTGCCGGCCGGACACCCACCGGCGCCGCCCGCGTAGCCCTTCACGAACGCCGAGGTCGGATCCTCGGCTTGCAGGATACGGACGTAGTGCGGGGCGCATTTGGCGTTCACCAGCATGCGGCCGGCGTACTTCCGTTGGATCACCGCGAGCTCGCCGAGCACGCGATCGTACGCGGCGTCGTCGAGATCCGACACGTGCGCGCCGCGTCCGGTCGGGACCAGGAAGTAGAGATTCCACACCCGCGCGGCGAGCTCGTCATGCGCGAAGTCGGCGATCTTCTCGAGCTCGTGGACGTTGTGGCTACCGACCGTCGTCTGCACGATGAACGGCAAACCTTCGCGGCCGAGGATCTTCGCGCCCTCCACCGTATTGCGGAACGCGCCGGTGACACGCCGGAACGCGTCGTGACGGACCTCGTCGAGCGCGTCGAGCGAGAGCGAGAGACCGCGCACGCCTTCTCGCTTCAAGATGGCCGCGAGGTTGGCGGTGATCTTCACGCCGTTGGTGCCGACGACCACCCAGAGATCGCGGGCGGCCGCGTAGCGGATGATCTCGACGATGTCGCGGCGGAGCAGCGGCTCGCCGCCCGTCAGGATGAGGAGGCCATCGGGCGCGAAGGCCGCGATCTCGTCGACGACGCGGTAGCACGCCTCGGTGTCGAGCTCGCTCCGATCGGCGAAGGCCGGGGTGTCGACCGCCGGCTTCCCGCCGGCGTCGAGGTAGCAATGCTCACATGCGAGATTGCAGCGGTACGTGAGATTCCAGGAGATGACGTAGGGCCGAGCGAAGACGGTGGCACCCTCGCCCGCGTCTTTGGCACCGCCGCCTGCGCCTTGGGCGAGACCGGACTCGAGCATCGTCACATCCCGAAGAAATCCTTGGCGGTGTCGAGCACGGCCTCGTCGATCTCCGAGAGGCCTTTGTCCTGGGCGTATTTCTCGATGCCCGTACGCGCCATCGGACGGACGAAATCGGGAATGCGCTGGAGGCGCTCGATCGCGGCTGCGGTCCAGACGACCGCGGGCTTCTCGCCCGCCGGCGTCGCCGCGGCGCCGCCGGTCATCTCCTGCACCATGCCCGAGAACGGACACTTCGAGATGTCGCCCTGCCCCGGACCGATCTGCACGCCGAGCGAGGTCACGACCTGCGTCTCGAGCGGGTTCGTCAGCATCGCCACGCGGTGCGCGCACTCGGGACACTCGTAGACGATCGAGAGCGCGCCACGATCGGGCGGGGCCATCTCGACGAGCTTCATGGCTTGATCGCAGAGTACGCAGAGAAACTTCATCTCACACCTCCAACAGCCGAGAGATCTCCTCGGCGATTGCACCCACCGCGGCCACCGCCGGGCGGTTCCGGTCACCGAGCGGCACCCCACGGTCGCACGCCGCCGCGAGCTCGGGATCGAACGGGACCGCACCGAGGCGCGGCACGTCGAGCGCGATCGTCGCCGGCGCCGAGAAGAGCGGCCGCACGGCGTCGCAGCCGTCACAGTAGTACCCGCTCATGTTCTCGATGTAGCCGAGCATCCGGTTCGGCGTCTTTCGCAGCGCGGCGATCGAGCGCGACACGACACCACGCGAGACGTCGGACGGAATCGTGATCATCACGAGCGCCGCGGCTTCACCGAGGTACTCGGCGTATTGGAACGTACGCTCGGCGCCCGGCGGCAGATCGACGAGCAGATAGTCGAGCGTGCCCCAGCCGACGCCGGCAAGCAGGTCGCCGAAGGCCGAGAACTCACGGGTCGCGCGCCAGACGTAGGAGTCGCCGCTCGACACGCTGGCGAAGTCGACGGCTTCGGACTCCGGGAAGAGCCCGCCCATCGAGACGACGCCGATCCCGCTCGTGGTCTTCGGCGGCACGAGGCCGCGCGGACCCGGCATGACCGGCGCGGAGCGCAGACCGCCGAGCCGCGCCTGGGTCGGGCCGTTCAGGTCGGCGTCGAGGATCGCAACCTGCTTGTCACGCGCGCGGAACGCCTCGGCGAGCTGCATCGTGAGGGTGCTCTTGCCGACCCCGCCCTTACCCGACCCGATGGCGACCAGATGTCGGACGCCGGCCAGGCTCTCGGCGATCTTCGATTTCTTGGCGACGACCTGGCCGATGACGTCCGAGCCGCCGTCCCCCGCGATGTCATGGTACGTTTTCATGATCGACGGGCGTTCATCTCCGGAATCGCGCCAATGCGCAAGCTGCGGCTCCGGGGCCTTCCGGGGTCCCCCAGACGCAGCGAACGGGCACGCGTACGGAGGGCCAGCCGGGGCGTTGCGTAGATGATCGTGTGGCGCCAGCGGCGAAAAACGATCGCCTCGCAGCGGCGCCAACGGCAACCACCCACGCGAATCCACCGAATCTGCAGCGAACGGCATGGTCCCTGGTTTGCTCTGTCCGTAGCGGGGAAACCCCTTTCTCCGAGCATGCATCCTCGCACAGCACATCGCGGAGCGCGTTCGTAGCCGTGGCACGCCGCTCCCGCCGCGCCGAAACCGGCCATACGATCCTCGTCGTCGACGACCAGTCCGACACGACGGAGTCCGTGCGGACGCTGCTCGAGCACGAAGGCCACCGCGTCTTCACCGCCCCCTCGGGGAGCGAGGGGCTCGAGGTGCTGCAACGAAACGACGTCCACGTCGTCATCGTGGATTACTTCATGCCGCGCATGACCGGGGCGCAGTTCGTGGAGCGCGTGCGGACCGTCGACCCGTACGTGCAGATCATCCTGCAGACCGGGTACGCGGGTGAGACTCCGCCGCGGGCGCTGCTCGCCGCGCTCGACATTCAGGGCTACCACGACAAAACCGACGGCCCCGAACGCTTGCTGCTCTGGGTCGACGTCGCCCTCAAGGCGCACCGCATGATCACGGAGCTGCGCGAGCGCGAGCGCCTGCAGAGCGAGATCGTCGCGAACTGCTCGCACGAGTTTCGGACACCGCTCAACATCATCAGCGGCTACGCCGAGCTGATGCGCGCGGGTGACTTCGGTGCTCTGCCGGAGACGGCCTTCGAGCCCCTGACCGCGATCACCGATGCGACCCGCACGCTGCTCGAGCTCGTGACGGACTTTCTCGGCTACGCCAAGGTCGAAGCCGGCGTCTCGGAGTCGCTGAGCCAGCGCATCGACGTGCCCGTTCTCGCCGCCGAGATTCAGCGCCTGGGCGAGGTGCTGCTGGAGGACAAGAACGTCTGGTTCACGCTCGACCTGACAGGCGCACCCGCGGCGGTCACCGCGGATCCCGTCAAGCTGCGCACGATTCTGCGGAACCTCGTCGGCAACGCCGCGAAGTTCACGGCGGAAGGCGAGATCGTGCTGGCGATCGCGCGTGAAGGCGACGCGACGCGCTTCACCGTGCGCGACACTGGCTGCGGCATCCGCGTCGAGGATCTGCGCGTCATCTTCGAGCCTTTTCGCCAAGCCGACGGCTCGATGACCCGGCGCTACGGCGGGGTCGGTCTCGGCCTCGCGCTCGCGCGCAAGATGGCGCGGTTACTCGGCGGCGATCTCGAGGTCGAGAGCCGAGTGGACGTGGGCTCGACGTTCGCGTTCCGCCTCCCCACCGCACCCGCGGCCGAGGTCACGCTCGACCCGACACCCGCGGCCCGCGCGAGCGGCACGATCGGTTGAGGCCGGACGACGTGAGACTCGGACCGACGGCGCGCGCAGTCATGCTGGCGATCGGCGCCGCGTGCGCCTACACCATCGCCTGCCCTCCGCATCAGTCCGCCTGGGCGGCCTGGCTCATCCCCGGGCTTCTCCTGGTGCCCTGTCGCGGACTCACGCCGTGGCGCGCGGTATGGGTTTCCCTGGTCTTCACGTTGCTCATGGGGATCGGCGTGACGGGGTGGGCCTTCCACGCGTCGCTCGAGTATTTTGCGTTCAGCCGCGTCGCGGCCGCGGCCTTCGTCGTCGGGGTCTGGCTGGTCTACGGCGGGATACCGTTCGCCCTCCTCCTCGGCGGGTACGCGCGGTGGGGCGCACGGCTCGCGCTGCCGGCGCGCGCGATTGCGGCGGCGTGGGCGTGGGTCGCGATGGAGCTCCTGCGATCGACGATCTTCAGCGGCATGCCGTGGGAGCTGCTCAGCCACACGCAGTTTCGCGCGCTCTGGCTCGTGCAGATCGCCGATCTCGGCGGCGCGTACGCCGTCTCATTCGTGATGGCGCTCACGAGCGTGACGATCGCAGAGCTGATCGCCGACCGTCGGGCCCTGACGGGAATGGCGCTCGGGCGGCGCCTCGCGCCGGTCGTCGCAATGCTGGTCGCGACGCTCGCCTACGGCCGCAGCGCCGAGTTGCGCTACGGCGGCGCGGCACCGCCGGAGACCACCCGCACCCTCGCGATCGTCCAGGGCAACGTGCCGAACGTGTTCCGCTGGCAACGCGCGCACATGGAGCGCACGCTCGCGACGTACGTCGGCCTCACCGAATCGACGCGCCGTGAGCACCCCGACCTCGTCGTGTGGCCGGAGAACGCGGTCGATTTCTATCTCGAGCGCGAGCCCATGCTGCGGCAGCAGATGCTGCGCGCGGCCGCGCTCGCGCCCGGCGGCCTCCTGGTTGGGAGCCCGCGGCTCGTGAACGCCGGCGAGGCCCGCAACTCGGCACAGCTGCTCCGCGCGGATGGGGAGATCGTCGCGCACTACGACAAGCAGCGGCTGGTGCCGTTTGCGGAGTCGAGCGTGTTCCCCTCCCGCACGGCCGAGGCCGCCGAGCCCACCTATCGACCGGGGGCAGCGGCCGAGCCACTCGAAACCGCGGCCGGACGGCTCGGCGCGATGATCTGTTACGAGGTCGTGTTCCCGCGCCTCGTCCGGAACCTCGTACGCCACGGCGCCCAGGTGCTCGTGAATCTGACCAACGACTCGTGGCTCGACGCGGGCGATGGCGCCGCGCCAGATCAGCACTTCTCGATGGCGACCTTCCGCGCGGTCGAAACCCGCCGCGACCTGGTCCGCATCGTCGGGAGCGGGGCGTCGGGCTTCATCGACGCCTATGGGCGTGTCACGGCCACCGTGCCTCGCAACACGGCCGGCGCGTTGGTTGGCCGCGTCGCGCTCCGCGACGAGCTGACGCCGTACGTTCGCTTCGGTGATGCGTGGATCGCGGTGCTCGGCGTCGTGGTCGTGATCGGCGCACGGCTGCGGCGACGCGACGGGATGCCGACGTGAGCACGCGGCGCGGGCGCCAATGGATCATCGCCGCCGGCGCCCTCCTTGCGCTGCTGGTGGCCGTGGTCACGTGGAACAGTACCCGCTGGATCGGTGCCACCTTCCCCGGCTTCTTCGTGATGGCGAACCGGGTCGTGCCGTCGATCGCCCTTCCCGATTGGGAAGCGGCCCGCTCCGAGACGCTCTTCCAGCATCAAGTGCTGGCCATCGACGACCAGCCGGTCGCCACGACCGACGAAGCCTATGCGCACGTCGCCGCGACCGCGCCGGGAACACCGCACCGGTACCTCTTGCGGGCGCCCGACGGCGGGACCGCGACGATCACGACCGCGGCTCGGCGCTTCTCGGGAATCGAGTACGGCCTCCTCTTCGGCGCCTATCTGTCGACGGGCATCGCCTTCTTCCTGACGGGCCTGATCGTGCTCTGGTTGAAGCGCAGCCCGGCGAGCATCGCGCTCTTCGCGCAATCGCTCACGACCGGGATCTTCATCGTCACCGCGGCCGACTTGTACGGCCCGCATTGGTTCTTCCGGCTGCATGTCGTGGCGGAGTCGATGCTGGCCGCCGGCTTCATCCATCTCGCGTTGGTGTTCCCGACCGATCGGCTGCGAGCCCGGCGCGCCCGCACCCTGACCGTCGTGTATCTCCCTTTCGCCGTGTTGGCGGCCGTCTACCTCTGGGCGCTCGCGTCGCCGACGGCGTACACGACCGTCCACCTCGTCGCCTCGGCGAGCCACGGGATCGGGGCGCTCGCGATCATCGCGGCCGTCGCGTACGACCTCGCCACCACGACCTCGCCCCTGGTGCGGCGTCGCGTCGGCGTCGTCGCGCTCGGCACGCTCGGCGCCTTCGCGCTGCCGGGGGCGTTGATGGCGGCGTCGGCCGTGCTCGGCGGCCGCATCGCGCTGAACGCCGGCGCGTTCACCGCTTTCGTGTTCCCGCTCAGCCTCGGGTACGCGATCGTCACCCGCGACCTCTTTGAGATCGACGTCGTGCTCCGCCGCGCGGCGACCTACGCCGTCGCGCTGGCGGCAATCGCCGCGTGCTACCTCGCCGCGCTGGCGCTGCTCGGCACGCTCCTCCCGTCGCAGAGCCTCTCGACGGGCACAATGGCGATTTTGAACCTCGGCTTCCTGTTTCTCATGGCGCCGATCAAGGCACGGGCGCAGACGGCCGTCGACCGCGTCTTCTATCGCCGCCACTACGATGCCGAGCACGTCCTGTCGGAGCTCAGCCAATCGCTGTCCGCCGCGCACACGCTCGCCGACGTCGAGCGTCACACGGCGCGCATGCTGGCGAACACGCTCCAGCCCGCCACGGCCACGCTCTTGTCGACCGATGACGGCCGTACCTTTCGCGACGCGCTCGTCGAATCACCGAGCGTACCGTCGGTGGTCATTCCGCCGATCGCGGCGGGATGGCTCGCGGAAGGGTCGATCGTCAGCTCGTATCGCTCGGAGGAGGATGGCGCTCTGCTGCCGCCCTTCTGGCAGGAGCTCGGGGCCGAAATCGTCGTGCCCATCCGGAGCGGACGCCTCGTCATCGGCGCGCTCGCCCTCGGCCGCAAAGAATCCGGGCGCTCGTACAACGACCACGACGGTACCCTCCTCGCGGCCGCAGCGAGCCAAGTGGGGCTCGCGATCGTCAATGCGCGCGCCTTCATTCAGCTCGCCGACCTGAATACCCGTCTCGAAGACCAGGTCCGGGAGCGCACCACGGCGCTCGAGGTCGCCAACTGCGACCTCAATCGCTCGTACTCGACGCTCGAATCCGCCTTCCAGCAACTCGAGCAGAGCCAGGCGAGCCTGATGCGCGCCGACCGGCTGGCGACGCTCGGCCGACTGGCGGCGAGCGTCGCGCACGAGGTGAACACGCCGCTCGGTGCCGTGCTGAACGCGTTGCAGGTGCTCGGGAACCTCGGCCACGAGTATCGCGACTCGATCGGCGACTCCGCCGTCACTGCCGACGACCATCGGGCCATCGCCCACGAGATCGTCGACACGGCGGAGGCCGCCGCCGGGTGGGCCCGCAAGGCCGCCGGGTTCATCACCCGCGTGAAGAACCACGGCCGGGATCCGCACCCCGCCTCACGCCGGCCGTTCACTGTCCGCTCGGTCGTGGACGAGACTCGTGCCCTGCTGGGACAGCGTTTGCGCCTGGAAGAGTGCGACCTCGTCTATGAAGAGGATCCCGGCGACGTCACGGTCGTCGGCGATCCCGGGCGGCTCGGGCAGGTGTTGGTGAACCTCGTGACGAACGCGCTCGATGCCTATGAGGAATCGCACGCGACAGGCACACGCATCGTGATCCTCGCACGCGCCACGCCATCCGGCACGGCGATCGTCGTACGCGACTGGGCGGGCGGCATGCCCGCCGACGTCGCCGCGCGCATCTTCGACGAGCTCTTCACGACGAAGGACGCCGGACGCGGGACGGGCCTCGGCTTGTCGATCTCGCGCAACCTCGTCGAGGACGGATTCGGGGGCACGCTGCGCGTCGACACGGAGCGCGGGGTGGGGAGCCATTTCACGCTGGCGATCCCGACCGACGCGAACCGCGATGAGCAACACGCGGCGGTCGTCGCGTCGTCGTCGCCGCTTTTGTAACACCCGCGCGCGGCGCGTCGTCGCAGGACGCCTTCGCGTCGTCGCAGGACGCCTTCGCATCGTCGCGCGATGCTTTCGCATCTTCGCACGATGGCGCTCGCATAAGTCGCACGGCGCGGCCCAACGCGTCGCCATTGCCATCGTGTACGCGCATTTCTTCGCGCGCTCACGCGCGAACGTGCCGTCAGTGACGCGCGGCGTGTCGCCGCTGACACACCGTCCTCGCCGTGCACGTGTGCCAGGTCCTGCAAAGCTGCGCGCCGGCGGCGTCTTCGCAGTGGCGAGGTCCTTGCTCTACCGAACGCGACGACGCGAGTCGCGCTGACTGCCAGGGAGAGAGAGACCGATGCGAAACCGTTGTCTGATGATGATGAGCCTGCTGTCCGTTCTTGCCGCGCTGCCGACCACGTCGGCGGATGCCGGCTGCGGTTGCGCGAAACCCCCGCCGCCCGCGAGCTTGATCCGGCCGGCCTTCGCTTCCCCCGGTGACGTCGTCACGCTTTTCCCCCCGGACAATCGCTCGGGCGAATACGAGATTCGGGTCGGAGACAACAAGATAAAGCGCAATGCCGAGTGGAAACGCGATCTGGCAGACGGGCAATACAAATGGCAGGTCGTCGTAACGGCGCCGCGGTTGCCGATCGGACCTACGGCGATCGAGGTCAAAGGCCCGGGCCGGGACTTCAAGATCGCGAGCGCGGACTTCACGATGATGCAGGCGCCGATCGTCCTGCAGCAGGGCGACAGCGAAACCGTTGCGAAGTGTTACAGCGCGGCGGTGACCACCGATCACGTCGTGCTCATCCCGCTCGACATCACCGCCATCACCGACCACATGATCTTCAACGGGCTCGGCGAGAACTACCCGCTCCTCTTCAGCGCGTCGGACGTCATGATCTACAACACGCAGGGCTTTCTCATGCAGCTCCTCACGACGCCGAACGCCGTCGGCATCTACGCGATCGAGGATCCGGGCAATCCGGACAGCATGGAGCTCACCTACGATCGCCACGAGTTCAACACGTACCGCGCCCAGCACTCGCACACCGGCGGCTACGGCCTCGATCCGTCCGACGCCGCCTGGCACACCGACGGGACGTACCACGTCGACCACAATCACCTCGTGCTCGCGATCAAGGGCACCGTCGAGAATCAGGGCCTGCCCCCCGCCGGCAAGACGCCGAGCTTCGACTTCAGCATCGTGACGGCGCTCGCCGACACGGACGGTGGCACCCCGACCGTCCGCACGATCCCGTGGAGCACGGCGTGCGGGACGACCGCGACGCCGGCTGCAGCTCAGTAGCCTTCACCCGCCCCGCACATCGGTGCGACCGACCTCCCCCCGGTCGCACTGATCCGAAACGCCGGCTTCCGCGCGATCGTAGCGCGGAAGCCGGCGTTTCGCGTTTGCGGGTCTGCCGCTACGGTGTGCAGCCGACGACGTTCGCCGTCGTCTTGCAGGTGCTCGCCGTCGCCGTCCGGGGCTCGGGACGGTACGGCAAGCGCTCCCGCCGAAACACCCTGCTTCAGCTTTCAGGGCTCAGCCCGCACGGCGAGCGACGTAGCCGATCGTTTCGCGATCGCGGCGGAAGCCAAGCGCGGCGAGGGTCGCGAAACGCACTTCGGTATCGGCGATCATCGGAATGCGGAGCGGACGACCGTCGGCGCCGATCCGAGCGACGAGAAGCGCCAGCAACGATCGCCCTTGCTCTCCGTCGTCCTCCGCCCCGATCGCGATCACGTCCGCACCCGCATCGGTGCGCGACGGCCGGATCAGCACGAACGCCTCGACCCGATCGGTCGCGACCGCCCAGCCCTCGATCTCGCCGGCCCGTCCCCGGAGCGACGCGACGCTGCGGCTCCACGCGCGCCGGCGTGCGGGGTCGATCGCCCCGCTCTCGATCAGCTCGTCGAGGGTGATCGGCATGACGAGCGCGACCCGGGGATCGTCCTGGCCGCTCGTCGCACCCGTCGTGGCCAAGGTGAAATCGCCGTAAGTGGCTTCTTCCTCGAACCCCGACTTCTCGAAGAAGCGTCGCATCGCCGTCCACTCCGCCGGGAGCTCGGCGACGAGGCGTGGCGGCCCGAGAATCGCCGCCTTGTCCGCCAGCGACGTCAGCAGATGGCGACCGTGGCCCCGGCGCTCGTAGCCCGGCTTGATCGCCAGGCGCTGCACGCAGTTCGCGTCGCGGTCGCGCTTGGCGCCGATCAGGATGCCGATCGGCTCGTCGCCGTCGAAAGCGACCATGCAGCTACTCGACCAGAAGCCGAGCTCACGGATACCGAGCTTGAAGTCCTCGACGGTGATCGCGGACGCGGGGCCGAAGTGCGGCACCCAGCAGGCGTTGTGGGCCGCGACCAGCAACGGGATGTCGTCGGAGCGACAGAAGCGATACCCCGCCATGATTCACTCGGGCCTGGTGCGGAGAGCGCCGCGCTCGAATCGGCCGAGCGCGGCGCTTCCGAAAGGGATCAATGCTCGGTGGGGTTGCCCCGGCGCTTCGCTTCCATCGCGGCCATGATGCCGACCTCATTGAGCGGCAGCGCGCCCGCCGAAGTCGAGATCGGCTCGACACGCGCGATCGGGGTTTCGCGTGCCGGCTCCGCCGCTTCCATCACCGCGCGTGCCGGCGCGGGGTTGGCCTGGTAGCCCTTGATCATCTCTTCCATCGCCTTCCGGCCGTCTTCGATGCCGGCTTCGACGAGGGCGAGATCGACCGTGCTGACACTGCGCTCGACGGCGATCTCTTCGATGCGGCGCTGCGTCCGATCACGCATGAAGCCCGCGGGCACACGCAGCACCCGGTCGATGGCGTCCTGCTCCCAGGTGAGCTCGGAGAAAAGCGGGTTGTTCTTGGCATCGCGGGCGATCAGCTTCTTGCCCTCGCTGATCGACACCGGCGCTTCGACGGCCTCACCGTTGGCCGGGAGCACGACGGGCACGCCGGTTTCCTCTTCGATGAGCGCGCGCGCGAACTCGAGGCTGACGGTCGACATGCGCTTCAGACGGGCGGCCTTCTCGACCCGCGCCTTCACGCGGCGGCGCTTGTAGGCATCCTGCATCGTCCACAGGGCCTGCTTGGCGTCGCGAGTCCAGGTGAGCTTGCGGCCGTCGTAGGCGGTCTCTTCGGTGCCGCCGCCTTCCATCTCCATGATCTGCTCGACCATCTCCGGCGTCACCACCTGGAAGGCGGTGCTGCCACAGACGGAGCAGACGACGGCATTCGCCTCGGAGGCCGAAACGCCGCACTTCCGGCAGATCGAGATCGAGCGCTCGGCGGCGTGCTCCAGGATGACGGCCTCGGCGAGCTTGGTCGCGGCCTTCGCCCCCTTCGGCATGTAGCGGTCCATCGCTTCGTCGAGGAGATCGCTCGTGATGACGCTGTGGCCCTTCTCGACGGCGAGACGGAAGATCGCGGTGCGCGCGATGCCCTGGACGAGCGCCGGGACGCGCGTCATGCGCTGCTCGGCTTCCGGCGTCCAGCGGATCGACTCCTCCGCCTTCACGTCGAGCTCGGGGTATTCGAGGCGGGTCGTGAGGAGAATGTCGCACGGCGCGTTGCGGAACAGGTTGTCGGTGTTGCTGCCGAGGTCGGTCTCTTCCTTGGCGCTGTGGATGCCGATCCGGCCGACGATGAGCAGCCACGGATTGGTCTTGCGCGCGTGGTTCAGGACCTTCTGGAAGGCCTTGCCGTCGAGCAGCGTCTTGGTGATTGCGACGCCCACCTCGGCCGCCATCTTCTCGGCGACTTCGAGGTGCGACTGGTAGATCTGCGCCAGGCCGGTATCGATGACCTCTTCGTGGAGTTGGTTCTGCTCCTCGAAGCGGAAGACCTTCGCGGCCCTCTCGGTCAGCACGTTCACGATGCCGTTGAAGACGGTGTAGTGCAGGTAGGGATCGTAGACAGCGATCGCTTCGATCTTCTTGCCGAACTGCTTGGCGAGATCGATCGCGGTCATGAGCGCGCCGAACGACTGCGGGCTGCCGTCGATGCCGACGAGGATGGTGTCGCGTTCGGCGGTGTCGTCGGCCGTCGGGATGTTCTTGACGATCAGGACGTCCTTGTTCGATTTCCGCGCGACGCGCTCGCAGACGGAGCCGACCGAGCTGTCACGGACGCGGCCGAGGCCGAGGACGCCGAGCACGACCAGGTCGTAGTCGCCCGCGTTCACGTCGGCGACGATCTCCGTCGAGTGCTTGCCGTCCATCATGCGCGGCTCGAACTCGAGGCCGGCTTCGACGCAACGCTGCTGCAGCGGCACGAGATACCCGTCCGAGATGAGCTTCAGGCCCATCGTGATCAGGCTGTCGTGGATCTTGCGCTGCCGGTCGAGCTCGGTTTCCTCGAGGTACTCTTCAGGCAGCGTGTATTCCATCTGCTTGAAGCGGTAGTCGTGCATCTTGGCGGCGTAGACGTGACAGCCGACCACCTTCGACTGGAAGGCCTTCCCGAGGTCGACCGCGACCTTGATCGCTTGGTTCGAGTAGTCGGAATTGTCGACGGGGACGTAGATCGTTTTGTACATCGTGCTCCTCCAGGCGAAACGGAATGCGAAAAGAAATTTTTCTCAGCTGGCCTTCTCGAGGCTCTTGCGGCGGCGGGCCCACGCGACGAACGCGAGCTCGAGGACCAATACGCCGAGCGCCGACGCGGCCATAGAGCCCGCGGGGGACGGCTTCTCGGCGGGCTCGAAATAGAGCGACCACCAGGTGGTGAGACCACGCTTGTTACCGCGCTCGCGGCTGGCGCCGTCCCACACCGTGAAAACGATGGGAGCGAAGCCGTGCTCTTCGAACGAGAGCGCACCGGCACTGCGCATGCGGCGCTTGAATACGACGCGCCACTCGCCCTTGTCGAACTTACTGGTGACGGTGAGATCACGCGGACCGAGGGCTTCGAGCTTGTCGCTGCCGCTCCCGAGGTAGATCGACGGCGTCTTCTTCGCGAGGTCGGCGAACCAGAGATGCACCGGATTATCCTTGTCGCCGAAGATGAAGTACGGCTTGCGGATCGTCGTCGGCAGCGTCACCGGGAACTGCACGGCGACGGCGTCCGAGAACTCCGACGCGTCGGCGGCCGGTGCGGCACCACCACCATCGTCCCCCCACGGGTCGGCGTCCGCAGCCGGCTTCGCGTCGGCGGCTTCGGCGTCGCCCCAGCCGCCACCGTCGTCGGCTGCCGCGGCTGGCTTCGCCGCATCGGCCTCGCCGGCCTCTTCCTCGGCAGGAATGGCCAGGTCGGGCGCGTTCTTGCCGGACGCGTTGCCGCGCATGTCGTGCCAGCGGAGCTCGATGGCGACGTCGGTGTCGTTGTAGACGGCGCGCGCGGTGAGACCGGTCGTCGCCGGGTGGAACGCACGGCCCGGCTGCATGATCTGACCGACGATCGGGAAGAACGCGGACGGGGCCTGCGCGAAGAGCGCGTCGACCAATTCCTGCTTGGTGAGGTCGATTTCTTCGGTGGTCTTCTTGGCAGTGAGGAGCGCCGCGTAGTTCGGATTCTCGGAGCCGCCGAGTGCATAGATGAAGTCGGTGAGGTCCCAGCGCTGCTCGACCGAAAGCGCCTCGCCGAAGGCCGGCATCGGCGTCCCGTTCAGACCGGTCGTGACACTCCGGAAAATGTCCTCGCGCCGCCCGCCGCCGCGGAACGTCCACGGGAGCGTGAGATCGGCGGGGCGAATGGGATGGCCGGCGTCGTCCTTCAACGTCGGCGCCGTGGTGCCGTCGGTACGCCCGAGCTCGCCGTGGCAACCGGCGCAGCCGAGCTCGGCATAGGACGTCTTCCCGCGCTCGACCGACTCGGGAGTGAGCGCCGGCGGCTTCGGAATCTGCATCCCTTCCGCTTTGCCGTCCGGCTTCGCGAACTCCGGCGAGAAGGTCTTCACGTATTCGACGAGACTGTCGATCTCCGCGTCGCTCAGATTGGGCCACGCCGGCATCGAGGTGTACGGCATGCCGACCCGGATGATGTGGTGCAGATCGGCATCGGTCGGGAGCTTCCCGCTCGGCGTCGTTCGGATCTTGAACTTGCCGGAGGTGAAGTCGCGCGGCCGCGGCATCAAGTGCGGCGCGGCGACGCCGTTGCCGTCGCCGAGGTCGCCGTGACACTGGGCGCAATTGCGGGTGTAGAGATCCTTGCCCGAGCCGTCGGCAGCCGACGCGCGACCGGCCCCCGCGCCGAGCACGAGGAGACTAGCGGCGAGTATGATCGCGGCGCTCCTCATGTCAGTGCTTCTCCCCGTGGAGTTCCCGCGCGCGCGGACGGTAGGCGGTGTGGTCGTAGAGGAACGCCACGACCTCCCACATCTCTTCGTTGCTGAGGAAGCGTTCCCACTCCGGCATGGCCGAGTCGCCCGGGCCGCCCTCGTCCGGCATGCCAGGACCGCCTTTGGCGATGCGCCAGAAGAAGAAGGTCTCCTGGAAGTTCGGGAGCACGCCTTGATCGATGAAGTTCGCGGGGGCCGGGTTGAGGCCGTGCGCGTACATGCCGTCACCGCCGAGCGCATCGGCATGACAAAAGAAGCACTGCTTGTAGTAGGTCGCCTTGCCGTTCGCGACGTGCTTCTTGAACGCCTCGACGTCACTCGTCTCGAGGTGCCGAAGAGGATTGTCGCTGCCGATCATGTCGATCTTCTCGTTGTGAACGGTGATCTCGGTCGGCGGCGCCGGGTGGACCGTACGCGCGAAGAACGGCGGCTCCACCGGCACGCTCGAGTTCGCGTAGACGCGGTAGGCCGCGAGGGCCGGCAGCGCCAGCAGCACGGCGAGCAACGGCAACGTGTAGCGACGGTCGCCGGCGAAATTGACGAGCGGCTCGGAGAACGACTGGATGCGCTCGGCGCTCGAGGTGATGTACGCGACGAGCGCGAGCGTCACGATGCCCATGTAGATGTTCTGGGCCGACGCGGGGATGGGTGTCGTGAAACCGCGGCTCACGAACACGTACATCCCGATCCACCACGCGAGGACCCAGATCAGCAGCGACGCCTTCATCAGGCGCAGCAGCACCATGGCGACGACGATTCCGAGAATGATCGGTAGATTGAGCATGCGTCAGCCCTGCGTCTGGTCCGGCAGCTTGGTCGTCATGGTGACCGACGGTGTCCCGCCGAGGCTCTGCAGCCAGGCGATCACGCACAAGATCTCTGTGTCAGTGAGGCCAATCGGCGGCTTGTTGATGACCGGCATGCCGGGGTTGAAGCCGGGCACGATGTACACGTCGGGATGGTAGAGCGACTCGGCGAGGTAGTGGACGTCGTCCATTCCCGGCTTCCGGCTCTTGGCACGATCGCCAATGCCGGCGAGGTCCGGGAAGCGGAGACCCGCCCCGCCTTTGCCGACCGTGTGACAGGTCAGGCAAAGACCTTTCTGTTGCACGACCTCGAAGCCGACCTTGACCATCTGATCGGTGGTGAGATCCGCAGCGATGAGGACCTCGGCCGGCGGCATCAGTTGCTTCTGCGGAACCAGCTGACCCACGTACGTGTAGAAGAGGCTCGAGCCGACCACGAGGAGCACGACGTTCAGCGAGACGGGCATCTTCATGATCAGTGCCCTCCGCCGTGGGCGCCATCGGAGGAGCCGCCGTGTGACCCGTGGCCATCGCTACCCCAGTCGGGCTTGTCGTGCAGGCTCGAGAGCCAGAACACGAACGCGATGAAGGCAAAGAAGATGATGACGATCACGGAGATGATCTGCGTCGCGAAGCCGAGGGTCGGCGTAAACGCGTCGAGTGACTGGTCGCGCATGACGCCATACACGTGCCAGTGCTGGCGGAGACCCGAGCGCACGTAGCCCATGAGCCCCATCAGCCAGGTGAACGTGACGGCGATGAAGATCAGCACGTACTGCGAGATGTTCGGGAGCTTGCCCCAGTGCGTTTCGCCGGTTTCCCTGGCCCCCCGCAGCATGAACGCGTCGATGATCGTCATCGCCACCATCGCGAACAGCACCGAAGCCACCTGCGGGATCGAGAGCTGGATGCGAACGGCCGCCTCGACGAAGTAGCCGTAGATACCGAGCGCGATCACGAACGAGGTCACACCCGCGAAAATCAGGAATTGAATGATGTTGCCGATGCCGGCCCAGGAGACCGTCGGCTCTTTTCCCGTGCGCCGGTAGAACAGGAAGCTCACGTACGTGGTGAGGATGAGGCAGTTCACCGCCGTATTCTTGGCCGACATGACGCCGAGGAAGCCGAGCGCCGGGTGGAGCGTGCCGCCCATCGCCTTGATCTCGCTGACCGACGCGAGAATCGAGCGCGGCGTCGCCCAGACCGCGAAGCAGATCGTGATGCTGGCGAGCAGGTACTTCACGTACTTCTGATACGGCTGCGTGCCCTGGATCCGGCCCATGCCGAGCCACAAATAGTAGTTGGCGGCGAGGAACAGGTTGCCGATCAGCACGGCCTGGATGATGAAGAGCCACGAGAAGGCGCCGCCCATCATCATGATGCCGAGCGCTTGGTTGTAGCCGTAGATCTCGAGCGCCAGGTAGTAGCCGGCGAACGGCAACGGCAAGAAGGCGCTGATCGCGACGAAATTGCCCATGTAGCCCATCCAGTCGTAATGGGCGCGCTCCTCGTCCGACTTGGCCCCGAGGAACTTCCAGGCGGCGTACGCAGCGGCGATCGAGCCGCCGAACGCGATGTTGCCGATGAAACGGTGGATGTTGATCGGCATCCAGGTGAAGTTGTCGAAGGCGGCCCACGGGTCGATCAGCGCGCCGACGTCGGAGACGCCCCCCGGCGTCATCATGAACGACGCCCACGAGTCGGCGATGAACATGATGCCCGTACCGATCAGGTTGAGGCCGAGCCCGAGGAACAAGTGCACCACCGGGTGAAACTTCCCCCAGCCGTAATAGTAACTGTAGAGAAAACCCGCCTCGGCGAAGAACAACATGACGTACGGAATGAACGTCCAGGAGAAGATCTCCATCATGTAGTTCGTGAAGGCGGGGTACAGCATGATGAGAAGGAACGTGAGGAAGCCGCCGAAGCTCGCGGTGAACGAGAACGACGTCGAGAGCAGCTTCGCGAACTCGTAGGCGAGCTTGTTGTAGCGCTTGTCGCCGTTGAAGTAGCCGATCAGCTCGATGATGAACGCGAACATCGGCACGGCGAGTACGAACGCCGCGAACATCAGGTGGAGCTGCGCGACGATCCACACCGCGACGCGGCTCCCGACGACCGGGAAGGTTCGATAGGTCGGCGGCTCGTACTTCTTGGCCTTCGCCTTGGTCTCGGTCGCTTTCGCGATGTCCCTGACGGCTTGCTCGCGCGGCGCGGCGCCCTGCTCGACCTGCGTCGAGCGCACGGGAGGATGGTAGGCCTGATTCTCGAGGGCGAGGTACACGCGCACGGCCCCACCGAGACCGAGAAGCACGACGACGGCCGCGGCTATCAGGAGACGCGGGTTCATTTGGCCGCCTCCTGCTGCTGCTCCGCGTTTTTCTTCTGCATGCCGCGCACGTACGCGACGATCGCCCAACGGTCATGCGCCACGAGCGGGTATTTGTAGCTCGCCATCAGGCCCTTCCCGTTGGTGATCGTGTCGAAGATCTGACCGTCGGGATACGCGACGAACTTCGGGTCGAGGAGGTTCGCCGTCGGGACCTTGGCGCGCTCGGAGAGCACGCCCTTCCCTTCGCCGCGCTCGTCGTGACAGGGCTGACAATAGATGCCGTAGCGATCGGCGCCGCGCGCGAGCAACGCCTCGTCGACGGCGACCGGCGACGTGGCGAGCGGTTTCCCGTCGGGATCCATGCCGGTGACGAGCGCCAGATCCTCGTGCAGATGGCCGCGGGCGATGGTGCCGGCGACCGGCTGCCGCATCGTCTTGCCGTCGTAGAAGAAGTGGCTGGCCGCCTGCGCCTTGTACTTCGGCTGATTGAACATGCTGAAGTTGATGAGCACGGGAGGCTCGCTCGAGCTGCAGCCACGCATGCAGCCCTGCAGCACCGTCGGCGCGGCTGCCGCCAACACGAGGGCCACGACGGCCTTCGTCGCCCGCGTGCTCACGCCGAGAGCTCCGGGTTCGGGTTCCGCATACGCGAGAGATACGACGTGCGCGGCTTGCTGTTCAGCTCGGCGAGCAGGTCGTAGCGACGCGGCGACGCCTTCGACGCCGTGATGCGGCTCTTCGGGTCGCGGATGTCGCCGAACTCGATCGCCTGCGCCGGACACGCTTGCTGACAGGCCGTCTTCGCCTCGCCGTCCTGCATCGCACGGTTGCCGAGCTTGGCGTCGCGCGTCGCGCGGGTCAGACGCTGGACGCAATAGCTGCACTTCTCCATGACGCCGCGGGCGCGCACGGTGACGTCGGGGTTGTACGCCATCTGCAACGTCTCGGGGGTGTCTTTGGTGAAATTGTAGAAGTTGAAGCGCCGCACCTTGTAGGGGCAGTTGTTGGAGCAGTACCGCGTGCCGATGCAGCGGTTGTAGACCATCTCGTTCAAGCCGGTTTCGCCGTGCACCGTCGCCGCGACCGGACACACCTGCTCGCACGGCGCGTTTTCACAGTGCATGCAGGGCACCGGCTGGAAGACGATCGACTCGGGCGCTTCGGGACGGCCGGAGAAGTAGCGGTCGATGCGAATCCAGTGCATCTCGCGGCCGCGCGTGACCTGATCTTTGCCGACCGAGGGAATGTTGTTCTCGCTCTGGCACGCGATGACGCAGGCGTTGCAGCCGACGCACGAGTTCAAGTCGATCGTCATGGCCCACTGCGGGCCTTCCTCGTACGTGCGCTCCTGCCACGGTGACACGAGGGGCGGATGCTTGTGGCCACCGTGCTCGTCGTGCTCGCCATGTTCGTCATGGCCACCTGTGGCCGAATGGCCATGGCCGGCGACGTCCTTCTCGCGGACGATGTCGCGGCCTTCTTGGCTCCAGTGCTCGTGCGTCAGCGCGAGCACGTGCGTCCCGCCCGCCTTCGTGACCGTGAGGCCCGCGGCGAACCCGAGCGTCTTGGTAGTGCGCAGCGGATACGCGTTGAAACCGACGCCGTTCCCGGCCCGACCCGCCGCCGTTCGGCCGTAGCCGAGCGCGATCCCGACCGAGCCGACCGCCTGTCCTGGCAACACGAGCGCCGCCGCGCTGATCGACTTGTCGCCGAGCGCGAGCGTCACCATGTCGCCGTCGTGGATGCCGAGACCGTCGGCGTCCGTCTTGCTGATGAGCGCCGCATTGTCCCACGTGAGCTTGCTGACGGGCTCAGGCAGCTCCTGCATCCAGGCGCTGTTCGAGGCGCTGCCGTCGTACACGACACTCGACGGCAGGAACACGAGCTCGAAACCTTGCGGCGCCTTGAAGCTCGCGAGCTTCGCGATCGTCGACATGTCGGCGGCCGGGAGCGGTTGCGCGGCGAGCTCGCTGCCGGACAGCACGCCGTCGTGGAGCGTCTTTTCCCAGCCCTTGTCGAAGTCGCCGCCGAGCACCGGCTTCCAGGTCTCGCGCACGAGATCGTAGCCGGGCTTTTCCTCGGCGCTTTCGAGGAGCGCGAGCACTTCGATCACGCTGTGACCGGCAAAGAGCGGCTCGATCAACGGCTGCACCACGGACAGCGGTCCACCGATGGCGCGCGCGTCACCCCAGCTCTCGAGGAAATGGGCCTGCGGCACGTGCCAGTCGGCGACGGCGGACGTCTCGTCGACGAAGAGCCCGACCCGAATGCGATTGGCCGCCTTGGCGGCGACCGTCGCGAAGTCGAGATCGGCCGGCGCGTCGTACGCGGGGTTGCCGCCGAGCAGGACGAGCGTCTTGATCTTACCCGCCTCGAGATCGCCGGCGAGCGCCTGCAGATCGGCCACGCGCGAGCGCGCCGCCGTCCCCGCGCTCGCGTAGGACACGGTCTTGCCGGCGTTGCCGAGCGCGGCGTTCAGCGCCGCGACGGCCGCATGGACCTCGGGCGGCTGCTGGGCACCGGCGATGATCACGCACTTGCCGGCGTTGGCCTTCAGATCCTTGGCCACGGCCGACAGCCACTTCGCGTCGAAGACCGTCCCGCCGCCGCTCACACCCGCGACGGGCACGCCGAGCTTCCCGAGCTCGGTCGCGAGCGCGAGTGTGAAGCCGGCGATCGCGCCGCTCGGGATCGCCAACCGATGATCGGCGGCGATGCCGGTGATCGAAAGCGTGCTCTCGGCGACGTAGAGCCGATTCATCGCGGCTGGGTCGCGCCGACCCGCCGAATAGGCGCGCGTCAGGCGAATCGCGTCGGGATCGTCCTGCAGGAAGTCCCCGTCGAGCGAGAGAATGACGCGGGCCTGGTCGAGCGCGTAGACGGGCTCGATCTCGGCGCCGGTCGCGGCGCGCAGACCCGCCTGCCGATTCTCGTTGCCGAGCGGCGCCCAGGTGACGACGCGCGCCTGCGAGAAGCGCTGCTTCAGCAGCGTGACGAGACGGGCCTCGGTGGGCGAGGTCGACGGCGCGGCGACGATCGCGAGCCCCGCACCCGAGTCGGCGACGTGCTCGGCGTGGAGCGGCTTCCAATAGGTGAGGAAGTCGGCCCAGGTCTTCTCGGCTCCGCCCTGCAGCACGACGCGGGAACGGTCGGGGTCATAGAGCTCGTAAATGGCGTTCTGCGCGAAAGCATTGGACGACCCCTGCGTCGCGGGGTGCAGCTCGTTGCCTTCGATCTTGGTCGGCCGGCCTTCGTTGCTGACGACCAGGAGGCCGAGCGCGTTGCCACGGAATGGCATCGTGGTCGCGTAGCGCTGCGGAATGCCCGGCAGCATGTCCTCGGGCGCCTGCACGTACGGCACGATCTTCTCGACCGGACGGCGGCAGGCCGCCAACCCGGAGAGCGAGAGCGACGCCCCCATGAGACCCAGCATCGTGCGCCGGCTGATCCCGTCGGGCGTATCGGCCGCCCCTTCGAGAAACTCGCGATGGCGGACAGCTTCGAACTCGGGTGAGCCTTCAAGCTCGCCCAAGCTTCGCCAGTAGTCGGTCACCGGTGGCACCCCCAGCAGTCGGTCGGCGGTTTGATGTGACGCTCGGAAATCCACTGCGCCGACAGCTCGTCATGGGCGGCCGAGGGCGCCCAACGCATGTTCGTCACTTGGTCGGGCGGCCGCAGATGCGGACCCGGATTGCGATGGCAGTCGAGACACCAACCCATACTGAGGGGCTGCTCCTGCTTCACGACTTCCATTTGATCGATGCGGCCGTGGCACTCGACGCAGCCGACCCCCGCGTGCACGTGCGACGCGTGGTTGAAATAGACGTAGTCGGCGAGCTCGTGGACCCGGACCCATTCCATCGGCTGCTGACTCGCGGCGCTGTCGCGGATCGGCTGGAGGAGCGGGCTGTCCTTCTTCGCGAGCTGGTGACAGTTCATGCACACCTGGGTCGGGGGAATGGACGCGACCGCGGAGGTCTCCACCGCCGCGTGGCAGTAGCGACAGTTGATCTCCATGTCGCCCGCGTGGAGCTTGTGGCTATACGGAACCGGTTGCGTGGGCTGGTAGCCGACCTGCGTGTACCAGGGCGAGAAGAAATACCAAACGAACGCCACAGCGCCGATGAGGCCGAGCGGTGCGCCGAGGCCCACCGCCAGAGGTAGATTGTTCAACCGCTCCGGAAAGATTTGCGCCACCGGCCTGCACCCAACTCCCCGCCGTAGACTCGCGCGGTGTGACGACTTCCGTTGATGTTGGTTTCGTTCCCGAGGACCGCGCTAGTCGAAGCCGACGGCTGCTTAGCTCACGCAACGCGAGAAGGTCAAGTAAACGACGGGTCGTCGTCGCGCGAACGGGACCTGCGGCGATGCAATCGCACGCGCGTCGACGCGACTGGCGCACGCGCGTCGTCGCGACTGGCAATGCCCGCACGACTCTGCCAGAAGCACGGCGATGACGACGCGCGACTCGACGGCGAGCTTGAACGAGATCGAGCGCGCGTTCGCCGATCGTGCCGTCCGCCGCAAGGAAGTGTTTCGCGTGCTGTCGATCGCCGGCATCGTGATCGCCGCGGCCCTCGCCCTCTTCTACGGGTGGGAACGCCTCAACGATCCGTCGTTCGCGCTCGCCCCGCGGTTCGTCCTGATCATCCTGATCCTGCTGAACGCCCGTCAGAATCTGCGTCAGCACAAGTATGCCGCCCTCCTCGAGAAGCTGACCCGCTCCTGATGGAGGCCGAAGGCCGCGTCCCGCTGTGGCGCAATCCATGGGTCGTCGCGTTCGTCATCGGCTGCGTGACGGTGACGCTGATTCGCCCGCTCCTGCGCCGCGAGCCGCCGCCACCGCCGGTGCTCAGCACGCTGCCGGCGTTCACGCTGGTCGACACGACGGGCAAGCCCTTCGGCAGCAACGAGCTCCGCGGTCAGGTGTGGATCGCGAGCTTCTTCTTCTCGCGCTGCCCGTCGGTCTGTCCGCTGCTGATGTCGCACATGGCCGAGCTGCAGAAGCTCTACCAGGAGCGTCACATCGACGGCATTCGCTTGGTGAGCATCACCGTCGACCCCGAGCACGACACGCCCGAGGTGCTGCGCGCGGCTGAGCCGGGCTACGGCGTCGATCCGTCGCGCTGGACGCTGCTGACGGGTCCGCGCACCGACATCCACACGCTCTGCACCGCGGGCTTTCACGTCCCCGGCCTCGACGTGCCCGCGGAGAAGAGCGGCGACATCCCCCATACGACGAAGGTCGTGCTCGTCGACACGCAGAACCGCATCCGCGGTTACTACGACACCGACGCGGACGGTCTCGACGAAGTTTTCAATCGCGCCCAACACGTACTGAAGGAAGCGAGGAGCGGCAACGGATGACCACACACACGAGCGAGTCACGCTGCAGAAACGGTCGAACGCTTGACCCTCTGCCGGATGATTTTATAGTGCTACGCGCGGTCGCACGCCCTGCATGATGGAAGTCACCGACAACGTCTCGAACGAACCCGTCGCTGGCCGGGCGCCACTGATTCTCGGCGGGCACGACTTCCACTCGATCACCACCGCCGTCGCGACGCCGGCAGAATCGGCGACGCCCCTCGCGTGGTGGTTCTTCTTCATCCCGTCACTCGGGATGCTCGGCCTGCTCGGCGTCGCCGTCGGCTGGCTCGTGTGGGAAGGCATCGGCGTCTGGGGTCTCAATCAACCCGTCGGCTGGGCCTTCGACATCACCAACTTCGTCTTCTGGATCGGCATCGGTCACGCCGGCACGCTCATCTCGGCCGTGCTCTTCCTCTTCCGGCAGAAGTGGCGGACGTCGATCAACCGCGCCGCCGAGGCCATGACGATCTTCGCCGTCATGTGCGCCCTGCTCTTCCCCGGCATCCACATCGGCCGTCCGTGGCTGGCCTATTGGATGGCCCCCCTCCCCAATCAGATGGGGACGTGGCCGGGCTTCCGGAGCCCGCTGCTGTGGGACTTCTTCGCCGTGTCGACGTACGGCACGGTGTCGGCCCTCTTCTGGTACATCGGCCTCATCCCCGACCTCGCCACCATGCGCGACCGGGCGAAGACCCAAGCCCGCCGCTACGCCTACGGCTTCTTCGCGCTCGGCTGGCGCGGCTCGGCGCGCAACTGGCAGCACTATGAAATGGCGTACTTGATCCTCGCGGGTCTCGCGACGCCGCTCGTGCTCTCGGTCCACTCCATCGTCTCGATGGACTTCGCCGTCGCGCAGCTGCCGGGCTGGCACACGACGATCTTCCCGCCCTACTTCGTCGCCGGCGCCATCTTCTCCGGGTTCGCCATGGTCACCACCTTGATGGTGATCACCCGCACGGCGCTCCGCCTCGAGAAGATCCTCACGCCCTTCCACTTCGACCGCATGGCGCGGATCATGCTCACCACGGGCTCGATCGTCGGCTACGCCTACTCGATGGAGTTCTTCATCGCGTGGTTCAGCCAGAACCCCTACGAGCAGTTCGCCTTCATCAATCGCGCCTTCGGCCCCTATTGGTGGGCCTACTGGACGATGATCTCCTGCAACGTGCTGTCGCCCCAGGTCTTCTGGTTCCGGAAGGCGCGCACGAGTATGCCCATCCTCTTCATCGTGTCGATCTTCATCAACATCGGCATGTGGTTCGAGCGTTTCGTCATCATCGTGACGTCGCTCCACCGCGATTTCCTGCCGTCGTCGTGGGGCATGTTCTACCCGACGATGTGGGACGTGATGCTGCTGATCGGCAGCTTTGGCCTCTTCTTCACGATGTTCTGCCTGTTCGTCCGGTTCCTCCCCGTGATCGCGGCGGCCGAAGTGAAATCGGTCCTGCCCGCCGCCAATCCGCACGCGAACGGCCACGCCGCGCTCGATCTCGACGCGCCGACGATGGTGAGCCCGCACCTGGCCCCGAAGGGAGTGCACTGATGGCCCTCGTTCCTCCGCTCTTTCCCGAGGGCGAGTACTTCGGCCTGCTCGCCGAGTACGACTCGGCGGGTTCCTTGTTCCACGCGTGCGAGAAGGTCCGTGACGCCGGCTACCGCAAGTGGGACGCGCATTCCCCGTTCCCCGTCCACGGCATCGAGAAGGCCATGGGCCTCGGGCGCTCGCGACTGCCCTACGTGACCCTGCTGTTCGGGCTCACGGGCGTGATCGGCGGCATGAGCCTGCAGATCTGGGCCAATGCCATCGCCTATCCCATGGCCATCAGCGGCAAACCTCTCTTCAATTGGCAGCCCTACGTGCCGATCACCTTCGAGTGCGGCATTCTGCTGGCGGCGCTCTCCACCGTGGTCGGGATGTTCGCGTTCAACAAGCTCCCCATGCTGTTCCATCCCCTCTTCGGCGCCGCCGGCTTCGAGAAGGTGACCGACGATGGCTTCTTCATCTCGGTCGAGGCGTGGGATCCGAAGTTCGACGCCGCTGCGACGGAGCGCTTGTTGGCCAGCACCGGCGCGACGCACGTTCAGTTGGTGAAGCGACGCGAAGGCGCGGCCTCGTGAGTCAGGGCCACGCGGTTACCGTCGATCCCGTCCAGCACAGCGGGCGTGCGTTCGGGCGCCTGACCGGCATCGGCGCCGTCCTCGGCGTCGTCGGTCTCGGCGCCGCGCTCGCCCTCTCGGGCGGCACCAAGCAGTTCTATTTTTCCTGGCTCGTCGCCTACCTCTATTTCCTGAGCATCGCCCTCGGTGCGCTCTTCTTCGTGCTGATGCTGACCGTCACGCGCGCCGGCTGGGGCATCGCGCTCCGCCGCGTCGTCGAGAACGTGATGGCGACGCTCCCGGTATTCGCGCTCCTCTTCGTGCCGATCTGGCTCGGTCGGCATGAAATGTACGAGTGGATGAACCCGGAAGAAGTCGCCAAGAACCCGATTCTCCAAGGGAAAGCCCCCTTTCTTAACGAGGGCTTCTGGTTCATCCGCGCCATTTTCTACTTCACCGTCTGGAGCGCGCTCGCGGCCTTCTTCTCGACGCAGTCGCAAAAGCAGGACGAGACCGGCGATCCCGCCATCAGCGCTCGCATGCGCGGGGTCGCACCGGTTGGGACCCTGCTCTTCGCCCTCACCTCGACGTTCGCGATCATCGACTGGATGATGTCGCTAGAGCCCGAGTGGTACTCGACGATGATCGGGGTCTACTTCTTCTCGGGCGCGGTGGTGGCCATCCTCGCCGTCACGATTCTCCTCGTGCACTTCGCCTACGCGCAGGGCGCGCTGCGCGGTGTGGTCACGACCGAGCACCTCCAGGATGTCGCGAAATTGCTCTTCGGTTTCACGATCTTTTGGGCTTACATCGCCTTCTCGCAATACTTTCTCATCTGGTATGGGAACATGCCGGAGGAGACGATCTATTACATGAAGCGGCAGGTGGGATCGTGGGATTCGGTGGGGATGTTCCTCGCCTTCGGGCATTTCCTGTTTCCGTTCTTCTTTCTGATGCCCCGGGCGGTGAAACGTAATTCCACGCTGCTCGTGCTCATCGCGGCATGGCAGCTGGCAATGCACTTCCTCGACCTGCACTGGTGCGTGATGCCCATCCTTCATCACGACGGAGTCCGGTTCGGCCTCACCGACGTGGCCGCGTTCTGCGCGGTCGGTGGCATCTTCCTCGCCGCCCTCGGTTGGGTGTCGAGCCGGCGCGCACTGGTTCCGCTCCGCGATCCGCGCCTGCCTGAGTCGCTCTCGTTCGAAAACGTCTGAGTTCCACTCTCACCATTTCCCTTTAGGAGGACGACATGTCGGGTCTTTCGAGAATGTTCGGACGCAGCTTGTCCGTTGGGCTGCTCCTTTCGCTGTCGGCGTCGTCTGCGTTCGCGGGCGCCACCGTCACGGGTACCGTCACGTACGACGGCAAGGTTCCCACTCTGAAGCCGCTCGCGATGGATGCCGATCCCGCGTGCGCATCGAAGCACTCGAGCCCGGTCGCCAACGAGATGCTGGTGCTCGGCTCCGGCAACACCATGGGCAACATCATGGTGTCGGTGAAGAGCGGTCTCCCGGCCGGCAAGACGTACCCCGCCGCGAAAGAGGCGTTCGTGATGGATCAGAACGGCTGCCAGTACAAGCCGCACGTGTTCGGGCTGCAGGTCGGCCAGGAGCTCAAGGTCCTCAACTCGGACGGCGTGCTCCACAACGTGCACGCGCTGCCCAAGGTGAACGGCCAGTTCAACATGGCGATGCCCGCCACCCGCAAGGATGCCGCGCACACCTTCGAGAAGGCTGAGCCCACTCCGTTCCAGGTGAAGTGCGACGTCCATCCGTGGATGACCGCGCACGTGTCGATCTTCGACCACCCCTACTTCGGCGTCACCAAGGACGACGGGAAGTTCAAGCTTTCGGACCTTCCGGCCGGCACGTACGAAATCGAAGCCGTGCACGAGAAGCTGGGCTCGAAGGTCGAAAAGGTCACCATCGCCGAGGGCGAGAGCAAGACCGTCGACTTCAAGTTCAGCGCCCCGAGCGCCAACTAGTCAAAGACTGATCCCATCGGAGCTCGGCGCCCGAATTCACTTCGGGCGCCGAGGGCCATCGAAGCATTTTTCGCGCGCAATTTTGCGCGCGAAAAAGCGCACGGGGCCGAACTGAAATAGGAGCCGGCATGGAAGCACGACACGAATCTCCTGCTCACAAGCACGCGGCTGATCACGGCCACGGGCACGCGCACCACGAGCCTGGATTTCTCGAGAAGTACATCTTCTCGACCGATCACAAGACGATCGGGATCCAATATGCCGTGACCTCCCTCTTCTTCCTGATGTTCGGCTTCACCCTGATGATGATGATGCGCTGGCAGCTCGCGTTTCCCGGCGTGCCCATGCCGATCCTCGGCGGGCTCCTCGGCGAGGCCCGCATGCCGGGTGGCGTCATGACCCCCGACTTCTACAACGAGCTCGGCGCCATGCACGGCACCATCATGGTCTTCCTCGGCGTCGTGCCTCTCGGCGTCGGCGGTTTCGGCAACTACGTCCTGCCGCTCCAGATCGGCGCGAAGGACATGGCATTCCCGCGTCTCAACATGATGAGCTACCAGTTCTTCTTCGTCGGTGGCGTCATGATGATGGCGACGTTCTTCCTGCCGGGTGGCGCTGCCCAGTCGGGCTGGACCTCGTACCCGCCGCTCGCCGACATCGCTCCGGGCCAGACCGGCTGGATCGTGTCGATGATCTTCATCATTACGTCGTCGCTCCTCGGCGCGATCAACTTCATCGTCACCACCATTCAGCTCCGCACCAAGGGCATGAGCTTCTGGCGCTTCCCCTTCTTCGTGTGGGCACAGTTCGTGACCTCGTTCCTGCTGCTGCTGGCGTTACCGCCCCTCGAGGTCGGTGCCTTCCTGCAGCTGATGGACCGGGTCGCGGGCTCGAGCTTCTTCTTGCCGTCGGGGCTCGTCGTGAGCGGTCAGATTCTGCCGGTCGCCGGCGGCGGCAACCCGCTCCTCTGGCAGCACCTCTTCTGGTTCCTCGCCCACCCGGAGGTGTACGTCTTGATCCTCCCGGCGATGGGCATCGTCGCCGAGGTGCTGACCAACAACACGCGGAAGCCGCTCTGGGGCTACACCGCGATGGTCTACTCGATCATCTTCCTCGGCTTCATGTCGTTCATCGTGTGGGCGCACCACATGTTCATGACGGGCATGGGCTCGGGGATCGCGGCGTTCTTCCAGACCACGACGATGATCATCTCGGTGCCGTCGGTCGTCATCCTGGCGGCGCTCTTCCTGTCGCTCTGGGGCGGCTCGATCCGCTTCACGACCCCGATGCTCTTCGCGCTCGCCTTCCTCCCGATGTTCGGCATCGGCGGCCTGACGGGTCTCCCGCTCGGCCTCACCTCCTCCGACATCCAGCTGCACGACACCTATTACGTGATCGGCCACTTCCACTACGTCGTGGCGCCCGGCACCGTCATGGCCTTCTTCGCGGGCATTTATTACTGGTTCCCGAAGGCCACCGGCCGGAAGATGAGCGAGACGCTCGGCAAAGCACACTTCTGGCTGACGTTCATCTGCATGAACGGCGTCTTCATGCCGATGTTCTGGGTCGGCCTCGCCGGCGTCTCGCGTCGGCTCTACGACGGCGGCGCCAGCTACGCCCACGCCCAGCACGTGCTGTGGCTGAACGGTGTGAGCTCCTGGTCGGCCTGGATCATGGGCGCCGCCCAGCTGCTCTTCATCTTCAACTTCTTCTGGAGCATCCGTGGCGGTGAGAAGGTCGGCCGCAATCCGTGGAACGCCACCACGCTCGAGTGGGAAGCCCCATCCCCGCCGCCGCACGGCAACTTCGTGACGGACCCCGTCGTCTATCGCGGCCCGTACGATTACAGCCCGCGCGGCTACAGCAGCGACTTCCGTCCGCAAGCCCAGGAGGCCTGAGCGATCATGTCCGCCGAACTCATTCCCTACATCACGGAAGCCCGGCCAGACACCGGGCTGACCAACGGCAAGATCGGGATCTGGTGCTTCCTGGCATCCGAAGTGATGCTCTTCGGCGCCTTCTTCGCGAGCTACATCGTGCTGCGTACGAGCGCGGTCGAGTGGCCGCACGGCTCCGCGATCCTGAACGTACCGCTCGCCACGGTGAACACGGTCGTGCTGATCTCGTCCAGCGTCACGATGGTCATGGCGTGGGCGTCGCTCATGCGGAACGACATCAGCAAGTATCGCCTCTTCCTCGGCCTCACGGTCTTCTTCGGATTCTGCTTCCTCGGCATCAAGACCGTCGAGTACTCGGCGAAGTTCGAGCACGGCCTGCTCCCGAGCACGAACAATTTCATGGCCATCTACTTCATCATGACGGGCTTGCACGGCCTCCACGTGATCGGCGGCATGATCGTCAACGCGTATTTCCTCTTCGCGGCGCCGTCCTACTGGGAGCACGACCGCGAGCTGCTCGCCAATCGGGTCGAGAACTCCGGCCTCTTCTGGCACTTCGTCGATCTGGTGTGGATCTTCCTCTTCCCCATTCTCTATCTTCTGTAAGGAGGCGTACGCGATGAGTGGTTCCGCCGCACACGATCCAGCCGAAATCGACAAGCACGTCCGCACCTACGTCATGGTCTTCGCCGCCCTCTTGGTACTGACCGGCGTTACGGTCGCGGTCTCGTATCTCCATCTCGAGGTCCACCAAGCCATCGCGGTGGCGCTCGTGATCGCCACCTTCAAGGCTTCCCTGGTCGCCCTCTTCTTCATGCACCTGATCTCGGAACGCCAGGTCATTCTTTGGATCCTGGCGCTCACCGGCGCGTTCGCCGCGGTCCTCTTGCTGTTGCCGGCGATCACCAATCACGACCACATCATCAGTGCGAACATGCCCGCAGGCATGACCTCCGCGGCCCATGCCCCCGAGAGCGCCGCTCATCACTAAGGGCCATGCATGTCTCTGAAACACATCCACGTCGTCTTCATCACTGCCGCAACCGCGCTCTCCGTCGTCTTCGGAGCGTGGTGCTACGCGCAGTGGAAGGTGGATGGCAGCATGGGGATGCTCGCCGGAGCCGCGGGCTCGGCAGCGACGGCAGTTGGTCTTCTGATCTACGGCCGCTGGTTCCTCGTCAAAATGCGGGGCTTGGGCGAATGAGCCGGATCGCCATCGTTGCTTCCCTGGCGTTCAGCCTGCTCATCCCGCGTCTCGCCTCTGCCTGCGCCGTCTGCTTCGGCGACCCGAGCGCACAGATGACCAAGGGCGCCGAACAAGGCGTGTGGTTCCTCCTCGGCATCATGCTGCTGGTTCAGCTCGGGTTCGGCATCTTCTTCTTCTACCTTCGGCGCCGCGCGCAACGCTTCCGCGATCCGATGCCGCGTCCGGTGTTCCGCCTCGTCAAGGGTTAGCCTCTCAGAAAGGGTCCCATGAACGCTCAGAAGCTACTCTACCTCCCCGAGCTCGCGTCGAAGCATGGCGGCGACCTCGATCGCCTGACGCTGTACGTCCACATCCTGATGCTGGTCCTGTTCGTCGGCTGGGCGATTTACTTTGTGACGGCGCTCGTGAAGTTCCGCGCCTCCGCGAACCCGGTCGCCAATCCGGACGGCGTGCAGAGCCATGCCTCGAGCTACATCGAGGTCGCGGTCGTCGTCGCCGAAGCGGTCCTTCTGCTCGGCTTCTCGGTGCCGCTCTGGGCGGCGCGCGTCGACCAGTTCCCGGCGGAGAAGGACGCCGTTCGGGTCCGCGTCGTCGGTCAGCAGTTCGCGTGGAACATCCACTACCCCGGTGCCGATGGCGAATTCGGCAAGACCGACATCAATCTCGTCGACGCCCAGTCGAATCCGCTCGGCCTCGACAAGAAGGATCCCGCGGCCGCCGACGACTTCACTACGGTGAACCAGCTGCACCTGCCGGTGAACAAGCCCGCGATCGTCTATCTGTCCAGCATGGACGTGATCCACGGCTTCGGCCTGCAGGAGATGCGGGTGAAGCAGGACGCCATTCCCGGGTTGGTCACCCCGGTGTGGTTCGAGCCGACCGTCACCAGCGACGACATGAAGAAGCGCAAGGGCGACGATAAGTGGAGCTACGAGATCTCCTGCGCTCAGCTCTGCGGCCTCGGTCACTACCGCATGCGCGGCTACGTCGTGATCGACACGGCCGAGCAGTACGCGTCCTGGACCGCCGAGCAGGCGAAAGCCGCCGCTGAATCCGGCGGTGACGACGAATGGAACTAGCCGTCACCGGCTAGTTCGCCCAACGGGGTTCGCGAGCTCGCTCGCGAACCCCGTTGGCGTTTCAGGGCGCGGCGGCCAGCCGAATCTCGGGCCCGAACCGGATAGATCACCCGCCACGGAGCGCGCATACCAACCGGAGCACGCCAATGGCGCTGGTCGGGCGGTGGGACGCATGGCAGTATCGACCACGTGCCACGCCGTCCGTCCGTCGTCAGCGAGTCACCCTCCGAGCGCCGCGAACGCGCTGCGCGGCTCACACCGGACGAGCGGGTGACGAAAGCACTCGACCTCGGTCGCCGCGACCTTGCGATCTACGCAGCCGCGAGTGGTTTCGATCTGCGGACGGCCCGTCTCGCGGTGGAGCGCCGGCGCCAAGCTCGTCGCCGGCCGTCGGGATGCATGGACGCGCTCCTCCGATGACGATCGTCCAGCTCAGCGCACGGCTCGATCGCGACGGGATTTCGCATGCCGTCATCGGTGCCGTGGCGCTGGCAGTCCACGGCGTTCTGCGAGCCTCGGACGACGTGGATCTGCTCGTCATGGATCGTCGCTGCCTCGAGGCCCCGACCTGGTCGGACGTCGAGAATGCTGGAGTCGGTGTCGACATTCGCCGCGGTGATTCCGACGATCCGCTCGCCGGGGTCACACGACTTCTTCCGGCGACGGGCACGCGGATCGACATCGTCGTCGGCCGATCAGCCTGGCAGCAGACCATCCTTGCGCGGGCTCCCAGAGTTCCCCTCTTGGGCGGTCACGTGCCGGTCGCACTTCCCGTCGATCTGGTCTTGCTGAAGCTCTACGCCGGCGGACCGCAAGACGCCTGGGACGTCCAGCAAATGCTTGACGCCGTTCCGAACCTCGCGCTGGAAGTGGAGCCGGCGATCACCGTCCTACCGAAGGAATGCACCGCGCTCTGGCGCCAGATCGTCGGCGCCCGCCCGGCTCCCTAGCTTCCTTTTCGTCCCGACGCTCTTCACCTGGCTCGCCCCGTCGCTACGATTGCGGCGTCGCGTCGCGGCCGGCCTCCAGCATCACGCGACCGAGATACGGCATCAGCAGCTGCTGCGCGTCGACCTCCGACCCGAGCTGCTTGCTGATGCCGGACAACAATCCGAGCACGCGGCCGATCAGCAGCACGTCGCCCGGCAGCTCGATCACGGGATTGGCGCGCATGATGCGCGGCATCTCCGCGTTGAAGAGCTTCACCATCTCGGGGTCGGCGTAGGCTTTCTTGTGGCGGAACGCGAAGCCGAGGAAGGCCTCGCCGAGCCACCACAGGCTCTCGTCGGACGCGTCGCGGGTCTTGAAACCGAGGGCGCGGAACGCGCGGGCGACGGACGGGCGATCGCCGCTGACGATCGCCGCCACCAGCGTCGCGATGCCGGCCGAGAACCCGGGTGGGAGATCCTTCGCGAGACCGAAATCGAGCAGCACCATGCGCCCGTCACGTTGCACCAGGATGTTCCCCGGGTGGGGGTCGGCGTGGAAGAAGCCGTGGATCAGGATCTGGTCGGCGAAAATCTCGACCAGCCGGCGCGCGAGGTCCTTCGGATCGAGGCCGAGCCGACGGAGCGCCTCGAGGTCGGTCAGACGCACGCCCGGCTCGTAGGCCATCACCAGGAGCCGCTTCGTCGAGAGCGCCGGGAAGACCTCCGGCACGACGACGTCGCGGCGGGCCGCGAGCGCCTGGCGCATGCGATTGCCGTTGGCCGCCTCGTTCTCGAAGTCGAGCTCGCGCGGCACGTACTTCTCCACCTCGTCGATGACGATGCGAAAGTCGAAGCTCGGCTCGAGCCGCGCGAGGACGCGGATCAGGAACGCGAAGTTCCGGAGGTCGATCGCGACCAGGCGCGCGATCTCCGGGTACTGCACCTTGATCGCCACCTCGCGGCCATCCGGCAGGCGGCCGTGATGAACCTGCGCGAGCGACGCGGAGGCGATCGGCACCGAGTCGAGCTCGGCAAAGGCCTCCTGCCAGGGCCCGCCGAGCTCGCGCTCGATCACGGCTTTCACGACCGCGAACGGCCGCGGCGGGACGCGATCCTGCAGCTGCGAGAGCACCTGCACGTAGTCCTCGGGCAGGATGTCGGCGCGCGACCCCAGGAATTGGCACGCCTTGATCGGCAGGCCTTCGAGCCGGATCGCCATGCGATAGATCGCGTGCGCGCTCCGGCGGTCGTGACGGGCGTAGCGCGCGGCGGCGTTCGGCCAGCCGAGGCGGCTCGTCAGTTGAATGAGCTTGTAGCCGGCGTAGACGCGCGCGACGAGCGTCGCGACGATCGCGAAGCGCCACGCCGCCGACTGGGGCAGCTTCCGCTCCGCCACCGCGGCATCGCCCTGCTCCGTCACGCGATCAACCGCCGTCCGACCCAGTGCACCGCGAGCGTGTACGTGATCGCCAAGACCGCGAGCAACACGCCGAGGTGCCCGAGCGCTGCCAGGCCGACCGTTCCCGCCGCGCACGCCCGGCTGAGCGCGACGGCATGCGTCAGCGGCAGACACCACGCGATCGCTTGCGCCCACGCGGGCAAGGTCCCGAGCGGGAAGAAAATGCCCGAAAAGAAGTACATGACCGAGATCACCAGCGTGAAATAGTACGTGAAGAAATCGTACGCGCGGGCGCGCGACGACACGACCAGCCCCATCGTGGCGAAGACGAGGCCGATCACGAGCGCGACGATCGGCAGCCCGATCGCCCACCAGCTCCGCACGAGCCCCGCGGCGACGGCGACCAGCAGCACCGCGGTGCCCGAGAGCGTCGCCTTCGAGGCCGCCCAGAGCGCGTCACCCGCCACGATCTCACGGATGCCGATCGGGGTGGCGAGGATCGCGTCGTAGGTCTTCTGCTCGGTCATGCGCGTGTACGACCCGAACGTCGCCTCGAAGCTCGCGGCGTTCATGGCCGCGGAGGCGAGAATGCCGGGGGCCAAGAAGTGCGCGTAGCCGAGCGCGTCTGTGCCAGGGTTTCCAGAATTGATGTCGACGAAGCGGCCGAGCCCGTAGCCGATCGCCAGCAACGAGAGGATCGGCTCGCCGAGCGCACCGACCAGCGAGGCCTTGTAGTACTTCCGCCAGCTCTCCATGTCGCGGCGCCAGACCCGGAGCGCGCCGCCGAGAAATCCGGGTGTCACTCCCGAAGGTCCCGGCCGGTGAGCGTGAGGAAGACGTCCTCGAGCGTCGGGCGACGGTGGACGAGCGGCTCGCCGGCGAGCGCCGACAGCGCAGCGCGCGGATCACTGAGCGCCGCACGCGGATCCCCGACGGCGCCCTTCCCGTTCAGATAGAGAATGACGTGATCGCCGACGACGTCGACGCGGCCGCCGAGCGCACGGCAGATCGCCTCGACGCGCGCGCGCGCCGCCAGGTCGTTGCCGGTCGCGACCTCGATGACGTCGTCGCCGACGTACTCGGCGATGAGCGCCGCGGGCGTGCCCTCCGCGATGATGCGGCCGTGATCCATGACGACGAGCCGATCGCAGAGCTGCGCCGCCTCTTCCATGTAATGCGTCGTCAGCAGCATCGCGACGCCGCTGCGCTTGAGCTCGCGCAGACGCTCCCACACGAGGTGGCGCGCCTGCGGATCGAGCCCAGTCGTCGGCTCGTCGAGCACGAGCAGGCTCGGACGATTGATGAGCGCCCGCGCCAGGATCAAGCGCCGCTTCATGCCGCCGGAGAGCGTCGGGATGCGATCGTTGGCGCGGTCCTCGAGCTCGGCGAACGCCAACAGCTCGGCCACGCGCGCCCGGGCCTCGCCGCCGCCGATTCCGAAGTAGCTGGCATAGATGTGGAGATTCATCGCGACGGTGAGATCGGGATCGAGATTCTCGTCCTGCGGCGCGAGCCCGAGCCGGCTCTTGATCGCTCGCGCGTTCGCCGCGTTCACCGGCAGGCCGAACACGGTGAGGCTGCCGGCCTCGACGGGGGAAAAGCAGGTCAACATGCGGATGGTCGTGGTCTTGCCGGCGCCGTTCGGTCCGAGGAGGCCGAAGCACTCGCGGGGCCGCACGGTGAAATCCACCCCACAGACCACTTCGTCCTTGTCGTAGCGTTTGCGTAGGCCGACGGCCTCGACGATGGGCGCCTCCACGGGGCCTTCGACGTATCACGGCGCTTGCTGCGGCACACGCGGGGTGCGGGCGCGCGCGCTCAACTCACGCGCTCAGGATGCCGTTACGTTCAGAGAATGCCTGAGCCTCGACGCCACCCACGCCTGCGATCGCTCAGGGCCGCGACGGCACGCGCGTGCCTCACCCTGACGACGACGCTCGTCCTCGCGACGAGCACCGCCGCGGCGCCGCTGCCAGATGACGTCGCGACGCTTCCGGGAAACGGCGTGATCATCGAGTCGGCGCGCCGACCCGACGTCGCCGTGATCGTCTACCGCGAAGTGCTCGGCGAGATCGGCGGCGCCGATCGTGGCCCGACGCTCACGATCTTCGGCGACGGCCGCATGGTCGCGCACTACCCGCTCTACATGAAGCGCGCCGGCGACTACGAAAAGCGACTCGCGCCGAGCGAGCTCGATGGGCTGTTGCGCTCGCTCGCGGCGAAGGGCGTCCTCGACTTCGACCACACCGCGACCCGTGCCGCCACGCGCGCGTCGATGATGGCGGCCCGTCAGCGCGCGCTCGCGACGAACACGCCCATCCAGCTCTTCGAGGCGGTCGACGCGTCGACGACGGTGATCGAGGTCGCCGTCGAGCGCTACGTCGCCGCGAGGCCCGGAGCGCGTGAGGTGCGCAACGCCACCACCCGCGCCGTCTGGACCGGTCTCCGCGCCGACGTCGACCAGCACCCGGACGTTCCGGCGCTCCGCGCTCTGGGCGCCGCCGAGCACGAGCTGCGCGCGCTCCGCGACCGTCCCGGCTTCACCCGCGTGCGCTGATGCCGACCGTGCGCCTGCGCTGGATCACTGCCGTCATTGCCATTGCCCTGGCCACACCCGTGCGTCCGGCCGGTGCCGGCTCGTTCATCTTCGCCGGCGAGGGCAACGGCGTGAACGTCGTCACGCACCCGTCCGGGTACAACGGCAGCGGCGGCACCGTGAACGTCACGGTCTGCATCGATCCGACCTCGCCCAACGCGGCCGCGATGGAGCAACCGGTGCGGAACGTCGTCACCACATGGAACGCCCTCGTCGTGAAGAGCCCGAACTTGCTCTTCGGCGGCAGCAACAACATCGGGGCGTCGCAAATCGACTTCGAATCGACGGCGCTCCACGAGGTCGGCCACTGCCTCGGGCTCGGCCACCCCAACCTCTCGAGCGAGTCGCTGCTCACGGGCAACGATCAGAATTACACCAAGTCCACCGATGGCGTGGACAACGCCTACAACGTCGACGACGGCGCGGACAACGTGATCGGCTCGAGCGACGATGTCCGCGGCGACGACGTGAACCTGCACTGGTTCCGAAAGGCGACCGACGATCCGTTCACGATCGCGAGCGTCGTCGACGCGAGCACCTACAGCCGCGACGTCGCCACGTTGCCGAGCGGTCACGCCTTCCCGACCAACGCCGACCGCACCGTCGCCGCGGTCCTCGGCTACCCGAACACCGAGGCGGTCATGCAACAGGGCGCCTACTACGACGAGGATCAACGCAGCCTGACGGCCGACGACGTCGCGACGCTGACGCTCGGCATGAGCGGGCTCGACCTCACGGCCGGCACCGCGGACGACTACAGCGTCACCCTGAGCTACGCCGGGCTCACGACCAGCTGCAACGTCATCCTCGATTTCGACGACACGCTGACGGGCTTCGCGCAGTGCAACGCCAGCGGCTCGTTCTTGAACGCCAACCACATCGTCGTCACGGGCGCGCACCTGTACTTCAACAACAGCTACGACTGGTTCTTCAACTCGATCGTCGCCCCGTCGCCTACGCCGAGCGTCACCCCAACCGGGCTCGCGACCGTCACGCCGACCCCGACGATCACGGCGACACCCACCCGCACGGCGACCCCGACGCGGACCGCCACCCCGACCCGCACCGCGACGCCGACCGCCACCCGAACGGCAACGCCGACGGCGACCCGGACGGCGACCCCGACCGTGACGCCAACCAGCACCGCGACACCAACGGTCACCACGACCGCCACGCGCACCGCGACCCCGACCGGCACCGCGACGAGCACCGCCACACCGACCAGGACCGCGACCCCGACCGCGACCGTGACGCCTTCGCCGACGGCCACCCCCACCGCGACTGCGACCCTCAGCGCCACCCCGACCGAAACTCCGAGCCCGAGCCCGACCCTCTCGGCGACACCAACCGCGACCACGACGCCGACCGCGACGACCACCGCAACGCCGACGGAGACTGCGACCGCTACCCCGACGACCACGACGACCGCCACACCCACCCCAACCGCGAGCGCGACCGCCACCGAAACGCCGACGCCGCGCGCGACCTGCACGCAGGAGCCGCCCCCGCCCGCCGACACACCGATCACGGCGGGCGCCGCCAAGTGCAAACGCGGCCTGGCGAAGGCCGCGTCGAAATTCCTCGCGCTCGAAACGAAGGTCTTGGACAGGTGCGCGCAGGCGGTCGTGAAGCAGAGCGTCGCCGGACCGTGTCCGAACGCCGCCGCGTCCGCCAAGATCGCGGCCGCGAGTAGCAAGCTCGCTCAGAGTATCGCCAAGGTCTGCGGCGGGGCCGACAAGCAGTGCGGCGGCGACCTCACCGACGAGGAGCCGCCCGCGGGTCTCGGGTGGCCGCCGGTCTGTCCCGGCTTCGCGGGTGTGGCGGATCCCGCGTGCGCGACGCCGATCGTCGATTGCGCCGACATCGCCGCGTGCCTCACGTGTGTCGGCGGCGCCGCCGTGGAGCAGGCGCGCGCCCTCGCCTACGACACGCTCACCCCGAGCGACCCGTCCCAGGCCGTCAACAAGTGTCAGCGCGCGATCGGCACCGCGACCGCGCGCTTCGCGGTCGCCAAGGACCAGAGCACGCGGCAGTGTTGGGATGCGCGCGCGGCCGGCAAGCACACCGACACCTGCCCGAACGGCGCGGCCGCGATCGGCAGCCCGGCACAGAAGGCCGCGGCCAAGATCGCCAAGGCCGGCACCAAACGCATCGCCACCATCTGCAAGGCGTGCGGCGGCGCCGATCGGACGTGCGACGACACCGTCACCCGCTTCGACGACACGCCGCTCGCAGGGAGCGGCGGTAGCGACGACTTCACACCGGCGGCGATCGGCTTCCCGGTCACCTGCCCCGACGTGCAGGTGCCGAACGCCGGCCCGTTCTGCGGTCAGCCGATCGTGACGCTCGCCGACGTCATCGAGTGCACGGCCTGCATCGCCGAGCACGAGATCACCTGCGTCGACCGCCTACGCGTCCCGCAGTTCAGCGCGTACCCGTGCGAGTGTCGCTAG
>Ga0163144_10000721_pt1 | contig 77798 bp, 61 predicted proteins | sample OliLak19BULKMAT1_FD_123175 | JGI IMG/M metagenome (GOLD analysis project Ga0163144, IMG submission 123175) | Freshwater microbial mat bacterial communities from Lake Vanda, McMurdo Dry Valleys, Antarctica - Oligotrophic Lake LV.19.BULKMAT1 | ecosystem: Environmental > Aquatic > Freshwater >... | reverse complement strand
CTGAGCGCTTTCGAGCGCCGCGCGAGCCACCGCCTGCGGAGATTTGCTGGTTACAGACACACTCTCCGTACGCACCTAACCGAGCTAGCAGCCTAAGCCAGCGGAGCAGTTTTCTTCAGAGCCGGTCTGACACCTTTTTCTTAGCGGGCGTCGGCGAAGACTTTGGTCAGGACTTCCAAGGCCTTGGCGCCGTGGCGGCCGTCGACCACCACGTTCACGCGCACTTCGCTGGTGTTGATCATTTCGATGTTGATGCCGGCTTCGGCCAGGCAGCGAAACGTGCGAATGGCCACCTCGGTGTGGCTGCGCATGCCGATGCCCGAGATCGAGAGCTTGGCGACCTTGGCGCTGCCCGAGGCCGGTCCGCAAGCCAACCGCTTGGCCAGTCCGGCCACCAGGTCCAGACAGGCCTGATACTGCTTTTGCGGCACAGTGAAGCTGAGGCGTGCCTTGCCCTCGCGACCGTAGCTCTGCACGATCATATCGACGAAGATGCCGCCATCGGCCACGGCCTCGAACACGGCCGCCGCGATGCCCGGCGTGTCGGCCACGCCGCTAATCGTGACCCGGGCCTGGGTCTCGTCGAGCGCGATGTCGTCGATCGACAGCTCTTCCATTTTTTGCAGCCGGGCCACCACCGCCACCGCGTCGCCGCGGCCGCGCGCACTGGGAGCGACGTCGTTGCCACGGTCCGCAGCGCCCTTTGGCGGAGTGTCGAGCGAGAACGCCTGGTGCACGGCCCGCAGTGCTTGTGCCCCCTGGGCCCGATCGACCAGCACCGAGATTTTGATTTCCGAGGTCGTGATCATCAAAATGTTCACGCCGGCATCGGCCAGTGCGAGAAACATTCGCTGGGCCACGCCCGTCTGTTGAGCCATGCCCAACCCGACCACCGAGACCTTGGCCATGTCGTTGCCGTGGGTCACGCTTTCGGCGCCCAGCTCGGCCTTGGCGGCTTCGGCAGCCTTGAGCGTGGCGGGCAGGTCGTCTGAGAGCACGGTGAACGAGACATCGGCGATGCCGTCGACGCCAATGTTCTGCACGATCATGTCGACCGAGACCGCCTTGGCGGCAATCTTCGAAAAGATCGCCAGGCTGGAACCCGGCTTGTCTGGCACGCCCAGGATCGACACGCGGGCCTCGTCCTTGGCCAGCGCCGCACCGCCCACCGGCATGTCGACCGCCTCGGGCCGGGCCGTGATCATCGTGCCCGGCACGTCGCTGAAGCTGCTGCGAACGTGGATGGGCACCGCGAATTTCTTGGCGAACTCGATAGAGCGGTTGTGCATCACGCCCGCGCCCAGGCTGGCCAGCTCCAGCATCTCGTCATAGCTGACTCGGCTGATGTGCCGGGCCTCGGGCAGCAGGCGCGGGTCGGTCGTGTAAACGCCGTCGACGTCGGTATAGATCTCGCAGGAGTCGGCCTCGAGCACGGCGGCCAGGGCCACGGCCGTGGTGTCGCTGCCGCCGCGACCCAGCGTGGTAATGTTGAAATCCTCGTCGATCCCCTGAAACCCGGCCGCGATCACGATCTTGCCCTCGGCCAGCGCGGCTCGCATCCGGGCGGTCGAGATCGATTGAATCCGGGCCTTGGTGTGCGTGCTGTCGGTCTTGATGCCGATCTGCGCGCCGGTCAGACTGATCGCCTCGTAACCGAGCGAATGGATGGCCATCGCCATCAGTGCCACGCTCACCTGCTCGCCGGTGGAGAGCAACATATCCATCTCGCGCGCCGGCGGCTGGTCGGTAATCTGCCGGGCCAGGTCTATCAGTAGGTCGGTATTATGACCCATGGCACTGACGACCATCACCACCTCGTTGCCCTCCTGCCGAGCGCGCACGGCCTTGCGGGCGGCGGCCAGGATCTTCTGGCTGTCGGCGACGCTGGTGCCGCCAAATTTCTGTACGACCAGGGGCATGGGCAATGGATCCTTTGTGCGAAAAACCGGCAGTGAATAGGGTTGCGTCCGGCAGGCCGTCCAGCGGCTAGCCACCCAGGAAGTATCGCATTAGCTTCCAGCCGTCGGCAAAGGCCACCGCCGAACTGCCGGCGGTCGTCTCGCTATAGGTGCGCGCCGTGTCGACCGTGACCCCCGTGCCGGCCAGGGCAAACGGCACAAAGCCGTGGCTGTGCGTCTTGGTCCGGAGCGGTGTGGGGTGGTCGGGCGTGACCAGGATGCGGTAGTCGCCCTGCCCGCGCAGCGCCTCGTGCAGCGGGGCCACGATGTGACGGTCGATCTGCTCCAGGGCTTTGATTTTTTCGTCGACCCGACCTTCGTGCGAGGCCTCGTCCGGGGCCTCGACGTGCACGCAGACCAGGTCCACATCCGGTAGCGCCGCGATGGCCGCGCGACCTTTGGCCGCGTAGTCGGTGTCGAGATAGCCGGTGGCGCCGGCCACGTCGATCCGCCGCCAGCCGAGCAGCGCGGCCAGTCCGCGCAACAGGTCGACCGCGGTGATCATCGCGCCTTGCTTGCCGTAGACCTCGGCAAACGGCCGCACCGCGGGCGTGCGACCCTGGCCCCACAGCCAGATGTTGGTGGCCGGCGGCAAGCCCTTCTGCCGGCGATGAACGTTGACCGGGTGATCGGCAAAGATGCTCACGCTTTCGTGCATCAACTGATTCAACAGGTCGCTGCCCGGCCCGCGTGGATAGTCGTCCAGCACCGACTTGTCGGTGAGGTCGTGCGGCGGGGTGGCGCGCGTGTCCGAGCTAAAGGGGGGCGCGGTCTCGCCGCCACGATAAATCACGAGGTTGCGATAACTCACGCCGGGCACGAACTCCAGTCGTGTCCCGCCCAGCTCGGTTTGCAGCGTCGCCAAAAGGGCCGTGGCTTCTTCGGTCGAGACGTGACCGGCCGTGAAGTCGCGCATGGTCTGGTCTTCGATCGTGACCAGGTTGCAGCGGATCGCGCAATCGTTAGGTCCCAGCTCGATTCCCTGCGCGGCGGCCTCTAGCGGTGCGCGGCCGGTGAAGTACACGTTGGGGTCGTAGCCCAAGAGACTCAGGTTGGCCACGTCGCTGCCCGGGGGCAGGTGTGGCGGCACGTGGTTGGCCCTGCCGACCAGTCCGGCCGCGACGACGGCGTCCATGGCCGGGATATCGGCCGCCTCCAAAGGTGTGCGACCGCCGAGCGACGCTTGCGGTTCGTCGGCACAGCCGTCGGGAATCACCAGGACATATTTCATAGGTCGAGTTTCGTGGGCGGGACGCCAGATTTTTGCGTGCCCAGAGTTGCCGAGAGAAACCAGTGAACGTCAATCACGGACACGCATCCGCACGCTGGGGCCGCGCATGAACGCCAGCTTGTCGATGGCCGCGAGCGACTGGCCCACGGCGCCTTCGGTCGTATTGTGGGTCATGATTATCAGCGGGACAACGCCTCGGCCGTCTTCCTCGGCCGCGTGCTGGATCACCGAGGCGATCGAAATGTTCTGTTTGCCCAGCGCGCCGGCAATCTCGGCCAGGACGCTCGGTTGGTCGGCGACGTAGAACCGCAGATAATAGCGGCCCGCCACGTTGGCATAGTCGCTCACTTTGACGCGTGCGCCCTGCTTGCTCCACAGCTCCAGCGTGCGGAAGGTGATGGCCGAGCGGCCGACGACCGTGTCGATCAGGTCGGCGACCACGGCCGACGCAGTGGGCATCTGCCCCGCTCCCAGACCGGAGAAAAAGACCCGGCCCACGGCGTCGCCGACCACGCTGATCGCGTTGTACGCGCCGCGCACCTCGGCCAGCGGCGTGCCCAGCTTGACCAGCGTCGGCGAGACGTGCAGTTCCAGTCCGCCGGGCGTGAGTTGGGCCACGGCCAAGAGTTTGATCCGATAGCCGAGTTCCTTGGCAAACCGCATGTCGGCCAGGTCGAGCGTATCGATGCCCTGGCAGGGAATGTCTTTCCAATCGACTCGGGCGCCGAAGGCCAGGTGCGCCAGGATGGCCAGTTTTTGGGCCGCATCGGTGCCGTCGACGTCCATGGTCGGGTCGGCTTCGGCATAGCCCAGGCGCTGCGCTTCGCGGACCGCGTCGGCATAGGTCGCGCCGTGGGCGTCCATCTGGCTGAGGATGTAGTTGCTGGTGCCGTTTAAAATCGCGTGCAGCGACTGGATCTGATTGGCCGAAAGGCACTGGCTGATGTTGGCGATGATCGGGATGCCACCGGCGACCGAGGCCTCAAAGGCGATCGACCGCCCCAGCTCGCGCGCTCGATCAAACAACTCCGGTCCGTGTGCCGCCAGCAAGGCCTTGTTGGCGGTAACGATGTCTTTGCCGCCGGCCAAGAGCTCGAGCATGATCGAGCGCGCCGGTTCCAGCCCGCCGATGAGTAGAGCCACGGTGCTGATTTCGGGGTCGTTGATGATGCGGCGAATGTCGGCCGAGATCATTCCGGGGGGCAGGGCGATGTCGCGCGGCTTGGCCAGGTCCTTGACCACCGCCTGGGCCAGCTCCAGCCGCCGGCCGGCGTGGCGCGCGATGCGGTCGCCATGCTCCACGAGCAGCCGGGCCACGCCCGTGCCGACGGTGCCCAGACCCACAATCGCGACTTTGGTGGTAGACATGGTTTGAAATGCCGGAAAAAGGCCGAATCGCCCATCGTAGGATAGGGCCGCCCGAGGCGTCAAGGTTCGCGCTTGCGCCACTAGTTTTCGCCCCATTTCCCCTTTCCGGGGGCCCCGCGCCGCGAGTCTGGTGACACTACCTAAAAGTACAGTTGAAATATGTTTAATTCAGATTAGGCTGGATTTAACGTGTGGGTGCGGAACAGGGAAGACTCCGATCAGAATTCGATGGGCTCGTACTCGTCGTGACTCCGATCCGGAACGCTCCGCAGCAGCACGCTTGAAGCATCAAGACGAGCAACCTTTGACAGAGCGTGCTGGCGGGCACCGGACCGGAGTAGCCTAATGAGTCGGACAACGTGGTTTTGCGTTTCGCGCCGCGCGCCTTTCGTTTGCGCTCTGGCCATTCTTCTCGCGGCTTGCCTCGCCGTGCCTGCCCGGGCCGACTTCATCGGCTCAGTGCAAATCAACTTTGACAGCGGCAGCGAGAGCGGCAGCTATCAGCTGAATCTGCCGACTAACCTCGACTACTACCGCTGGACGCTGGCTGCGCCGGTGAACGTGTACAGCAGCGAGAACCCCGGGACCCTGTTGGCGACGATCAACGGCTTTTCCGTCGAGTTGGATGGCGATCCGGGTGTTTCGTTGGGATTCGCCGTGTCGGCCGCGGCGGTCGATACGCACATCACGGTCACGTCGTCGACCGTCGCCTTTGCGCCATTGATCAATCCGTTGGCGTTTGCCACGGCGGCGATCACCGTGACCGACGACGACAGCAGCCCCTTGGGCGCGAGCGCCACCGGTTTGTTTCCCGGCAGTCTGGCCTATCGCGCGACCTACAACGGCGCGACCACCTTTGCCGACCTGGTCCTGCCGGTCAATGCGGCCACCGACAGTTCGGCCCTCGGATCGGGGCGGTTTCCTCTGGTGGGCATGACGGTTATTGCCGGCGCAGTCAGCAGCATCTCGTCGCAGTTTGACTTCATGCTCAGCGCCAACGACTCGGCCAGCGGCACCAGTCGCTTCAACGTGGTGCCCGAGCCGTCGACGCTGGCTCTGGGATTGGTCGGCGCCCTGGGTCTTGGCTGGCATCTCCGCCGGCGTCGCTAGTCGCCAGGGCCAAGCCACCGGCTCAGCGCAATCCCCCTGTTTTGACCCGTCTTATATTGGCCCGCCAGGCGACGGGGTCGTTCATCGCCCCCCGCCCTACGGGTTATCTACGTCCTGGGGGTGCGGCAGCGATTTTTTTCGAGAAATTTCTTGGGAATCGCTTGCTTAAAAGTGTCGTATCGCGCATCTTAGGGGCTCTTGCGTGAGTCTGCCGTGTGCTTGCACCAGAATTCGGCCGTCCAAAATGAATCAGCACCACAGTAGAGCCTTCGAAATTGGAGCGCTGCTAATGACTCATGATCGCGCTACTCGCCGATTTGCCTTGGTTGGCATTACCACGTTGTTGATGATTTTGTCACTGGCGCCCGCTCAGGCGAGCGCGGCGATAGTCGGTTCTGTCGCTGCCATCAGCATTCAAGTTGAGTCGGGTGAGCAGAGCGGGACATGGTCGACCAGCCTGGAGTATTCGGGCGATACGTTTGAATGGCAGCTTGGTTCGCCTTTGACGATTTACGATGAAAACGAGCAGCCCTTGGCCACGATCAGCAGCCTGTCGATGGCGGGTGACAAAGATCCGTTCGTGACATTGGGCTTTGCTGTTTCGGCCGGCGCCGCGCCGACCGCATTTACGATCACTTCAGCCACGATTGGCTTTGCCCCGATTGTCGGCGGCTTGGCCTTTGCCTCGGCGGCGGTCACGTTGACCGATGGCAGCCCGTTGATTGATGGCGCCAGCATGGTTGGCGCATTTCCGGGCGCTAACAACTATCAGGCTCAGTACAATGGCATCACCGGGGTCTTTGCCGACCTCGTCCCCTCGCTGTTTGCTCCCCCGGGCGGCGTGTCGTTCAGTGGTGTGGACCGTCTGCCGGCCGTCGGCCGCAGCCCGATCCCTGGAGCGGTTTTCGATATCGAATCGCAATTCAAGTTCACGCTGTCGCCGTTTGACCTGGCGAGCGGTACCAGCCGGTTCGACATCGTGGTGCCCGAACCGTCGAGCATCATGCTCGCCCTGGTCGGCGCCGTCGGTCTGGTCTGGCAAGCTCGCCGCCGTCGTAGCCGCTAAGCGACCGCTTCGCAAATCACCAAGAATCGCCAGCCCTCATCGGCTGGCGATTTTTTTTTTGCGCCACGCGGGGCAGGACGTCGCGATCGGCCGCGCCAGGGCCACTTGATCCGTTTGCGGCACGCGCGATAGAGTGCCGCTGGCCCATTTCGCCCTACCGCCCCTTGCCGGAAGGTTCGTTGATGAATGCCGATGCGCTCGATTTTCTGCGTCGCTTGCTGGAAACTCCCAGTCCCTCGGGCTATGAACAGCCGGTGCAGAAGCTGGTCCGCGAGTACGTGGCCAGCTTTGCCGATTCGGTGACGACCGACGTCCATGGCAATGTGATCGCGGCCCGCAATCCGCAGGCTCCGTTGCGGGTGATGTTGGCGGGGCACTGTGATCAGATCGGCTTTTTAGTGCAGTTCATCGACGCCGAAGGCTTCCTCTACGTCCAGCCGATCGGCGGCTGGGACCCGATCGTGCTGGTCGGTCAAAAGCTCACGGTCTGGACGGCCAGCGGGCCGCTTTTTGGGGTGTCAGGCCGCAAACCGATCCACTTACTGACCGACGAAGAGCGCAAACAGGTGCCCAAGCTCAAGGATCTGTGGATCGACATTGGCGCTCGCGATAAGGCCGAGGCGGCGGCCCTGGTCAAAGTCGGCGACCCGGTGACGCTGCAACTCGGCTTCACGCAACTGCGCAATAACCTGGCCTGCTCGCCGGCGATGGACGACAAGACCGGTCTGTGGGTTGCCATTGAGGCGCTACGCCGCACCAGCGCCAAGAAGCTCAACTGCGCGTTGTTTGCCGTTTCGACCGTGCAGGAAGAGATCGGTCTGCGCGGGGCGACGACCAGCGCCTATAGCGTCGACCCGCACGTCGGCATTGCCATCGACGTGACCCACGCCACCGATTGCCCCACGATCGAAAAGAAGCAGGAAGGCGAGGTATCGCTGGGCAAGGGGCCGGTGATTTATCGGGGGCCGAACATGAACCCCAGGGTCGTCGAGAAACTGATGGAGACCGCTGCGGCCGGCAACGTGCCCTATCAGGTCGCCGCCAACGGCCGTGCCACGCCGACCGATGCCAACACGATCCAGACCACGCGGGGCGGAGTGGCCGCGGCTCTGGTGAGCATCCCGAACCGATACATGCACAGTCCTGTCGAGATGGTATCGCTCGACGATATCGATCGGGCGGCCGACCTGTTGGCCGGTTTTGCATTGCGGCTCACCGGCGACGAAAAATTCATTCCGTAAAGCGGGCCGACCGAACGCCCCTGAGTTATCCCATGACTATGCGGCCGGAACTGCTGATAGAGACCCCCCGGCTGCGATTGCGGCGGTTCCGCGAAACTGATCTGGACGCCTATGCCCGGATCAATTCCGACGCCGAGGTCACCCGCTTTCTCGGCAGCGGCAAGCCGATCTCGCGCGAGGACACCTGGCGCCAGATCGCCCTGTTCCTGGGTCATGAGAGATTGCGCGGATACTCGGTGCTGGCCATCGAGGATCGAGCGAGCGGCGAGTTTCTGGGTCGCAGCGGACCCTGGTTTCCTCAGGGCTGGCCAATGCTGGAGGTGGGTTGGGTTGTGGACCCCTCGCGGCGCGGGCAGGGGATCGCCACCGAGGCTGGCCGGGCGTCGATCGATTGGTGCTTTGACCAGCTTGGCGTCAGCGAAGTGTGCAGCATTATCCGGACCGAGAATATTCCGTCGGCCCGCGTGGCGGCTCGGCTGGGCGCCAAGATCGAGGGGCAACTACCGGGGTTTTTTGGCGCGCCGGCCGACCTGTGGGTGCATCGCCGGCCAAACTGATTGCGGAGTCTCCCCTGAATCCGACGACCTGCTTGGAAACGCCCCGACTTCGTTTGCGTCCCTTCGCCGAATCGGACCTGGATGAGCTGGCGCGATGGTATGCCGACCCCGAAGTGATGCGCTATATCGGCGACGGCCGCACGCTCAATCGCGCCGAGACCTGGCGGCAGATCGCGACCTTTCTCGGGCACCAGGAATTGCGCGGTTTCACGACGCTGGCCGTCGAAGAGCGCCACAGCGGCGCGCTGGTCGGTGAGTGCGGACCGTGGTTCCCCGTGGGCTGGCCGGTGCTTGAGGTCGGTTGGCTGGTCGATCCGCGCCGGCAAGGGCAGGGGATCGCGACCGAGGCTGCGGGGGCGGTGGTCGCCTGGTGCTGGGCGAACTTGGACATCGCCGAACTGGGAAGCATCATTCATCCCGACAACTTGGCTTCGGCCCGCGTGGCCACGCGGCTCGGCGCGACCCTCGCCCGGCGGCTGCCCAATTTCTACGGCGGGCCCGCCGACCTGTGGTTGCATCGCCGTCCCGAGGCTCCCAAGGTGGGGTCCTCGAGCTGACGTTCTTGTTCGACAATCCCCACCGTGGCAGTGCTGCCAAATTGGCATTCCCGCCCTGACGTTGGGTTAGGTCGAGCCTCCGCGCAATTCTCGGGGAATGGCCGTAAGGTGCTGCTGTCATTTTGTTTGCGATGACTTTGTGCTGCTTGGCACAAGCGTTGCGTTAAGGGTGGCCGGCTCGGGTTCCGGTCTGCCATTTGTGGCATGTTCCGCGACCCTGGTAGCCCACACTCGGCACAAAAAAACAATCGCGGTCAGCCGCGGTTTGCCCTATCTGGGGTGAGCGAAGCTGGCCGAGAGATCACGACCGCAAATCACGACCGCAAGAGGAGGAATTCCGCGTGGCAAAACAGATGGTTTTCGACGAAGAGGCACGCAAGGCGTTGGCCGCCGGTGTCAGCAAGCTGGCCCGGGCCGTACGCAGCACGTTGGGCCCCCGCGGCCGCAATGCCGTGCTGGATAAGGGCTGGGGCTCGCCCAAGATCACCAAGGACGGCGTGACGGTCGCCGAGAACGTTGAACTGGACGACCCCTACGAGAATCTGGGCGCCCAACTGGTCAAGGAAGCCGCCAGCAAGACCAATGACGTGGCCGGCGACGGCACCACTACCGCCACCGTGCTGGCCGAAGCGATCTTCAAGGAAGGCTTGAAGATGATCGCCGCCGGGGCCGACCCGATGGCGCTGGCGCGCGGCATCAACAAGGCCACCGACGTCGTCTCGGAAGCCATCTCCAAGATGGCCACGCCGATCAACGAGAAGAACAAAAAGGAAATCCAGCAGGTCGCCACGATCGCCGGCAATAACGACCCCACAATCGGCAGTGTGCTGGCCGATGCGTTTCTGAAGGTCGGCAAGGACGGCGTGATCACGGTCGAGGAAGGTCGCCAGAGCGAGACCTACGTCGAGGTGGTCGAGGGCATGCAGTTCGACCGCGGCTATCTCTCGCCGCACTTCGTCACCAACCAGGAAGAGCAGACCGTCGAGCTGGAAAACGCCCTGGTTCTGATCTACGAAGAGAAGATTTCCAGCGCCAAGAACCTGGTGCCGATCCTCGAGGCCGTGAGCAAGGCGGGCAAGCCGCTGTTGATCCTGGCCGAGGACGTTGAGGGCGAGGCTCTGGCCACGCTGGTGGTCAACAAGATGCGCGGCATCTTGAGCGTCTGTGCGGTCAAGGCTCCCGGTTACGGCGATCGCCGCAAGGCGATTCTCGGCGACCTGGCGATCCTCACCGGCGGCACGGCCATCTTCAAGGACCTGGGCATCTCGCTCGACGCCGTGAAGCTCTCGGACCTGGGCAAGGCCAAGAAGATCACGATCGACGCTGAGAACACCACGCTCGTCGGCGGCGCCGGCAAGAAAGAGGCCATCGACGGCCGGGCCGAGCAGATCCGCAAGGAGATCGAGGGCACCGACAGCGAGTACGATCGCGAGAAGCTGCAAGAGCGGCTGGCCAAGTTGGCCGGCGGCGTGGCCCAGATCAATTGCGGGGCCGCCACCGAAACCGAAATGAAGGAACGCAAGGCCCTGCTGGAAGATGCCAAAGCCGCCACGCAAGCCGCCCTCGAAGAGGGCATCGTCCCCGGCGGCGGCGTGGCTTTGCTGCGGGCCGAAAGCTCGCTGAATAAGCTGGACCTGAAGGGCGACGAAAAGCTCGGCGCCCAAATCATTCGCAACGTGCTGGAGTATCCCCTGCGAATGATCGCCGAAAACGCCGGCCATGACGGCGGCGTGGTCGTCAATCGCGTTCGCCAGCTCAAGGGCAAGACCGAGGGCTACGACGCCGACAAGGACACCTACTGCGACCTGGTCGCCGCGGGCGTCATCGATCCGGCCAAGGTCGTGCGGACCGCGCTGCAAAACGCGGCCAGCGTCGCGGCCTTGCTGCTCACCACCGAGTCGCTGATCACTGAGATTCCCAGCGAGGAAGAGGCCGGCGGCGATCATGATCACCACGACCACGGCATGGGCGGTGGCATGGGAGGAATGGGCGGCATGGGTGGCATGGGCGGCGGCATGGGTGGCATGGGCGGCATGATGTAATCGAGTCGCCCCGCGGCCCGTGAACGGTCCGAGTCCGGCTGTGTTCAGCACCGAAATTCAAAACCAACAGACATTCGAGATAAAAGGATAACGAGTCATGGCAAACGTTCGCTTGCGTCCGCTGGATGATCGCGTGGTGGTCGAACCGCAAGAAGCCGAAGAGCGCACCGCCGGCGGCATCGTGCTGCCCGACACCGCCAAGGAAAAGCCGCAACGTGGCAAGGTTGTCTCCGTCGGCCCCGGCCGCCTGCTGGACAACGGCAAGCGCGGCGAGCTGAGCATCGGCGTCGGCGACGTCGTGATTTACGGCAAATATTCGGGCACCGACATCGAGGTGTCGGGCAAGGACGTGAAAATCCTGCGCGAGGGGGACATCCTGGCCAAGGTCTTGTAACTAAACCGTTCCAGACCGGTCGCGCTCGAGAGCGCATCCACTGACCTCCGCCATAGTCATTCAATCGATCAACCGACCAACGAGGGGAAGCCACCGTGGCAAAACAATTGCTGTTTGAAGACGTCGCCCGCGCGCGGATGTTGCGGGGCGTAGAGAAACTGGCCGACGCGGTCGCGGTCACGATGGGCCCGACGGGTCGCAACGTGATCATCGACAAGTCGTTCGGCGGCCCGACCGTTACCAAAGACGGCGTGACCGTGAGCAAGGAAGTCGAGCTGGAAGACCGCTTCGAGAACATGGGCGCCAAGCTCGTGAACGAAGTCGCTTCGAAGACCTCGGACATCGCTGGCGACGGCACGACGACCGCCACGGTTCTGGCCCGGGCAATCTTTAAGGAAGGCACCCGCAATATTGCCGCGGGCAGCAATCCGATGGCTGTCCGCCGCGGCATCGAAAAGGCCGTGGCCGCCGCAGTCGCAAAGCTGCACGAGATGGCCAAGCCGGTGTCGAAGCGCGACGAGATCGCCCAGGTCGGCGCCATCAGCGCCAACAATGATCCCGAAATCGGCGAGCTTCTGGCCGACGTGATGGAGAAGGTCGGCAAGGACGGCGTGATCACGGTCGAAGAAGGCAAGACCACCGAAACGACCAAGGAACTGGTCGAGGGCATGCAGTTCGATAAGGGCTACATCTCGCCCTACTTCATCAATCGTCCGGCCGAAATGGACTGCCTGCTCGAGGACGCGCTGATCCTGATTCATGAGAAGAAGGTCGGCAATCTGCGCGAGCTGGTTCCGCTGTTGGAGAAGGTTGCTCACTCGGGCAAGCCGCTGTTGATCATCGCCGAGGACGTCGATGGCGAGGCTCTGACCACGCTGGTCGTGAATAAGCTCCGCGGCGTGCTGAATATCTGTGCCGTCAAGGCCCCCGGATTTGGCGATCGCCGCAAGGCCATGCTCGGCGACATCGCGGTGCTGACCGCCGGCACGCTGATCAGCGAGGACCTCGGTCTGAAGCTTGAGAACCTGAACCTCGAGCACCTGGGTCGCGCCAAGCAGATCACGGTCGACAAAGACAACACGACGATCGTCAAGGGCGCCGGCAAGCCGGCCGAGATTCAGGCCCGCATCCAGCAGATTCGCAATCAACTGGACGCGACCGAGAGCGACTATGACAAAGAGAAGTTCCAGGAGCGTCTGGCCAAGCTCACCGGCGGCGTTGCGATCGTTCCGGTCGGCGGCGGCACCGAGAGCGACATGAAGCAGAAGAAGGCCCGCGTCGAAGACGCCCTGCACGCCACGCGTGCGGCTGTCGAAGAGGGTATTCTGCCGGGCGGCGGCGTGGCGCTGTTGCGTTGCCGCGAGGCGGTCGAGGCAGCACGCAGCCAGGCCAAGGGCGACGAGAAGATCGGCGTCGACATCGTACTGCATTCGCTGTCGGCTCCCATGAAGCAGATCGCTGACAACTGCGGCATCGATGGCTCGGTCGTCGTGGACGAGGTCAGCCAGAAGCCGACCAACACCGGTTACGATGCCAATGCCGGGAAGTACGTCGACATGTTCAAGGCGGGCATCATCGACCCGGCCAAGGTGGTGCGCAGCGCCCTGACCAATGCCGCCAGCATTGCCGGCCTGATGCTCACGACCGAGGCCCTGGTGACGAATTTTGATAAAGAGGACAAGGGCAAGCAGCGTGTCGAGGGCAGCATCCGCTAACTAGCGGGTGCGGGCCAGCGGCGCTTTAGCTTGAGCGCGCGTTCCGCCGGGCCACTCCAGCACCCGCTGGGGTGGCCCGTTTGCGGCGCTCACTTGGCAGCGTATGCGGGCCCCATTTGGGCTCTCAGGTTCCTGGGCTGGTGGCCTATAATTAAACAACCCGCAAAATTATCCCACCGCTAGCGAATCATGCCGTCGATGGCCGGAAAACGCGATTACTACGAGGTGCTTGGCGTCGAGCGATCGGTCACCGACAAGCAGTTGGCCGATGCCTATCGCAAGCTGGCGATCAAGTTCCACCCGGACAAGAACCCCGGTGACGAAGAGGCGATCGTCCGCTTCAAGGAAGCCGCCGAGGCATTTGAGGTGCTGGGCGACAAAGAGCGGCGGGCCCGCTACGACCGCTACGGCCACGCGGCCTTTAGCAACAACAACGCGGGGGGCCGCGGCTTTGCCGACGTCAACGACATCTTCGCGGCGCTTGGCGACATTTTTGGCGACAGCGCTTTTGGCGACCTGTTTGGCGGCGGCCGCCGCCGGCCCAGCAAAGGGGGCGACGTCCGTTGCGACGTCGAGCTGGACTTGATGCAGGCCGCCCGCGGCGCCACGGTCACGGTCGAGTATCAGCGTCACGAGTCGTGTTCGGATTGCCACGGATCGGGCGCTAAGAGCGGCACCAGCCGCACCAAGTGCAGTTACTGCGGCGGACGCGGGCAGGTCTTGCAGACCACCGGCATCTTTCGGGTGCAGACCACGTGTCCCTCGTGTCGCGGTGCAGGCTCGGTGGTGAAAGACCCTTGCCCGACCTGCCGGGCCTCGGGCTACGTGTTGCACAAGATTCGCCGCGAGGTGCAGATTCCCGCGGGCATCGACGACCAGATGCGCGTGCGATTGCCGGGCGAGGGCGAGCCGAGCCCATCGGGCGGACCCCGCGGCGATTGCTACTGCTTCATCTCGGTGCGCGAGCACGAACTGTTTGAGCGCGAAGGTCAGCACCTGATCGTGCGGGTGCCGATCTCTTATTCGCAGGCCGCGCTGGGCGCTACGATTGAGGTGCCCACGCTCAACGGCAAGCACGAGCTCCGCGTGCCCACGGGCACGCAGTCGGGCGAAGTATTCAAGCTCCGCGGCAAGGGGTTGCCCAGTCCGCACGGGCGCGGCGTGGGCGATTTGATGGTGGAAGTGAATATCGAGGTGCCCAAGAAGCTGGGTCCGCGGCAGGAAGAGTTGCTGCGGCAGTTGGCCGAGCAGGAGCACGTTGACGTCAGTCCGCACCGTAAGAGTTTCTTCGACAAAGTGCGCGAGTTTTTCGGCGAGCATTAACAGTTCGCCCGGCGGAGGAAATAGAAATCATGTCCGACAAACAACACCAATCGTCTAGTGACGCGGCGGCCGAGATGACCGCGGCGGCCGCGGCGCTCGAGGCCAGCGAGACGGAAATCAACAAGCTCCGCGCCGACCTGGAAGACGCCAGCGACCGCGTGCTGCGCGCCCAGGCCGAGCTGGACAACTTTCGCAAGCGGGCCCGCCGCGAGCTGGACGACGAGCGCCGCTATGCGGTGTCGCCGCTCTTGGTCGACCTGTTGCCGGTGCTGGACAACATGTTCCGCGCCATCGCCGCCGCCGAGAAAGCGCCGGGCAGCAACGGTCTGCTGGAGGGCGTGAAGATGATCGCCGGGAGCCTGCTGGGCGTGTTGGCGCGGCACAACTGCCAGCCGATTCCGGCCCTGCACCAGCCCTTTGACCCCGCCTTTCACCAGGCCATTTCGCAGCAGGCGACCTCCGAGTTTCCGCCGGGCACGGTCGTGCTCGTGGCCCAAGAGGGCTACATGCTGCACGACCGCGTGCTGCGACCGGCCCAAGTGATCGTGTCGACCGCGCCTTAGCCACACTGGGTCCGAGCAACGTCGTTTAGTTTTGATGTGTGACGGTTCCCGAGAAGCTTTATGCCCACCTACGACTACGAATGCGACGCCTGCGGCCACAAGTTCGAACTGTTCCAGTCGATCAACGATCCCGTGCAGCGGAAGTGCCCGGAGTGCAAAAAACTGAAGCTGCGGCGGCTGTTTGGCACCGGCGCCGCGCTTATGTTCAAGGGATCGGGGTTCTACACGACCGACTACCGCAGCGATTCGTATAAGAAGGGGGCCAAGGCCGACACGAGCTCGTCCGGCGGCTCCACCGAGGGCAAGTCGTCAGACAGCAAGTCCTCGGGCGGGTCCGACGGCGGCGGCTCGGCGCCGAAGAGCGACGCGAAGCCCGAGAAGAAGTCCAAGTCGTCAGAAAAGTGACGGCGCGTCCGCGAGGTCACCTGCCGAGTGCTGAGGTTCGCATGTCTATTTTCGTGTGCCCTACCTGCCAGAAATCTTTCGACCCCGCGACCAGCCGAACGATGCCGTTCTGCTCGGACCGCTGCCGCAAGATCGACCTGGGGCGCTGGCTGAAAGAAGAGATTTCCATCCCGTACTCCGAGGTCGCCGACGATGGCGCCCCCAGTCGAGATGAACCTCCCGCAGCCGAGAACTAGCCCTCGGCCTGAAGCGGCCCCGGACGCCGTTTCGGCCGCTGGCCAATTTGGGTCATACCGGTCACCGCAGTCAGAACGGCCCGGAATTGGCCGCGCGCCTGCGACCGCGGTCCCTTGGCTCTCCGCCAGCCAGACAATGCGCTATTCTTGGAGAGCTGGAGAATTCGTATAATCGCTGCCGACTCGGGCGGTTTGGGTATTTGGTAAGGGCATGGAGGGATGAACATGGCGGACGATCGCGACACAATTCGCAGCGTGGCCTGGCGTGAGTTGTTGCCGGGCCTGCACCTGTTCAGCGCGCTGCGGATGGCCTTGAGCTTTCGAGCGCTGGTGCTGTCTGCGATTGCGTTGGTAGCCACGTCGGCCGGTTGGCGGCTGTTTGGATATTTGTTCTCTGGCACGTCCGATCCTCACTTTCAGAACCAGATCGAGCTCAATAGCCACTGGCCATGGGAACTTCACCTGCTGGTGGCTCCCAGCGCCGGGCAACTTTTGACTCCGAGCGACTGGGACGACACCAGCCCGCTGTTGATTGCCTGGCGCGAGTTGAGCTCGCCGTTCATCCATGTCTTTACCAGCCAGGCGACCTTTGCGCAGACGGTCTACTGGCTGCTGTGCGCCCTGTGGGCGTTGGCATTTTGGGCGTTCATTGGCGGCGTGATCACGCGCACCGCTGCGGTCTCTTTTGCCCGGCAAGAGAACCTGGCCTGGGGCAAGGCGGCCGGTTTTGCCCAATCGCGGTGGGGCGCGTACTTCGCGGCGCCGCTGTTTCCGGTCTTGGGCGCGTTTCTGGCCGCGGCATTTCTAGCGGTCCTGGGGCTGCTGTTGCGCCCCGATCCCGGCACGCTGGCCGACGCCGGCCTGTTGGCCGCCGGTGCGCTTTGGCCCCTGGCGCTGTTTGGCGGATTCGTGATGGCGTTCCTGCTGATCGGTCTGTTCTTTGGTTGGCCGCTGATGTGGGGCGCGATCAGCTCAGAAGGGACCGATTCGTTTGGCGCTCTGAGCCATGCGCTCTCGTATACCTACCAGCGCCCCTTGCAGTATCTGATGTACGCGGTGGGCGCCGCGGGCATCGGCCTGCTGGGATGGTATCTGGTCGCGCTGTTTGCCGTGCTCATCCTGGAGCTGACCGCTTGGGGCGTGAGTTGGGGAAGCGGAGGAGCTCATCTGACCGATGTGCTGCTGACAGGCGCCACGCAGACCGAGGTCAACTCGGTCGGTTCGGCGGGCACGGCACTGATTCACTTTTGGAACAACTGCGTACGGATGCTGGCCGGGGCGTTTGTGTTCAGCTACTTCTGGTCGGCCTCGACCGTGATTTACTTCCTCTTGCGGAGACTGGTCGACGGTACCGAGCTGGACGAGGTTTACTTGCCAGAGGAGCAGGGTCTGCACGGTCTGCCGCCCTTAAAGACCGGACCCGACGGAATGGTGGAAGCTGCCGATGACCCGGCCGGTTTGGCCGGCGCGGTGACCGGCGAAGATCCCGCCCAAGCATAACACTCGGACAAGCGCGGCGTGGATTGGGCGCCGCTGCCGCAGACGTTAGCCGACCTGCTCCAACAGCAGGTCGTCCATCGTGGCGTGAAACTGGCCGCGCGACATCACCCGATCACAACCGGCCGCCATGGCTGCTTCCAGTCGTTGCTTGTGCACGTGCGGTCCAAATGCAATGACCTTGGCCGCCGGCGACCGCTGGCGAATTGCCGCGACCAACTCGGCCACGTCCAAGGTCGGCAGGCCCAGGTCAAGGATGACCAGTGACGCTTCGTCCGGGGCAATTTGCTCCAGCAGCTTGTCAGCCGAGCCGCAGGACTGCACACTCACACCAGTGCGAGCCGCCGCGCCCGACAATTGCGAGCCCAGCATCAGGTCGGTGGAGAGGATGAGCGTGGGCATGGAATGATCTGTTCCGGTCTGCGAGCAGGGTCAAACGGCTTCCGGACCACGCACGCCGCCACCGATGTCGATCATCTCGGCCGCCGGCAGCACCAGGATCTTGCCGTCGCCGATCGTGCCCTCGGGCCCGGTGCGGGCCACGGTCATGATGGTCTCGATCGTGCGTTCGACGAAATCGTCGTTGACCACGATCTCGAGCTCGACCTTCCGCAGCAGGTTGGTTTTGTACTCAATGCCGCGGTACATCTGCGACTGGCCCCGTTGCCGGCCGTAGCCCTGCGCATCGCAGACGGTCATCCGTGTGACGTTGATACGCGCCAGGGCCTCGCGCAGCTCGTGCAGCTTCGTGGGCTGGATAACGGCGATGATCAGCTTCATGGCGGCGCGTGAGATTAGGCTTACGGCCGGCTGACCGTGAGCGTCGAGTCGAGCACCTTGTGAATCCGCGCGGCCGTCTCTTCCAGGTGCGCGCGGCTGTAGGCGTCGAGCTTCGAGTTCTTGGCCAGCAGGGCGTTGATCCGGCCTTCCAGACCTTTCAGCTCCGAGTAGGCGATCGTCTGGCAGTCTTCTGGTGCGCCGGACTGACCCAGCGCGATGTACGAAAGATCTTTGACGTAGGTCCGCTGGAGGTTTCGCCGCAGGCTGCTGATGGCCGGCTTGCGGTTGGTGTACTCGGCCTCGGGCAGGGTGTCGACCTCTGAGCAAATCGACTTGGTCAACCGCTGCAAAAGCTCGGCCGTGGTCAGAGCGTCCTGGTCGGGCGGCACTTGCAGCTCGGTGTCGTGCAGCCGTTCCAGGGTCAACGGCGAAAGCAGCTTGGCCAGGATGCGCGACTGCCACATCGAGATCACTTCGTGGATCGGATAGTCCGAACGCAGCGGCGTGTCGGCGCCCCAGTGCGACCAGCGCGTGGCCGCCAGGTGGTTGTAAAGCGCCGGCGGAAACTGGAACGGCTTGTCGCTGAAGACCTGCTCTTCCAAGAGCGTCAGCGCCTCGCGCTGCTTGTTGGCGTCGACCACTACGAACGGCGCCTGGCCGTTTGGGTCTCCCTTATGTGAGCGGTTTACATAAGTGCCGCCCACAAATCGCGAGACAAAGTACATCGACTGTCCGTGGCCACCCAGCAGGATGCCGAACGCCTGGCGGACCTTCTGATAGCCTTCGCCGTCCTTGGTGGTCTCTTCGATCACCTTGGGCCATTGCTCGGCGATGAGCTGGGCCCGCAGCTTGGCGTAGGCCACGGGGTCCTTGCTCATGTCGTAGCGATTGGACAACGGGTCGGGATCGATACCGCGGGTGTCTTCGTCGGTGGAATAGGCCAGCGCCGGCTCACCACTGCGGGCAGCGATCTTCTTGAGCTCGGCCGCTTCGCCCTCGGTGCCGCCAGAGAGCGGCTTGTAGCCATACTCGATCGCCCAGTTGTCATACGGGCCGATCGTGGTCGAAAAATACTCGCCCTGGGCCAGGCCCTTGGGCATCAGGTTGGCCGGGTTGTAGTCCATGACCGAACCGGACTGGCCGACGTCCTTGGTCTTGGCCGGGTCGTTGATCTCGTCGATCGAGAGCATCGTGCTGCTCTTGAAATTGTGGCGCAGACCCAGAGTGTGGCCGATCTCGTGCATGGTCACCCACTTCAGACCCTGGGTGAGCAGCCGCTCGCGGTCGGCCGGGTTGGCGGTCCGCGTGGCCAGCACCGCGGCGCCCAGGGCAAACTCGCGCGACATGCCCGAGTGCAGCTCGCAACGAATTCCGGCGCCAGGACCCTGCTTCTTAATCTGCTCTTGGTAGCTGCGCAGGTCGAGCGGGCCGCCGGTCATTGTGGCGATGCCCTCTTCGGTGAAGGTCTCGTATTGCTGCTTCCAGAACTGCATGAAGTCGGCGTCGAAGATCACGTCGGCGTCCAAGATCTGGCCATTGAGCGGATTCACGCGCGAGGGCCCCATGGCAAAGCCGGCGCTGGCCGTGATCCAGCGGAAGGTGTTGTAACGGATGTCTTCCGGGTCCCAATCGTCCTTGTCTTCCTGCTGCCGCACTTCGATGGCATTGACGAACCCGGCCTTTTCAAAGGCCTTGTTCCATTCCTCGATGCCTTCGCGGATCGGCTTGCGATAGCCGTAGGGAATCGTCTTTTCCAGCCAGAAGGTGACCGGCTTTTTCGGCGGCGAGAGGGTCGCCGAGGGATCGGCCTTTTGCAGGTCCCAGCGATTCACATAGCGGACGAACCGCTCGTCGTCTCCCTTGTGCGACCAGTCCTTGACCACGGTCAGGAAGTAGCCCACCCGGTCATCGGCCAAACGCGGCTGGTAGCCGGTCTGCGGCACGGCGCTGATGGAGTAGTGCACGTTGATCGTGGCGCCGCGGCTGTCGGCGACCGAGTCGATATTGATGTTTCCGCTCGAGGCGTACGTGGCAGCCACTTCGAGCTCGACATTGTTCGGAAAGCCCTTGGGGAAATCCTGGGCCCAGGTCGACTTGTTCTCGCTAAACGAAAAACCGGGCAAGACCATCGAGATCTGCGGCAGGTCGCCCATGAAGACGCTGGTCAGCTCGACGACATATCCGCCCGAGGGGCTGGTGGTCAGAATCGGCAGGCTGAATAACACGCTGTCGGTAAACGCCAGGTTGACCGCCCGCTCTTGCGGGTCGCCTTTGCTGGCGGTGAATCGCACGTTGCGGCGGACGACGTGGATGCGGTCGTCGGCCTTGCGGAACTGCCACAACCAGTCATCGCCAAAACCCCAGCTCATGCCACCCAGCAATTCGCCGCGGCCGATGCCCTTGGCGATCGAGATCAGCACGATGTAGTCCTTGTTCAGATGGCTGCCGCTCAACTCGGCCAGCAGTCGGTTGCCCTTGCGGTGCATCTTGAACATGCCGTCGATCGCGTCGAAGTCTTTGATGACGTCGGCATAGGGCGGATACTTCGATGCGGGCTTGGCCGGCGTGCTCGCGGTCGTGGCGGTCGGAGCGGCTGCGGGAGTGGTGGCCGGCGGAGTGGCCGGCGTGTCGGCCTTCGGCTGTTCCGCCTTCGGTTGGTCGGCCGTGGTCGTGTCGGCGCTCGCATCATCGGCCAGGGCCGCGTGCGGCGCGCTCAGGGTCCATGCCAGTAGAAATGCGCCGCCGAGGGAAAGAAAGCGCGTGCTCATCGTGGTTTCTCGTGGGGCAAAAGACAGGAGGGCTCGTGCTCGCAAGCCAGCATGATGCCGGTCTGTGGGGGGCCGTAACCGCGGTAAATATATCCTAATCTAACCAGTCCCCAATAGCCCAGCGGTTGGGCGAGTATCGAGGGTTTAGGCGACCGGGAAGACAGGGTTTTGGGGGCGAATGTCCCGGTTCGTCGCGCGCGGGGAATGTGCCTGTATTATACATGCCGAAGAGTAAGGCAGTGCGCATTTTTCCGCCTTCCCTCCGACCTCAGGACCTCGCGATGGCTGCTGACGCCAAAATCGAGCGGGTCGTCCGGCTCTATCCGGACGACTGCCAGCCTCGCGCGATCGAGGTCCCCAAGGCAGCCGAGGGCTTTAGCGGCGCCAAGCTCTGGCGGCTCGATACGCCGCGCGGCCCGCTCTGTTTGCGACGTTGGCCCTCCGGCCATCCGAGTGCCGATCGCCTGGAGTTTATCCAGGCGGTCCTCTGGCACGTTGACCAGGAAGGTTTCTGCGAAGTGCCAATGCCGCTGGAGACCCAGCATCATCACGGCTACGTGCTCTTTGCCGGTCACCTCTGGGAACTGACGCCGTGGTTGCCTGGTCACCCCGATTATCGCCAGTGCCCCAGTCCTCGTAAATTGATCGCCGCAATGGAAGCCCTGGCCGAATTTCATCGGGCGGCGTCGACCTTTCCGCTGCCCGATCCGGGGCCTTCGCCTTCGCCGGGCATCGTCGAGCGGCGTGACCGCTTGCGCGACCTGCTCTCAGGCCGGATCGAGACCCTGCGCCAGGCGACCCACAAGGGCGGCTGGCCCGAGCTGGCAGCCCGCGGCCGCGACCTGCTAGGCCTGTTTGGCGGCGCTGCGGGGCGCGTGCTGGACCTGCTGGATTCGGCAGCTCTGGTGCAGGTGCCGCTGCAGCCGTGCATCCGCGACATCTGGCATGCCCACGTCCTGTTCGTGGGCGAGCAGGTCAGCGGCATTGTGGACTTTGGCGCCATGCGGCCAGAAAACCCGGCGGCCGACGTAGCCCGATTGCTCGGCAGCCTGGCCGGCGACAGCACGATTGACTGGGACCGTGGGCTGGAGGCCTACGATCGGGTGCGACACTTGAGCGACGACGAACTGCGGCTGGTGACCATCTTTGACCGCAGCACGGTGCTGATGGGCGGCCTGCAATGGCTGGAATGGGTCTACCTGGAAGAACGGGCGTTCGACGACCCCAGCGGCGTGCTGGCCCGCGTCGATGAGTTTGTGTCGCGTCTGACCCGATTGGCGAGCGGTTGCTAACAGCGCATTTCCCGCCGAATTTCTTCGGCCAGAACCGTGGGTCGTTTCGTTACGTAAATACGACGCCTGCCCGACCGTTGGATGCCCGATGTTCTTCAGCCGCGTGCTCAGAGACCCTGCCACTTGGAGTGGAATCGCGATTGACCGCGAGAAAGCCGTTACGGTAGAATTGTGCGGCTCCTTAATGCCTTGCTGTGTAAGGATATAAGAGGGATCTTGGTCATGCCTCGTTACTCGATCTGGCTCGTGGCGACTCTCGTGACCTGTTGGGGCTCGGTTGGGACTCCCACGGCGTTTGCCCAGCCGAAGCTCGACAACATCCTGACCGGCAATCCGCTGGCCGGGCAGCCGACCGCCCCACGCGACACGCCCGAGACCGTGATCGCTGTCTCGGCCCAAGCCACGGCCCCGGCCGCGGGACGCCCCGCCCAAATCTCGGTGACCGCCAAGGTCCAGCCCGGCTGGCACATTTACTCGCTCTCGCAGAAGCGGGTCAAAGCCGAGCCGACCACGATCACGCTGGACGACTCCAGCGATTTCCGATTGCTGGGCACCTTTCGGCCGAACCTGCCCCCGCATGTCATCAAGCGCGACGGCGACACCTTCGAGGAATACGAAGGCGAAGTGACCTGGCAAGCGCCGGTCGAAATCAAGCCGGGCGTCGACCCCGGCAAGCTGAAGATCTCGGGCCACGCCCGCATTCAAACCTGCCGCGAAAACGCCTGCCTGCAGCCGCACGTGTTCGCGTTTGCGGCCAATGTCGCTCCCGCCGGCGCCCAACTGTCGACCACCGGCGCTTTCTCCGATCCTAACCAGCACGCCACGCTCACCGGCCGGATCGAGCCGGCGACCGTCGCGCCCGGCGGGCAGGCAAAACTGATCATCGAAGCGACGCCCGCCGACCACTGGCACGTTTATCAGTTGGCAGCGCGCGACAGCAATTCGTTGGGTTACAAGCCGACGCTGATCGTGCTGACCAACACCTCGGGCTTGCAGTATGCCAACACCACGGCTAGCAGCAAGCCGATCGAGGCCGCACCCGTGCTGCCCGGCGAGCCGCCGCAGCACTACCACGTCGACCGCGTGGCCTGGAGCACGCCGATAGCGGTGCCCAAGAACGCCAAACCGGGCCAGTACACGATCGCCGGTCTGATCGGCTATCAGACCTGCACTGACACCGGCTGCGACCTGCCGCGCGGCGCGCGGTTCGAAGGCACGCTCACCGTGGGCACGCCCGGTGGACAGGCCGGCGGCGCGCCTCTGAGCTTCAGCGAAGGGAAGTACGGCGAGGCCGCCAAGGTGGCCGCCACGCAGACCAATCGCCGCAGCGAGGTCGATACCGACAACGTTGTCGAAGACAAGGACACTAATGTGGCTGGGTTGCCGCTCATTCTGCTCTCGGCATTCGTCGGCGGGTTCTTGCTGAACTTCATGCCCTGCGTGCTGCCGGTCATCGGGCTCAAGATTCTGTCGTTCGCCGAACAGTCGGGCCGGCACCGGGCGCAGATCCTGGCGCTGAACGTCTGGTATTCGCTGGGTCTGATGAGCGTGTTCATGGTGCTGGCCGTGTTGGCCTCAGGAGCGAGTCTGGGCCTCAGCGATGAGAATCTGAGCTGGGGACAGCAGTTCACCTCGACCACGTTTAACATCGTGATGGTGGCGATCGTGTTTTCCATGGCGCTCAGCTTCCTGGGCGTCTGGGAGATTCCGATTCCCGGTTTTGCCGCCTCGAGCAAGGCCAACGACCTGGCCGCCCGCGAGGGTGCGATGGGCGCCTTTGCCAAGGGCATCATGGCCACGGTGCTTTCCACGCCGTGCAGCGGGCCGTTTCTGAGTCCCGTTTTCGGCTTCACGCTCAGCCAGCCGCCCTACGTGACGTTTATGATCTTCGGCGCGATGGGGCTGGGCATGGCCTCGCCTTACCTGGCGATCGGCGCCTTTCCGCGGCTGATCCGGTTCTTGCCCCGCCCGGGCGCGTGGATGGAAACCTTTAAGCACATGATGGGCTTTGTGCTGTTGGGCACGATCGTCTTTCTGTTCACGTTCATGAACAAGGACTACATCGTGCCGACCTTTGCCATGATGGTTGGCATCTGGGCGGCCTGCTGGTGGATCGGCCGAGTCTCGCTGGTGGAGCCGCTGCCGGTCCGCCTGAAGGCCTGGGCGCAAGGCGCCGCGGTCGCCGCCGTGGTCGGCATCGCGTCGTTTCAGTACCTGACGCCCCACGAATCGCTGATCGCCTGGAAGAGTTTCTCGCGTGCCGAGGTCCAGCGGCTGACCTCTGAGGGTCACACCGTGCTGGTCGACTTCACGGCCGATTGGTGCTTGACCTGCAAAGTAAACCTGGCCACGGCGATCGAGACCAACGACGTCAAGCAGTTGCTCGACGAGAACAAGGTCGTGCCGCTGTTGGCAGACTGGTCGGAGCCGTCCGACGAGATCAAGGCCGCGCTGGAATCGATCAATCGCAACTCGATTCCGCAGCTGGTCATCTATCCGCCCGGCCCCGGCAGCAAGCCGATCGTGCTGAGCGACCTGATCACCAAGAGCCAGGTGCTGGACGCCATTCGCCAGGCGGGCCCGTCAAAGGTCGAGAGCCAATCGCTGGTCTCGTCGACGCGGTAACCAAACCCTCGCCCGCAACGCGGGAGAGGGTGGCTTGCGAAGCAAGCCGGGTGAGGGCCGGACCGCGACCGAGCACCAAGGCAAACAAGATTAATCGCAACCCTCACCCCGGCCCTCTCCCTTGAAAGGGAGAGGGAGAAGTTCGTCACCCTCTCCCACGAGACGCGAGGGTGAATCGCCTCACGCCCAGGCCACGCCGCGCTCGCCGGCCACGGTCTTGCCGATTTGCCAGGTCTCGATGCCGCAGTCGTTGAGCTGATGGCGGATCGCTTCGGCGTAGTAGGGGCTGACGATCAGCACCAGGCCGATGCCCATGTTGAAAACCTGCTCCATCTCGGCGGCATCGATCTCGCCGAGCCGCTGGAGCCAAGGGAACACGGCCGGCACGGTCCAGCTGTCGCGGTCGATCAGCACGCGGATGCCCTCGGGCAGGATCCGCTCCAGGTTCTCGTGCAGCCCGCCGCCCGTGATATGGGCGATGCCGTGCACCACGCGCTTGACCTTGTAGTAGTTCAAGACGGCCCGCACCGGCCGGACATAGAGGCGGGTCGGGGTGAGCAGGGTCTGGCCGACGGTCTGACCGAGCTCGTCGACGTACTGGTCGATCTTCAGGCCGGCGATGTCGAAGGCGACCTTGCGCGCCAGGCTGTAGCCGTTGGAGTGCAGGCCGCTGGAGGCCAGGCCCAGCACAACGTCGTCGGGCGAGATCGAGCGGCCGTCGACCAGCTTGCGCCGCTCGGCCACTCCCACGCAGAAACCGGCCAGATCGTAGTCGCCGCGGGCGTACAGGTCGGGCATGATCGCCGTCTCGCCCCCCAACAATGCGCAGTCGGCCTCGGTGCAGCCGTTGGAGATGCCTTCCACGATCTGCTCCAGCTGCTCGGGATCGTCGTGCGACATGGCCACGTAATCGAGGAAGAACAGCGGCTCGGCGCCGGTGCAGATGGCGTCGTTGACGCTCATGGCCACCAGGTCGATGCCCACCGTGTTGTGCACGCCGGTTAGCTGGGCCACCTTCAGCTTGGTGCCCACGCCGTCGGTGCAACTGACCAGCACGGGGTCCTCGTAGCGGCGGGCAAACAGTGCGCTGGCGAAATCCAGCTGAAAAAGCCCGGCAAAGCCGCCGTCGTTGGAGATGACCCGGGGGCTATAGGTACGGTGCAACAGCTTGGGCAATCGGGCCATGGACTGACGATAGACCGCGAGGTCCACGCCGGCATCCTTATAGGTCGCTTTCGCCATCACACCGAGCCCGAGACCGCCAGGGGAGAAGTCTGGCATTTTAGAAGTCTGGCTCGCGAGTTGTCAAACCGCGCTGGAGTGGGCCGCGAGCGGGCCGATTCTGTCCCTATTCCGGCAATGAGTCCACGAACTTTCGGTAAGCCGGATACTCGTCGCCCAGGTCTTGACGTACTTCCGCGTCGCTCATTCGCCCGTGCTTGATGGCTTTGCGGAACTCCATATAACGGCGGCCGTCTTGTTGCGACTGAAACACTCGCACTCCGCCAAAAAGTAGCGCAGCGGCCGCGGCGGTCGCGCAAATGAGGACAAGCCACGAAGATTTTTTAATTTCCGTCATGTCGTTCATTGTAGACGACAGGGCCAAGGTGGCTACTCGCAGCTTGCTGGCCTGTGGCGACCCTACTTCACTTCCACCAATTTGGCTGTGCCCCAGGGGGCCACGGCGATCTCGGCCGAGAGCTGGCCGGCGTTGCGGCGCTGCTCCAGCGCCAGACCTTGTCCCTCGGGCACGAAGTAGGCTTCGATCCCGAAATTCAGTTCGTTAGCCCAGCTGGCGCGCGTAAAACGGCCTTTGAGAAACTTGGGCGTGTTGGGTTTCTCGAAGCTTACGCCCGTGGATCGCCAGTGCTTGCCGTCGGCCTCGGGCTCCAGACCGACATAGACCGTGCGGTCTTCCCACCAGGCGGCGTCGGATTCGTTGCGGCCCCACCAACTCGGCGGCGGCGGAGCGCCCGGAATGCCCCCCGGCGGCAAACGGCTGAAATCGTAGCTCAGCACCACGAAGTCGCCGCGAAAGATGTCGCGCGGGTCGACCGGTCGCACGTGCAGCCAGATGCGATCGCCCACGATATAAGGCGTGGCGTGCAGCACGATCATCGCCGCGAGAACCAGCAATTGAAAAAACACGCCGGCCAAGAGCAGGCCCCGGGTGTGACCGCGGACCCAGTCGGCCGCCCGATTGATCCACGGCGGTGCGACAAACGGTTCGACCGCTTCGGCGGGCACGAATCCCTGCGACCCCTTGTCATCGGCCATGGACGATCTCCTTGCGCTTACCCCATACGCTGGCCAGACCCCATAGCGCCGCGCCGCACAAAAAGAACATCAACGCCGCGCCGAGCATGCCGCCATACTGACCAAACAGGTCGGCATAGCGCAGGATCGTCCACAGCAGGAAGTACAGTACGCCGGCGGTGAACAGCCGGCCCCGCTCCTCGCGCAGACCGAGCTGCATGATCCAGATCGCGAAGCCCAGCATGGCCACGTTGGCAATCACGGTCGGCAGCAGCGGACTGAAGCCGGGCGTCACGCCGATCGTGGCCAGCGCAGCCATTGCCGCGACAAACGCGAATGGGATCCACTGACGCTTGAGGAGTTCCTGCAAACGAGCGAACGGTCGAGCGTCGCCGCCGGCGCCCAGCGGACGCAACAGGAACGTGAACGCTACCAGCGCGGCAATCACCACGCCAAACAGGATCAACTGCACAAACGCCGGGGCCGACGTCGAGCGATAGTTCCACTCGCGGCCAATCTCCTGTTGAAAACTATAGAAACTGGCCGGTATCAGCGCGCCCCCGAGCATCAGCACGCCGTAAGCCCGGTAGGGAATGGCCATCCGGCTGCCATGGCGATGATTTTCGGCAATCACAAAGAACATCGCCCCGACCAGGCCTACCAGGTAGATCGATTGCCATTCCAACCGCCAGGCGAACGCCTGCAGCACGATCCACCAAGCCAACAGGGCCACATATAGCCCCAGCGTGGCCAGCGCCCCTCGACGATAAGCCCAGACGAACCCCGGCGCGGCCAACAGTGGCAAGCTGTACGCGCCATTGGGCCACCAGCTCCAGAACCAGAACGGCGAAAGGTGCGCAAAATTCAGCACCTCCATGCCGGCCCACAGGCCCAGCAGACCGACCAACAGTGCGTGCAGCAGGATCGTATCCAGACAGATCGCAAACGGCAGCACGCCGACGGCCCACCACCAGACGCCGTCGGGATAGTGCGAGTCGAGATGAAACACCTGGGCTACCAGCCAGATGCCCGCGCCATAGAATAAGCAGCCCAGAAAGAACAGCAGCTCGGACGATCGCTGGGCAGCGGTATTGGTGCGCAGATAGAACGCGGCGGCGTGCGTGCCGGCGACCACGCCAAAAATCATTGCCAGCTTGGCGCCCCAGTGCAGCGCTTCCCAGTTGTAGCCGATCAACAACAGCAGGGCCAAGCCAACCATCAGCGCCGCCAGACCCTGTACAGCGAACCGCGCCTGGTCCTGCTTGCGGTGGCCACTCTTGGCCAGCGGCTCGTAACATGTGCGAATGCCGAGCGCCTGGTCCGGCGCAATCAAACCGGCCTGCGACCACGCCTCCAGCTCGCCATCTAGCCAGCGCCGGTTGCTGTCGGTGATCGGCCGGTCGTTCACGGCGAGGCTCTCGTTGGATCGGGGGCAAGTCAGTCGAGAATATAGTGGGCCGAAGCAACCTTTGCCAGACGAGCCGAATCCTACCCTCGCCCGCATCGCGGGAGAGCATCGATGCGACCAAGTCGCCATACTCCTCACTAACCCGACGCGCCAGCGAGGGAGCCCTGGCGATGGAGAATCCAATGGTCATACTCCCTCGCTGGCGCGTCGGGTTAGTGTTATGCAGCGCGAAAAAAAAACCGCGGGGTCCAATGGGACCTCGCGGCGTGTACTTCTTGAACTTTCGCGGTTAGCGATTTACCCCCGCACCCTGCCCTCTCCCACGAGGGGAGAGGGAGAAGAACGAGGGAGAAGATCGCGAGCTTCCTCAGTCCATGCTGACCGTCACGGTTTTGTTCTCGGTGTAGGCTTTCAGACCTTCTTCACCGAGCTCGCGGCCGATGCCGGACATCTTGAACCCGCCGAAGGGCGCGGCCGTGTCGAACACGTCGTAGCAGTTGACCCACACCGTGCCGGCCCGCAATTGCGCGGCCAGCCGCGTGGCCTTGCCGACGTCGCGGGTCCAGACCGCCGCGGCCAGACCATAGAAGGTGTTGTTGCCGCGCTCGACCACTTCGTCGACGTCCTTGAACTTGACCACCGAGAGGACTGGGCCAAAGATCTCATCCTTGGCGATCGACATCGTGTCCTTCACCCCGGTGAACAGCGTCGGCTCGATGAAGAAGCCGCGGTCGCCGTGGCGCTTGCCGCCGGTGACGCACTCGGCCCCTTCCTTCTTACCCAGGTCGACATAGTGCATGATCTTGTCGAACTGCGCCTTGTCGACCTGCGCTCCCTGCTCGGTGGCCGGGTCCAGCGGATCGCCGACCTTGCGGGCCTTGTTCATCGCGACGAGCTTGTCGACGAATTTGTCGTGGACCTTTTCTTCGACGAACACCCGGCTGCCCGCACAGCAGCACTGACCCTGGTTCAGATACAGGCCGACGTGCGTGCCCTGCGCCGCCCTGTCCAGGTCGGCATCGGCAAAGATGATGTTCGGGCTTTTGCCGCCTAGCTCAAAGGTCAGACGTTTGAGCGTCTGGGCGGCGTCACGCATGATGATCTGCGCGGTCTTGTATTCGCCGGTGAAGGCCACCTTGTCCACGCCCGGATGCTTGACCACCGCGGCGCCGGCCGTGGGTCCGAAGCCGGGCACGATGTTGATCACGCCGTCGGGGATGCCGGCCTTCTGTGCCAACCGGGCCAACCGCAGGCAGGTCAGCGGCGTCTGCTCGGCCGGCTTCATCACGATCGTGCAGCCGGCCGCTAGCGCCGGTCCCCACTTCCAGGCCGTCATCAGCATCGGGAAGTTCCAGGGAATGATCTGACCGACCACGCCCACCGGCTCGCGCCGCGTGTAACAGAAGTAGTTGCCGCGGATCGGAATGGTCTGACCGTGAATCTTGTCGGCGTAGCCGGCATAGTACCGCAGGCAATCGACCGTGAGCGGCACGTCGCCACCGCGGGCCTCGCGAATCGGCTTGCCGTTGTCGATGCTCTCCAGCAGCGCCAACTCGTCAATGTCTTCCTCGATCAAGTCGGCCAGTTTGTACATGAGCCGGCCGCGGTCGCGGGCGTCCATTTTGGCCCACGGTCCACTGGAAAAAGCCTTGCGCGCGGCCGCCACCGCCAGATCCACGTCGGCGGCGTCGCCTTCGGCGACCTGGGCGATCACTTCCTCGGTCGCCGGATTGATCGTCTCAAAGGTTTTGCCGCTCACGCTCGGCACCCACTGGCCGCCGATAAAGCACTGGGTCTGCCGAATCTGCGGCGCGCGGGCCGTCTTGGTCATGGTGGCCATGAATAACCTCCTGAATCACGATTAGGAACGTGAGTTTGCCTGGGGTCGGGTGATAGATGGGAATGCCTGGACCGGGGAATCCGGCTAGCGCGTACACCAGGGATTCCCCGCGATCGGAATTCTACGGCTACGGACAGGCCGCAAGCAAGCCGGCCAGCTACTTGGATATGCGATTGACGCCGGGCGCCTATTTATCGACATCGTCCGACTTATTGCTGTCGGACTTGTCACTCTTGTCGGCCGCTGGCGGCCCAAGCAGTTTCTCTAGTTGCTTCGCTAGCTCGGGGCCGCGGGCTTGGGTGCTGACCACCTTGCCTTCTTTGTCCACCAGGATCACGGTCGGGATGGCCATGATGCCGTAGTAATCGGCGGCAGGGGTTTCTCCCTCGTCGTTGTCATAGAGCGTGGTCCAGGGGAGCTGTTGCTCCTTTAGATATTCCACCAGGTCCTCGCGAGTGTGGTCCAGGCTGATGCCCACGACGTCGAAGCCTTTGTCGTGATAGCGGGCATATTGCCGCTTGACGTTGGGCAGTTCGGCCAGGCAGGGACCGCACCAGGTCGCCCAAAAGTCGACCAGCACGACCTTGCCCCGGTACTGGGCCCAGTCGAACTTGCCGCCGTCCAGCTTGGTGCCGGTGATCTCCATGGTGTTGCCCGGCAGATCCAAGCGCCGGGCGGCGCCGACAAACTTGCCACCCATCTGCGCGATGCGCGGCTCGCGGTTCTTGGCCAGCGCCGCGCCCAGGTCGCGGTAGGCCTCGACGGTCAACTCGCGGTTTTGGCCGCGCTCCAGACCGTTGGCCAATTGCACGGCCGCCAGCACCAGGTACTGCGACGGCTCGGGCGACGCTGCGAACGCGGCTTTGATCTCGCGGAGCACTTTGCTCTGCTCGGCCTCCGGCGCTTGCGCCGCCGCCACCGCGCGGAACAACAGCACGACGTCGGCCGCCTCCTGGTAGCCTTCCAGCTTCTGCTCCTCGGGCGTGGCGGTGGCGACGATCTTCTCGGCCGCCGTTTTCATGGCCAACACAGCTTTGCGCTGATGCGCAGTGGCTTCCTCTTGGGGCGGCTTGTACTCCTTGAGCTGCTTGAGAAATTTGAGCAACTCAGGCACGCCCCCCTCGGGCACCGTGTAACGATCGGTCGGCTTCTCGCTCTTGGGTTCCTCTTCGGCCACGCTGCCGCGGGCAAGTACCAGCGATAATCCGCAGGCCACCAGCAGTGCCCATCTGACGCGATGCCTGACCATGACGGAACTCCCTCTCAAAATGAAAACCTGGTGTTGACCCGCGCCGTGGGCGCGCCGCTACGCTCTATTCTTAAGCGATTGCCGCGACCGAATCCATGCTTGACGGGAGGAATTTGGGCGTTGTCCGCTGATCGACGCCGGCCTCTGGGGTGCCGGTGCGTTGGGGCAGGGCACCGGGGTCACAGACCCCGGCTACAGAGGTTCGCATCACCGCAGCGGTGGCGCTGGGCGCATCGATTTGCTAAACTGGCGACTCTCTACCGCTAACGATTCACGAAGCCGGAGATCCAACGCGTGCGGCCGCTCAGCAAAGTTGCCCCAGACTGGTGGGATTATACGACGCTCCCGCGCGAGGTGCTTGACGACGCGGCGCGGCTGGCGGCCAACGACCTGGCGGGCCTGGCTCGGCCGGGCTTTGCTGTGAAGTTTTACGACACGCTGGAAGACTTCTATCTGGCCGAGGCGCTCGAATACATCACCGCCTGGCAGCAGGCGAGTGCCGAACGCCCGGCCGGCATCTGCGGCCCGATCGGCCCCACCGAACAATTGCCGCTGGTGGCCCGGCTGGTCAACGAGCTGAATCTGAACCTGCGGCACTGCCATTTCTGGGGCATGGATGAGTGGGCCATCGACGGCCTTGAGGTCGGCGAGGATTTTCCACTGTCCTTCGCCCGGGCCGACCGCGAGTTGTGCTTCAACCGCATTCGCCCCGAGCTACGGATGCCCGAGAGCAACTTGCACTTTCCCGCCGCCGACGCGACCGCCTATACCAAGAGCTACGACCAGGCGCGCTGCGTCGTGATGCAGGGTGGGCAGGGGGAAGTGAAGCACTGGGCGTTTAACGATCCGCCGCGCCGCGGAGGTAAGTATCAGGACGCGCCCCCCTCGCCGGCAGAGTATCAGCAACTTGGCACCCGACTGGTCGAGCTGCACCCGATGACGATCATCCAGAACGCGCGCACCAGCGGCGGCGGCGTGGTGACCAATGTGCCCACGCAGGCGATCAGCGTCGGTCCGCTGGAGACCTGGAAGGCCGAGAAGGTCTCGATCTGGCACGCCGGCAATCATGACAATCCGTTTGGCCTGCGGTTGACCACGCTGATGATCTCTCAGGGCATTCCGGACTCGTCGGTGCCGATGTCACTCTTGGCGGATCATCCCAACGTGCAATTTAACTTTTACCGCGCTGGCATCGGCAGTTGCGCCGCGGAAATGCATTGAGTAACGAACCATGGAAGTGAAAAAGAAGCGAGCTTTTGCCGTGGCAGCCCATCCCGACGACATTGAGTTCGTGATGGCCGGCACGATGATTCAGTTGGGCGAGGCCGGTTATGAACTGCACTACATGAACCTCGCCAACGGCTGCTGTGGTTCCACCGAACACAGTGCTGCCAACGCGGCGCGGATCCGCGAGGGTGAGGCGCTGGCCGCGGCAGACAGCATCGGCGCGGAGTTTCACGCCAGCCTGGTCAACGATCTGGAGATTTTTTACGACCACGCCACGCTCACGCGATTGGCCGCCGTGATGCGCCAGGTGGCGCCAGAGATCCTGCTGGTTCACGCGCCGCTGGATTACATGGAAGACCACATGAACGCCTGCCGGTTGGCGGTAACCGCGGCCTTTGCGCGGGGTATGCCAAACTATCCGACCCAGCCGCCGACGCCGCCCGCGGAACAGCCGGTGACGATCTACCACGCGCAGCCGCACGGCAACCGCGATCCCTTGGGCCAGTTGGTGCAGCCGGGTTTGTTCGTGGACGTCGGCAGCGTGATGGAACGCAAGACAGCCATGCTGGCCTGTCACAAGAGCCAGCAGCAGTGGTTGGACACGAGCCAGGGTTTGAACTCCTACCTGCAAACGATGCAGGACTTGATGCGCGAGGTAGGGCAGATGTCCGGTTGTTACGAATATGCCGAAGGGTGGCGGCGGCACAGTCACTTGGGCTTGTGCGGCGCGGACGACGATCCGCTGAGCGCGGCCCTGAAAAGCCGGGTGTTTTCCGCCACTTAGCGTGGTCAACCGAGCGCGACCGCGCGAGGACGCATAACTTGACAGTGATCCCCCCCCAGCTAAGATAGCAAGCTTGCGGTAACATTAATCGGCTACAATGGATAGGGCCGTCGATGGCGACAGCTGTTTGCCGCAACGGCCAGATAAGTACGACCCGATAAACACACGGTTGGCGCGGCGCGACCGCGCGACCACGACCATGCCCGCGACCGCTTGACCAGGTGGCGCGGACGGCTGTGATCTCAACAGTAGGAGCACGTTTGATGGCCGTTCACAGGCGCTTGCAACTCAATCAAGTCGGCGACGTGAGCGTGGTGCGCTTCGTCGATCGCAAGATTCTTGACGAGGCGAACATTCAGGAGCTGGGACAGGAACTGTTTCAGTTGATCGAAGAGGAGAAGCGCAAGAGCCTGCTGCTCAATTTCTCGTCGGTCGAGTTTCTGTCGAGCGCCGCGTTGGGCAAGCTGATCACGCTGGACAAGAAGGTCAAGGCTCATGGCGGCAAGCTCAAGCTGAGCAATATCCGTCCCGAGATCTACGAGGTCTTCGCGATCACCAAGCTGAATAAGCTGTTCGACATCAAAGACGACGAGGCCGACGCGCTGGCCAGCTTCTAGAGCGGCCTGGGGAGCAATGCCCCCTGGGCTGACGACCGAACGAGACCACTCGAAGCCATGTCACACTCTTTCACGGCTTGGAACATCGACCGCACGATTCCCAGCGTCCTTGACGTTGGGCATCGTCTCCTGGAGGAGATGCTAGGCAAGATCCAGGCCGAGAACTGGTCCTCTCGCGATCTGTTCGGACTGCGGCTGGCACTGGAAGAGGCTGTGGTCAACGCGATCAAGCACGGCAACCGCCTGGATTCGGCCAAGAGCGTGCACGTCGAATGCCGCAGCACCGCCGACAAGATCTGGATCCGGGTCAGCGATCAGGGCCGCGGGTTCAACCCCGAGGCCGTGCCCGATTGCACCGACCCCGATCGGATCGACGTGCCCAACGGCCGCGGCATCATGCTGATGCGCAACTTCATGAGCCGCGTTGAATACAACGACCGCGGCAATGTCGTGACGCTGGAGAAGCTGCGCGGCGAAAACGAAAGCTAGCTAGCTACTGCTCCGCTGCACCGCACTTCAAACTGCTCTTGAACGCCGCTCGGCGTTCCACTACAAGCCACCGCTTGTTTTTCGCTCGCAGTGGGCATCGCGGGCACCGTCCGCGCGCCGTCGAGCGCGCTTGAGGAGAAACTTCGCATGCGGTGGTTGGTGCTGCACGTGGTGTGCCTGCTCTCACTGGGCAGCGTTGCGCGCGCTTCCGACTTTCCCTATGCGGTGTACGTCAACTCCGACGACGTTTACGTCCGCAGTGGTCCCGGCAAGAACTACTATCCCACCGGCAAATTGCGCAAGGGTCAAAAGCTCGAGGTCTATCGGCACGACCCGGGCGGCTGGCTGGCCATTCGCCCGCCGCGCGAAAGCTTTGCCTGGGTCTCCAAACGGCACCTCGACCCAGACAGCGAACGGCTGGCCACGGTCAACTCCGATCGTGCGGTGGCCCGGGTGGGCAGCACGCTCAGCGATGTGCGCGACGTGATTCAGGTGCGGCTAGAGAAGGGTGAAAAGGTCGAGCTGCTCGCGCCGCCGGCCGAGGACTCGCCGTGGTGCAAGATCGCGCCTCCCTCCGGCGAGTTCCGCTGGGTGTTCGCCAAGTTTGTCGATCACGACCTGCCCTCCGACCTGGCCCGCGACGAGCGCGATGCTTCGGGCGGCCGCGGGCTTGCCGGCGGCCGTCAGCAGGGGATCCGCCTGGCTAGCGCCGATGAGGACGAACCGGGCGAATCGGACGACGAATCAGTTGCCGAGGAAACCGCGGCGCCGCGCACCGCGGCCTCCAACCTGCAAGCGGCCAAGGAAATGGCGACCTCGCGTGATGCGGCCCTGGCCAGCACCACGTCGCTGGATCGCGAGCTGAAGCAAATCGATTTCGACCTCTCGGCCACGGTTGCCGGCGACGTTGGCGGCTGGTCGTTTGATGAACCGAAGCGCCGGGCCGAGGCCCTGCTTTCACAAGCCCAGACCCCGGCCGACCGCGGCGCTGCGCGGCTGCTGCTGACCAAGATTGAGCGGTTCGAGGACATCAAGCGGCGACATGCCGCGCTGCGCAGCGGCGCCGCCGTCGACCGCGCGTCCGTGGAACGCTCCCCGGCCGTGGTTGGTTACGACGCGCGGCGCACTGACACGGCTCGCTTCGACGGGATTGGCCGGTTAGCGCCCGTCATCTCAGAAAAGTCTGGCGGCCCACAGTTTGCCTTGGTCGACAATGCCAACGCCGTGATCTCGTTCATCACGCCCGCCCCCGGTGTGAACCTGCGGCTGTACATTGACCACTACGTCGGCGTCAACGGTCAGCGCGGTTACATGACCGACCTGCAAAAGCAGCACATCAACGTGCAACGGGTCACCGTGCTCGACGGCGCTTCACCGCCCCGCTAGACGGTCGTGGCCCGGGGCTTCGTCCGTCGCTCTGTGCGGGGCCATTTTCCAGCCGGCATTCTCTCGCTGATCGCTGTGCGCGCTTTCCTGTCGGGCAGTGCGCCCACCCGCGCGTCTCAATTCGCCGGCCCACGTTGCAGCCGCCCACCGCTAGCAGCCGATCGATAGTGCAGCTAGCGGCCGGAAAGAATTGACTGCGCGTCGTCAGACTTTGGCTGACCCCGACGACTTCTCCGAGCCGAAAAACTTCTAACGTCGGTATATCCGGCCAAACCTGCCGCACCAGGGTGAAACGTCACCAACGCGGCAGGCCGGGGGGACTTGGCTTGGGGGGAGAATATGACTCGGCGATCGGCAGTCGTGTGCGCCTGCGCGCACAGTGACCGGGCGAGACCAGAACCTTGCGCTCCGCGCAGCGGGTTTCGGCCGCGACTCTGGGGATTGGCAAGCCTGGCAATCTTGATTTGCACTGCGGGCACCGCGCTAGCTGCCGGGCCCACGAATCAGGCCACGAGCAGCAAGGCGGCGCGAGAAGACGCCATTCGCTCGATTCCCTTGGCCAAACTCAGCCCGGCGGACAAGGCAAACGTCTCCTCGGCGCTGGGCTCGGCCAGCCTCTATCGCCGACTGCCTGCCCAGGTCACTGAGTGCGATCCTGATTTATACCTGTTCCTGGTCCGCCATCCCGAGGTGGTGGTCAACATCTGGGAAGTGATGAAGATCAGCAATGTGGCGCTGGTGCGGACGGGCGAAGACACCTTTCGCGCCACCGACGGCGCCGGCACGAATTGCCAGGTCAAGTATTGCTACAGCGATCACGAGACGCAGGTGATCTACGCCGAGGGCGCGTACGACGGTCCGCTGTTCAGCAAGCCGATCCGCGCCAAGTGCGTGCTATTGCTCAAGAGCGGATATGTCCAGGAGACCAACGGCCGGCACTATATCACCAGCCGCATGGATACGTTCGTCGACATCGAGCACGCCGGCGTGGAGCTATTGGCCAAGACCTTGCAGCCGCTGGTGCACCGCACCGCCGACTTTAACTTCGTTGAGACGGCTGGCTTCCTGGGCACGATCTCGCGTACGGCCGAGGTCAACCCGACCGGCGTCAGCCGCCTGTCGCGCAAGCTAACCAAGCTCGAGCCGGGCGTCCGCGACCGTTTTGCCGAGCTGGCGCTCGACGTCGGTCAGAAGGCCCAGCGCCGCAACGCGGGCGTGACGACGGAAGACGTCCGTGGAGTGGCAGTAGCGCCGGCCAAGCGCATGAAGATTCAGGCCAACTGACCTGCGTGTGACGCTTCCCTCGCCCGCTCGCGGAAGAGGGAGGCTTGCGTCAGCAAGCCGGGTGAGGGGGCACCGCGAGTTAACCGACGGTTGCAATCGGCAAGCCGTAACGCCGCACCACTTGTGCCTGTCAGCGCCCTCCGGCTGCTACCGCGCCGCTGAGCCCGCGCCGGTCCGCTCTTTGGCCAGTTCGTTGAGCGCTTGCAGGTCCAGCTTGCCGGTACCCAGGACCGGAATCTGCTCGACCTCGTAGAAGCTGTCGGCGCCTGGGATCCAGAGGTTCGGCAGGCCTTTGGCGGCCAGCTCCTTGAGCACCTGGTCGATCGGCTTTTCGCACGGCAAATGAAAGACGATCAGCCGCTCCCCCTTGCGCTCGTCGGGCACGGCGGTCACGGCAACCGCCAGCTTTTCTTCGTCGTCGGACATGATCCCTTGCAGGTGCTCTTCGATGTGGATGTGTGGCACCATCTCGCCACCGATCTTGGAAAAGCGGCTCAAGCGGCCCGTGATGCGAATGAAACCGTCGGCATCGATCATGCCCATGTCGCCAGTGACGTACCAGTCGCCGCGCATGACCTTGGCGGTCTGCTCGGGCATCTGGTAATAACCCTTCATCACGTTCGGGCCTTTGATCAGCAACATGCCCGGCTCGTCGAGGCCCAGGTCCTGGCCCGTCTCGTGGTCGACGATCTTGGCACTGACGCCGACGATCGCCCGACCGATCGTGCCGACCCGCTGGTAGGCGGTTGATCCACCGGGCGAGCGATTGGCCGGCACGTTAACCGAGACCACGGGCGACAACTCTGTCGTGCCGTAGCCCTCCATCGGCCGCACGCCGAACTTTTCTTCGAAGGCCTCCAGCAGGTCGGTCGGCAGTTTTTCAGCACCCGTGACCACGAGGTCGATCGAGGCGAAGTCCTCGCGCGTGCAGCGCCGCAGATACGACCGCAAAAAGGTGGGCGTCGAGACCATGATCGTAATGTCGTGATCGCGGCACATTTGGCCGATAATCTTGGCGTCCAACGGGCTGAAGTGGTACGCGCCTTTGACGTTGGTGCCCAAGACCGCCCACATGCCGATCGTAAAGCCCATCGAATGAAACAGCGGCAAGATTCCGCAGACCGTGTCCTGCTCACCCAGCCGCAGCGTGTCCTCAATGGCCGCCACGTTGGTGCCGACGTTGCGATAGGTCAACATCACCCCCTTTGGCTTGCCGGTGGAGCCAGAGGTGTAAATGATCGTCATCACATCGTCGAGCTTGATCTTGTCCAGTCCGAGCCATCGCTCGAGCAGGCTCACGGGCGTGACGTAGGCGCCCAGCAGTCCGGCCAGCTTGTCGGCCGTGGTGACCTGCTCGCGCAGATCCTCCAGGTAGATCAGCTTGGCGTCGAGCTTGAAATCGAACCGCTCCATGAACTTGCGGCTCGTGACGACATGGCGGATGCCGCACTGTTTGATGCAGTAGTTGAGGATGTCGCTAGAGACCGTGTAATTGAGATTCACCGGTATCTTGCGCGACAGGGTTATTGCGGCATTGGCCAGTACGCCGCCGGCCGAGGGCGGCACCAGGATGCCCACGTGCGTGTCGTCAACGCCGATGCCGGCCCGGGCCAGCAAGCGGCGGAAGATCAGCGTCCGCATCAACAGGCTGCCGCCGTTCATCGAGACGCCCGTGCTGTCGGCGACCCGCGTGATGCGCATGTGGGAGCGGCATTTCCGCAGGAACTCACGCGGCAGGATCAATTCTCGGACCTGGTAATTCATGGCGCTAGTATCTCGGCCGGGTAGGGCGGGGAACGATGCATCACTTAGACGCCGCCGGACATCCGCGAGTCAACGAGATTGACAGTGCCTGGGCCGGTTTGCGGGTCTTGCGGCGGCTGGATAAAGGATACGGTTTTTGGGGGCCTGCCGACAAGATCGATCGCCCCGGTCCCAGCTCCCCCCCAGGGCGCCGTTGGCCGGTCAGATACGCCCCCGGCGAGCTCAGGTGTTATGTCACACACCGATAACCTGACGGCCCGGATGCGACCGCCTAGGCCGGCTCGTCGATCACGGGGTTTTCCAGCGAGCCGATCTTCTCGATCTCGATCGTGATCCGGTCTCCGTCCTTCAGAAACACCGGCGGCTTGCGGGCCATTCCCACGCCGTGCGGCGTGCCGGTCAGGATGACCATGCCGGGCAGCAGCGTCGTGCTGCCACTCAAGAACTCGATGAGCGTCGGCACGTCAAAGATCATGTCGTTGGTGTTCCAGTCCTGCATCACCTCGCCGTTGAGCACGGTCTTGATGGCCAGGGCATTGGGGTTTCCCAACTCGTCGGCCGTGACCAGCCGGGGGCCCAGCGGGCAGAAGGTGTCAAAGGTCTTGCCCCGGCACCACTGGCTGCCGCCAAAGTCCTTTTGCCAGTCACGCGCGCTGACGTCATTGCCGCAGGTGTAGCCCAGCACGTAGTCCAGAGCCCGCTCGCGCGAGACGTTTTTGGCCGGCTTGCCGATCACCACGGCCAACTCGCACTCGTAGTCGACCTGGGTCGATTTCAGATGTTGCGGCAGCGCGATCGGGTCGCCCGGGTTCTGCACAGCGCTGATCGTCTTCATGAACAACACCGGCCACTTGGGAATCGGCGCGTTGCCCTCGGCGGCGTGGCGGCGATAGTTGAGCCCGATGCAGAGAATGCCGGTCGGCGCGACCGGGGCCAACAGCTTGCGAACGTCGGCGACCCGGTCCGTTACCTCGTAGCGGCCAAAGATGTCGCCAGAAATCTCCCGGGCCGTGCCATCAGTCTGTTCGGCGCCGTAATGGATCTGTTGCTTGGAGTCCTGGTAGCGAATGATCTTCATCGGGTGATCTGCGGGGTCACGGGGTGGGAGTTTGGTGGCATGTATGAGGACCGATTATCGACCGGCGATCGCGCGCGCGTCAATGTGCTCGGCGCGGCAAAAAAGCCCCGGACGCATTTACTTGCGATTGCCCGCGCACGCCATTACGATGGCAACCTTGCGTGCGTGTGGCGTGCTGGTGCGCGATGGTGGTGCGCCGGCCGTTTCTTGGCGGGATTCTGCGGTCGGTGGCGTGGCTGTATGCGCGCCGGTTCGGTCTTTCGCCCCCAGCAAAATAGGACCGGGACTGGCATGGCGGGCGAAACCATCGTTCCATCTGAAACCGAACCGCGCGCCAAGGTCGCCGGCGGCCACCTGGCGCCGTGGAACGTCGGCGAGTTGCCCGCCGCGCCGGCCGGTGGTTGGCGGCTCTGGGTCGGGCTGTTGGGTCCCGGCGTGGTGCTGGCCGGCACCTCGATCGGCTCGGGCGAATGGCTGTTTGGCCCGGCGGTCAGCGCTCAGTATGGCGCCACACTGATGTGGCTGGCCTCGGTGTCCATCATCTTGCAGTTGTTCTGCAATCTGATGGTGATGCGCTACACGATTTATTGCGGCGAGCCGATCATCGTCGGCGGGCTGCGGACCTCGCCTGGCCCGAAGTTCTGGATCGGCTTTTACCTGCTGCTGGACGTGGCCTCGATCTGGCCCTACAACGCCTCAAACGCGGCCGTGCCGCTGGCCGCCGTCATCCTTGGCCATCTGCCGGGGACCGGCTCAGTGACCATGCTGGGCTATGTGTTGACCGAGACCCAACTGGTGCGGGCCCTGGGCTTTACGGTCTTCATCCTGGCCTTCGTACCGCTGATCTTCGGCGGCACGGTTTACCGCATGCTCGAGAAGGTCATGAGCATCAAGCTCGTGCTGGTCTTGGGCTATCTGATCATCATGTGCATGTTCTTCGTCACACCCCGCGTCGGCTGGGAGGTGGTCAAAGGCTTCTTTCGCTTCGGCGAGTTTCCCCAGCGGGCCGAGACCATCGTCGTCGGCCGGCACTTTGCCTTGGCAATCGACGATGGCGGCATCAACTACGTCATCAAAGGGACCAGAGAACCGACCGGCGGCATCATCCTGGGCGACTTTCGGGTCGACGGCGTCTCGAAGAAGAAGGACCAGGACCTGGGCGACGCGCTGCGGACCAAGCGCGACGAGCTGCAGGCTCGGGCAGAGGCCATGTTGCAACCCGGGCAGTTTTTCTTCGAAACCCGCGCCGAGAGTGGCTCGATCTTGTCCGCGCGGGGCGTGGTCGAAGACGGCTGGCGAGCCACCGAGTTTGCGATTGCTCCGCCCGGCGGCGCGACGCAGACCTACGAACGATTGGACCAGCTGCCCGAGGAGTATCGCCCGACCTTTACCGAATTGATCAAGCACGAGGGAGTGGAGCACAAGAGCCTGTGGGCTTACTGGCGCAAGCACGGCAAGCTACCCCCGCTCGATTGGTTCACGCTGGTGGCGTTTGCGGCGATCGCCGGCGCGGGAGGTTTGGCCAACACGCTCTTCTCGAACTACGCCCGCGACAAAGGCTGGGGTATGGGGGCCCACGTTGGCGCGATTCCCAGCGCCGTGGGCGGATTGCCGATCGCGCTGTCGCACGTGGGCGAAGTCTTTATGGTCAACCCGAGCAGCATGCAGCGCTGGAAGGGTTGGATGCGGCACATTTTTCGCGACCAGGCCGCGGTCTGGATGGCGGCCTCGTTCATCGGCATGGCGCTGCCCTGCATGTTGTCGCTGCAATTCATTCGCAATGCCACGGTCGCGGGCGACCGCGTGGCGGCCATGACCGCGCAGGGCATCAGCGAGCATCATCCCGAGTGGGGCGGCCTGTTCTGGACCCTGACGCTGCTGTGCGGATTCCTGGTCCTCGCGCCCGGGCAGATCAGCGTGGGCGACCAGGTCGCCCGCCGCTGGACCGATATTCTCTGGACCGCCAGCAGCCGTGTGAAACGGTTGGGCGGCACCCGGGTGAAGTACGTCTATTACACGATCTTGAGCATCTATGGCGTGTGGGGTCTGTTCGTGCTGTGGCGGCTGCCGGCCCTGGATATCGCCAAGATCGGGGCCGTGTTGGGCAACTTTGCCCTGGGATTCTCGGCCTTGCATGCCTGGTATGCCAACATGGCCCTGCTGCCCAAGCCGCTCAAGCCCCACTGGCTGTTGCAGTTGGGCGTGTTATGTTGTGGGCTGTTCTTCATCGGCATTAGCCTGATCGTGGTGGTCGACGTGATCAACACGATCACCTTGTAAGGCACTCCTCCTTCTGCGAGCGGAACAGGTTTGATGAGCATCACGCGGGACCGTGCGGCGGCTGTTGACAGCGATGTGAAATGTGACAGCAAACCCATCGACAAGGCGACCCGGCTGGCGCTGTACGAGCAGATGATGCTCATCCGCCGCTTTGAGCTGATCGCACAGGACGTCTATCGCAAGGGAGAGATGCCCGGCTTCATTCACCTCTATGTGGGTGAAGAGGCCACGGCGGTCGGCGTCTGTGCCCATCTGCGGCGCGACGATTGGGTGACCAGCACCCACCGAGGTCACGGTCATGCGCTGGCCAAGGGGGTCTCGCCCGGCGAAGTTCTGGCCGAGCTCTATGGCCGGGCCGGCGGCTGTTGCGGCGGCCGCGGCGGGAGCATGCACCTGTATAAGCTCGAGGCCGGCCTGTTTGGCACCAATGGCTTCGTTGGCGGCGGGTTGCCGGCGACCGTGGGCCTGGGCTTTGCCGCTCGCACTCGCGGGACCGACCAGGTCGCCGTGGCATTCTTTGGCGACGGCGCGGTCAACCACGCGGCGTTTCACGAATCGATAAATCTGGCCGGAGTGCAGAAACTGCCGGTGGTGTTCGTCTGCGAGAACAACAACTACGCCACGGCCACACCGCTGACCATGGCCACGCTCAACACCGAGGTGGCTACCAAGGCCGCGTCATACGGCATCCCCGGCGTCGCGGTCGACGGCAACGATGTGTTGGCGGTATGGGAAGTGATGCGCAAGGCGACCGCTCGGGCCCGCTCGGGTCAGGGTCCCACGCTGATCGAAGCCAAGACCTACCGGGTCGTTGGCCATCACGAGGGCGATCCGCTCACCGGCACCTATCGTAACCAGGAAGAGCTGGACCACTGGAAGGCCCGCTGCCCGATCGCCACCTACCGCGCGCGGCTGCTCGAAGAAGGCCACGCCACGGCGGCCGAATTGGACGCGATCGATCAGGCGGTCGAAGCGCAAATGGCCGACGCGCTGGCCTATGCCCGCAACTCTCCGCACCCCGACCCGGCCGCGGCCAATGACCACGTCTGGGCCGACCCGCTGCACCCGCCCGTCGAGCCCGCGCCCGCCACCGCTGAAACTCGGGTGCAGACCTGGCTAGAGGCGGTCCGCGACGGCATCGCCGAAGAGATGCGCCGCGACCCGCACATCATCTACCTGGGCGAAGGGACCGGCGAGCGGGGCGGCAGCTTTGCGCATACCAAGGGGCTGTGGCACGAATTTGGCGCCGAGCGGATGATCGACACGCCGATCTCTGAACTTGGGTTCACCGGCGCCGCGGCGGGCGCCTCGGCGGCAGGCTGCCGGGCGGTGGCCGACGTGATGTTTGCCGACTTCATGTTCGAGGCCGCCAGCCAGATCATCGAGCAGGCCGCCAAGCTCCGCTACATGAGCAATGGCCAGACCAGCGTGCCCATGATCGTGCGGGCCGCCTGGGGCACCATCAAAAACACCGGGCCGCATCACAGCGGAAGCTACCATCCGATCTGGGCTCACTGCCCGGGCCTGATCGTTGTGATCCCCTCGAGCCCGGCCGACGCCAAGGGTCTGATGAAGTCGGCCCTGCGTTCGCACGACCCCGTGATCTTTCTGGAGCCCAAGGCCCTGTTTCCCACCAAGGGTCCGGTGCCCGTGGGCGAGCACCTGGTGCCGTTTGGCGTGGCCAGCATCGTGCGCGAGGGGACCGACCTGACAATCGTGTCGTGCGGCTCGCCGATCCAGCGCTGCCTGGCCGCCGCCGAGCAGCTCGCGGCCGAAGGCGTGTCGTGCGAAATCGTCGACCTCCGCACGGTCGTGCCGCTGGACGTTGATACAATCGTGGCCAGCGTGACCAAGACCCGGCACCTGCTGGTCGTGGACGAAGGGTTCTCGATGTGCGGGCTGGGGGCCGAAGTGATGGCCGTGGTGATGGAGCAGGCCTTCGCCGAGCTGGACGAACCGGCCGGCCGATTGCACACCGACCCGGTCGGGCATCCGTTTAGCCCGGCGCATGAGAACGCCGTGGTGGTTTCGGCCGAGCGGATCGTTTCGGCGGCCCGCGCCGTGATGGCCGGTCAGCCCGAGCTGCCCCGCCGACTGCGGGCCAGCGGTAAGCCGCAGGTCGGGGCCACGACGCATCGCGCGGCCGTGGCCTCGCCGGCAGCAGCCACGCCAGAATCGTCGACGGTCGATGGCGTCGCTTTGGTAATGCCCAACGTCGACCTCACGGTCAACGAGGCTCGCGTGATCCAGTGGCTGAAGAAAGTCGGCCAGCAAGTTGCCGAGGGCGAGGCGGTGGTCGAGGTCGAGACCGACAAGGCCGTGATGAACGTCGAGTCGCCCGCCGACGGCACGCTGGTCGAGATTGCCGCGCCGCCGGATACCGTCGTGCTGCTCGGCCAACGGTTGGGCACGATTCGCCCATCATGAGCGATTTGGCGGTGGATGAACGGGTCATGTCGGCGCTCTCGCCCGGTCGGTTCTTCGTCGCGCCACCGAGCCACATTCGCATTGAACGTGTGGATCGAGTCGCGCTGCCGTTTGAGATCTTTCGCGGCCATCTGCTGGATCCGGCCCACACTCGGCTGGTTCGAGATTTCGCGGCGTGGCAAGTCTATCTCGACCAGGCGCCCACGGCGGCGAGCTCCGCTCCGCTCATCTCTCTGCTGTGGGACTCCGAGGCCGGTCGGCTGTTCGTGACTCGGCAGATTCTGGTTTACGCGCACGAGGCCTACGAGGACGCGCCGGGGGTTATCCTGACCCGGCCTGTCGAGAAGTGGATTCGCGAGCTGGTGAGCACGCTCGAGCGGGACCGATTGCTGGGGCCTGGCGGCGCCGGCGAATTGTCGACCTGCCTGCTGTTGGCGGTCGTGGGCGTCAGCCGGCTGCCGATCACGTCGCTCGAATCGCCGCTGCCGGCGTTCTCGCTGGGGCGCTTCGGTTATCTGCCGAGCCTCAATGATGGTCCGGCCGCGCGCAGCGATGCGGTCGCCGTGCTTGCTGAGATGCTTGAGCCACCGGCAAGCAGCCGTGACCGGGTGGTCGCGCTGGAGATCGCGCTGCGAGCCGTCGACGACCCGGAGTCGGGAATTACCGACACACTCTTGGCATTTCTGGATCGCGACGGCAACGGTGCGGATGCGGTCGCCGCGCTGTTCGTCCGACTCTTCAACCAGGTTGCGCTCTCGCCATACACCGATTTTGTCGCGCGCACGCTGCGCGTCCTGGAAGCGTTGTCACACGACCCGCGCTTTGGCTGCGCGGCCGCGACCGCTGTCGTGGCCTCGTTGCTGGTAAACCTCTGCCGGCATTTAACGGCGTTCGACTTGGCGTTATTTCACAGCTTTGGCGCGAACTATCCCGACGCCTTGCTGCTCGACGAGCTGTTGAAGTTATTGCTGCGACAGATTGACGCCGACGCGACTTTGTTTATCGACATCGCCGGTGAGGCCGCCGATGCCAGCCGGGTCAAACAGTCGCGGCGCCGCGCGCTCCGCCAGGCCTGCCTCGCCCGACGGCATTATTCAGGTCAGCGGGTGCCCGACGCGCCGACGTCGCTTGGCGAGAACGCCCGGGTCTTGCCGGCGCCGATTGCGCGCATGCCGCAGGAGCAAATCGTCGACGTGAGTAAGCGCACGCGGCGGCTGTTTGCCGACGAACCGCTGGAAGCGTTGTTGTCGGACGGGGCGAAACGCGTCTTACAGGCCAGCATGGACGACCTGGCCCTCGATCGCGAGCTGACCGAGCTGGGCATGGCCTATTTCGTCGACCGGCCGCTGGGAGTGACCAAGGGCCCTGGCGAGGTCGACCGCACGCCGCTGGTCTCCTGCCGGGCCGTCAGCCGCACGGTCGCCAAACGACGGCTGGCGGAGTTGAAGTCCGCGGGCTGGATTACTGAGGAGGTTCGCGCCGCGCTCGCCAGGCAGGTCGACGCCTGGCCCGTTGTCGGCGTCCGAGGGATCGACCTGTCGCCTCTCGAGCGTCCCGGCGTGGTTTCGCTGGCCGATGCCGCGAAGACGTCGAGCGATTTTGTATTCCTGCAGTCGAGCGGCCGGTCCTTGCGTGAGCTGGCGGGGTTTTATGAGCTGACCCCGTTGGCAGTAGTGATTCCGGACCTCGTCGCCGAGCTGGCTGCGGGCCAAGGGTTGCTGGCTCACGGGCGCCCGGCCGGCGAACCGTTGCCGACGGTCGCCTGGCACGACCCTCAGGGCCGATTGCGGCTGAAGTTGGCGTTTGACCTCGCGGCCGGCGGCGTGCAGTATGTGGAGCGACATGGTGTGGAAATGCCGGCGAGAATGCGCGTCGTGGCCGCTTGGGAATTGGACGCGGCCGGCAATCCCGTCGAGCACTCTTTGCCGTCGGATGGCGTTTGGTTGACCGCGAAATGAAACGATATCGATGTTCTGTAGCCGGCCTCTGAGATGTCGGAGCCCTGCCTGTAGCCGGCCTCTGTGAGGCCGGAACCCTGTCTGTAGCCGGCCTCTGTGAGGCCGGAACCCTGCGACGGGGCACCGGGGTCACAGACCCCGGCTACAGAAATCGGCACCGGGGTCACAGGCCCCGGCTACAGGTCCGAGTGATATGCAAACGAATGCGTGGAGACCTTTGATGAACGTTTGGCGAGCCTGGTTGATCCTAACGGCCTCGGTGCTGGCGGTGCTCGGTACGACCTCGTCGCTGGCGCTTGCCGCCACGAAGAACATCGTGGTCGTCGTGGCCGATGACCTGGGGCTGACGCTCGGTTGCTATGGCGACCGCGTGGCTCGCACGCCGCACCTGGACCAGTTGGCCGCCGAGGGCACGCTGTTCACGCACGCCTTTTGCACCACTGCCAGTTGCAGCCCCAGCCGGTCGGTGATTCTCACGGGCATTTTCAACCACGCCAACGGTCAGTACGGCTTGCAGCACGGTACCCACCATTTCAGCACGCTCGACCGGATCACGTCGTTGCCGGCGCGGCTCTCGAAGGCCGGCTATCGCACGGCGCGGATCGGCAAGTTCCACGTCGCACCCGAAAGTGTCTATCCGTTCGATGCCGAGCTGCCGGGCAACCCGCGCAACAGCGTGCAGATGGCCGAGCGCTGCCGCGAGTTTGTTACGTCCGACGACCCGCGGCCGTTCTTTCTGTACTTCTGTTCCACCGATCCGCACCGCAGCGGTCAAACCGGCCCGCCGCCGCACGAGCCGAATTTGTTCGGCAACGAAGGCAATTACCCGGGTAGCGCGGCGGTCACCTTCGACCCGCAGAAAATCGTCGTGCCGCCGTTTCTGCCCGACACGGCCGCCTGCCGGGCCGAATTGGCCGAGTATTACCAGTCGGCGGCCCGGTTTGATCAGGGGGTCGGCAAGCTGGTCGAGGTGCTCAAGGCGGCCGGGCACTGGGACGACACGTTGTTCGTCTTTCTCTCGGACAACGGCGTGCCCTTTCCCGGCGCGAAGACGACAGTCTATGAGCCGGGCCTGCGCTTGCCGTTGATCGTGCGCAATCCTTTGGATAAGGCTCGCGGTCAGCAGTCGGCCGCGCTGGTCTCGTGGGTTGACCTGACGCCGACGATCCTGGAGTTTGCCGGCGCCCCGCGCGACAAGCAGTTGCAAGGACGCTCGTTCCTGGCAGAGGTCGACGGTCGCGGCGGACCACCGACCGATGAAGTCTATGCCTCGCATACATTTCATGAAGTGACGATGTATTATCCGATGCGCGTGGTCCGCACTCGCAAACACAAGTTGATCTGGAACCTTGCCCATGGGCTGGTGTATCCCTCTGCCGCCGATCTGTGGCATTCGGCCACCTGGCAAGAGGCGCTGGCCAAAGGTCCCAGCTCAACCTACGGCAAGCGGACTGTGACTCAGTATCTCGGCAGGCCGGAATGGGAATTGTACGACCTGGACGCGGATCCTGACGAGACGAAGAACTTGGCGGCCGACTCAGAGCACGCCGCCACGTTGGCCTTGCTCAAGGAGAAGCTCCGCGCGTTTCAAGAGCGGACGAAGGACCCCTGGCTACACAAGTGGCAGTATGAGTGAGGCGGCGATGGGGAGTGGCGTCGGCGCGGCAATCGCCTGGTAGTTCGCCCCTCACCCGGCTTGCTCGCGCAAGCCACCCTCTCCCGCTTTGCGGGCGAGGGTTGTCCGCGACGCTTAACTGAAAAATACTTGCTCGGCCGTTTTGCCGAGCAGCCAGGCCTTGTCGTCGGGGGAGAGAAAATCGAGCCGGCTCTGGATCAGCTCGATTGAGTCGCGGTAGTTGTGTCCTTTTTCGACCTGGTACGGACAATCTGTGGCCCACATCAGGCGTTCGCGGCCATAGGCGGAGAGCAGCCGGCGAATCATCGGACCCAGGTCGGTGTAGGGCGCCTGCTTCTCGCCCAGGGCATAAAACGCAGAGACCTTCACGTGCACGCGCGGATGCCGCGCTAGCCGGCAGAGGTTATCGACATCCACCGTGCGAATCTGACCGTCGATGCCGATGCGGGCAAAGTGGTCGATCACCACCGGCGTCTCGGGATGCTTGGCGCACATCCGGTCAAAGGCCGGCAACGCCTCGGGATTGATCAGCCCGCACATCGCCAGCCGCTCGCTTGCGCCAAAGGTCCACATCGCCGACATGGCGTCGGAAAATAGCCAGGCCTCGACCGGTTCCTTGCCCGGGTTGATGCGAAACCCGCGCACGCCGCGACCTTTGAGCGTTTTCATGGTCTCGGCGGCGCCGGCCGCGTGATGGTCGATCACCGCCACGCCGCGAAAGGTCTCGGGCTGAACACGAATCGCATCCAGCATGTAGCGGTTGTCGTAGCGATAGTAACTCATCTGAATTAGCACCACGCGGTCGACCCCGCAGGGCCGGGCCTGCGCCAGCAGCTCTTCGGGCGTGAAGCTGGCCGGCTGCATGTCCGGCTTTTCAAAACCGGGCGCCAACGGGTAACGCTCGAGGTCGGGCGTCCAAATGTGCGAGTGGGCGTCGATGAACCCTCGGTCCGGCGCGTCGGCCCCGATCACCGGCTGAGCTAGCGTGGCGGCGGCCAAGGTGACGGCGCCTTGCTTGAGCAATTCACGGCGGGTCGAGTGCCAGGGATTGGACGAGGTGCGGAGCGCGGCGATCATAACGGGTCTCTGATAACGGCGAGTGATACGGCGCAACAATGCGCACGGTTTTTTTAACGGGTAGTAGCACAAGTGGCAAGCAAAAACGCCCGCCGGCGCGAGGGTCCGCGCCGACGGGCGTGATTGTTACAGGCGCAACTGGTCACAATCGCGACCTAGCCCACTTCCAGATTGACCAGGTAGTCGTCGAGCGCCTTGCGCAAGTTCGCTTCCTGCACCGTCAGTTTCTGAATCTGCTCGCGAAGCTTTTCGACCGTGTCCTCCTGCGAGCCGAACTTCTGCACGTATCGCTTGTACAGATCGGTGTTGCGGTCCAACTGGCCCATGTTCTGGCGAATCCGAGCCTGCTCCTCGTTGATTGCGCCGATCTGCTGTTCTAGCTGCTGCTTCTGGGTCGAGACCTCGGCCAGCGCCTGCTTGCGCTTGACCACTTCGGCCAACGCCGCCTTGACCGCGGGCGCGACCTCCTTTTGATTCGTGTAATACAGGATCGTGCCGTCGTCCAGGTTCGACAGCGCCATGTGCTGGCTCACCACCTGCTCTTCGTCGACCGCCAGCACGACCGGCTTGCCCGGCTCGGCCTTCACCGCAAAACGATAGCGGTCACTGGTCTTCTCGGTCGGCTCCTTCGGCGAGATCAACTTCCAGTTCGGGTCCAGAGGTTGCTCGACGAGCACGGTCTTGGCTTTGTTGTCCGAATTCTTCACGGTGTAGCTGTGCGTGCGGGCCAGCTTGCGGCTGACTTGCAGCGTGCCCTTGACCAGTTTTACGCTCAGCAAATGCTCGGGCTGGGGCTTGGCCTCCAGTGCGACCTCGGTCTGCAGGTCCAGCGCGTAGCTGATCAATCGCTCGGCGTGCGGCGCCAGGTCCTCGATCTTGGCATCGCCGGCGTAGGCGCCGCCGTCGAAGACCGTGATCGGACCCTGCATCAGGTGCAGATCGGTCGAGTTGACCAGCCGCAGACCGTTGAGCGGGTGCTTGGCCTGCACCGCGGGGTTGTAGATTGAGACCTTCTCGCCCTTGACACCCTCATTGACGATCGGCAGCATGGCCGACTTTTGCCGCTCGAGCGTGACCGGGGCGTCGATCTTGTATTGAAACAACTCGCCAACGTCGCCGGCAGAGGTGGATGGCCGGTTGGCCAGCGCGAACGAATCGTTAATTGCGAGGTCGACGGGGACGCCTGCCGCTTCATTCGCCAGTGCGGGCGCAGCAGCCGGTGCATTCGGCGCCCTTCTGCTCTTTGCCAATTGGCGCCAGTCTTTGGCCTCGGCACCCCCCATGGCAGCGTCCGCCACTTGAGCCGGCGCTTCCTTAGCCAAGTCCTGGCCATAGGTCTGCGGGCGGAGCGAACCGAACAGGTTCAGTTTTTCTTCCGGCCGCGCCACGTACAGCGGCTCATAGAGGTCCATGGTGTAGGAGATCGGCCGGCCGCTGACCAGGGTCAACTGCACGTTGTTCCAGTCCCCTTCGGTCGTGTTTTCCACAATGGCCCAACCCTGCAGGAACGGCGCGTCCTTGTCCGACAGGACCAGGCGGTAACTGGTCTTCCAGACCGGCGTGCCTTGGATATAGCCGACGCGGACCGGCCGCTTGCCGTTGCCCAGCAGTTTGAGCGTGACGGACTTCTTGTCGGTGTTGTGCCCGGTGGCCAGCACGGTCAAAGCCTGGCGCAGCTCGGCGTCGAGCTTTTCGTCGAGCAGTTTGATGCGGCTGATGCTGTCCATCGGCACACTGCGCAGCCCCGCGTCGGTCAGCAGGTTGATAAATTCGCTCTCGACGACGTCGCCATCTTTGCCAACCTCTTTGCGGCGCGTCTCGACTCCGACCAGCACGCCGGTGATCGGCGAGGGGGCGTCGATCTGCACGCGTTCGCCGCGGATCTGACTGAGCAGCGAGCCCAGCGTTGGGTTCTCGGTCAGGTCGATCGGAAAGGTCTTAAGGGTCTTGGTCAGCGGATCGCGCGAGCCGTAGGTCACGGTCGAGATGGTGCCGCCGCCGCGGTCTTCCAGGATCATGCTCTTGAGCAGGTCGTTGATGTCCTCGGTACGAAAGCGGAGCTCGACCTGGGTGTCGCCGGTGACCTCGCCCCGATGCTCGAAAAAGCCCACGCCCGAGTTGAACATCACGACCCGAGACAAAGGCAGTGGGGCGTCAGCGGGCGCGGCCGCCGCCGCGGCTTCCTGACCCCAGGCGGGGCAGGCAATCACTCCGAGCAGCAACCAGAGGCCTAAAGGTAGTCGATGGAACAGGGGGGCGATCCGTCCAGCAATTCGATGGGGCGACATAATTCGAGTTCTCCTAAGGTGTTCCGCAGAGCGAGGTGCGACGCGCCAGGGTCCGGGAAACGACCACTAGCGCACGCCGTGGCAATTCTAGCTTTTTGGACGCAGCCGGGTCACGCTGAGTTCCCTGCGGAAACCCGCGAAATTGCGCGCAAAATCATGCAAATACCTGCGACTCGTCGCGCAGATCGCGTCAGTTAGCGGCTTAAGAAACGTGCACCCAGCGGCTACCAGCGACCGTTAGAAGTACGGTCGCAGCGTTTCAATCAGCGTGATGACCGCCAGCGTCGAGAAGAACACGCCCGCCCCCAGCAGGCCCAGCCGCACGAACCAGCCGCCCCGCAAGGCCTTGGGCAGCAGCAGGCGATTGATCACCAGCGTGTGGAAGCAACTGAAACCCAGGGCGAAGTTCATGATCAGCGTGGCGACCTTGAGCAGCCCCAAGGGTTTGCCGACCGACAATAGCACCAGCCCCACGCCCATGTAGCAGCAGAGCACGGTGAAGTAGACCGTGCGAATGTGCTTGGGATCGAGCGCCCGGAGATGGCGGCTACTGGTCCAGACGACGTCGACCCAGCGGCGGATGGCGCCGTCGGCCGAGGTGGTCATGCCGGGCCCCAGCACCAGGAAGCCGCACAGCAGGACCATGTACCACATGGCCGCTCCGGCCGTTGCGCCCCAGGCGTCGGTCACGGCGCCGCTGACGCCGCCCGCGGTCATGCCCGCCGCGTACCAGTCGCTCACCTCGGTGCCGCGGCGCAAGAACTGCACCGAGAGCATGCTGGGCAGCGCCATGCCCAGGAAGCAGGCCGGCATCCACACGACCAATTGGTCGCGGGTGACGTGCTTGACCCAGCGCTTCCAGCGCGGCATCACGTCAGGCGTGGGTTCAAAGACCATGCCGACGTGCGACAGCTCGATGTTATGCCCGCCGATCACGCTGGGGATGGCGCCGACCTGGTGCCCCATGCCCCAGCCCTGGTCGCGGGTGTAGTTGCTGATCGGCGTGTTCGACAAGCCCCCGCAACCGGCGATCGCGGTGAACGCGGCCAGCAGGGCGATGGTGCTAAAGTCGATCGTCGGAAACGGGCGACCCTGCACGAGTGCCGCAAAGACGTTCTCTGTGTTATCGCCGTCACGCACCCCGTCGCCGTCGACGTCGCGGAATTTGTCGGGCTTGCCGTCGCCGTTGATATCGGCCCAGCTCTCGGGCTTGCCGTCGCCATCGGCGTCGATTGTCGGCGGCAAGCGCTCCTCGATGACGTCCAGATGCCCGTCATGATCCCAGTCCTCGCCGTCGTCCAGCACGCCGTTGCCGTTGGTGTCCTCGCCGCGCTCGACCGGCACAGTGCCAAAGCGGACAAAGCCGGTGAGGATTTCGCGCCAGGTCGCGGCATTGGAAAAGAATATTGCCACGAACAGCAGGAAGCCCAGCACAGTGACGATCTTAAACGACATCAGCACGCGCAGCGTGTTGTAGATCTTGCCGCCAAAGATCATCGGCGACATCGCGACCAGAAACACCGCGATGCCTAGGCCACGGACCAATGCCTCATCGTCCGGGCCCGAGGGAATGCGACCGAGGTATACCGCGGCCAGTGGCGTGGCGGCATTGGCGGCGAGGTAGGGAAACAATGCGCCGAAGTCGAGCAGCAGGTACAGCAGCAGCCAGAATCGCGGGCCCGGCAGGGTGCGAAACTTGCCGGTGAAGATCGGCTCGCCCGTGTACAGCGCGTAGCGGCTGATCTCGATGTTGTAAAACACTTGGCCCAGGATCGAAAGCGTGGCCAGCCACATCAGGGCGCCGCCATAGCGGGCCGTCACGGCCGGACCGGCCAGCCACTCGCCGCCGCCGATCGCCGATCCGCCCACCAGCAGGCCGGGGCCGAGCATGGCAAACCAGTTTTGCCAGGTGAACCGCGGAGCGTCGACCAGTGTCCCGGTATTCCAGCGAGGCATCTCGTGCGAGCCGGGCCAGGGCGCCTGAGCAGCCTCTGCCGAGTGCGCATGATGCTTGGGTTGGGTGGCGATCGAGGCTTCGGCCATGACGATGGTCTCGCGCGTAGTTGCCTGTGCAGCAGCGCATCCGTCGCATCTTGGCGCACGATCCTCCGTGAGTCGCCACGCTAGGCACTAGCGCAGCAACACCGCACGCCCTTCACCGGTGCCAAGCGGCCGTCAGTGGAAGACGACCGTTTCGCAGAATATCGATCTCGCAGAATATCGCCTGGTCCGCTTACAGGCGGCTCACCTACCAATCACGTGTATAACCGGCCGTCCAGCCGCCGTCTACTGTCAGGACCGCCCCGTTGACATAGCTGGCCTCGGGCGAGACCAGAAACGTTACGGCGTGGGCAATTTCTTCCGGCTCGCCCGGTCGTCCCAGCGGGATATGGGCCAACAGACTCTTGACTGTGGGGCTGGGTTCGCCGCCCGTGCCATAAAACAAACTGCGAGTGCCGCGCGTCAGAATCGAGCCGGGCGCCACGCAATTGGTCAGGATGTTGTGCTCGCCCAGTTCGCAGGCCATGGACTTGCTCAGATTGACCACGCCAGCCTTGGCCGCCACATAGGCGCTCTGCAAGCGCAGCGGGACCAGACCCGCGATTGAGGCGATGTTGACGATTCGCCCGCCACCCCGCTCGATCATGCTGGGCACGACCGCCTGGCTGACCACGAACACGCCCGTGAGGTCGACCCGCAAGATGCGGTGCCAGTCTTCTTCGGAATACTCATGGATCGCGCGGCGATCTTTGGAGGAAGAGGTATTGATGCCGGCGTTGTTGACCAGGATACCGATCGGTCCCCACTGACCGCGGACCTCGGCGACGATCTGCTTGAGTCGCGTGCCGTCGGAGACGTCGCCGGCCAGGGCGATCGCGCGACCGCCGGTTGCGACGACCTCGCGCGCCGTCTCGTCGGCCGCGTTCTGGTCCAGGTCCACAATCACGACCGCCGCCCCGTTGGCCGCCAATCGATGGACGATGGCCTGGCCGATGCCCTGCGCGCCGCCGGTGACCAGGGCGACCTGGCCGTTTAGATCAACTTGCATGGTGGTGCTTTTCGCCAGAGGGAAGGTGGGTTGTCGATGCGCGGCGGGCCGAGCCCGCCGTTTTGGCGGGTGTGTGCGGTCAGGCCAGGATTGGCCGCACGACCTCGCCGGCCACGTCGGTCAGTCGATAGTCGCGACCACTGTAGCGATAGGTCAGCCGGGTGTGGTCGATGCCCAGTAGGTGCAGGATCGTGGCGTGGAAATCGTGGACGTGAACTTTCTGGTCGGCGATCGCGATTCCATATTCGTCGGTGGCGCCGTGGACCATGCCCCCGCGCACTCCGCCGCCGGCCAGCCACGAGCTGAACGCCTGATGATGATGCTCGCGTCCCTTGGCGTCCGGCTCGGCATGGTAGGGCGTGCGGCCAAACTCGGTGGTCCAGACCACCAAAGTCTGCTCCAGCATGCCGCGCCGCTTGAGGTCCTTGAGCAAGCCGGCGATCGGCTGGTCGACGTTCTTGGCCAGCTTCACGTGGTCGTTCATGTCGCCGTGCGAATCCCAGTTGTGTGACGAGCCGGTGTCGATTAGCTCAATGAATCGCACGCCGCGCTCGGCCATCCGCCGGGCGACCAGGCATTGCCAGCCAAAGCCCGAGGTCTGGCCCCGCTCTAGCCCGTATAGGGCCAGGGTGTCGTCGGTCTCGCCCGACAGGTCGAACGTGCCGGGCGCTTCGCGCTGCATGCCAAAGGCGGTCTCGAACGATTTGATCCGGGCGTCGAGTGCCGCGTCGCCCGCGCGGGTTTCGCGGTGTTGGCGATTGAGCGACGCGAGCATTTGCAGTTCGAGCTGTTGCAGCTCGAGCGACGAGGCCCGGCGCTCGATGTTGGCGATCGGCGTCTGGCCAGGAAAAACCTGCGTGGCCTGGTGGCAACCGGGCAGGAAGTCCGCGCCCCAGGTCTGCGCGCCGGCATAGGGCGCGTGCGGGGCGATGGCCACGAACGACGGCAAGTTCTGATTTTCCGTGCCGAGGCCGTAGCTCACCCAACTGCCGATGCTCGGCCGAGCGAAGGTGAACGAGCCGGTATGCATGCCCAGCGTGGCTTCGTAATGGTTCGTGTGGTCCGACTCCATCGAACGGATCACCGAGAGGTCATCGACGCAGGAACCAACGTGAGGGAATAACTCGCTGACCTCTATGCCAGAGCTGCCGTGCGGCTGAAACTTCCACTGCGGCTGCTTGAGGTATCGCTTGAACTCCCCGAGCTTGCCCTGCCAGTTGTCCACCGTGATCGTCTTGCCGTGGTCGGCATAGAGCTTGGGTTTGGGGTCGAACGACTCGACGTGCGACACGCCGCCGGTCATGTAAAGAAAGATCACGCTGGTCGCCCGGGGCGTGAAATGCGGCTTGCGCGGGGCGAGCGGATCAGCGGGACCGGCATCTGGCGAGCTGGCGGTCGCCGCCAGAGCGGTGTCTGCCAGCATGCCGCGCAGCGCCAGCGCGCCGAGTCCGCCGGCCGAGCGAAGCAGCAGGTCGCGTCGCGTCGGGCGAGCGAGGTCTTGGCGGTGATCGAGCGGTTGCATCCGTTTTCCTCGCCCAGCTAGGAACGATTGGTTGCCCATCAATCGACGTAAGTAAACTCGTTGCTGGCCATCAACACTCGCACCAGTGCCGTCCACGCCTGCACGGCGATGGCGTCTTCGGCCGTGCCACTGGCGGCCAGCGGTTGCCGGCTGCGAGCCAGGAAATCGACCGCGGCCGAGGTTTGTCCGCTGGCCGGCTCGCGACCCAACAGCAGCTCATAGGCCAGGGCCACGCGCTGCGGATCGTCGGGCGCCGCGGACAGCAGGCGGCGCGCAAGGATCTGACTTTGGGCGTGGACCAGCGGGTCATTCATCCAGAACAAGGCCTGCGAGGGCGTGGTCGTATCGGTCCGCTCGGCTGTGCTGGCGTTCGGATCGGCGCCGTCAAACAATGCCAACAGCGGATGCCGCTGGATGCGCTGGCTCATCAGGTAGACGCTGCGCCGCTGCGTGTCGTAAACCGCTTTGAAGGGCGAGTGCTGCGTGTATCCCCAACGCGTGCTGGGTGGAAACGGATGCGCCTCACCGGGCGTGCGGTCCAATTCGCCGCTGGCCGCCAGGACGCTGTCGCGAATCGCTTCGCCGTCGAGCCGCCGTCGCTCGAACTTCCACCGCAAGTCGTTGGCCGGGTCGACCGCCGCGGCTGCCGGGTTGTCGTCGCTGGTCAGCTGATACACGCGTGACAACATGATCCGCCGGTGTAGGTCCTTGATGCTCCAACCGTCGGCCATGAACGAGCCGGCCAGGTAGTCGAGCAGCTCGGGGTGCGACGGCCCACGACCGCGCAGGCCAAAGTCGCTGGTGGTCCGCACCAGGCCGTGGCCAAAGTGGTAATGCCAGACCCGATTGACCAGCACCCGGGCGGTCAAAGGGTTGGAGCTGCGGGTGAGCCAATCGGCCAATTGCCGCCGGCCGCTGCCGGTCTCGCCGTCGGGCAATCGGTCGGCGCCGAGGATCTCCAGGAAACGTCGCTGGGCTTCTTCGCCTGGACGTGTCGGCTCGCCCCGCTTTTGAATCCGCGCGTTGGCCGCCGGCCCGTCGATGACCGCATAGGCCTGTTCGTACGGTCCGGCCGCAGTGAGCTGGTCTATCTGGCCGCGAACGTCTTTGGCAACCGCCCGCAGCTTTTCCTGCTCGCTCTCGAGCTCGGCGATTTTCGGTCCCGCTTCTACACCGGCGGCCGGCGGCGGGGCGTTGGGACTGGCGGCCGCGGCTTCGGCCAGCTTGATGCCCTCGGTTAATTTGGCCAGCTCACCGTCGACCCGCTTCAGCTCGGCCTCGTGACGCGCCAGTTGTTCCTGATGGGCCTTGGCCAATGGCGCGGCCTCGGCGTCGGGCAGCAACGACACGAAGTCGCGCGGCCGCTTCTTTTCTTCCGACCCCGGAAAGGCGTAGCGGGTGCTCGAAAAAATGCCGTACAGCCCGTAGTAGTCCGCCATCGAGATCGGATCGTACTTGTGGTCGTGGCAGCGGGCGCAGCCGATCGACAGGCCCAAGACCGAGCGGCCCAGCGTGTCGAGCGTGTCGGCGATGGTCAGGTGATGATAGTTTTCCGAATCGAAGCCAAAGCGGCGCGAGATGGCGACGTAGCCAGTCGCCGTGATCTTGTCGGCGTACTCTTCTCGCGGGCCCGCGGAAGCCAGCAGGTCGCCGGCCACCTGCTCTCGCAGGAACTCGTCGTAGGGCAGGTCGCGGTTAAAGGCGGCGATGACCCAATTGCGATAGCGATAGGCTTGCGGCACCGGGTAGTCGGCCGTCTCGCCCGCCGTGTCGGCATAGCGCACCACGTCCAGCCAGTGCCGGCCCCAACGCTCGCCATAAGGGGGCGAGGCCAGCAACCGCTCGACGACCCGGGCAAACGCGTCGGGCGCGTCGTCGGCCAGAAACGCGTTCATTTCGGCGGGGGTTGGCGGCAAGCCGGTCAGGTCGAACGTGGCTCGGCGCATTAGCGTGCGTTTAGCCGCCGGCGGATTGGGCCGAATGCCGGCAGACTCCAGGCGGGCCAGCACGAAGCGATCGATGGGCTCCAGTGACCACGCCGGGTCGTTCACTTGTGGCGGCGCTTGCCGCGTGATCGGTTGAAACGACCAGTGTCCGCGCTGTGCGGGGCTGATGGCGAATTCATCGCGCGGCGCTGAGGGTTTGGCCGGCTTGACGTCGCCGGGCGTCCAGGGCATGCCCAGCTCGACCCAGCGGACCAGCTTGGCGATCTCGGCCTCGGGCAGTTTGGCCTTGGGGGGCATCTTCAAACCCTGGTAGCGAATCGCCTCGACCAGCAGGCTTTCGTGCGGTTTGCCCGGCACGGCTGCGGGCCCCGAGTCGCCGCCGGCCAGTGCGGCAGCTCGCGAGGCCAGGCTCAGACTCCCTTTGACCTCCCCCTCGGCGCCGTGACACTCAAAGCACCGCGCGGCCAACAGCGGGCGAATGTCGTTTTCGAAAAAGTCGAGGTCTGCCTGCGTGGAGACTGCCGGCGGGCTGTCCGCAGCGCACAGCGGCCAGGCAATCGCTACCAGAACCGCGAGTAACGCGGCGGCCCGGACGCAGGAATTCAGCGGCTGGCGGGGCATGCGGTTCACAAAGGACGCAAGCAGATCAGAGGCAGGGCAGGAACGCGGACTGCCAGTCTAAGTTGGCGGACCGTCGCAGGTCAAATTTCGTTGCAGGTACACGCCGGCCGAATCAGGAAACGAATTCAGGATTGACCGGCCGAATCGCTGCTTCTGACGACGAATGAGTCATCCAGTCTGCGAAGCGGTCCGCAATCGTCAACGGCAATCCACCCTTCGACGAGTATGTCGCCTGGATTGCCAAAGCGCCACCTGACGTTGATTTCAATCGCATACTCCGTCGAATTTCGCGCCCGAACCCGGCGCACTTGGGGAGGTCCGACGAACTGTGCTAATTCGTCATATGGCAATTGGCGAAACGCGGCCAATTCTGACGCGAGCAATTGGTAAGCGTCACTTGCCATGAAGTGGGAGCTGTGATCGTTCATGGGGCCATCGCATGGACCTGTACGTACACCGTGCGCTTGTCCATGTGGTTAGGGGTGACCTGACCAAAGCGGCCCCCTAACGGTGCGACCGTTCCATACCAAAATTCAGCTTCAACTGCGGATCGGGTTCCGTGTCGGGGCTGAGTTCCTTAAAGAGCAAGCTGGGTTGAATGTCGTGATTGTGCTGATACTTGTCGCTGGCATACTCGGTGATCGCTCCGCAGATCTCGTGATAAAAGATCTGGCAGATCGGCACGCCCGGGTAGATGCGCACCGGCTGCACGGCGAACATTTCCAGCGTCCAATAGCCGCAAAAGCCGACATCGCCAAAGCCGGCCGTGACGTGCACGAACAGACCCAGCCGGCCGACGCTCGAGCGACCTTCGATCATCGGCACGTAGTTGTGCGTCTCGGTTCGCTCGACCGTGCGGCCCAGATAGAGCTGGCTCGGCCCCAGTACCAGGCCCTCGGGCGGAATGGTCAGCCGCCGCACACGGTTGGCCTTGGCCATGTCGAGCACGACCTCTTCGTAGACCATCACCTCGTTGTGCAGCGTGAGGTTGTAACTGTTGGGGTTCAGGTTCGCATCGACATACGGTTCGATCACGATGTTCCTGCCCAACTGCTCGCGAATCTGATGACCGGAGAGAATCATGGGCTCACTCGACGGTAGAAGGACGGGGCTTGGGGCGCTTGCGGGCACTCTTGGCGCGCGGAGCCGCTTTCTTCGAGACGCGCTTCGCGGGAGTCGGACTGGCAACGCCGATCCGCGGGCAAATGTCGGCCAGCGGGCACGCGTCGCACTGCGGCTTGCGGGCAATGCAGACCTGCCGACCATGGGCGATCATGCGATGCGAGAAGGCGATCCATTCCCGCTTGGGCAATAGCCGCATCAGGTCCTGCTCGATCTTGACCGGGTCGGTATGCCGGGTCAGACCCAGTCGCTTGCTCAGGCGGGCGACGTGGGTGTCGACGACCACGCCCGTGGGAAGGCCAAAGGCGGTGCCCAGCACAACGTTGGCCGTCTTGCGGCCCACGCCCGGCAGCTTGACCAGCGCGGGCAGGTCTTGTGGGACCTCGCCGCCATGCTCGGACACCAGGCGATTCGCGGCGCCAGCGATGCTCTTGGCCTTGTTGCGAAAGAATCCGGTGCTCTGAATGGCCCGCTCGAGGTCTGCGGTGCGGGCGGACGCGAGGGCCTGGGCGTCGGGATATTTGGCGAACAGGTCCGGCGTGACCATGTTCACGCGGACGTCGGTGCACTGGGCCGAGAGGATGGTCGCTACGAGCAGCTCCAGCGGCGAACGAAAGACCAGCGCACAGTGGGCGTCGGGATAGGCCGCCTTGAGCCGCCGGACGACACCGGCAGCGTGGCGTTTTGCGTCGGCAGTCGCAACCATGCGGAGCCTGGGCGGAGAGGGCGGCGGTGAATGACAGCGGCAATTGTCCCGAAACCCGGCCCAGGGTGTCAAGGTAGTGGCTAGTGGCTAGTGGTCAGTGGTCAGACGGGGGGGAGGTCAGCAAACCCCCGAGTCTGCCAATGAGGTGATCACGAATGTGCGGATCAGGCACTCACGTGCCGAGTCCACGCGTTGCGACCACTGAACCCCGACCACTATTTGTCTATTCCAAACAGCCGCCGCGCGTTCGCCGTGGTCTGGGAGGCAAACTCGTCTGCCGTGAGACCGCGGACTTCTGCCAGGCAGGCGGCTGTGTAGGCCACGTTGGCCGGTTCGTTGCGGCGGCCGCGGCGGGGTTCGGGCGAGAGGTAGGGGCTGTCGGTCTCGACCAGGATGCGGTCGGCCGGGATCGTGGCGGCCACGGCCCGCAGGTCGTCCGATTTTTTGAACGTGACCATGCCGGCGAAGCTGATGTACAGCCCCAGCGCGACGCATTCGGCCGCGGTTTCGGCCGTGCCGGTAAAGGAGTGCATCACGCCGGACAGCTCGCCCCGCCCGCGGGCTTCGCGGAGCATCTCTAATACGTCGGCGTCACTTTGTCGAGTGTGCACGATGAACGGCAGGCCCCGGGTCTGCGAGAGCCGTAGGTGCCGGTCAAAATAGTCCTGCTGCACGTCAAAGGGCGCGCGATCCCAATAGCGGTCCAGGCCGGTTTCGCCGATCGCCACGACCCGGGGCCGCTCGGCCAACGCCACAATCTGGTCCCAGTCGCCGGGCTCGGCTTCGGCGGTGTGGTTGGGTTGGATGCCGACCGCCGCATAGACCAGGTCATTGGCGGCCGCCAGCTCGACCGCGGCGTTGCTGGAGCCCGCGGTCACGCCCACCGCCACGATCGCTTCCAGCCCGGCCTGGCTGGCGCGCTCCAGGACCTGCGAGCGGTCTGCGTCGAAGTCGTCCTGGTCCAGATGGGCGTGGGTGTCGAAGAGAGGCATGAGACAGCCAAGGCTTGAGGCTTTTTCAAAACCGCCTAGGAGAAGGGGACAGTCCCATTTTGCTCCGCGACCATGCGCGCGCATGGTGCCCGGCGCAAAATCGGGACAGTCCCCGGCGGTCTTGAAACTAGTTTTTGCGACAACCTATCGGTCGTCAGCTTGTCGCCGCCACTTTCAATTTGCCGACCAGCTCTTCCAACGTTTCCAGGTGGCCCCGCGAGGCGCCCAGCGCCTCTTCACCGAGGGCCGCGGCCACGCGGTCTTCTTGCAGCTCAGGCACCAGCCGCTCCAACCGAGCGACCGACTTTTTTTGAAACTCGACCAGCTTGGTGAGCAGATATTCCAGCGACAGGTCATGCAGGTCGTAAAACCCGATGGGGTACTCGCCCAGGTCGATCGGCCCCTTTTCCAGAATGACGTCGGCAATCCGCCCGGCGAGCTGCTGCTGGTCGGCCACGATGTGCTTGAGCGCCGCCGTGGCCTTTTCGTCGCCCTCGCGCGTCCAGGGCCTGGTGTAGCTCAGGTACAGCGGCAGCGACCGCTCGATGACGGTCAGCAGCCGGTTGAGCGCTTGATGGACGCCTTGTTTGCTCATGGTGTGCGATCGAGGCAGGGCGGGAGGGACAACGGGTTCGACTAGAACAGGTTGGCGGCGGCGGCCAATGACATTTGATTCAACTGGTTCCAGGCGAAGAACAACAGCACGATCGGCACCGTGATCGCCACCAGGTAGGTGCCAGGCACAAAGGCCAGGTGCACCGGCCGGCTCTGCTCCAGCTCGGGGTCAATGGTCATGACCTTGATCACGCGCAGGTAGTACAGCAGGCTGATCACGGTGTTCAAACCGCCGACGACCAGCAACAGCCAGAGCTCGGCTTGCACCAGCGAATAAAAAATCAACAACTTGCCGATCAGGCCCGCCATCGGGGGCAGGCCGATCAGGCTGAGCAGAATGATGGTGAAGCAGACCGCCACGACGGGCGAGCGGCGTATCAGGCCCGCATAGTCGGCGATCTCCTCACTGTGAATCTGATTGCGCACCAGCGCCACCACGGCGAACGCGCCCAGGTTCATGAACACGTAGATGCCGGCATAAAAGGCCATGGCCGCCATGGCCGCGCGGGCAGCTGCCGGGTCGTTGCCGGCCAGCACCATCGCGGCGGGCACGGGCATGATCATGTAACCGGCCTGCGCGATGGTCGAATAGGCCAACAGCCGCTTAATGTTCGTCTGACCATAGGCCGCCAGGTTGCCGAACGTGCAAGTAATGATGGCCATGAAGGCCAGCACTTTCCAAAGGAACTCACGGGCCGGGCCGAGAGCTGCGACCTGCGCCGCGCGATCGAGCGGAACGGCGGCGGGTTTGGCGACGGCGGATTTTGCTGTAGCCGGTTTGACGTCATTGACCAGCGCGTGGTCATCGACCGCGTCATCCTGCACCAGCGCGACCGGCACGATTTCGGGCGCGACATTTAGCTGACCGGCAACGTTGAGCGGCGCGGCGACGTGCACCGGCGTGGCCGCGACCTGGGTCGGCGGCTCAAACCAGGCCGGGATGTAACCAAAGCCCACGGCCACTCGGGCCAACAGCGCCAGGGCGGCGGCCTTGGAGGCAACCGACAAGAACGCGTTCACCTCGGCGCTGGCGCCTTCGAAAACGTCGGGGCACCAGAAGTGAAACGGCACGGCCGAAAGCTTGAAGGCGACGCCCACCAAGACCATCAGCCCACCCAGGGCCAGGACCATGTGCGTATCCGCGCCGATGCCATGCTCCAGGTTGGCCGGTTGCAACAGCTCGGCCAGCCGCACCGCCATCGTGGGAATGTGGACGCTGCCGAGGACGCCGGCCAGCAGACTGATGCCATAGAGCATGATGCCGGCGGCGCCCGCGCCGTAGACGGCATACTTGAGCGCCGCTTCGCTCGATTTGCGGCGGCCCTTGATCAACCCGGCCAGGGCATAGGACGGCACGCTGGCCATCTCCACGCCCAAAAAGACCATTAGCATGTGATTGGCCGAGGCCATGATGCACATGCCCAAGGTGGCGCCCAACACCAGGGCATAGACGTCCGGCGCGGCATCTTCGTCGGGCACGCCCGAGATGCGGGTGAAGATGGCGAACAGCACGGCAAAGAAGAACAACAACGTGCGGAAGTAAACCGTAAACGAGTCGTAGACCAATAGTCCTGTGAACAGCTCCGCGGGTTTCTCGACCGCGTTCCACGGTCCGGCCAGGTACAGCGCCGTGGCCGAGCCGATGAGCGTGATCCAGAAGGAGCTCACGCGGCTGGTGGCGCGCGGCAGCCGCGCCAACAACAGCAGGACGATCGTGGCGCACAGCACCAGTTCGCCGCGAAAACCGGCGGTGCTGGCCAGCGTGTCGCCGACGAGCGATTGAATCAGGTTTGAGAATGGATCGATGATGCGCTGCACGCGGTTGGCCGCTTTACTGTTTTGCTGTGTTTATTATTGCAGTGGTTACTGTTGGGCTACGATCGCCGCCGGCTCGAACAGCTCCGCGGTTTGCGCGGCCTCGGCTTGGATGCGCGGCGCCTTGACGTCCTTGGTCCACTCGGCCAGTTGGTCGACCGTGCGGTCGACGCTGGGGGTCATGTAGTTGAAAACCGCCTGCGGATACACGCCAAACACGATCGCCAGGGCCAACAGCGGCGCGGCGATGGCCAGCTCGCGAGAGGTCATCGGGTGCAGATGATCGCCGTGCGGTCCGCGATACTCGGGTCCCAGATAGACCCGTTGCAGGGTCCAGAGGATGTAGGCCGCGGTCAGGATCACGACGCTGGCGGCCACCACGGCCAAGGCGTGGCTGAAGTTCCACACCGAGAGCGTGACGAACACCTCGCCAATAAACCCGCACAAGCCGGGCAATCCCAGGCCAGCGAAGAAAATGCCGATCGACAGCGCCGAGTACAAGGGCATCTTAGCGAACAAGCCGCCGAACTGGTCGAGGTTGCGGTGGTGGACCCGCTCGTAAATCACGCCGACCATAAAGAACATGCCAGGCGAGCTGATGCCGTGACCGATCATCTGGAACATCGCGCCGTTCATGCCCATCTTCCAGGCGTCGGCATTGAACTGGCTGCCGGCGACGGCGCTCCAGACGCCGATGCCCAGCACGACGTAACCCATATGGCTGACCGAGCTGTAGGCGACCAGCCGTTTGAAATCCTTTTGGGCCAAGGCGGCAAACGCGCCATAAACCATGCTGAGCGCGCCTAAGCCACAGACGAAGTAGGCCAGGTCGTAGCCCGCGTCGGGACAAATCGGGTAGCAGATGCGAATGATGCCGTAGCCGCCCAGCTTGAGCAAAATGCCGGCCAGGATCATCGAGATCGGCGTGGGGGCCTCGACGTGTGCGTCGGGCAGCCAGGTATGCACCGGCACGCTGGGCACCTTGATCACAAAGCCCAACAGCAGCAGCAGAAAGGCCCACCATTGCAGGCTCTTGCCAAACAGGAGCTTGCCGTCAAAGGCGTCGGTGTGCTGGCCAAGCTCTTGCAGGGCCAGGATGTTGAACGTGTGCACCGGCTTGGGATTGGCCCGCAGCTCGGCGATCTTGGCCGCCTGCTGGGCCGGCTCCAACTCGGCGCCGACATAATGCGCCCGGGCAAGCTGCTCGTCATTGAGCAGCTTGAGATCGCTGGAGAAGTACAGCATAAGGATGGCGATCAGCATGAACACGCCGCCGACCAGGGTGTACAAGAAAAACTTGATCGCGGCGTACTCACGGCGCGGACCGCCCCAGACGCCGATCAGGAAGTACATCGGCAGCAGCATCAACTCCCAGAACACGTAGAACAGGAAGAAGTCGAGCGCCAAAAACACGCCCAGCACGCCGGTTTCCAACAGCAGAAACAAGATACAGTAGGCTTTGACGTGCTTATCGATCGGCCAACTGGCGGCCATCGAGAGCATCGTGACAAACGTGGTCAGCACCACCAGCGGAAAGCTGATGCCGTCGGTGCCCATGAAGTAGTTGATGTTGAAGCTGCCGATCCACTCGACCGAGAAGACCTTTTGCATCTCGCTCTTGGCGGTGTCGAACTGCAGCGGACCCTGGCCCGGCAGCGCCATTAGCAGGCTGATCAGGAACACGGCGGCCGTGACCATCAGCGTAAAGGTCTTCATCGAGTCCGTCTTGTCGCGCGGAAAGAACGGCAGCACCAGCGCGCCGGCGGCCGGCAAAAATACCAGCAAGCTGAGCAGGGTCAGGTAAGTCGATTCCATGGTCGCTCAGGTCCGCAAAAGGGTTCGCGTTGTTTCGTGGTCAGCGGCCGCCAAGGCGGTCGATTAAGTTCGGACTTAAAGTCCAGCAAACGAAGTTTGGTAAAGCGTGATCAAAATGAACAGCGTGACCGTGCCGATGACGATGAACATCACGTATTGCCGTATCCGGCCGGTTTCGGCGCCGTGAAACCAAAGGCCGATGGCATAGATCCACTTCGACACCGTGTTCACCAGGCCGTCGATCACATAACGGTCGAACAGGTCGTCCAGGTGCGAGATCATTCGCACGCCCATCGCCAGGCGGTCGATGAATCCGTCGATCACGGTCTTGTCAAACTGCGCGATCCGCCGTGCGATGAACAAGGTCGGCTGCACAAACAGGATGTTGTACAGCTCGTCGAAGTACCATTTGTGAATCAAGAACTCGTAGATCGGGCGGAACTGGGCGCGGACCTCGGCCGGGTTCAAGATTCGCAGGCCATAGAACACGACCGCCAGCAAAAAGCCGGACATCGCCGTGCCAAACGCCCAGATCTCGGCCGGCACGTGATACTTGTCCAGATGCGAGTTGTGCTCGCTGGGATGCACCACGTGGGTCAGCAGCACACCAGTCGCTTCGGCCGCCGTGCCCGCGGGCCGGGCCTGCTCCAAGAGCGGCTGGATACCGAAGCCAAACACGGTCCAACCCACGCCCACCGCGAACAAGGCCAGCACGACCAGCGGGTAGTACATCACCTTGGGCGACTCGTGCGCATGATCGTAAATGTGCTGGTCCCGCGGCGGGCCGGCAAAGGTCATGAACCAAAGCCGAAACATGTAGAAGGCGGTGATCGCGGCGCCGCCGGCGGCGATATAGAACAGCCAGCCGAACTGCGGATTGAACTCCTTGAAGTTTAGCGCCTGCGCCAGGATGGAATCTTTTGAGTAATGCCCCGACAGGCCAATCCAAAACGGCACGCCCGCACCCATGATTGCCAGGCAACCGGCCAGCATGGTGTAGGCGGTGAAGGGCATCTTGTGCCGCAGGCCGCCCATCTTGGTCATTTCGTTGGTGTGGCAGGCGTGAATGACCGAGCCTGAGCACATGAACAGCAAGCTCTTAAAGAAAGCGTGCGTGATCAGGTGAAACAGGCCGGCGACCCAGCCGCCGACGCCCAGGGCGAGCATCATGTAGCCCAACTGGCTGACGGTCGAATAGGCCAACACCCGCTTGATGTCGGTGGCCGTGATGGCGATCGTCGCCGCGATGAACAGCGTGATGCAGCCGATGATCGCGATTGTCAGCAGCACTTCGGGCGTGAACACGGGGAAGAACCTGCCGACCAGATAGACGCCGGCGGCGACCATCGTGGCCGAATGCACCAGCGCGCTGACTGGCGTGGGACCTTCCATGGCGTCGGGCAACCAGACGTGCAGCGGAAACTGCGCGCTTTTGCCGACGCAGCCGCAGAAGATGCCTAAGCCCGCGATGACCAACAGCCAATACGCCCAGCGACCGGGGGTGCCGGGCGAGACGTCCGCTCGCCAGGCCTTGATCTGCTCGGCGGTCGGCTCCACGCCGGCGGCGATCTGGTCGGCAGCGGCCGCCTTGACCATGCCGTCGGGCACGACGAGCTGATAGTGATTCTCGGGCGTGCGGACCAGGCTGAAGATCCCCTTTTCGCCGTCGATGTCGCCAAAGGCGAACGTGCCCAGCGTGCCGAACAGGATCATCAGCCCGATGATCATGCCGAAGTCGCCGACGCGGTTGACGATAAACGCCTTGTTGGCGGCGTTCGAGGCGCTCTTTCGCTCGATGTAAAAACCGATCAGGAAATAGGAGCAGATGCCCACCAGTTCCCAGAACACGAAGACCATCGCGATGTTGCCGGCGATCACGATACCCAGCATGCTGAAGCAGAACAGCGACAGGTACTGAAAGAATCGCGAGAACCGGCCCGGCCGGTGCAGGTGATGGCCGTTGGCCAGCTTGACCTCATGGTCCACGACCTCGTGCAGCTCGTCGTGCATGTAGCCGTAGGCGTAGAAGTGAATGCAGGTCGCGATGAACGTGACCATGGCGAACATGGTCACGGTGAGCGAGTCGATGTAATAGCCGATCGTGACCTTGAGCGAGCCGAACTTGCCAAGCGTGTACCAGTCGCCGGTGATGGGCCGCACGGCCGGTGCGGCGGCATGTTCGACGTGGGCCGGCACGGCGTGCGCGTGATCGTCGCCGTGCTCTGATTTGCCGTGGTCAGTGGACGCGTGCTCGCCAGCGCCGTGCTCTGCGTGTTCTTCGTGATGCACCGCCTCGGGCACGCCGTACTTGGGCAGCCAGATGCCGAACAGCGCGACCTGCGAGAGGGCGCAGCTGGCCATGATCGCGGCCGTGGCGAGCCAGCCGGCCTTGGAGCCTGCCTTGCCCATCCGCGGACCGAAAAAGACGATCAGCGTGAACGAGGCCAAGGGTATCAGCCAGGCCAGTCCCAGGAGCATCGGTAGTGTGGAGACAGGATCCATCAGCCCTTCAACTCATCCGCTTGATCGACGTCGACCGTCGAGTGGTTGTTGTAGAAATTCAGCGTGATGGCCAGCGCCACGGCGGCTTCGGCCGCGGCCAACACGATCACGAACAGGGCCACCAACTGGCCGTCGAGCCCCACGCCCAACACGCCCGGCCGCAAATACTCGCTGCCAAAGGCCACGAAGTTCACGTTCGCGCCGTTGAGCACCAGCTCGATGCCCATCAACACGCCCAGCGCGTTTCGCTTGGTCGCCATGCAGACCACGCCGGCGACGAACATGATCGCGCCGACGACCAGGAAGTGCGAGACGCTGACAGGTGTGTAAAGTGGATTCATGGTTGGTTGGCTTGGCCGCGGACCTTGCTCTTACCGAGGACTTGCTTGCTACTCTCCGACCACGCGGCGGCCGGCGCGCTTTTTCGGCCGGGCCAGATAGGCCGACCCAATCAGCACGACCAGCAAATGGACAGACACAATTTCAAACGGCAGCAGGTAGCCCGACATGCCGCGGCGCTGCTCGGCGTTGGTTTGCTCCAAACTATCCACGCGGGCGCCCATCAGGGCCATGCCCAACCGCGTGGCGGTCACCTGGGCCTGGGCCGGCTGGTCGGGGGTGGTCTGCCAGGCTTTGACGCTGGTCGCCGCGGCTAGCAGCACCGCCAGCAGCGATCCGCCTACCACCGCGCCCATCAACCATTCGCCGGCCGAGGTCTTCATCGAGATAAACGGCCCCTTGGCCGTGAGCATCACGCCGAAGATCAAGAGCACCAGGGTGCCGCCGACGTAGATCATCAGTTGCATGGCGCCGACAAAGTCCGCGCCCGCCAGAAAGAACAGTCCGGCCGTCGCGCCCAGCGCCAGGATCAGATAAAACGCCATCCGCACGATGTTGCTGGTCAGCACCACGGCGATCGAAAACCCGCAGGCGATAGCCGCGAACAGGTAGAAGAACACCGAGTTCCAGTTGAAATTAAGGGCTTCCACGGTGACCTCCTGCGGCGGCTTCGGCAAAGCTGGCCGATGAATCCACACTCGCGGTGCGCGGCGGCTTGTCGTCACTTGGGCGGCCATCGTCGGCAGCATGAGCCGGCGCCGCGGGTGTCGCTTCCGCCGGCTTTTCGGCCGGTTGCGGCGTAGCCGTGATCTGCCCCTCGTTCACCCGCCAGTAGTTGTTGGGAATGAACAACCCGCCGGGAATGAAGTAGGTCCACAGCACGGCGCCCAGGAACATCACGGCGGCGATCGGCGTGCAGTATTTCAGACAGGTCGTCATTACCTGGTCGATGCGCAACCGCGGCAGGGTCCAGCGGGCCCACATCATAAAGGTCACGCCAAAGACGCACTTGCCGACGAAGTTGAGCATGCCCAGGAAATTGCCCAGGTAGTGGAACAACGGATAGAGCGTGCTCGCCGAGTCCAGGCCGATCGCCTCACCCGCGGCGCCGAGCCAGGCGGTGACCGGCAGGGGACCGTTCCAGCCGCCGAAGAACAAGATCGCGGCCAGGCCGCTGACGGCGAACATCGAGCCGTACTCGGCCATGAAGAAGATGCTCCACCGCAGGCCGGAGTATTCCGTGTGGAAACCGGCGACCAACTCGCTCTCGGCTTCGGCCAGGTCGAACGGCGCGCGGTTCACGCTGGCCGTAGCGCAGGTGAAGTACACCCAAAAGATGACGAAGGTGAATGGGTCGTGAAACACGAGCCACTGTGTGAACCAGCCGGCCTGCATCTGGGAGATCGCCACCAGGTCCATCGTGCCGGTGATCATCACAGGCACCACCACGCACATGCCCAGTGGCACCTCGTAGCTGACCACCTGGGCCGCCTCGCGCATGGCGCCAAACAGCGACCACTTGGAGGCCGAGGCGTATCCGGCCAGGATCACGCCGAACACTTCCAGGCCGACCACGGCAATGATGAAGAACACCGCCACGTTGAGCCGAGTGGCCACCCAACCGTCGGCAAACGGCAGCGCCAGGTAGGCGGCATAGGAAGCGCAGAAGCTGATATACGGTGCCAGCAGGAACAGCATCCGGTCGGCGCCGTCCGGCATCAGGTCTTCCTTGGTGATCAGCTTGAGGCCGTCAGCCAAGGTTTGCAACCAGCCAAACTTGCCGCCCACCCGGGTCGGACCCAGCCGGTCTTGAATGCGGCCCGAGACTTTTCGCTCCAGCCAGATAAAGATCAGCGCGCCCACGGCCACGACATTGATCAGCAGCGCGGCGTGCACCAGCGCGGCGACCGCATAGGCCAGCCACTCGGGAGCGAGATACTGTTTGAGGAATTCAGCCACCGCCCGCAGGTCCTTACTGTCACGCCCCGCGTCGCGGCAGGTCGCCGCGGGTCCAGGGCATCGTCACCGGGCCAAGCAATTCAGGGCAAACGGCTTGGCACAAGATCGTGAAATATCGCACAAACCACCCGCGATGGACAAGCCCCCGCACTTCCAGATTTTGCTCGAGCTCTTGGCCGACCGGCTCGATGGTTCGCATCACGAAGGGGACAGTCCCATTTTGCTCCGCGGACTCCATCAAATCGGGACAGTCCCCGGAGCTGCCGTATCCGAATTACCGATCGATCTCGCCCATCACGATGTCCAGCGAGCCGACGATCGCCGGCACGTCGGCGATCAGGCAGCCGCGACACAGGTCGTGCGTGACCGAGAGGTTGCAGAACGAGCTGCTCCGCGCCCGCACGCGCCAGGGAATGGCCCCGCCGCCGCTACTGACGACATAGAAGCCCATCTGCCCGCGCGGCGCCTCGGTCTCCATATAGGCTTCGCCCTTGGGCAGCTTTTCGGTCAACTTGACCGGTTCGCCATAAGACCCGGTCGCCGTGCTGTAACGGTCGATGGCCTGGCGCACCAGGTCGATCGATTGCATCACCTCGAGCATCCGCACGTAAAACCGGTGCCAACAATCACCCAGCACGGCGGACTTCGGCACGGCCGGGTAGTCGTGGTCTTTGGGATAATGGCCGTCCTTCTCCACGATCACCTCGAAGGCGTAGCCGTCGTACATTTCGGTATAGCGCTGCTCGCCGTCGCGGCGCAGGTCATAGTCGACGCCGCTGCCGCGGAGCACCGGCCCCGTGCAGCCATAGTCGATCGCCTTCTCAGCTGAGAGCAGGCCGATGGCCGCCGTGCGGCGCACAAAGATGGCGTTGCTGGTCAGCAGCATGTGATATTCGCTGATCACCGGCAACAACTGATCGAGAAAGTCCTCGCACTTTTGCAGCCAGCCGGTCGGCAGGTCGGCCGTGGCGCCGCCCACCGTGATATAGCTGTAGGTCAACCGCGCGCCGCAGACTTCCTCGAACAAGTCGAGAATCTTCTCGCGCTCGCGAAAGGCATAGAGAAAAGGGCTAAACGTGCCCAGGTCCAGGCCATAGGCGCCCATGCCCACCAGGTGGCTGGCGATCCGGTTGAGCTCGGCGATCAAGACCCGCAGGTGTCGGGCTTTTTCGGGCAGCTCCAGGTTCATCAGCTTCTCGACCGTCAGGGCCCAACCGAGATTCATATTCATGCCGGCCAGATAGTCCATCCGGTCGGTGTAGGGAATCCATTGCCGCGGCGTGAGATTCTCGCCGATCTTTTCCGCGCAGCGATGCAGGTAGCCGATGTGCGGCGTCGTTTCCGAGACGATCTCGCCGTCGGTTCGCAGCACCAGTCGCAGCACGCCGTGCGTGCTGGGATGCTGCGGGCCCATGTTCACCAGCATCTCATCGGTGCGGACGTCGAACTCGATGATCCGCGGGTCGTCCAATTGCGAGGCCATGGCGATTGCTCGGTAGGGAGATATGTCTCGAAAAGGCGTCGCGGCGGTTAGCGGCCGCGGATGCCGTGATATTCCAGGGGCATTTCGTAATCTTTGCGCAGCGGATGGCCGACCCAGTCCTCGGGGCAGAGAATGCGCCGCAGGTCCGGATGGCCCGTGAACCGCACGCCCACCAGGTCAAACACTTCCCGCTCGTGCCAGTCGGCCGTGCTCCAGACGCCGGCCACGCTGGGCACCTCGGGCAGCTCGCCCGGCTTGTCATCTTTCCAGCGGGGCAGGTTCACCTTCAGCACCAGCGAGGTCTTGTTCGTGATGCTCGACAGGTGATACACCACCTCCAGGTGCGGCTGCCACTCGGTCTTGGCGGCCTTCTTGGCGTCGGGCTCAAAGTAGTCGACCCCGGTGACGCAGTTGCACATGTTGAATTTCAGGTCCGCTTCGTCGCGCAGATAGCGGCATAGCTCGACCAGTCCAGCGGGCGAGACCTCGATCCAGGGATCGATCGCGGTCATGTTCGCGCCCGTGATCTTGTCGCCGAACCGGGCCTTCAACCGATCGAGAAATGCCGTGCCGCTCATGATGGTCTCGCTGTCGTGACTTCGCGCCGTAATGGGTCGTGGGGAATTGAGCCGTCGTGAATCGAGAGAGGTTCGGCCGTGCCGCTCGCGTCGCTTTTCCGGTCAGGGCACCAATGCCGGTTCTTCCTCGGGCAGGCGCGCGGGGCGCTCCTGCTGCATGGCTCGCTCTTTGCTCAACGCTCGCACCCAATCCAGGTCGCCCCGTTTCCAGACGTAGGCAAAGCCGACCAGCAGCACCGCAAAGAACACGGCAATGTCGACGATGGACAACTGGGCCAAGGTCTGGGCCAGCGTCGTCACTGCCAAGTCCCCCTGCGCTTGCGGCGACAGGCCGGCGGCGCTTTCGGCCAGCGCCGCGGGCAGCGTGGGCACGGCCGGATGCGCGACGCCCAGCTCTTGAAACAGGGCCGCGGCCGGCTCGCTGAGCTGCGCGCCGTCGGCCGTGACCTTGGGTAGGTTCGGATCCATCAGGTGCGTGGCCTTGCCAAACACCGTGGCCCAGGGAAAGAAGAACGCGACTTCCACGTCGAAGATGATGAACAACAGCGCGACGACATAAAACCGCAGGTCGAACTGCACGAAGCTCGAGCCGATGGTCGGCTCGCCGCACTCGTACACTTCCAGCTTCTCGTAGTTCGGCTCCTTGGGCCGCAGGAAGTGGCCGACCAGGAGCGTGACAAACAGAAACAGAAACCCGACCGTAACGAACAGGGCCAGATAGGCCACGATCGTTGTAGGAGTAGCCATGCGATTGTAGCGCGATTGGTTCGGGAGAGAAACGGCCGCGCACCAGTGCGATCAGCCGCCAATTGGAAAGCGTGCATTCTAAGAAACCGCACGCCGCGCTGACAAGTACACCCGGCGAACAAGGGGCCCGCGAAATCGCCGCCAGAATGGCGCAGGTGGAACGATCGGCTTGGTCGGCGCCGACCCTACTCGCCGGCGCCCTTATCCTGATCGCCGAGCGAATCGCCGTCCAACTCCTCGGACTCGCCCGCGGCGATGCCGGCGACCAGCGATTGCCGGCCGCGAAAGCCCGCGTCCAGGTCGTGCCAGTAGGTGACCTCGCTCTCGCCGAGCTTCCAGCAGAGAAAGACGATCCGGTCGTCCATCAGCGAGGGAAAGTCGACCAGTCCCTCGGGCCCGCTCTTGGGCTCGACGCCCAGGGCCCGCAGCTCCTCGACGTACTCTTGCAATTGAGCGCCGTCTTTTTCCAGCTCTTCTTCGATCTGCACGAGCTCTTCGCTGTACAGGTCCTTGGCCGCCGAGGTCCGTCCGGCCAACAGCAGCGCCAGCCGCTCGCGACGGTCGATGACGTCGCGCGACAGCCGCACCAGGTCGGCCGTGATCGAACGCACCAGCGGCAGGGCCGCATTGGCCTGCTCCACGGTAAACAGCTTCGAGGGGCGATAATCTTCGCTCATAGTCGGCTCGTCCGCAGAAGGTTGCTTCGGCTCGTCCGCAGGTGGTTGCTTATTGATTGGGGCCGCCGTGCACCGGCTCGACGATGACCTTTGAGGCCGCGACCGCCGTGGGGTTCAGCGTTGCCTTGCCCCAGGCCACGTCCACCGGCAACCGCGCAAAATCTACCAGGCATCCATCACGGCTGTAGCAGCTCAGGTCGTGCGTCGCGCCCATGAAGATGCAATCCACCGGGCAGGGCTCCACGCACAACGCGCAGAACATGCACTTCGAATAGTCGATCGTAAATCCCGTGATCTTGAAACCCTTGCCGGTCGTCACCCGCTCTTTGCCGATGTAAATGCAATCGACCGGGCAAGCCTTGGCGCACTGGTCGCAGGCGATGCACGTCGTCAGGTCGTAGCGGTGAAAGCCGCGATAGCGGGCCGCCACGGGCACCGGTAGTTCGGGATACTCGAAATGCTCGGTAAACGTTTTCCGCTCAGGCTTGTACGTGATCAGCCAGTAGCGAAGCGTGATCCACATGCCGTAGACCACGGTGTAAACCGCATCCCAGATATCCCGCAGCCAACGCGCCATTTTCGATGCTTCCTGTGTCAGTGCAGCGCCGCGACCGTCAGCAAACAGCAGTCCGAGGGCTCGCTGGCCGCACTACACGAGTATTATAGGCAGCGCGCTATTGTCCGCAAGCGACGCTCGCGCGGGGCGGCGCCGACTTGTCGGCGCCAACGGCAAGATTTCCGCAGAGAAACAGGGCACATGCGTCCGGACACCTTCGGCAAAGCCGCGGAGGCGGCCATTTCGAGGCGCTATCACGAGGTCTCGCCGCGAACGCTGCTCGGCACTGCGGGGCAGGGCAGGTCAGCTTCGCGCGAGGTCGGCATGTCAGTTGCGCGTGCCGCGCGCTGTTGGCGATCGCCGAACACGTCAACCCGCACGGTAACCGGCGAGCATGGTCCAACAGTGGTCGAGCAACGACGTCGCGCCCCCTGCGGTTGTAAAAGTACTATTTGTCCAACTTATGGACTAGCGATCCTGGTAGGCGGCTTGTGCGCCACATCGCACGTAGCCGATGCCGGCGTGCCGTGTGACAACGTCGTGGTCAGGTGCCCCTGAATTTCACCTGAGATGCGATTTGCGCGCCAGTGTTAAGCGAGCCGTGCGAAACGTGTTAGGTCATCGCAAGTGAAGCAGGGCGACGTCGTCGCAGTCGACCCAGTACGCCTAGACTTCCAGGCGTTCGCCAACTTGGGGCCCCAGGTGTTGGGTCGCCGGTGGGTGATTATCCAAGAAATTGGGTGGCTCGCTCGTGCAAATCCTTGACTCTAGACGTTCAACACGTAGAGTGAATGTTAGCAAGTATCTAGACGCGATGGACTTGCATCCCTGCTAAGAGGGGTACGTTGCCAGTCTATCAGGCGCGTGGCTGGCGCAGCCACGATTAGGATTCCTGCAAGGGGTGAAGGAAACACCAGGAAGCCCCGCGGCAACATCGAAGGAATGGCCATGTTGGTACTATCCCGCAAGAAGAACGAGAGTATTGTCATCAACAATGACATTACGATCGTCGTCGTGGAGATTCGCGGCGATAAGGTCCGGTTGGGAGTGGAAGCTCCCAAGGAAGTGCCGGTCCATCGTCGGGAAGTTTACGACGCGATCCGACGCAACGTGACTGTCGGCGACGGCACGCACGAAGCGCAGCCTGCTCATGATGAGCACACCCACGAGGAACGTTCATTGGGCGATCGGGCCGACGCCAATGGCGCGGCCGGCGAAGCTTAGTCGTTCTTTCGCGACCGTCGATCTTTCGCAACGCCGATCTTTCGCTTTTCGATGCCGAAACCCGCCCCAGCGGGCTCACATCGTTCGGCCTCGACTTGGTGCGCATGCCAGACTTGCCGTGCTTGTTGCTGCGCGCCTGCGGGTTATATTTGCTGTGCGCCTGCGATTGGTTGAATCGCCGCGAAAGAGGGCCGACGTTCCTCGGCGGCGTGAGGCCGCGATGCCTTGCCCACTTGACGCGCGACCCGAATGGTCATTATACACCGTTACGGCCATTGCGCTTGCGCCCGCTTGTGGTGCTGCTGGCATTGTGGCTGGTCGATCGCTCGGCCCCGTCGTCTAGCCTGGTCTAGGACACCGGCCTTTCACGCCGATAACACGGGTTCAAATCCCGTCGGGGTCATTTGGTTTCTTCTGACGAGCCGGCGCTCGAGCGGCTCGCAGTCGCGTTCGCCGCCATTCGGTGCGACGGCGGTCGTCCGCCCAAGGTGACGTCGGTCCTCCGCCCATAGTGACAGCGGTCCTCCGCTGTGAGGCAGTCTCCGTGGTTTACCTGTATGACGCGGTGCTGGTCGTCTCGTTCGGTGCGCCGGAAGGCCCCGACGACGTCCTGCCCTTTCTAGAAAACGTGCTCCGCGGCAAAAACGTGCCTCGCGAGCGAATGCTGGAAGTCGCCGAGCACTACCGGCACTTTGGTGGCGTCAGTCCGCTGAACGCGCAGAACCGTGCCCTGGTCGCGGCCCTGCAAGCCGAGCTCGATCGCCACGATCCGCCGCTGCCGGTCTACTGGGGCAATCGCAACTGGCGCCCCATGCTGAGCGAGACTCTGGCCGAAATGGCCGCCGCCAAGGTCCGCCGCGCAGCCGCTTTTTTCACATCCGCCTACAGCTCCTACTCTTCCTGCCGCCAATATCGCGAGGACATCGAGCGGGCCCAGGCGGTCGTGGGACCCGGGGCGCCGCAAATCGACAAGCTCAGGGTCTACTTCAACCACCCAGGCTTCGTCGGTCCGATGATCGAACAGGTCCGCGCGGCGCTTGAGCAGATTCCCGCCGAGCGGCGCGCCGGTGCGCGGATCGTCTACACGGCCCACAGCATTCCGCAGGGGATGGCCGACAACTGCCGCTATGCGGATCAACTGGCCGAGGTCGCGCGGTTGGTGTCCGAGGCGCTCGCTCACACCCAATACCAACTGGCCTATCAAAGCCGCAGCGGCCCGCCGCAGCAGCCCTGGCTGGAGCCGGACATCAACGACGTGCTCAGGGTGTTGGCCGCCACCGGCGACACGCGCGACGTGGTCGTGGCGCCGATCGGCTTTCTGTCTGACCACATCGAGATTCTTTGGGACCTCGACACCGAGGCGAAGGCACTGGCCGACAAGCTGGGGCTGAACATGGTCCGCGCCGGCACCGTCGGCAACCATCCCGACTTCGTGAGGATGATCGTCGACCTCGTCGATGAGCGGGCCCGAGCATTGCCTAAGGCGGCGCTAGGGAAGTTGCCCGCCAGCCATGACGTCTGCCCGGCCGACTGCTGCCTGTACACGCCGAGCCGCCCGCGCGCTGTGTAGTTGAGCACCAGAAGCACGTCCTGTAGCCGGCCTCTGTGAGGCCGGTGCCCCGCGGCAAGACTCCGGGGTCACAGACCTTTCCCTTACCCACAAGATTCATTGCTAGCGCTGGTGTCGGGTGGTGGGTGGTGCATCAGCCAGCCGGTGGTCATGTCGGAGAGCCGTGCGAGGCCTTGCCAGACGG
>Ga0163144_10000720_pt1 | contig 77880 bp, 51 predicted proteins | sample OliLak19BULKMAT1_FD_123175 | JGI IMG/M metagenome (GOLD analysis project Ga0163144, IMG submission 123175) | Freshwater microbial mat bacterial communities from Lake Vanda, McMurdo Dry Valleys, Antarctica - Oligotrophic Lake LV.19.BULKMAT1 | ecosystem: Environmental > Aquatic > Freshwater >... | reverse complement strand
TCATTGGCTGCCGCCTGGCGACGTCACGCGCCGACCAATCGCGCGAGAGCGGCGGCACCAACGCGGCCGGTACGGCAATCAACGGTGCGATCTGCAACGCCGCGCGATGAAAGGCGTGATGCGGTGTGCCGCGCAGCAGGGCGAACGCATGGACACCGGCCACAGCGAATCCCGTCGACGCGAATGCCGCGATTGTCATAGGCTCGTTCGCCCAGACCACGCACGCACCACTCAGCGCGCCACAGCGACATCGCCATCGGCGAGCGGGCGACCAACAGATCGTTCATGCCGATCAGCACGTCACGGCTGCTTCAACAATTCCTCTGCACTCACCGAAGCCGATGCGCACGGCCCCCGCGCGTTCGGCAAATGCCGTCATGATCACTTCGTCACCATCCTCGAGGAATCGACGCACTTCCCCATTAAGTAGCGTCAAAGGCTCCGCGCCACGACGCGTGAGTTCGAGGAGACATCCGCCGCTGTTGCGCGATGGACCGGAGATCGTTCCGCTTCCGAGGAGATCACCTGATCGCATGTTGCAGCCGCTGCTCGTGTGGTGCGCAAGCATCTGCGCCATCGTCCAGTAGAGATCGAGCGCCGAACTCGTCGTGATCCGCACTGCCGCCTCATCGGCGGCGCGCATGCGCGCCGTACGCAGCCACACCTCGACCGTGATCGCGAAGCCACCGCGCGCACGATCGCTCGCGGCTTCGAGATACGGCAATGGCGACGGATCGCCATCGGCACGCGGCGCGAGTGGCGCACGGAACGGCGCCAGTGCTTCCATGCTCACCACCCACGGGCTGATGGTGCTGGAGAAATTCTTGGCCAGGAACGGACCGAGTGGCTGATACTCCCAGCTCTGGATATCGCGCGCCGACCAATCGTTCAACAGACAGAGGCCGAACAGGTGCGCATCGGCATCGGCCAGTGCGATCGACTCGCCCTGCGTGTTGCCGGTGCCGACGAACGCGCCAAGTTCGAGCTCGTAGTCGAGTGCATGTGACGGTCCGACGGTTGGCGCGGCATCATCCGGTCCTTTGCGCTGACCTGACGGGCGTCGTACCGTCGTGCCTGAGACCACGATCGAGGACGAGCGGCCGTGATAGCCGATCGGCACCCACTTGTAGTTGGGGAGCAACGGGCTGTCCGGGCGAAACATGGCGCCGACGTTCGTCGCGTGATGCACCGACGCGTAGAAGTCGGTGTAGTCGCCGATCTGCACGGGGAGAAACAGTTCTGCATCCGATTGCGCCACCAACGCATACTCGGCGATCTGACGTTGATGCATCGGCGTGCTGTCGGCCAACAGCGACGATATTGCCGCACGCAGCACGCGACGCGGCAGCACGCCGCAGCGCATCAGTGCATTGAGCGACGACGATGAGCAGGCCAGTGACGCATCATGCAGTGCGAGCTGGGACGTCGTCGCCTCCGGCAACGCGGCGTCCGATGCGCGCGCAGTGACTTCGCGCAGCAAGCCGGCCGCGACACAGGCCGCCACATCGAGAATCGCGTCACCGATCGCGACGCCGACGCGCGGTGTCTCACTTGTGCCCGCGCGGCGAAAGATGCCGAACGGGAGATTCTGAATGGGGAACGGCGTGGTCGCGCGATTGGCGCTTTCCACCCAGCTGCGGCGATGTGGATCGATGGTTGTGTCGTCGCCCGTGGCCGCTGCCGTCGCGTTGGATCCCGGAGTATCAGTCAATGTCAGATGGGTCGGATCGGGAGTGACATGGTACGCCGCGCCGCTCACGCGATTCCCAGGCGGCGCGATTCTTCCACCGGCTCAGTGAAGGAGCATGAGCCAAAGCTGGTCATGACGCTCTCGCGCACGCGTAACAGCCGGGCGCGGTCGAAGTGATGCACGCCGTGCGCGCCGCGCCAGGCGATGCTGTGCTCGGTGAAATCGAAGGTGGTGACATCCGATTCCACCAGCAACAGTTGCGCGTCGTCTGCCGACCCGCCAGCCGCCAGCAACGCCGTCGCCAGAAAGACGTTCACGAAACCGAACATCGATCCCACCGGTGCATCGTCCTCGTAGGTGAGCCGGTACGCGCCGCGCAGCGGATGATGCAGACCCGCCGTTGCCTTGGCCGGCACGTCGTGGCGCACACAGGCGGCGAGTGCCTTCGCGACCTGTGCCGACGAGGGAAATGCGTCGGCCGTGACGCCACCGAAGCGCAACTTCACTCGGCGTCCGACCTGCGCGATGGCGGCGATGAGCATGTCGGATGCGTCGGTCAGCGGAACTTCGATGTACGTGACCAGATCGCGTGGCAGCGCAGCGTCGAGACGCGCGACCTCCGCTTCGGACGTGGCGCGCGTTTCGTACGCGTCCACCATCGCGCCGACTTCAGTGAAGCAGACGCGATGTCGTTCGTTGAACGCGGCGATGGCGATCAGATCGGCCTCCACCTCAGCACTGCCGATCGCGGCAAGGCGCCACGGAATCGCACCCGCATCGCGCGGCAGCAGCACCTCGGCATGGTGTGAGAACTGATCGAGCGCGTTGGCCGGACAGATGAAGCGACCGAGCATCCACGCCGCGCCACCACCGCGATAGTGCGCGTAGTTGCGCACTGCCTTGGACATGGTGAGCGACGCCGGCGGAAAAAGTCCGGCGTAGTCGATGATGCCTTCGAAGAGGATGCGCTGCGCGCGGTCGGTGAGCGGAGGAGGTCGGACGGGCATGGGTCTCGCCTGTACTACAACCCTTCGAAATCGAGGGCCAGATCGAGGGCGGGCGCGGAGTGAGTCAGCGCGCCAATGGAAATACGATCGACACCGGAGTCGGCGATGGCACGGACCTTGTCGAGTGTGACGCCACCGGATGCTTCGGTGATCGCGCGTCCCTTCGCGCGCGAGACCGCCTCGCGCAGCATATCGACCGACATGTTGTCGAGCAACAGCATGTCGGCGCCGGCCGCCAGCGCCGTGTCCACCTGTTCCAGCGTGTCGCACTCCACCTGGATGGGCGTGCCAGGTGCTGCGAGGCCGCGCGAACGCGCGACCGCGGCCGCGATGTCGCCGTTGATGGCCACGAGATGATTGTCCTTGATGAGGACACCGCTCCGCAGGTCGATACGATGATTGCGCCCGCCGCCGGCACGCACGGCGTACTTCTCGAGCTTGCGCCACCCCGGCGTCGTCTTGCGCGTATCGAGAATCTGCGCGCCCGATCCCATCACCAACGCCACGAAACGCGCCGTGAGTGTGGCGATGCCGGAGAGATGCTGCAGGTAGTTCAGCGCGACGCGTTCGGCAGACAGGATGCCCCGCGCGTGCCCCGTGAGATGCAACAGCACCTCGCCCGCCTGTACATGCGTGCCGTCTTCCGCGTCCACGCGAATCGTGATGCCGGCATCGAGTTGGCGGAACGCCTCGACGGCCAGCGGAATACCCGCCACCACACCCTCGCGTCGCGCCACGATCGTGCTGCGCACATGTCGCGTCGATACCACCGTCGCCAAGGTGGACACGTCGTTGAACGCCTGATCTTCATCGAGTGCGAGGCGCACGTGCGCCGTCGTCTCTTCGAGCGAGAGCGGAAAATTGAGTGCGTTGGCGCGCACCGCCGGTGTATCGAGCGGTGTGATGGTGCGACGCTTGATCGCGTCGAACGGCGTGGACGGCGTACGGCGCAATGGCGGGTGGTATTCACTCATTCGCCGGGATCCTCGGGGCCGAAGGGGCTCTGCGCGGGCGTACCGCCAATGGCGACCATGCGCTCGATGGCGGTGCGCGCACGTGCGGCCACGTCCTCGGGCACCGTAATGCGGAACTGATCGTAGCGCAGGGCGTCACGCACTTTGGGCAGCGTTGTCACCTTCATGTACGCGCACGAGGCACGATCGTTCGCCGCGATGAAATGCTTGCTGGGATTCTCGCGCCGCAGGCGATGCAGAATGCCGATCTCGGTCGCCACAATGAACGTGTCCTGCGACGACTGTGAAGGACGCCTGATCATGCCCTCGGTCGAAAGAATATGCGCGCCATTGGGGTCGATGGCGCCGGCCGAGATCGCCTCGACGACCGACGTCGCACAGCCGCACTCGGGGTGGATGAGAAACTCCGCGCCCGGATGCGCCGCGCGAGTCCGCGTGATGTGCTCCGGATCGATACCGGCGTGCACATGGCACTCGCCCAACCACACGTGAATGTTCTGTCGGCCGGTGAGCCGCCGCACGTGCGCGCCGAGGAACATGTCGGGGAGAAAAAGAATCTCCTTTTCGGCAGGAATCGCGTTCACCACTTCCACCGCATTCCCCGACGTGCAGCAGTAATCGCTCTCGGCCTTCACCTCGGCCGTCGTATTCACGTACGCGACCACCACTGCCCCCGGATGTTCCGCTTTCCACGCGCGCAACTGATCGGCGTCGATGGTGCTGGCCAACGAACAGCCGGCCGCAAGATCCGGCAGCAACACCGTCTTGGTTGGCGACAGGATCGCCGCCGTCTCCGCCATGAAGTGCACGCCACAGAAGACGATGACATCGGCCTGCGTCTTCGCCGCTTCACGTGACAGGCCAAGTGAGTCGCCGACGAAATCGGCGACATCCTGAATTTCCGGCCGCTCGTAATTGTGGGCCAGGATGACCGCGTTGCGGCGGGCAGCGAGCGCGCGGATCTCCGACGCGAGTGCGGGATCGTAGTGCGCTTCGAGAATCGTCATGACAGACTCAGAAAGAACTCGAGGAAAAACTCACCAGGTGATGTGGCGCCCCTGCCACTTGCGACGCGCCTTCGGAAAATCGCTCCGGAAGTGCCCTCCACGCGACTCCTTGCGCATGAGGGAGGCTTCCACCACAAGCGTTGCGGTCGTGTGCAGGTTCCGCTCTTCGGTCGCGCCCGGTGGCAATCGATCCCCGATCTGGAGCAGCTGCGACAGACAGCGTCGCAATCCAGGCGCGGTTCGCGCAATCGAGGCGTGTTCCCACATGAGCTGGCGGATCTCGTCAGCGGCCACCTGCGCGGCGCCACGATCGTCGAGCGCCGGGACTTCCCACCCCTCGGGCTCGGGGATGGGCAAGTCGGTCGGCGTGCCGATCAGATCGCGCGCCACCCGTTCGGCGAACACCAACCCTTCCAGCAGCGAGTTGGACGCCAGTCGATTGGCGCCGTGTACCCCGGTGCGCGCGACTTCACCCACGGCATAGAGTCGAGGGAGACTCGACCGTCCGGCCAGATCGGTAACCACGCCGCCCATCATGTAGTGCGCCGCTGGCGTGACCGGAATCGGCTCCTGCGAGGGGTCGATGCCGCGCGCGCGACAGATGGCAAAAATGCCCGGAAACCGTACCGCGAACTGCGGACCCAGCTTGGTGGCATCGAGGAAGACCGTCCCGTGGGCCTGCTGCTCGCGAAAGATCTCGCGCGCCACCACGTCCCGCGGTGCCAGCTCCGCCAGCCGATGGCGCTTGGGCATGAACCGCTGGCCGCGCCCGTTCAGCAGGATCGCGCCCTCGCCGCGCACCGCTTCCGAGATGAGCGCGAGCGGATTTTCCGACGTGTCCAGCGCGGTCGGGTGGAACTGCACAAACTCCATGTCGGCCAGTCGCGCGCCGGCCCGATGGGCGATGGCGAACCCGTCGCCCGTAGCCACTTGCGGGTTCGTGGTGTACCGAAAGATCTGACCGCAGCCCCCCGTCGCCAACACCGTGGCGTCGGCCACAATCTCGACCGCGCGACCAGCGATGCTGGCGCGCACACCGGCGCACTGCGCCACCCCGTCGCCATCGTCCACCATCAGCAGGTCCAGCACTCGCGCCGTTTCTTGCACCTGGATGCGCTTGTCCTCGCGCACCTTGGCCACGAGCGTCCGCGCCACCTCTGCCCCGGTCTGGTCCCCCTGCGCATGCACGATGCGATGTCGGGAGTGCGCGGCTTCCTTGCCGAGCTTGAAGTCGCCGTCAGGATCGAGATCGAACCTCGCCCCGGCCGCCTGCAATTCGCGCACCCGCGCCGGTCCTTCGTCCACCAGCACCTGCACCGCCTCGGCATCGCACAGCGCCGCACCCGCGGCGAGCGTATCACGTCGGTGGAGCGCGGGTGAGTCACCGGCGCCGAGTGCCGCTGCGATCCCGCCCTGCGCGTAGGACGTGGCGGAATCGAAAAGGGTGCGCTTGGTGAGGACGGTCACGTCACCATGGGCCGAGGCACGCCATGCGGCATGCAGTCCGGCCACGCCACTGCCGACCACCAGGAAACGGGTGCGAATGCGCTCGGTCATGTAGTTTTCAATCAATGGACCACACCACGCCCATGCCAGCCACCAAGGGGGCAGTCCCCCAGTTTTTTCCCTGTTCAGGAGTCTTCGTCATGCGTCTGGCGTACTTTGCCGGTGTTGTCGCACTGGCCGCCACTACTGTCGTTCCCGCAACGGTCGCAGCGCAGCCAGGTGGCGTTGCCCCGGCGTGCAACATCGATCCGAACAGCCCCAAGGAACTCGCTGTCCTGTCGCTGACGTTTCAGTCGGCGCGGTCGGCGCAGTCGCCTGAAGCACGCAAGAAGTCGTTGATGAACATCATGAAGGAGCTCGACACGAAGCCGGAGCGATTCGCCAAGAATCTCCCAGGCTACAACTACATGTTGGCGCAGGCGCTGACACTGTGGGGCGTCGAGCCAGGCGTCGGCTTCATGCCAACGCGCGGCACGCTCGGCTTCGTAGCCATGCCCGAGCAGCCGTATGACATTGTCGCCCATCTCGACTCGGCATTTACCAGCATCTCCACCACGTTGCCGAACTGCGCCACGGAAGTCGGACAGTTGCGTCAAAACGATGTGTGGCTGGCGCTCACGCGTCGCGCACTCGATGCGTCGAATGCCGGTCAGCTCGACTCCGCCGACTTCTATGCCAGCCGTTCGCTGCGCCTCAGCAAGGAAAGCCCGTACCCGCACTACGTCATGGGTAACGTGGCCAACGTGCGCAACGATCGCGCGGCCGCCATGGGACACTGGAAGGCCGTGATCGCGTCGGCGGGTACGGACACCAGCTACCGTGAGCTCAAGAACAGCAGCCTGTACTACCTCAGCATGAGCCAGCTCGAGGCCGCGCAAGCAGCCAAGGGCGACGAAGCCATCGCGATCGCGAAGGAAGCCGCCGCCAACCTCAAGACGCTCTTCGAAATCAATCCGGACGGTCAGGACGCCGGCAATATCATGAGCTCGTGGGCGGACGCGCTGCGGCTGGCCGGCGACTCGGCGTCCGTTCCGACGGTGTACGCTCGCCTGGTGGCTGCGCCCGACAAGTTCAGCGACTTCACGCTGACCATGGGCGGCGTCATTGCCACGCGCAACAACAAGACCGAGGACGCGCGCGTGATGTTCGAAGCTGCCGTCGCCAAGAATCCGTCGGCCCGCGACGCGCTGCGCAATCTCGCGGCGACGTACTACGCGAAGGACGATTTCAAAAAGATGTTCGAGCCGACGGCCAAACTTGTGGCGATCGATCCGAACAACTTCGACGCGTGGATGATGTACGCGTACGCGTATCAGGGCCTCTCCGCCGCGGCGAAGGTCCCCGCCGAGAAGAAGGCACTGGTGGACTCGCTGGTGAAGTACCGCACCATCGCGGATGGTCTGCCGGCCAAGGTGGAAGTGACCAACTTCCAGCGTACGGCCAGCACTGCGCAGCTCGCACTCTCGCTGGAGCAGCAGGCGGCGAAACCCGGCACGTACAGCGTCACGGTCGAGTTCCTCGATGCGAAGGGTGACGTCGTCGGATCGGACACGCAGTCGGTCGGTCCGATCAACAAGGGCGAGACCAAGAGCGTCACGTTCAAAGCGGCTGCGGCGGGCGTCATCGGTTACCGATACCAGCCGATCAAGTAGGTGCGGGTTGTTGGCATTGCGGCACTGATCTTCTGTTGTGTCGTCGCGCGCGTCGAGGGTCAGGCTGACTCCGGCGCGCGCGCTGCGTTGAGGGACACGAAGAGCAACCTCCAGAACGAGCACGCGGTACGTGGTGAGTTTGGGGTGATGGTGGTGGGTGTGGCGACCAGGGCGAGTCCGGCCGTGTTTGGACGTACACTGACCGAGGGGTACCTCACACAGCCGAACGTGATGGGTGACGTGCGCTACCGCTCGCTGCGCCTGCTCACCACGGTGAACTTCGAGGGCTACACGCTGCGCCGCGGGCAGCTGAATGCGGGGATGTACGGCGAGGGATACGTGGACCGACGGCATCCGCACACGTTGGTGCACGAGGCGATGCTGACGGCGAAGGCGCCGATCGCGCGCGGGGTGCAGTTCTCGCTTGCGGCAGGCAAAGGATTCACGTCGTACGGCACCGACGATCCGATGATGCGGCCGTTCGTGTTGTATCCGGTGAATCATCATCATGCGCAGATCATCGAGCGCGTGCAGACGATCGGTGCCGTGCAGATTGGCGGTCTGAGACGCAGCGTCGCGCTCGAGCATACCGTCTTCAACGGCGACGAGCCCTACGCACCATTCGCCGGGCCGCGATGGTCGCGCTTTGGCGATTCACGTGCGACGCGAGTCACGGTGCGACCGGCCAACGGCGTGGAAGTGCAGGCCAGTCGCGCCTTCGTCAAATCGCCGGGGATCGTGCAGGGCGGTGCGTTGGACCATGCGCAGCGCAGCGTGTCGCTTCGCATGCAGCGCGACGATGCGCGCGGCTTGTCACGCTACCTGCTGGCCGAGGTCGCGCGCACCGACGAGACCGTCGATGGCGCGCGCGCCTTTCGCTTCGAGAGCATGCTGGCGGAGGGCGCCGTTGAGTTTCACGGGTGGCGTGTGGCCGCGCGGGCAGAACAGACGGAGCGTCCGGAGAACGAGCGATTGCTGGATCCGTTTCGCATCGCGTCGGGGCACATCGACTTTCAGATCATCGGTGTGACGCGATGGCGCGTTGCGACGGTTCATCTGTCGGCGCCCGCTGCGTCGTGGCGTGGTGTCGGCACCCTGCGGCTCGCACCGTTTGTCGAAGTGGCACGTGCGCACGCCACCGCGCGTCGATTGCCCACCGTCTTCGAACCAGCGCAGTTCTACGGCAACGCTGCGCAGCTTTCGGTGAACGTCGGAGCACGGTTGCACGTGGGCACGATGCGGCACCGCATGGGCCGGTACGGTGCACTCGAATTACCGGCCGCGTCGTCGCCGCACCACCACCGCTTGCACTGATTCCCACCACACGCTCGCGCCGCGTTCTCCGTACGCGATCTCCCGCTGCATTCTCTCACCACACTGCCCGCATGTCCGCATCGTCGTCTGCACCGCGCTCGTTCGTCGATTCGCGTGTGAAGTTCGTGTGGCTTATCGCGCTCGCCGGCGTGCTCACGATCGGGCTTGCAGCGTGCGGCGGCGATGACGCCGCGTCGCCTACGACGCCGGACCCGGCGCCGCCCATCACCACGCCGATTACGCCGACGACCGGCACGCCGACGACACTGGCGTCGCTCGGGCTTGGTGCGGTTCCTGAGCGATACACGGCCGAAGTGTGGGTGCGTGGTACGACCGCCTACACGACCAGTTGGGGCACGCGCGGCGGGGCGCGCGGCAACGCCCTCAAGATCTGGGACGTCGCCAATCCAACGCCGGTGCTGGTCGACTCGGTCATCGTGGCCAACGCCGGGACACTCGGCGATATCCAGGTCTCGGACGATGGCGCACTGCTGGTCGTCGCGGTCGAGCCGAACCCGAACGGTGGCTTGGCCATCTACGCGCTCGATACACCGCGTTCGCCGCGGTTGCTCGTGCGCACGACCGGCGGCGAGCTGCAGTACGGCGTACACACCGCCGAAATCGCGCGCGTGAACGGCGTACTCTACGCGTTCTGCGCGGTCGATCCGGCCAACAATGTGCCCGCGCGACTGGTGATCATGGATCTGAGCAATCCGTCGTCGCCGCGCACGGTGTCGTCGATGCAACTCGGCGCGCCGTTCATCCACGACGTGTACGTGCGCGACGGTACGCTGTTCACCGCCGAGTGGAACGATGGCGTGGGAATCTGGGACATCGGTATGCAGGGTGGCTCACCGTCGGAGCCGCGCAAGATCACCTCGGTGCGCACCGTTGGCGGCAGGGTACACAACATCTGGTGGTATCAGGACGCCGTCACTGGCAACAAGCGCTACCTCTTTGTCGGGGAAGAAGGACCCGGCGTCATCGGCTCGTCTTCTGTAGGCGATGTGCACGTGCTGGACATCAACACCTTGAGCGCTGCGAACGAGGTAGCCGTCTTCTCTGTGGCGGGCGCGGGCACGCACAACTTCTCGGTGGACGAGGCCAACGGACTGCTGTATGCCGCCTACTACAACGGTGGCGTCCGAGTGCTCGATGTGCGCGGCGATCTCAGTGTATGCACCGTCCGCAAAGGAGACGGTCGGTGCGATCTCGGCGCGTCTGGTCGTGAGAAGGCGCGATTCCTGGGCAGCGGCGGCGTCTACATTTGGGGCGTCCACGCCACGCCAACCGGCGTCTTCGCGAGCGACATGCTGAACGGTCTGTGGAGGATCACCCCCGCGGTGCGGTAGGTCGCGCACGACGTCGAGTGCGAAGCGGCAACAGAAGGCGCACGTCGCCCTTCCGAATACAAGCGCGCACTGCGAACCTTCTGCCTCATGCGTCGTACCCTCCTTCTCATAGGGGCGCTTCTTCTCGCCCACCTCGCGCTGCTCGCGGTTCGCCCGTCCGGGGCGACCGTCGCCGATACCTCCGAGGGTCTCGATGTCGGCATCGTTTTCGATGTCGGCGGACGTGGCGACAAGTCGTTCAACGACGGCGCATTTCTCGGCGGTGAGCGCGCCGCCAGAGAACTGGGCGCGCGCGTGCGATTCATCGAACCTGGCGAAGGCTCCGATCGCGAAGCGGGATTGCGCTTGCTCGCCGCCGAAGGACTCGATCTCGTCATCGGCGTCGGCTTCATCTTCACCGACGACATCACTCCGCTCGCACGCGAATATCCCCACGTCGCCTTCGCCGACGTGGACTACGCCGTGCCGACCGACAGCGTGGGCAATCCGCTGCCGCTGCCCACCAATCTCGTCGCGCTCAAGTTTCGCGAAGAGGAGGGTTCCTTTCTGGTCGGTGCGCTGGCCGCACTCGTGGGCAAGAGCAGGAAGGTGGGATTCATTGGCGGCATGGACATCGCGCTCATTCACAAGTTCGAAGCGGGCTATCGCGCCGGCGTGAAGCATGTCTGCCCGGAGTGCGAAGTCATCGCACAGTACGCGGGCGTTACGCCGGAAGCGTTTCGCAACCCGGGGCGTGGCAAGGAGCTGGCACTCAGTCAGTACAATCAGGGTGTCAACGTGATCTTCCACGCGTCGGGAAGCACGGGACTGGGCGTGTTCGAGGCAGCGCGCGCGGCGGGCAAGCTTGGAATTGGGGTAGACGCCGACCAGTTCGCGGAAGCGCCGGGCTTTGTGCTCACGAGCATGGTGAAAGGCATCGACGAATCGGTCTTTCAGGCGATCAAGGCAGTGAAGGAGAAGCGGTTCGTTGGCGGTGTGCAGCAGTTTGGCCTGGCGGAGAAAGGCGTCGGTTACATCTACGACGACAACAACAAGGCGCTGATTCCCGACAGCGTGCGCACACGTCTCGATGGACTGACCGCAGACATCATTGCTGGTCGCATCAAGGTGCCGAGTACGCGATGAGCGAGACGTGGGCAGTACGCATGCGTGATGTCGCGAAGTCGTTTGGTTCGGTCTTGGCCAATCGCGATGCGTCGCTGGATGTGGCACAGGGTGAGATCCACGCGCTCGTGGGCGAGAACGGCGCGGGCAAGAGCACGCTGATGCGCGTGTTGAGTGGGTTGTACGCGCCCGACGGTGGCTCGGTGCAGGTGAACGGCCGCGACGCGACCGGCTGGAAGACGATGGACGCGATCGCGGCGGGCGTCGGCATGGTGCATCAGCACTTCATGCTGGTGAACACACTCACGGTGGCGGAGAACGTCGTGCTCGGACAGGAGCCGACGCGCGGCATGACGATCGACACGGCGCGCAGCGTGTCCGACGTGCGCGCCCTGAGTGCGAAGTGCGGACTGCTGGTGGACGCGACTGCACGCGTGGCCGATTTGAGCGTCGGCGAAGCGCAGCGCGTCGAGATTCTCAAGGCATTGTACCGCGGCGCGAAGATTCTCATTCTCGATGAACCGACGGCCGTGCTCTCGCCACCGGAAGTGCGTGAGTTGTGGCAGGTGTTGCGCGCCCTGCGCGACGATGGGGGCACCGTCATTCTCATCACGCACAAGCTCGACGAAGTGATCGAGGTGTCGGACACCATCACCGTGATGCGCGCTGGTCGCACCGTCGCGCGTATGGCGACCGCAAATACGACGCCGCGCGATATCGCGAAGGCGATGGTGGGCCGCGAGGTCGCACTCGCGCTCGATGCGTCGCCGGGCATTCAGGTGACTGGTGAGAATCGCGCGATGCGCGCCGACGCGTCGAGCAAGGCGTTGCGCGATGCGCTGCGCGTGACGGGGCTGACGGTGCGCGGCGATCGCGGGACCACGGTGATCCACGATCTGTCGTTCAGCGTGGCACCGGGTGAAGTGCTTGGCATCGCCGGTGTTGAAGGGAACGGGCAGACCGAGTTGCTGGAAGCGATTGCCGGCCTGCGTGCGGTGCAGCGTGGTCGCGTCATGCTCGAGGACGTGTCGCTCGATGCGCTCGATGTGCGGGCGCGGGCTGATGCAGGACTCTCGCATGTGCCGGAAGACCGGCATCGTCGTGGACTCGTGCTCGACTACACGATCGCCGAGAATCTCATTCTGGGCCGCCAGCATCACTTCACGTCGGGACGCGTGCTGGGTGGTTCGCTCGATCGAGCGCGCATCGACGCGAATGCCGCGTCGCAGATCGCTGCCTTCGACATTCGTCCACCGATGGCGTCGTTGCCTGCGCGTTCGTTGTCGGGAGGCAATCAGCAGAAGGTCGTGATCGCGCGCGAAATGGGACGCGAGTTTCGTGTGCTGCTCGCAGCGCAGCCGACGCGCGGTGTGGACGTCGGCGCCATCGAATTCATTCATGCGCAGATTCGTGCCGCGCGCGACGCGGGCAAGGGCATTCTGCTGGTGAGTGCCGACCTTCCCGAAGTCCTCGCCCTTTCCGATCGCATCGCGGTGATGTACGGCGGGCGATTCGTGACCGTGTTGCCGGCCGCCGAGTGTGATGCAGAGCTGCTCGGTCCGTACATGACCGGAGCCGCGGCGTGAGTGCCGGCGCGCGCGGGGGGACGCACGGCGGTTTGCAGACTGTGTTGCGCAGGTACGCGTCTGGATTTCTGGCGCCGTTGGTGGCGCTGGCCATCGCGGCGGTTGTCGGCGACCTGCTCATCCTTTCCTTTGGCGAGGCACCGGCCACCGTCTTCCGTTTGTTGTACGAAGGGACGTGGGGCAATCCGTACGGATTCGGGCAGGTGTTGTACAAGGCGACCACGCTGACCTGCACCGGCCTCGCCTTTGCGATGGCGGCGCGCGCCGGGCTGTTCAATGTCGGTGCGGAAGGACAGCTGGCGATGGGCGGCTTTGCGGCGGGAATCGCGGGCCTGCTGCTGCCTGCATGGATGCCGGCGATCATCGCGACGCTGGTGTGTCTGGCGGCGGCGATGGGCGCCGGTGCGGCAGTGGGTGCGGTGCCGGGCGCGTTGCGCGCGAAGTTCGGCGCGAGTGAAGTGATCGTCACCATCATGCTCAACTTCGTCGTGCTGGCGCTGCTCAACTGGCTGGTGGCGGCCAGGATTCGCGTGCCGGAAACGCTGCACACGCCGCCGATTCTGGCCGGTGGCGTGGCACGCATCTCCGACGCGTTTCCATCGTTTCACGGCAGCGCGGCGAATTGGACGATGCTGGTCGCACTGGCCGCCGCCATCGTGAGTGCGTGGTACCTGTTTCGCACGCGCGCGGGCTATGAGCTGCGTGCCGTTGGACTGCAGCCCGATGCGGCGGAGTACGGTGGCGTGCGTGTGTCCCGAGTGCTCTTCACCACCATGTGCCTCTCCGGCGCGTTGGCCGGTCTGGGCGGCATGAACTTCGTGCTCGGATACAAGGGCTACTACGAAGAAGGATTCGCGGGCGGTTCGGGCTTCCTCGGCATCGCGGTGGCGCTGGTCGGCCGCAATCATCCGATCGGCATCCTGCTCGCGGCGCTCTTGTTCGCCACGCTGTCACAGGGCGGACTGGCCGTGAACGCGCTCGTACCAAAGCAGCTGACAGATATCCTCACGGCCGTCGTGATTCTTGCCGTCGCAACGGCCGTGCCTGAGGTGCAGCGACAGTTGCGTGCGGCGGCCGCATCGGCTGTGTCGCTGTCTCCTCGCACGAAGTCGGGTGCGACGTCAGGTGCGTCTACATGAGCGCGCTCAGCTTCCTGCTGCAGACCATTCGCATCGCGATTCCCTATTTGCTGGCGGCGGCCGGTGGTGTGATGTCCGAGCGCGTCGGCATCATCGCGCTGGGTCTTGAAGGACTGATGCTGGCCGGCGCGTTCGGCGCCGCCCTCGGCAGCTACTATGGCGGGAATGCGTGGCTGGGGCTGCTCGGCGCACTCGCGGCAGGAGCAATCGTCACCAGCGTTCTCGCCGTGGCAACGCTGCGTTTTCGCGCCAATCAGGTCGTGGTGGGCGTCGCCATCAACCTGTTGGTGGTCGGCTGCACCCGATTCTTCCTCCGCCTCATCTTCGACAGTGCGAGCAACTCGCCGCGCGTGTCAGGATTCGGCGCTGACGTCGCCGGAAACGCCATGCTGGCCTCGTTCGCTAATCCTGTGGTGTGGATTGGTCTGTTTGCATTGCCAGCGCTCGGCTGGTTGCTGTACAGGACGCCGTTCGGTTTGCGTGCACGCGCCGTCGGTGAAAAACCCGAGGCTGCGGCGACACTCGGCGTCGCCGTCATTCCCCTTCGACTGAAAGGTCTGCTCATCGCTGGCTCACTCGCGTCGCTCGGCGGCGCCTACCTCGCACTCGATCAGCACCAGTTCACCGACAGCATGACGTCGGGTCGAGGTTTCATTGCCCTCGCCGCGGTGATCTTTGGCCGGTGGGAACCGTTGCGAGTCGCCGTCGCCTGTCTGTTGTTCGCGGGCGCGGAGACGTTGCAGATCCAATTGCAGGGTGCGCAGGTCATTCCCAGTCAGTTCGTGGAGATGATTCCGTACGTGCTTACCATCATCGCGCTGGCCGGTGTCGTTGGCCGATCTGTGGCGCCTGCGGCACTCGGAAAGTCGGAATGAGCGACGCGCCAAGCACGACGGATTCGGCCTCGAAGTCGAGTTCACACACCAGCGAGCATCCGATCGACGGCGGCAAGGATGCATTCGGCAAGCTGGCCGTGTTGATGGTGACGGCGTTCATCGACATGCTCGGTTTGTTGATGATCCTGCCGCTGTTGCCGTTCTATGCGTCGAGTCTTGGCGCCGGCGGTTTCGTGGTAGGCATGCTGGTGAGTTCGTTCAGCGTCGCGCAGTTGCTGAGCGCGCCACTCTGGGGACGCTTCAGCGACAAGTACGGACGTCGGCCCGCACTGATCGTGGGCCTTGCCTCGAGTGCAATCGCGTATGTGGTGTTTGCCTACGCCGATAGTCTGTGGCTGCTGTTCCTGTCGCGCATCGTGCAGGGCGCCGGTGGTGGCACGGTGAGCGTGATTCAGGCGTACGTCGCAGACGCGACGCGCCCCGAGGATCGTGCCAAGTCATTGGGCTGGTTGAGTGCTGCGACGAATGCAGGCGTGGCACTGGGCCCCGTGATCGGCAGCTGGATGCAGCATCTTGGTCCACACACGCCCGGACTCGTCGCGGCGGCACTCTGCGTGATGAACATCGTCTTCGCGTCACGCTATCTGACCGAAACACGCAAACCGCAGGCACTCAACGCCGATGGTTCAAAGCCGGTGCGCAAAGGGTCGCGTGAGGCGGTGCTGCGCGTCGTCAGTCATCCAAGCGAACCTGCGTCGCGTCTGATCATGATTTATGCGATCGCCATTGGCGCATTTCAGGGAACGACGGCGATTCTCGCGCTCTTTCTCGCGTGGAGATTCGGCGTCACCGCCGACACGATCGGCTACTTCTTCATGTACCTCGGAACGCTCAGCGTCGTCATTCGCGCGTTCTTTCTTGGCAAGATTGTCGACAAGTTTGGCGAGCCGAAGTTGAGTCGATGGGGATTGATGTTCCTCGCCGGTGGATTGCTCGGGATGGCGCTGTCGCACGACTACTTCACGCTGGTGCTGGCGGTCGGTCTGCTGCCGTTGGGAACAGCCTTCACGTTTCCGTGCGTGACGGCGATGCTGTCGCGGGTCGTGAGCAGCAACGAGCGTGGATTGTACATGGGCGTGCAGCAGACCTTCGGCGGGATTACGCGCGTCGGCTTTCCGCTCATTCTCGGCTTCGCGTTTGACAACTTCGGGAAGGCGAGTCCGTTCCTGATCAGTGCGACGCTGGTGCTGGCGACGCTGTTGCTGGGCAAAGACATGGAGTTGTACGCGCCGAGAGTGAAACGGGGGGACTGACCCGGTGAGCGAATCGCTGCCTCCCGACGCCGTCCACCCGAAATCGATCGCTGCATGGCGCGTATGGCTCGCCGCGAACCACACGCGCGACACGGGCATCTGGCTCGTCACCTACAAGAAGGCGGCCGGCGTTCCGGACATGTCGTATGCCGAGTCGGTGTGCGAGGCGCTGTGCTTCGGATGGGTGGACAGCAAAGGGCGCGCGCTCGACGACGTGCGCACGATGCTCTGGTTTGCGCCGCGCAAACCGGGATCGGGTTGGTCGAGGCCCAACAAGAAACGCGTTGAACAGCTCATCGCCGACGGGCGCATGGCGACGCCAGGATGGGCGAAGATCGAAGCAGCGAAGGCCGACGGTTCGTGGACCAAACTCGATGCCGTCGAAGCGCTCGAGGTTCCGCCCGATCTGACGGCCGTGTTCCGGACGCATCACGGCTCCGCCGCCAACTTCGACGCGTTCCCACGTTCGGCCAAGCGCAGCATTCTCGAGTGGATCGTGCAGGCCAAGACGGAGCCGACGCGCGCCAGACGAGTCGAGGAGACGGCGCGACTCGCAGCACAGAACATCCGCGCGAATCAGTGGCAGGGTGCGTAGCTTTCGCGCGTCAGCTCCTTTTCTTCCCCGCCGACCTCGCCGCCGTATGACCTCCCATCGTCGCGAATTCCTTCAGCGCCTCGCATTGGGCGCTGCTTCCGTCGCCGCCGTTCCGGCGTCGCTGCACGCCGCATCCGCGTACACTGCACCAAGGCTCGAGGATCTGGATCTCGACGGCTCGAGCTCTCCGTACGACGAGTTCGGCCACGCTGCGATGCATGAAGCGGCCGACGAGTGGGACACCTCGTGGACCACCAGGCTCACGGGCAGGCACAAGGCGATGTTCGACGTGCCGGAAGTGTCCGGCGGCGCCGGTGTGCTGCGCGCGGGACTGTGGGCCAAGCAGTATACGGACGTCTTCAAGGTGCCGGCCTCTGAATTGTCGGCCGTGATCGTGCTGCGTCACGCCGGCATCATACTCGCGATGAAGCAGTCGTTCTGGGATGAGTACGCGGTCGGCAAGCGCGCCAAACTCAAGGACGACAACGGCAAGAAGACGAATCGCAATCCGGGGCTTTCCATTCCGCCAGCGCCAGGCAAACAGCCCTCGTCATTCAGCGCCTTCATGCTCGAAGAGCAGATCGCGCGCGGCGTGATCGTGCTTGGCTGCAACATGGCATTCGCCGGGTGCGTCTACGCCGTCTCGAAACAGGACAAGTTGCCGCAAGCGGAGGCGCGGACGAAGGCGCTCTCATACGTCATTCCCGGCATCATCATGCAGCCGTCCGGCATCTTCGCCGATGTTCTGGCGCAGCAGAATGGGTGTGCGTTTGTGGCGGCGAGCTAGGCGGACAAACGCGCAGCAAACTGCAAAAGAAAAAGCAAAAAAGCGACTGACTATCACGGATACAAACAGATAAAAAGGGAAAACATGGATCTGTTCCGTTCGTGCGGAATGCTCGGAGCAGATCCCTCCGATCGTCTGTTTATCTGTTGCTATCCGTGATAGTCAGTCGCTGTTTGCTGTTTGTTTTTGGGGGTTTGTATTTGTCATTGTCCGGCCTCGGACGACGCGCAGATGCTACACCGCGTCTGACAACGAACTGAACGTGAAGTCGCGCACCTTGATCGCCGGCATGTAGACCGCGCCGCCGGCACCGAGGTTTTCAGAGGAGTTGATGCGTACGCTGGGGCCGAGCGCTTGGAGGTTGTTCAGGAAAAAGATCGGCGACTCGTTGAAGCGGAAGTTCTTGATGGGGCGCGTGACCTTGCCGTTTTCGATGAGAAACGTGCCGTCGCGCGTGAGGCCCGTGTAGAGAATCGTGCGCGGATCCACCGGACGGATGTACCAGAAGCGCGTGACCAGCACACCGCGTTCGGTGCCCTTGATCATGTCGGCCACCGACGTCGTGCCGCCGAGCATGCGCAGCGTGCGCCGTCCGCCGCCTCCACCACCGCCGCCCGCTCCACCGCCGGCGCGCGTCACGGGCACGTTCTGTTTCTGCGCCCAGAAGCGATCGTAGTTGAGCGTCTTCACCATGCCGTTCTCGATCCACGTCACCTTTTCGATCGGCAGTCCATCACCATCGAATCCACCCGTCGTGCTGGGCGAGTCTTCGGGATCGGAAAGCAGGGTAACGCGCTCGTCCACGACCTTGAGACCGATCTTGTTGCCACCGCCCTGCTTGGAGAAGAACGAGCGTCCTTCATCGGCCGCGCGCGCCTGCATCGCGCCCGCAATGAGCTGCACGAGGTTGCCCGCCGCCGTCGGCTCGAGAATCGTGGTGTATCGACCCGGTTCGATGGCCACCGGATTGCGCGACTCCTTCGCTTTCTGCACCGCCGTCGCCGCAACGAACGCGGGGTCAAGATCGGAAAAGCTCGTGCCATCGCTGCATGCCCAGCCCGAACCGGTACCGTCGGGCGAGCGCACTGTTGCAGTCATCGTCATCACGGCACTCGAGTCGTATGCGAACAGCCCTTTTGAATTCGCCAGCGCCGTCGCACCCGCACGACACTCGATGAAGCCGGTGGCGATCAGATCACTGGCGCGCGCCATCTCCGTCACCTGCTTGGCCGCTGCTGCGCGTTCCGCCGGCGTTGGCATGGAAAACGAACGCTCCCTGGGAACCGGATACTGCTGCGATCCCAACTCGGGCATGCGCTCGGGATTGGGCGGTACCAGCTTCGCGATCTCATGCGCCTGCTTCGCTGCAGCCGCCAGCGACGCCTCGTCGAGACGGTTGGTGTTCACACTCGCCGAACGATTGCCGACGAAGGCGGTGATGGTGACCGTCGTATCCTGATTCTCGCCGGAGGTCGTCACCTGATTCAACGCGAAGCGCGTGTCCGCCCGTGCGCCGCTGTTGATGGAGACGCGCGTCTCCTCGGCGGGGGAGTTCTTCAGTGCGCGTGCCGCGATGTCCTGCGCTTCCTGCCGGGTCAGTACTGCGATGGGCGCGAAGAGCGAGCGAGGGGCGCTGTTGCCGAAACGGTTGCTCACGCCTTTCTCCCGGTGTTGATGATGTTCACCTGCTGAAAGAGCGACGGCACACAACCGTGGCTGACGGAGTTGGACTGACCGGGTTGGCCCTTGGCGTCACCAAACGCGCCACCCAGGTGATAGCTCTTCGGTCCGCCGATCGCCTTGAGCGACTTCCAGAAGTCGGGCGTGCGGAACTGATACGCCACGTCCTTGAGCTGCCCCACGATCTTGCCGCCGCGGACTTCGTGAAAGACCTGCCCGGCGAACTGTCCGTTGTAGCGCTGCTGATCGATGGAGAACGACCCGTCGCCTTCGATGGCGATGCCTTTGTCCATCTTGGAGATCATGCTTTCGAACGTGTCGTCGTTGTTCCCCGGCACCATGCTGATGTTCGGCATGCGCTGGAACTGCACGTCGGCCCAGCTCTGTGCGTACGAGCAGCCATAGCTGCGCACCGGCTTTCCGATCTTCGTGTAGTAGTCCTTCATCAACGTCGCCTGCTCGCGCGTGGTCTGATAATCCACGAATACGCCGTTCTTGATCACGTCGAACTTGACCGGCTTGACCGCTTCATCATCCCATCCGATGGCACCGAGCGAACCTGGCTGTTCGCGATCGCCAACGATGTTCAGCAGTTCCGAGCCGATGCGCAGCTTGCCCAGCACCGCATCGGGCGGCGCGATGAAACTCGTGCCCGCATAGTTGGCTTCGAAGCCGAGCGCGCGATCGAGCTCGCTGGGATGCGCGATCACTTCGTGCACGGTGAGCCAGAGATTGCTCGGGTGCAGCAGCAGATCGTAGCGACCCGGCTCGACGGGCTTCGCGCTGAGTTTTGCCACCGCCTGTTCGGCGTACATCGGCGCGCGTTCGGCCAGCTTCGAGTCGATGACATGCTCGTAGCCCAGCCCCATCGGCGCGATATCATTGCTGTCGATCGACTGAAAATCGGAGAAATCGGCCGACACCGCCGTCACCGAGAGGCTTGGCGACGTGCGATAAATCGTCTGCACGATGTACGAACCATCACTCGTCATGAGCGACTTCTCTTCGCGCAGGAAGAACATCGCCGAGTTCACGGTGCGCACGCCCTTCACCTTGAGCGCCGCTTCGTTGGCGGCGAGCAACACGGCCACCTTCTCGGGAATCGCGACGGTGAACGGATCGGTCTTGATGGGGCTTGTCCATGTCCCGACCTGATTACCCGGCGTCGGTGCGAGCACGACGGGCCGAATCTGACTGGCGCGATTGGCCTTCGCCTGGGCGAGCGCCTTGCGGGTGATGTCGGCCACCGAATCGGTGCTCAGGGCGCTCGTGGCCGCGAAACCCCACGCGCCGTCCACCAGCGTGCGCACGCCGAGCCCGAAGGTGTCAGTATCGCTCACCCCCTGCACAATGCGATCGCGCGTGTTCACGTTCTGCTGGCGACGCGCCGCGACGCGCACGTCGGCGTACGAGGCACCGCCGGATTTCGCGGTGTCGATGGCCACCTGCATCAACGCCTTTACGGCGGGGTCGTCGAAGGGCGTGCCGGCATCGAGGATGTCGCGCGGCAGCGTGTGCGTGATCAGGCCGGGTGCGGCGTGGAGCGACCGACTGGCCGCCATGGTGCCGGCGGCCACGGCCGCGCTTGCCTTGAGAAAATCGCGGCGGGAGCGTGTCATGTCAGAGTCACGGGGAGACGCAGGTGGGCGTGGTGACGCGAAGCGGGGATGCGACGGTTGAGCCACGGTACGACAGCATCAACATACGCCCGAAAGCAACGCCCTGTTGGGCACTGCGGGGTACGATTCGGCGCGGGACTTCACAGGAAGAGCGATGCCGGCACCGAGGCGCCACCGATGAGAACACCGATGCGAACACCGATGCGAACACCGATGCGAAGACCGAAGCGAAGACCGAGGGCCGCGGCATGGTTCGTCGGCCTGCTGACTCTGTTCACGCTGGCCTGTAGCAGCGGACAGACCTCCGAGCCGGCGGTGCCGCGTGGGGCGCCGTACATGGCCGGACGGGTGACCTCGATCCTGCAGACGAGCACATCGTCGCTCAGCGTGCGTATCGAAGCGAATCCGCTCAGCACGACGCTCGGCCTCAAGGCCGTGGTGCGCGTGGACGGCATCACGCTCGTGCTCCTCCCCGACGGCAAAGCGGGCGACCGGCGCTCACTCGCGTCGGGGCAGTGGGTGCGCCTCTGGTTCGATGGACCAATCGCCGAATCGTATCCGGTACAGGGGACCGCGGCAACGATTGTCATCGACTCCATCGCGATCACGCCGAACGGCGGCTAGCGCGCATCGAACGTCGCCAATACAAAACGCACGAGAACTGCTCCTGCGCCGTGTATGCGCAGGAGCGGCTCTCGTGTCGCGTTGAACGCCGGCGGCGGCGTAGCCACCGCTTACTCGTTCGCTCGCGCCCTCGCGTTGGCGACGATCGCGATCTCCACGCGACGGTTCGCCTGCCGACCCGCTTCGGTATCGTTTGCACCGATCGGCTCGGTCTCTCCGCGGCCGAGTGCGCGCAGTCGTGACGCGGTCACTCCAGCAGACGCGAGATAGTTTGACGCGGCCGATGCGCGGCGCTGCGAGAGCGCCTGATTGTACTCGCCGGTTCCCACATCATCGGTGTGTCCAACGATGAGCAGGTCGGTGTTCGGATACTTGTCGAGGCTTGCGGCGAGGTTGCGCAGATTCTGCGCCGACTCGATGCGCACGACGTCCGAGTCGAAATCGTAAAGCAGCCCCGAGGCAAAGGTGATGGCGATGCCTTCCCCGACGCGCGTGACCGTTGCGCCGGGAATGGCCTGTTTGAGCTCCTTGGCCTGCTGATCCATCTGGTGACCGATAACCGCGCCCACCGTGCCGCCAACGACCGCACCAATGATGGCACCACGCGCGGTCGAGCCGGTCTGGTTGCCGATCACTGCGCCGGCTGCGCCGCCAGCAGTGGCGCCGATCACGGCACCCTTGCCCTTGCTGTTGAACGAAGCGCAGGCGCTGAATGACTGCACGACGATCAAGGCAGCGACGATCGCTCCGCGCCTCGAGGGAAGGTGCAGACGACGAACGGAGGTCGGCGCGATCGCCGAGCTGTTGTGCGAAGCAGGGAGCGAAAAAGCGGTCATGGGTGCCTCCTCAGGCATGGTGCAGCGGTGAACCTGCACGCGGATGGTGCGAGTTTCGTGCCGCTGTCGCGTGCCGCTGTCGCGTGCCGCGCCCAAGCTGCATCTTCGATCTGGCTGTCTGCGTTGCACACGCTGTTCGAGCCTGCTCCGCGGAATCCCCATCTCCGCCTGCTCTACTCCCCTTCCCCGTCCGCTTTTCGGCACCTCGCATGCAACCGACTCGTCTCGCTTCCTCCACCGCATCGAGCGTCGCGTCCGTCCTGCGCGCGCCGCGCGGTCGGCCGACCACCACGTGGGTTGATCGTTTCTCCGCCCACAGCGTGCGCCGTCTGGCACGTGCACTCAGTGTGCTCGCGCTCAGTGTACTCGCGCTGAGTGTGCTCGCGCCGATGGGCACCGATGTAACGCTGCACGCACAGGCAGCGACCGGCGCTACCCGCGGCACGCTCTACATCGTCGGTGGGGGGCCGCAGCCCGCCGCTCTTGTGCGTGAGTTCGTCGATCTCGCCGGCGGCACAGGAAAGGCGCGCATTGTCGTGTTCGCGATGGCCAGCGCTTCGGGACAGACGAGTGGTGAAGCGAAAGCGAAGGATCTGCGCGCACTCGGCGCCGAGGCGGTCAATATCTGGGTGCAGCGTGACGGCGCCGACGCGGACTCGGTGGTGAACGCGGTACGCAACGCGACCGGCATCTGGTTCGGCGGTGGTGATCAATCGAGACTGACGGCGGCGCTTGGTGGTTCACGGACGGCCACTGCCATCATGGAGCGCTATCGTGCGGGTGCCGTTGTTGGTGGAACGTCGGCCGGTGCCGCCGTGATGTCAGCGGTGATGTTGACGGGCGACGAGAAGCGCCCCGGTGGAGCCCGTCGCGACACGACGTTGAGCATGGGCACGATCGATCGCGACAACATCACCACCGCCGATGGCTTCGGTCTCATCGACCACGCGATCATCGACCAACACTTCCTGCGTCGCAAGCGGCACAACCGGTTGATCAGTCTCGTCCTCGAGCGCGAACCGCATCTTGGTGTAGGCATCGATGAATCGACGGCGATCGTGGTGGAGCCGGATGGACGCTGGCGAGTGGCCGGAGCCAGCGTCGCGGTGATTTATGACGCTCGCAGGAGCGCGATCACGACGGCAGGCACGTTACTCGGCGCAAGCGGCATGAGTATGCATGTCTTGCCCGCAGGTGGGCGCTTCGATCCGCGAACCGGTGTGGCGACGTTGGGCGGCGGGAGATAGCGGGACCGGCGAACGGCAACGGCAGCAGCAGCGAACAGCAACAGCAACTGACTATCACGGATAGGAACGGATCATACAGGGAAACGACACGGATACGGCGAACGACATTCTTTGGTTCTGCTGTGTCCGTGTTGTTTCCGTTGGAATCCGTTGTTATCCGTGATAGTCGGTCGTTTTTGCCGTTGCAGTGCTCCGCGCGCGCATGACGGCGCAGCGACTGCCCGTCGCGCACGAACAGGAACTCTTTTCCATCGGGCATCACGTCGTATTGGCCGTGGCCCAAGGAGAAGTCTCGATTCGTATCGAAGAGACGCTTGACGCTGGCCACCGCAAATCCGCGCCTGAACGACAGTGGAGCAGCCGCCAGAAACCGATCGCTGCGAAAAAACAGTTCGTCGCCTTTCCGGGACCACGCCGGTTCACGTCCACCGTCGGCATTGCTCACGGCGAGTGCGATGCCGAAATCAGCCATGAGCGCTTGCCCTTCCTACCACAGCACGTTCTCGGGTTTGAGGTCGCGATGAATCACGCCTTGCCGATGCGCATAGTCGAGCGCATTGGCCATTGATGTCGTGAGTCGTACCACCTCGTTCACCGGCAGTTGTTTCTCGCGATCGAGCCGCGCGCGCAATGACTCACCTTCAACGAACGGCATGACGTAGAACAACAATTGATCCACCACATCGCTGTCGAAGAGTGGCAGCAAATTCGGATGCTGCAGATCTGCGGTGACCTGAATTTCGGCAAGGAACCGATCGTTGCCCAGCACCGCGTTGAGGTCGGGATTGAGCACCTTGAGCGCCACTCGGCGATTGTGTTTGAGATCGCGCGCGAGATACACCACCGCCATGCCACCTTCGCCAACACGGCGCTCGATGGTGTAGCGGCCAGAGAGGGCGGTGCTGAGTTGTTCGGTGGTGGTCATGTGGGTCTTCGAAGACACGTGGGTCGCTTACACTCGGCGAATCGGTCCCGGATACTGCCCAACGATGTCGTCGGCGGTGACGAGCGTGATCCCCTCGCCGGTGGCCTGCGCGATCAGCAATCGATCGAACAGGTCACGGTGCAAGTCTGGCAGGGCAGCGACGCTGACGGCGTGTTCGCTGGTAATTGGCAATTTGACGTACCCGTTGTCCAGCAAGCCACGGCGCAAGACGCGCGGCTCGACGCGGAAGTCTTCGCGTCCCAGCGAGTTCTTGATCGTGATCTCCCAGAGGCTCGCCGCGCTGAACAGCAGTTCGTGGTGCGTGAACTAAGTGCGCGCGACCGTCGGATCTCGCGCAACGGTGGAGCCATGCCTTGACGGCACTGCGCGACGATCATCCGAAAACGGGTCGCCGACTGCTCGTGTCACTCGAATTCAAGCGGCGTGTAACCCAGGACGGCATCGAGATTCTGCCGTTTCTGCGTGCGCTGTGGAACGACGAGATTGCGTAGCGCGCGGCATCCCGTCCGCTGAACGACGGCGCTCATGCGGCGGCTCCACGTGAACGGCCTGACCCCACTGCGAGAAGATCACGCGAAAGCAGGTCGTCTCCTTGTCGCGTCACTATCGTCAGTCATCGGCGCCTCCGCTCCAGCAACGCCGGCCACTGTTGCACGAGCGTGAAGTGGCGCGTGTCATCATCGCTGCCCACAAAATACAGCGCGCCGTTGCGAGCCACCTCAAACCCTTCGCCCTGCGCGAACCGACGCTGCGCCCACGGCATCGCCGTCGCTCACCACGCGTTCAGGGGCGCCAACGGCCTCGCCGGAATTCGCCACCAGACCGGATAGTCCGAAAGCGCCGCTGGTGACTGGAGCGGCAGCAGGTCGGACCAAAGCTCGCGGCGCGGGTCCCAGAGGGACAGACGAAAGCCACCCAGGATCATGCGCGATCCATCCTGCGACGCGCGTGGACGGTTGAACGTTCGCAGCGGTCGCGCGGTCGAGTCGGTCACCAAACCGTTCACGACGCGCGCCGCGTATGCCGTCGCACCGGCACTCAAGTAGCTGATGAGGGTGCCATTGGGGGCGGTGGAGAGTGCGGTGCGGCTTCCGCCGTTGCTCACCTCGCTGAAGAGCAGTGCGGATGGGCCCACCAAAGCGCGCGCACGAATACCGATGCGTTGTGCGTGTACGGCGCGGGAGGGGGCGCCGGGTGGCGTGAACAACAACCAGTCCGGCAGGCCGACCACCGGTTGTTGCAGTCCTGAAGTCGTGACGAGCAGTGATGCGGAATCTTCTCCCGGTGCAACGAGCCACGTGCGATTGGTGCCCGCGAGCACGATGTGACGACCATCGCCGAGAAAGAACGGGCGGAGCTGCGGACCGGCGGGGGCGTTGCGGAGGCGGACTGCCTCACAGTTGCCGCCACCCACGGTTGTCCGGTGTACAGGACCGCCTCGGGCAGGGATGTAGGGAATCACGCCGTCGGCGCCCCACGCGCCGCCCGTCGGCAGAGGCGCCGGGCACAACTCGCGCGCGGCGTCCGATGCGAGATCCAGCACCTTGGGTTTGCCGTCGGCGAAAAAGCCGAGCGAGTCGCCAGTGGGCGAGAAGAACGGCTCAAAGCCGTCCGTGGTACCGGCCAGCCGCCGCGACACCACCGAATCGAGCGATCGGATGCGGATGCCGCGAAAGTCGCCCACCGCACCACCCACTGCGATGTGCCGACCGTCGGGCGCGAGGGCGAAGTTTTGCCGATCGGAGATGTTGAGCCACGTTTCGCCGGCAGCGGGCGCGAGATCCGATACGGTGGCGAGGTTGGAGGTCGCAGCGGCAGAGCTACCCCCGCCTCGCGCGAATGCCCAGAGCGCGATACCGGCGGAGACCGTCGCGACCACCTGCCAGACGCGATGCGCCCGTGTCGGAGTCGACCCGTGGCGCGCATCGGCGATCGCTGCCGTGCGACGGACGTCCGCTGGTGATTCGGTCGATGAAGTGAGGGCCTCGGCAAACGCGCGCGCGGTCGCGACGCGATCGGCCGGGAGTTTCTCGAGCGCGTGCTGTACCGCCGCGTCGAGGTGTGCCGGCACCTTCGGGCGAAGCGTCGTCAGCGGCGCCGGCGACGCAGTCATCACCTTCGCGACAATGGCCTGCGCGGTGGGGCCGGTGAATGGCGGCTCGCCGGCCAGCATCTCGTACGTGACGGCGCCGAGCGAGTAGAGGTCGGCGCGCGCGTCGATGGACTTCTCGCCCATCGCCTGCTCGGGCGCCATGTATTGCGGCGTGCCGAGCGAGAGCCCCGTTTGCGTCATGCGCTGCCCGCCCGCGTGCTGCACGGCGAGCGCGATTCCGAAGTCGGCGACGAGCGCGTGTGCGCCGTGCAGCGGGATGTTCTCGGGCTTGATGTCGCGGTGGATGACACCGCGGTCGTGCGCATACTGCAGCGCATCGGCGACTTCACGCGCCAGTTGCACGGCGTCGGCGATAGGGAGTTGCGTCTCGCGATCGAGGCGCGCGCGCAGCGTCTCACCCTCCACGAACGGCATGACGTAGAACAGCTGGCCGTCGGCAGTACCGCTGTCGAACAGCGGCAAAATGTGCGGATGCTGCAGGTTGGCGGTGGTGGTGATCTCCGCGAGAAACCGCTCGGCGCCCAGCACGGCCGCGAGTTCGGGATGCAGCACTTTGATCGCGACCTGGCGCGCGTGGCGGACGTCGCGCGCGAGGTACACCGTGGCCATCCCGCCGCGACCGAGTTCGCGGAGGAGCTCGTAGCGGTCGGCGAGGGCGCGGGTGAGGCTGCTGTTGAGGACGTCACGGCCCCCACAATGCGGAGCCGCCGCCGGGGCGGCCAGATTGGAGAGGCAAGGGATTTGCCTCGACACGCAGCGTGTCTCGCTATCTGAGCAGTGTCATCCCAGCGCGCTTGTCGAAGGTGACGGTCTTATGGCAGCCCGCCGCGGCCGCGCTCCGCTGAATCAGGCAATCGGCGAAGTCGGCGCGACCCGACTCGAATTGCCTGAGCGCTTGCCATACCACTTCAGCGTCCTGCACGGTCAACTGACGGATACTGAGCATGCGCTTCACAATCTCCGCGACGTCGGCGCGCGACGCACCGTAGCGACTCTCGCTGACCCCGATGACTTCGGCGAGCACGACCAACCCGACAAAGCCCGGCGATTCGGCCGTGCACTGTGTTTCGATCAACGCGGTCGCCGCGGCCGCCTGCGCCCGATCGTCCTGCGCCAGATACCGGACCAGCACGTTGGTATCAAGTCCGATCACCGTCCACCGCCACGCGCACGGAGTGCCGCATTCATCTCGCTGATACTGACTCGCTTCACCGGTTTCCGCAGCAGCCCCTTGAGCGAGCGCACGTCGTCGTCAGCTGGCTTGATGGCGAAACCGCCATCGACTTCAACGAACTCCACCCGATCTCCCGATTCGAGACCGAGTCGCCGCCGGACATCGGCGGGGATGGTCTGAGTTTTCAACCCCCGTCAGAGTGCCGGTTTCTTCAATACGAAGTTCGTATGCGTGCGCATGGCAGCGGCTTCACCAATCAGGGTGACTGCGTGTCGCATACGCGCAACGGAAAGTAGGCGCTGCAAAACCGCGTGCCGCTGTAATTCGAAGAGCGCCCCGAGAGGCGCCCTTCGATGCGTTCGACAGGCGTCGGATCACCGGCCAGAGCTACAAACGGTGTGCCACGGTCTACGCCGCTGGGCCGTCGTGAGCTCCATGCTGTTCATTGCGGAGATCGCGGACGCGGTCGTGCGCCGCACGTACATCGACCGCCTGACGCGCGACCAGCGGACGCAGGTCACTGGGCAGTGTCTTTCCGAGGGCATCGGCGTAGGCCTTCTTCGCGAAATCCTCGCCGCGTTCACACTCGTCGAGAATCGCGCCATCGTCGTCACTCGTCACGCTCGCCTTTACCGCCATCCACCCGCGATGCACGGCTCCCGCCACGTGTCCCATATCCGCCGGCTTTCCACCGAAGCGTTCCACCTCCACCTCGAGCTCGTGCGTGAACTTCGCGCGCTGTGTTGACAGCGTCGAAAACAGTTGCTTGAGATCGGGTCGATCGGCGCGCTCTGCAGCGGAGGCAAAACCCTTCTCACCATCTCGGCACGTCTCGATCAAGTCGTTCATGACGGAGACGGCTTCTTCGTTGGTATCAGTCGACATTGCGATTGCTCTCTGTAACAGGATGGTCGGCGTGAATTGCGGGCCGTGCACCATTCCTGTGCAAGCGGCGGGCCGTAACCGCGAGTCCTGTGATGGATCACCCATTTACGGCTCTTGCGGGTACCGCACTCAGGCGTGGGCGCGCGAGCGACCGCGAATGCAGCGATCACGAACGCGGAGGAGTCGCATAGTCATTGCATGCAACGTACCTTCGCGAAGTCTTGACGTTCGGAGCGAGGGCGTTGCGCCCGTCGCTACGGCGAGAGTTTCACCTCCACCCTGATTCGCATGCACGCTGAGCGTTTCTTCACACAACCGCGGCTCGCCATGGCGAGCTCATTTGGCGCGGTCGCATTCGCGATGATTGGCGGTGCCAGCGTCCTTGGTGCCCAGCTCCCCGGCATGACGGCGCCGGGTGCACCGACGACACTCACGCCGCCGCAGGCGGCAGCGCGTGCGATCTACAAGGAGCTCGTCGAGATCAATACTGTCGATTCGGTGGGTTCGGTGACCGTCGCCGCAAACGCCATGGCGGCGCGATTCCGGGCGGCCGGATTCCCCGCCGCCGATATTCAGGTGCTGGGGCCGGCCAACGCGCCCGCCAAGCACAATCTGGTGGTACGCTATCGCGGCAAAGGACAGGGCAAGCCGATCCTGCTGTTGGCACACCTCGACGTCGTGGCAGCGCTGCGCGCCGACTGGCCCCGTGATCCGTTCACGCTGCACGAGGAGAACGGATTCTTTCTCGGTCGTGGCACCTCCGACGACAAGTCGATGGCATCGATGTTCGTCGCCAACCTGCTGCGCTACAAGTCGGAAGGATGGGTGCCCGAGCGCGATCTGATCCTCACGCTCACGGCAGACGAAGAGGGCGGCGCGGAGAACGGGGTGAGCTGGCTCATCGCCAACCACCGGCCGCTCATCGACGCCGAGTACGCGATCAACGAAGGGGGCGGCGGCACGCTGCAGAATGACAAGCCGATGTTCCATTCGATCCAGGCCGCGGAAAAGGTGTACACCGACTTCACCTTCACGGTGCGCAACACGGGCGGTCATTCGAGCGTGCCGCGCAAGGACAACGCGATCTACTCGCTCGCCACGGCACTGTCGCGCGTGCAGCAATTCACTTTTCCGGTTGAACTGAACGACGTAACGCGTCCGTTCTTCGAGCAGACGGCGAAGGTGGAGATGCCATCGCTGGCGGCGGCGATGCGCGCGATCGAGGCCAATCCCACGGATACGGCGGCCGCGCGGGTGATTTCCACCGATCCACGCTATGCGTCGATGCTGCGCACCACCTGCGTTGCCACACGACTCAACGCCGGTCACGCCAACAACGCGCTGCCGCAAACTGCTACCGCCAACGTCAACTGCCGCATCGCCCCGACGAGCACGTCGTCACAGGTGAAAGCGGTGCTCACCACAGTGGTCGGTGACACGTCGGTGCACATCACGAGTCAGGGTGCCGACCGCAAGGACGGTGCGCCTGGTCCGATCAACGCAACGCTGCTGCAGGCGACCACGCAGCTCACCAACAGGCTTTTTGGCGGCGTGCCGGTGATTCCCACCATGAGCACCGGTGCGACGGACGGTTATCGGTTGCGCGCCGTCGGCATCCCCACGTATGGCGTGAGCGGCATCTTCTCTGCACCCGGCGAGACCAATGCGCATGGCCGCGACGAGAAGTTGCGCGTGAAGTCATACTACGATGGACTCGAGTTCCTGTATCAACTGGTGAAGCAGGTGGCCGGCCCGACACCGGGAAAACCGATTTCCTGATGGTTCAACTCTTCATGCCGGGTTCACTGTCTATCACGGCGCGCGCGATGTCGACCATCGGCACCGAGCGATCCTGACTGCTGCGCTGCATGATGCGATACGCCTCCTGTTCGCTGGTGCCGGTACGCCGCATGAGAATGCCTTTCGCGCGTTCGATGAGTTTGCGCGATTCCAGCTGATGCTTGGCGTCGGCTGCTTCTTTTCGTGCGGTCAGCAGTTCACGCGCTCGGATAACCGCCATGCGTAGCGTGGCATCGAGCGTCGCCGGCGGCGTCGGCTTGGCCAACAGCGCCACGGCAGTACTGCGCAGCACGTCGGCCGCCGACAGTGTGATCGAGAGGTCACCGGTGATGAGCACCACCGCCGTACCCGGCAGCGCCTGCGCAATTTCCTCGGCTGCTTGTACGCCGTTCGCGCCGGGCATGTGGACGTCGAGCAGAACGGCGTCCGGCGTGAACTGTCGCGCCTTTTCAATCGCCTCTGCACCGGTCTCGACCTCGGCCACGACCATATGCCCGAGTACGCCCAGCAGGTCGACCAGCGTCGAGCGCTCCAGTGCGTCGTCTTCGGCGACCAGCACACGAATTGCCGACGGGAGATCCGTCATGAAGTTCACTCGGTTGAGGTGGGCGTTGGAGGGCCCGCGATGTGAGCCAGCAACTCTTCAGCACGCAACGGTTTGCGAAGCACGAATTCCACGCCGACAGCATCGTCGGCACTGACGATCGGCTCCCAGCCGGTAATGACGCCGACTCGCATCGATGGCATGTGGGCCTTGGCAAACGCAACGAGATCCCACCCACTGCCATCGGGTAGTCCCACGTCCGTCAACATCAGATGGTAAGGCGACGCACCGATTGCCGCGAGTCTCTCCCTCGCCTCAGCACAGCTCCCCACTGCATCGACGGTGTGTCCGTTCGACTCCAGCATCCGCTGGAGAAAGTGGCGTCCATCCTCGTGATCTTCCACCACCAACAATCGCTGCGGCTCGCTCGGCGTCGGCGGTAGGACCACCAGCGGCGCAGGCACGATCGGCGAGGTGTCGAGCGGTAATCGCAACGTGACCGTGGTTCCATAGCCGGTGGTAGACTCGATCGTGGCCGTGCCGCGATGCCGGCGCGCGATGCCGTAGACCTCGGCGAGGCCAAGTCCTGAGCCACCAGCGCCTTTGGTGCTGAAGAACGGCTCGAAGGCGCGTTCACGCACCTCCTCCGACATGCCCACGCCGTTGTCCTGCACCGCGATACACGCGTCGGCACCATCAACGAACGAGCGCACCGTCAACGTACCGCCGAGTGCCATGGCGTCCATCGCGTTCTGCACCAGACTCAGCAACGCCTCGCGAATCTCGCCCGGCAGGCCGCGTGTCCGCACGGTCTCACGAAGCAGCCGTTCGGCGCGCACTGCGGCACCGCTCGACCGCCGCAGACGCATCGGCTCGGTCAGATCGAGCACTTCGTTGGCGAGCACCGTCAGGTCCACGGCCTCGTCGCCGCCCGCGTGCACCGGCTCCTGTCGAATGAATCGACCCACGCGCGACGCGGTGGCCGCGGCCGTTTCCGCTGCCTTGCTGATGCGATCGGCATAGTCACGCACCGCATCCGGAGACTCGGCGTGGTGACGCAGCAGGAACGCTGCCGCCATGATCGGATTGAGCGAGTTGTTCACGTCGTGCATCACACCGGCCGCCAACTGCCCGACGGCTGCAAGCCGACGATCACGCGAACGTACTTCTTCCAGCTCGACCCGTTCACGCGCGCGTTCCTCAACGAGCTGATCCAACCGATCGGCGTCACGCGCCACCTGCAGGCGCAGTTGATCGATCTCGTTTCGTTTCGCTTCCATCGATGCTTCCGCGTGGACGCGATCGGAGATATCACGATCGAGCAGCAGCGCACCCGACACACGTCCGTCACTCGCGCGCAACGGTGTCGCCCACGATTCGACGGTGCGCGTACCATCCTGCCCTAGCCGCCGCACTTCGAGCAGTTGGCCGCGCACGATCTCTCCCGAGAGCGCCCGCACACCAGGACAATCGAGATACGAAACGGCGCGCCCGGACGTCATATCGCGCGGCATGTCGCGCGACCACAGATCACGCAACGATTGCGGACGCGGCTCCGCGTGTTCCGCGTACGTCACGTCGCTCACCTGCTCCAGTCGTCCGGCGAGATCGATCACGCGCACGGATGACGGCAGCAGTTCCAGCAGTGCGGACATCTCGCGTTCGTTCCGCTCGAGCGCCAGTCGACGCCGTTCGCGCGCCGTCACGTCGGTCACGCCAACCAGCACCGTGTCATCGACGAACGGCAGCACGTGCACGTCCGCCCATCGAGGTTCGTCGCCCGACATGGTACGCACGGTACGGACTTCGAGCTGCTGGCGGGTGCGCACGACGGACAGCAGCGGGTACAACTCGTCGTGCAACTCACCCAACACGCGCGACGCATCCTGCGAGCCCAACGGCGCGCGCTCATCGATGACGAAAACACCGTGCGCGCGTCGATTGAGAAAGCGCAGTGCACCCGACGCATCGAAGACCACGACCGCCGATGGAAAGAGGTCGAGGATCTGCGGGAGTGCGTCGGCGATCGACATGCCGTCGCGCAATCTGGGAGGTGGGTGTGGCGAGGTCGGATCGGCTTCCATGACTTTGGCCTTGAGTTACCGCGGCGCGCGCGCAGCGACCGATGTCGCGACCAGGCCATCAACGACGACGTGCGATGCGTGACGGAAGCTTAGCGGTTTCTGTCGACCGTCGTCAAACGCGCGACTCAATATCCAGCGACGCGGCACGGGGGGTGACACCTTCATCGCGCGCACGAGTCCGACTGGCGATGAGACGAACACCGGGCTGATAAGTGACGTACGCCCACGCCCATTGCAGCAGCACGGACAGCCGATTCCGGAAACCGACCAGATACATGAGGTGCACGAACAGCCACAGAAACCACGTCAGGTAGCCGCTGAGGTGCAGCCTGCCAAAGGCAGCAACCGCCTTGTGTCGCCCGATGGTGGCCAGATCGCCCTTGTGAAAGTATTCGAACGCTGCTGTTGGCTTCGCCTCCAGCAAACGGCGCACCATGCGTCCTGCATGCGCGCCGGTCTGATTGGCCGTCGGCGCCACCGCAGGAACGGGTCGCCCGTCTGCGCGCTCGATGTAGCAGAGATCGCCCACCACGAACAGTTCAGGGTGGCCGGGCACGGAACAATCCGCATTCACTTTCACTCGTCCGGCGCGATCCGTTGGCGCGCTCAGCATGCGGCCGAGCGGCGACGCGACGTTGCCCGCGGCCCAGAAGACACTGTGCGTTGCGATCCGCTCGTCGCCAATCCACACGGCGCCCTCTTCGATGTGCGTGACCGGTGCGCCGAGTCGCACCTCGACGCCAAGGGAGACAAGATCGCGCTGTGCGGCGGCAGACAGGTCGTCGGGAAATGTCGGGAGGATACGCGGACCTGCTTCGACCAGCAGCACGCGCGTCGTGCTGGTGTCGATGTTACGGAAATCGCGACGAAACGAACGCTTGGCGATATCCGGAATGGTGCCCGCGAGCTCCACGCCGGTGGGGCCGGCACCGACAACCACGAAGGTCAACTGTGCCGCGCGCGTTGCGGGATCGAGCGTTCGTTCGGCGCGCTCGAACGCGATCAGGAATCGCTGCCGGATATCGAAGGCGTCTTCGATGCCTTTGAGCCCCGGTGCAAACTGCTCCCACTCATCGTGGCCGAAGTAGTCGTGCCGCGCCCCCGAGGCCAGGATCGCATAGTGATACGCGATCTCGCGGTCGTCATCGAGATGCACCGTGCGTGCAACCGGGTCGATGCGCACGACTTCACCAAGCAGTACGGTGGTGTTGGCCTGATGACGCAAACGCCAGCGAATGGGCACCGTGATGTCACTTGGCGCAAGACCGGCCATCGCCACCTGATAGAGCAGTGGCTGAAAGGTGTGGTGGTTGTTCCGGTCGATGAGCGTGATGCGCACCGGCGCGTGGCGCAGTTCACGAGCGGCGGCCAGCCCCGCGAACCCGCCACCGATGATGATCACGTGCGGTTGTGGCATGCTGTAATTTAGTGCCATGCCCACCCCATTCCGCACGACCCTCTGGCGCGTGCTCCTGATCCAGACGGTCGCGCTCGCGCTGCTCTGGTGGTTGCAGTCCCGCTACACGAGCTGACGCGATGCATTGGATCAACTGGGTGGTGGTCGTCGTGTATCTGGTGGTTGTGGTGTGGGACGGTCTCCGTCGCACACGTGGCACGACCAACATCGAGGAGTACTTTCTCGCCAATCGCAGTCTGCCGTGGTGGGCGGTCGGTCTCTCCGTCATGGCGACGCAGCTGTCGGCGGTCACGCTCATCGGCACGACCGGGCAGGGCGCGACGGACGGGCTGCGATTCGTGCAGTTCTACTTTGGGCTGCCGATCGCGATGGTGATCCTGGGCGTGACGCTGGTGCCGTTTCTGCATGGCGCGAAGGTGTATACGGCCTACGAGTATCTCGAGCGACGCTTCGATGCGAAGACACGTTCGCTGACAAGCTTTCTCTTCCTGCTGTCGCGCGGCATGTCGTGCGGCACGATCATCGCCGCGCCAGCAGTCGTCTTCTCGGCGATCTTCGGATGGGACCTCGGTTTGTGCGTGGCGCTGTTTGGCGTGCCAACGGTCATCTATACCGTGCTCGGCGGCGTGCAGGCAGTGACGTGGGCCGACGTGAAGCAGATGTTCATCATCGTCTTCGCACTGATCGCCATCGTTGTCGTATTGGTCACGCGCATGCCGATTCCGATGGACGACGCGCTGCGCATCGCCGGCGCGACGGGACGCCTGCAGGTGTTCGATTTCTCGTTCGACGTGACGAAGACGTACACCTTCTGGTCCGGGATCATCGGCGGCACGTTTCTGATGTTGTCGTATTTCGGCACCGATCAGAGCCAGGTGCAGCGCTACCTGGCGGCCAAGTCGGTGAACGAAGCGCGCAGTTCGCTGCTCATGAGCGCGTACTGGAAGATTCCGCTGCAGGCAATGATCCTGCTGATCGGCGTGCTGGTCTTCCTGTTCTATCTTTTCCAGCCAGCGCCGCTGCTGTACAACCCGGCGCACGAACGGCAGGTGCGTACCGCCGACTCCGTGTCGTACTCTGCGCTTGAATCACGCTACGCCACCGCCATCGCCGATCGTCAGGTGGCGGCGCGTGCCGCTGCCGATGCGCAGCGCGCCGGCGATGCGGCGGCCGCCGCGAGTTCGCTGTCGGTGTTTCGTGAACGCGAGGCCGCCGTGGGCGCGATTCGCACAGAGGCGCTCTCGACTGCCGAGCGCGTCACGGGGCAATCATCGCGCGATGTGAACTACATCATTCCGCGCTTCGTGCTCGATCATCTGCCGCTCGGATTGACCGGTATTTTTCTCGCTGCCGTACTGGCGGCCGCGATGTCGAGCATCGCCGCCGAGTTGAATTCCCTCTCGACGGTGACGGTGATCGACTTCTACACCCGTTGGGTCAAACCAACGGCGAGCGATGCGCACTATCTCGCGGTCTCCAAATGGGCGACGGCGCTCTGGGGAGTCTTCGCCTGCTTCGTGGCGGTCAAGGCTGCGACACTTGGTTCACTGATCGAAGTCGTGAACCGCTTCGGGTCGTTCTTCTACGGATCGATCCTTGGAGTCTTTTTGCTGGCCATGTTGCCGCGAACGACGGCACTCGGGGCGTTCGTCGGTCTCATCGCGGGCATGGCAATGGTTGGTGCGGTTTCGTTTGGTGCGCCGGCGGTCGCGTTTCTCTGGTACAACGTGATCGGCGCGGTGACCGTCGTCGTTGTGGGATCTGGGCTGAGTCTGGGAGGTGGTTCGGTGAACCGAAGCAGCAAAAGCAAAGGCAACCGCGACTGACTATCACGGACAGCAACGGATTCAGGACGGGATTTGCGGGGATACTGCAACCGGAAAGGCAGGGGCAATTGCAACCGACTGACGCGGATGAACGCGGAGTACTGCTCTGATTTGCACGGATACAACAAATCTGTTGCTATCCGTGATAGTCAGTTGCTGTTGCAGTTCGTCCTACCCTACATCTTCGGCGGCACGACGGTCGGCGGTGCGTTGATGAGATTGAGCAGAATGCGCGCGGCACCTGGCACGCCGTTCGGCAGTTGGCGAAATAACGCGAGCGTGACGTAGATGTACCGCCCCTTGCCAACCTTGGCTTCCAGCAACGCACCGCGATTTTCGGGCTCCTCGGGGTCGTTCATGCCCAGCAGCGATGTGTAGCGCGGATCGATCGTGCTCGGCATGTATGTCGCGCGTTCCTGCGCCCAGTCGGCCCAGTCGCTGTTGCCGATGATATTGGGCGAGGTGAGCAACGGCGACTTGGGCTGCAGCAGTCGCACCGGCGCATTCTCCATCGTCACGCGGGCCTGCGGCCGTGTCCACGCGAGCGGGTACGGCGTGACCGCGTATCGACTCATGTCCTGTGCACCATACTGCACCACCAGCGTGCCGCCGCGATTGGCGTAGTCCAGCAGGCGCGAGTTCTGCTTCACGAGCACTTCGTTCGCTTCGTAGGCGCGCGGACCGACGACGATCGCGGTGAACCGCGACAGATCAGTTGACGTGATCATCGCCGGGTCGATGCGCTCGACGTTGACATCGAGTTGCTGCAGCGCATCGATGCCGCGATCGCCAACGCCGATGATGTAACCTACGCGCGCACGGGGAGGCAGCTTCACGCTCACGGCCGACAGGTACATCCCCGACGCGCTGTAGATGCGCTGCGGATTGATGTGGTCGTAGTTGATCGTGAAGAATCCGGTGGTGGACGTCACGCTGTCGTGATTGGCGAACGCACCGACCTGATGTCGTCCCGGGGGCAACATGCCACGCAGCCGGAACGACACCGTCGCCGAGGCGCCCGGCGCGAGGACGCGCGTTCGCTGCGCCGAATCCGCCACGAGGCCTTTCGGCAGATCGAGCGTCACCGCCACCTTCGCCGCGCTGTCGTACGCCGATTCAAGTCGAATGCGCAACTCGCGCTCGACCGGCATGCCTGCCCGGATGTACTCGATGACGTTCTCGAGACCGATCGTGATTCCCTTCACCGCCGCAACCAGCACCTGCTGATCGCCGCGAATCGGATCGGCGTAGCGATTGACCACCGGCACCGAGACGCCCACACGCACACCACTGATTTCGATGTCGGCGCGCGCGATCGTTGCCGTGCGCTCCTGCTGTTGCGCCTCATCCATCGCGTCGATCGGTGTCTGGAACCAGTCCTGCTGCTTGCGTCCGTTCACACGCCACCACGGCGCGGTCTGGTCGAAGGCCACAGCGAATCGCTGGACGGTGAGCGCACTGTCGGGCGCGATCGGCACATTGCGATCGGCGGTCGGGCTGAGCGGCTGCGGATTGTCACGAATGGCCGCGTTCAGCAGCTTCACCGGCACCTTTCCGCGATTGAACACGGTGATGCTGACCGGCAGCGAATCGCTCACAAATACCTTCGCCGCCTCACGCACCGGGAACGTCGCCTTCGGTGCCGTCGCTTCCACCGCCACACCGGCCGCAAGCGCGAGTGCCTGCTCGGCGCGCGCATCCGTCAGCGCCAGCGCATCGGTCAACGCAGGATCGGCGTCGGTGGCGCGACGGGCGCCAAGCCGCGGAGCCATGCCCGCACGCATCGCGACCAGCATGGGTGGCGTCGTGCCAATGCCCGCGCGCACGACGCGAATGAGTCGCAGTGCGTTCGCCAACGGCGTGATCACGGGCGTCGGATCGGCCGCGCGGTACAACCGCATCGCCTCCACGAGCAGCGCCAACGCGCTATCGAGCGACGAATGCAGTGTGGCGGGCACCTTGGCACGCAGTGGCGTCCACGTCGTGTCGATGCCATCGAAGATCGAACGTTCGGTAGTGGAATCGGCCGGACCGACGCGCGCGGCTTCCCGCACGACCGCGTCCATGATCGTACCCTTCCGCTGCAACACACCGAAGCCCTGCGACTTGTGCTGCGAACGACTCTCGGCGGCGATCTCGTAGTAGCTCCGACCGAGTAACGGATCGTACTCGCCGACGTTCATGCGCAACGATGCGGCCGCCGGATTCTGACGCGCACTGCGATAGAACTTGGCAACCGTCCATGGAAGTCCGTATCCGGACACCGGAAAACGTACCGTGTCCGCCGACAGCTCATACGCTTCGCGCGCGAGGATGCCGGAGACCTGATGGTGACCGTGTCCGTCGCGCGGCGTGCCGCTGAAGAACCCCACCATCACCTGCGGCCTGAACGCGCGCACCACGCGAATCACATCGCCGAGGATCGAATCCTTCGGCCAATGCTGAAACGTCTCCTCCGCGTTCTTGCTGAACCCGAAGTCGTAGGCGCGCGAGAAGTACTGGCGACCACCATCGATGCGTCGCGCCGACAGCAGCTCCTGGGTGCGAATGGCGCCGAGTGCTTCGCCGAGTTCGTTGCCAATGAGATTCTGCCCGCCATCGCCGCGCGTCAGCGAGAGATACGCCGTCTCCACGTGGCGACCGCGCGTCAGCCACGTGATGAACTGCGTGTCTTCGTCGTCGGGATGTGCCGCCACGGTGAGCACGCGCCCGGTCGTGCCAAGCGACGCGAGGGCCGACCCAAGTGCGGCAGCACCACGTTCGGTAGTGGGCATTCCCTGCGCCTGCATCCCTCGTGGCGCACCTGCGCCGATCACCGCTCCAATGATGAGCGCCGCAGCGATGGCTGCGGCGCTCGTCGAGACGGAAGGCAGGGCGCGAGAGCGGCGATTGCGTTCTCGCGTTGCTGTCATTGCCCCACCTGCATGGTCTGTCGCTCCACCGCAACGTCGCCGGTATCGAGTGCGAGCGAGACGATTCGCGCTTGCTCCCTGTCGTGCGCGTCCTTGTGTCCTTCGGCCGGACTCGCACGCTCCGGGCGACCAACGTAGCGCACGCCGACCGCGGCACCAGCCGATGCGCGCAAGCGAGGCTGCACGTACGTCCACGCGCCCTGATTCTTCGGCTCTTCCTGCACCCACATCACCTGTTCGACCGCCGGGTAGAGATCCATCACGCGCACGATCTCCTCGTGCGGCCACGGATACAGCTGTTCCACACGAACGATCGACACGCTCGCGTTACGTATGGCGGCCATGGCGAGATCGTAGTACACCTTGCCCGAGCAGAACACGATGCGGCGCACATCGTCGCGATGCTGCGATGCGAACGGATCGTCGATCACCGGCAGGAAGCTTCCGGTCGCCAGCTCGTCCACGCGTGAGGCAGCCTGCGGCAGTCGCAGCAGCGACTTGGGCTGCATGCACACCAGCGGACGACGATTGGCGTTGAGTCCCTGCCGACGCAGCAGATGGAAGTACTGGGCCGGGGAGGTGCAGTACGCGACGGTCATGTTCCCTTCGGCACAGAGCTGCAGGAATCGCTCGAGACGTGCGCTCGAATGCTCGGGACCCTGTCCTTCGTACCCGTGCGGCAACAGCATCACGAGCCCGGAGTCGATCCCCCACTTGGCGCGATCGGCGACGATGAACTGGTCGATGATCGGCTGCGCCACGTTCACGAAATCGCCGAACTGCGCTTCCCAGAGCACCAGCGCATCTTTTGCGACAGTGCTGAAGCCATACTCGAACGCCAGCACCGCCGTTTCGGACAGCGCGGAGTTGTAGATCTCGAACGCACCGCGCACGCCATCGAGATTGGCCAGCGGCGCGTACTTGCGGCCCGTCTCCACATCGTTGAGCACGGCATGACGATGCGAGAAGGTGCCGCGCTCCACGTCCTGCCCTGTCAGGCGCACCGACATCCCTTCCACGAGCAGCGTCCCGAGCGCCAGCGCTTCCGCGTGTCCCCAGTCAATGCCACCGGCGTCACCCATTGCCTCACGCCGACGTTCCAACTGCTTGGCGAGACGCGGATGCGGGGTGAAGGACGACGGCCACGTGAGCAACGCGTCGTTCAGCCGATGCAGCCGGTCGGCCGCAACCGCAGTGACCACCAACTTGGCCGGCGCGATGGTTTCCGCGGGCCACGGTGCATGCGACTCGCTGGCCAGCAAGGACGATTTGAAACGCGCGTGGATTACCGCGTACCGATCCGACACCTGCTTCTCGATGGCGGAGGCCTCGTCGGCGGTGAGCACACCTTCCGCAATGATCCGCTGGGCCCACGCCTGCGGCACCGTCGGATGCCCTTTGATCAGCGCGTAGCGATTGGGCTGCGTGTAGGTCGGCTCATCGCCCTCGTTGTGCCCATGGCGACGATAGCCCACCAGATCGATCAGCACGTCCTTCTTGAACATCGCGCGATACGCACACGCCAATCGCACGGCGGTGATGCACGCCTGCGCGTCGTCGGCGTTGACATGGAAGATCGGGATCTCAAAGCCCTTCGCGAGATCTGACGCGTAGTACGTCGAGCGCGCGTCGGTCGGATCGGTAGTGAAGCCGACCTGATTGTTGACGATGATGTGAATCGTGCCACCGGTGCGATACGCGTTCAGCCGCGAAATGTTCAGCGTTTCGGCGACGATGCCTTCGCCGGGAAACGCCGCATCACCGTGAATGGCCACGGGCAGCACCAGACTCTCGTCGCGTACCGAGAGGTTCTCGGGGAGTCGCTGCAACGCGCGCGCGACACCTTCGAGCACTGGATTGACCACTTCAAGGTGCGACGGATTGGGCACGAGGCGCAGACGCACGGAGTGACCATCCACGTCACGCACACCAGCATAGCCCAGATGATACTTGACGTCGCCCGTCGCGTTCTCGTCGGCGTGATCGTGCCGTCCTTCGAACTCGGCGAACAGCGTCTCGTAGGGCTTACCCATCACGTTGGTGAGCACATTCAGCCGGCCGCGGTGTGCCATCCCGATCACGACTTCGCGCGCCCCCGTGCGTCCGGACTCGCTGATCACTTCGTCGAGCATCGGGATCAGCGTGTCGGTGCCTTCCACCGAGAAGCGCTTGTAGCCCACGTACATGCGACCGAGGAAACGCTCGAGTCCATCCACCTCGTTGAGCCGATGGAGCACGCTCTTCTTCTCGTCGTGGGTGAGTGCGCGCGTCAACACGCCGTCACGGAACGCCACACGAAACCACTCGCGTTCGGCGTCGGTGTGCAGATGCCACACTTCGTAGCCGATGCGCTTGGAATAGACCTCGCGCTTGCGACGAATGGAGTCGGCGGCTGTGGCAAAGCGTGGATCACCCAACGCCTCCCCGGGAATGGTCTCGAGATCGGCTTCGGTGATGTCGTGATACTCGGCGGTCAGCTCATCGGCACCCGGAGGCGGCGTGCCGAGCGGGTCGAGCTGCACCGCGAGATGTCCGTAGCTCCGGATGGCCTGCAGGAGCGAGGCCGCACCGGCCACCTTCTGCAGCATGGCGAGATCGTATCCGCCGGCAGCGGTGCCGGCGTCGGATGCTGAGGCTTCTTTGGAGCCGTTCGAGCCGTGTGAACCGGCGAACAAGGCTTCCGCCATCGCGAAGTACTGGCGCCATGTCTCGTCCACGCTGGCGGGATCGTGACGATAACGCTCGAACTGTTCGACGATGACGCCGTCGTTGAAGACGCTGGTGATTGCAGACGCGTTCATAGTGGGCGCAATCTAACGGCACGCCGAGAGGGGGATAAGGCACGCGCAAATGGCGCGAGCAACACTGAACTGCGGATCATCCGGACCGGATCGGGCCTTCTCGGGTGGTCGGCAACACGAGCGTGAAGACCGACCCATCGCCGGGGCGCGAGACGACCTCCACCCGCCCGCCGAGCATCGAGGACAACCGACGACAGATGTAGAGTCCCAACCCAGTACCCCGCTGTCGGCGCGTGGGCACATCCGCGAGCTGCGAAAACGGGCGAAACAGTCGCTGCAGGTCGGCCGTGTCGATGCCGATGCCGGTATCGCGAACGGCGAAGCGCACACTGGGCGTGCCGTCGCTCATTGGCGACCCGCGACTGAGTTTGACGGAGACCTCGCCGTGCTCGGTGAACTTGACCGCGTTTTGGCAGAGGTTGAGGAGGATCTGCCGCACGTGCGCTTCGTCGGTGTGAATGTCCGGCAGCCCGTCATCGAGTTCGACATGCAGCTCGATCCCCTTCTCTCGGGCCAGCGGTTCGACGAACGGAAGGAGCGAGTCGAGCAGCTCGCCCAGTCGCACCAGCGCGACGCGCGAGGTCAGCCGGTCCGCCTCCAGCGACGCATAGGTGAGAATGTCCTCGATCAGGGCGCCGAGGTGCCGACCGACGATGCGGAGTTGCACGATGACATCGCGTTGGGGCGCGGAGAGCGGACCGAGAATCTCGTCTTCCAGCAACTCGCCGTACCCTTCGAGCGCGGTCAGCGGCGTGCGGAGTTCGTGCGACAACGTGGCCAGCAGACTGGTCTTGGCCGCGTCTGCCGACTGGGCGTCCTCGAGCAGGCGGGCCTTCCAGAGCGCCAGCGAGGCCAGGTCGGCGACGGTTCCCAGCCGCTCCTCGTCGAGCTCATCAAAAGGCGCCTGGCCCAGGTCTCTGAATACCGAGAGCACACCCAGAAGCTGATCCTGGGCAACGAGCGGCAGGACGAGGATCGGACCGAGCCCCAACCGTGGCAGCAGCTCCGCGAAGAATGGAGAGCTTTCGTGAGCCGAGCCGACGGAGATGGTCCGTTTTTCGAGCGCTACGCGAGCGGCGATCGTACCGGCCAGGGGAAAGCGGATCCCGGACATCTCCAGTTTGTGACGACCCGAGACCGCGATAAATACGCCAGTATCGGCACTTATTTCGGACACCGAGGCGCCACTTGCCCGTCCACGAGCAGTGGCTGCTTCGCACAGCGTCTCCAGCACCTGGTTGGAGTTGGTTCCGGCGGCGAGTGCGCGAGCTACCGATCGCAGGGTGCCGAGCACGGCGGTGCGGTCGAGGTCGGGAACGGGAGGTTGGTCGGGCGGGGGCATACCCGTACTCTCGCCTGACGTTCGTCAATTGGCGAGCGCGGAGGACGTGGAGAGCGGGCGCGAAGGCACGTCGCCCGCCCCCGTTTTCGGCATCGGTTCCTCAGCGGGCACCGCGCGCCGGCAACGGCACTGCGCGCGCGCCACCTGGCCACACATTGCCAGCCAGCAAGGCGCCGAAGAGTTCCGGCACCTCTTTCTGCAACATGCCGTTCAGCCGCGTGATCGCCGATGTCATGTCGTCGAACGCCCAGCCCATCGAGCGTGATTGCGCGGCGGTCGGTGCACCGGTGTAACCCGCGATCGACTCGAGCACGCGCCCTGCCGACCGCGCTCCCGCAGCGACGGCGCGATCGACGGCGCCGAGACTGTCCGCGACACTGTTCACCCGTGTGCGCATCGCGGCCGGGAGCGCCTGCGAGCCGGTTCGTGCGCGGACCGCGGTCAACTGCTCCAGGATCGGCTTCACCGTCTCCTGAGCGGTCTTGGCGCTCCGCTGCATCGCGTACAGCTGTGCAATCGCCGCGGCACGGGTTGCGCGATCCGCATCGGACACTGGTATGGCGGGATCGCCCTGCACGTCGAACGAGGTCTGCAACGCGCCGCGCCCTTCGACGGTGATCGTTGCGGTATAGCGCCCCGGAGACACGGGAGGACCGGTGGGCACGGGACGAAAGACGGGGTTGTACACGACCTTCGGATCGAACTCCTCCGTGGGCTCGTGGCGCAGGTCCCAATAGACGCGGTTCATGCCAGGACGCGTCGTCCCTGCATACGTGCGAACCACCTCGCCGCCGGCATCCTTCACCTGCACCTGCACGCTCCCGGCTGGCGCGGCCAGCCAGTATGCGATTGGAGCGCCGTACGCGGCGTTCGGGGCCTCGAAGTGACCCGCCCAGAACCACCCGTTGAAATGATGCGTGTTGAACACGCGTGCCGTCTTCCCGGGCAGCACGCGATCTGCCGTCACCGTGCCCGCAGCAGCCATCGCCTCCAGCGGACCAAGATCGTCGAGGATCCAGAAGGCACGTCCGAACGTGGCCACGACCAGATCGTTCTCGCGCGGATGCACCAGCAACGACGTCACCGGCACGGTTGGCAGATTCGTGTTCAGCGAAATCCACGACTCGCCCGCATCGATGGAGGTGTGCACGCCCTTCTCGTGACCGACGAAGAGCAAGTTCGCCACACGCGGATGCTCCTGGATGGTGTACACCGAAGCTTCCGGCAGTCCGGAGATGATGCGGCGCCAACTCTGCCCGTAGTCGTTGCTCACGTAGACGTACGGCGTGTAGTCGTCACTGCGGTGCATGTCGAACGTGGCATACACTCGGCTCGCCACATGGCGGGAGGGCGTCACGCGACTCGCATACGCCAGCTTGGGCAGTCCCGGAATTTTCGACGTCACATTCGTCCAGCTGCCGCCGCCGTCGCGCGTCACCTGAATCTGGCCGTCGTCGCTGCCGGTGTAGAGCAACTCCTTGTCCATCATCGACTCGCCGATGGTCGTGAGTGTGCTGTATACCGATACGCCATCGTGTCGCGACAGCGCACGCGGCCCCACCCGCGCCCCGAAGATCTGCAAGGTGTCTCGGTCGACGGCGAGTGTCAGATCGGGACTGATGGCGGTCCAGGTCAGGCCACGATCGCGCGAGCGGAACAGCTTGTTCATGCCCACGAAGATCGTCTGATTGTCGAAGTGCGAGATGTGGAACGGTGAGCTCCAGTTGCCGCGCAACCGCACCTTCGGATCGTCGCTGACGGGCTGGATCTCCTGCGTTTCACCGGTCGTGTAGTTGAAGCGCTTGATGCTCGCGCCGCCCTGCTCCACGTATACCGTGGCCGGATCCTTCTGGTCGATGCGCACATAGTAGCCGTCGCCGCCGCCCACCAGATACGCATCGCGCCGAGACAACCCTTTCATGTCCTTCACACTGCTTGGCGTGCACCAATCGCCGTTGTCCTGCAACCCGCCGCAAACGTGATACGGGTCGCGCAGGTCGGTGTCGACCTCGTAGAACTGGCCGAGTGGCAGGTTGTCGATAAAACGCCAGCTTCCTCCCTTGTTGTACGAGAGATAGATGCCGCCGTCGTTGCCGATGATGAGATTGTTCGAGTTGTCCGGATCGATCCACATCGCATGCTGATCCGGATGCACGCCTTGCCCGCCGTACCCGGGATCGAAAAACGTCCGCCCGCCATCGTGCGACGTCATGATGCTCGTGCCGCCGTAGTAAATGCGCTGCGGATCGTTGGGGTCGATGCGGATCAGACTGAAGTACATCGGTCGCACGTTCACCGTGCTCACCTGCTCCCACGTGTCACCGCGATCACTGCTGCGATAAATGCCGCTCCTGCGTGCGGCGGGAATCCCTCCGGCCACCATCTCCGGTCCTGCAGCGCCCCCCGCATCGGCCTCCACCACCGCGTACACGATGCGCCCGTCGCGACGGTAGATGTCGAGGCCGATGCGGCCCAGATCACCTTGCGGCAGTCCACCTGCCAGCTTGCTCCAACTGCGGCCGCCGTTGGTGGTGCGATACAATCCGCTGCCGCTGCCACCGCCATTCATGCCCCACGCCGTGCGCTGACGCTGATACATCGCCGCAAACATCGTCTGCGGGTCCTGCGGGTCCATGACGAGATCCACCGCGCCGGTGAAATCGTTCACGAACAGCACCTTCTCCCACGTCGTTCCGCCGTCCGTTGTGCGGAACACGCCACGCTCGGCGTTCGAGCCCCAGAGATGCCCCAGTGCGGCGACGTACACGATGTCGGGGTTCGTCGGGTGAATGAGAATACGCCCGACATGACGCGATTCCTTGAGACCCACGAAGCTCCACGTCTTCCCCGCATCCAGCGACTTGTAGACACCGTCGCCCCACGACGAACTCTGTCGGTTGTTCGCTTCGCCCGTGCCCACCCACACGATGTTCGGATTGGATGGCGCAACGGTCACATCGCCGATCGAGCTCATGCCACCCGACGCGTCGAAGATCGGATCCCACGTCGAGCCCCAGTCGATGCTCTTCCACACGCCGCCGATAGAAGCGCCGACGTACAGCGCATCCGGTGCGCCAGGTGAACGCGCGACGTCCACATCGGCGATGCGGCCACTCATCGTCGCCGGGCCGATACCTCGCCAGGTGAGCCCTTGCAGCATCGCGGCGTCGAGCGAGGTTCGTGCGGACGCTACAGGTGCTCGCGCTGTGCGTTGCGCAGCCAATGGTGCTGTCCACAGCAGACTGGACAACACGACGAAGCTTCTGAACAGGACAGGTGGCCGATGCAGGTGCATGACGCAATCTCCGCGAATGAGCCGAAAGTCAATCAGCGTACGTCGTCGTTGGCGCGACGCTTGGGTAGTTGCTCCGGATGGTCAATCAGCCAATAGCCGAACCACGAACGGATGCGTTCAAGTCGGTCCACCAGCAGCCATGGCTCACCGTTGCGCGATACGCCGTGCGACGAGCGCGGATAGCGCACGAATTCCGTCGGCACGCCGAGCTTCTTGAGCGCCATGTACCACTGCTCTCCTTCCCCCATCGGCGTGCGCCAGTCCTCCTCACCTTCGATGATGAGCGTCGGCGCCGTGACTTTCGCCACGTGCGTGAGCGGCGACAGTTTCGTGTAGCGCTCGGGTTGCTCCCACGGAAAGCCGTAGAACTCGAACTCGGTCATGTTCGGGATGTCCGACATCCCCCACCAGCTGTACCAGTTCGCGATGCCGCGACTGCTCACCGCCGCAGCGAAGCGATTGGTGGTTGCGGTCAGCCAGTTCGTGCTCACGCCACCATAGCTGCCACCCGAGACACCCAGCCGGTTCACGTCGATATCCGGGTACTTCCGGCGCACCGCTTCGACGCCGGTCAGGAAATCCTCGGAGTCCATCACGTGCCAGTTGCCACGCGTCGCATATTCGAACGAGTTGCCGTAGTTGGACGAGCCGCGCGGGTTCGAGTAGAGCACGAAGAACCCGGACGCCGACAGCAGGTGAAACGTCTGGAAGAAGGTCTGTCCGTACGCGCCGTGCGGTCCGCCGTGGATCTTGAGCACCATGGGGTACAAACGACCGGGCTGATAGCCCACCGGCTTCACCACCCAGCCTTCGATCTCGGTGCCATCGGCCACCTTCCACGTGATGCGCTCGGTCGGCTCGATGCGCACGGTGGCCAGCCAGTCGTCGTTGAGATGCGAGACACGCGACTCGCGGCTGCCATCGCCGCGCGACACGAACACTTCGGCCGGGAGATCAGCCGTGGTCGCGGTGTATGCCATCAGTGCGCCGCTCGCGGAATAGCTCACCGCATGGAGCTGACGCTCGCCCTGCGTGACCTGCCGGACCGCACCACCGGCCGCTGGCACCTCGAAGACATGATCATTGCCGCCGATGCCCGCATCGAAGCGGATCGACTTGCCGTCGGCGGTCCACTCGGGTGGACCCGGATTGAGCGACCACGACGGCGTCAGGTTACGCGGCGCGCCCTGAAACGCGCCGTCTACGCCAATGGCCACGACCATCACATCCAGCTCCGCGCCCGTCTCCGGCAATTGCAGAAACGACAGCCATTTGCCGTCCGGAGAAACGGCTGGCGCATACTCCGACCCGGGATTGTTGGTCAGCCGCATCGGCGTTCCACCGTTACGCGACACCGCGTAGATGTCGCGCGTCTGCTTCACCGAGGGAATGTCCCACAGTGAATCGCCGCTGGTGAAGAGCACGCGTCCGTCGGGCGACCAGACGGGATCGCCGGCGTCGAAGGAAAATTTCGTGAGCGTCGTGGGCGTGCCACCGCTCGCCGGTACGACATACATCTGCTTGTGCGGTACCGTCGAGGGATCCGGCACCAGCTCCAACGTCCCATCTGCCTTGTAATGGAACGCGGTAATCACACGCCCATCCATGCGCTCGGCGTTCAGCGTGTTCGTTCGCGCGCTGGGTGAGATCCACCCCACGCGTGCCTTCGCACCCTTGGCGTCCGGATCGGCTGGCTGCATGTACGTGTAGGCGATGTACTTGCCGTCGGCCGACCAGATCGGCGTGCCACGTACGTCAGCGCGACGCGTGCGCACACCGGTCGCGGTCGCAAACATCACCGCCGAGGTCGTGCGTCCTTCGCGCGACACGAATCCCAGGGTGCTGCCATCGGGTGACCAGGACGGCAGTGAGCTCTCGGTCGTGGAATCGGACACGCGCGTGGGTGCCCCGGATGGCGCACCACCAACGAGCGACGCCATCCACACTTCCCGATGGCGCTTGTTCGCCTCCTCCACCACGCGGGTGACGGTGTACGCTACTCGCCGGCCATCCGGCGAGAGTGCCACCTCGCCGACATCGACCATGCGATAGTAGTCGGCGGCGGTGACACCGCGCGGTTGCTGTGCGAATGCGCCGGTGGCGGGGAGCACCAGCAGTGCGATCAGGCGCCTGCAGTAACGCGGCGAATGATGACGCATATCATGACGCGAATCATGACGCGAGTCGTGACCCGGGTGGTGCGTCGATCTCTGCATCGGTTCCGTCCCTCAGGCAAGTCGGTGGAACGAGCCAAGCGCGCGGGGGGTCGCCCGTGGGGGCGACGGAGCAGCGTCGTCTTAGCGCAGGTTGGGGTTGTTGGTGCGCTCCTGAATGGGCAGCGGCCAGCACCGTCCGTTACCGTAGGGTGGCACGTTCGGCTTCCGGTACGTGGTGCCGGCCGGCACAAGGAACGGCAACTGCGTCGGGTAGCGCCGGTAGTCACCCATGCGCTTCCCCTCGACATAGAAGTCGAGCGTCTTCTGCCGCAGGAACTCGACGAGCACACTCGCGTCATCGGTGGCACCCGTGTACGCCGGCTGTGCATTCGCGCTTCGCCGCGCACCGACCAGCGCCAGCATCGCCGTGGTGCCCTGCGCTTCTGCCGCGACGTAGTCGGCCTCGAGCTTCGACGCGAGACGGATCGGCGCCGCGTAGCTGTTGAACTTGTTGATGGACCACATGTCCGTCACACCATCCATCGGTCGCAGACGGTTTACCGATGGTGACGTGGTTTGTACGCGCGGATCGGTGAGGTTCTGGAACGGCGGTGCCACGGCCGCGTTGCCGATGTTGAAGAACTGATGCCAGATGAGGTTGCCGAGTCGCGTGATGTTGGTGAGATCGTTGATGTAGACCAGGTCGAAGCGGAAGTTCGCCGAAACTGCTTGTGCATCGGCAAGCGCCAGCGGCTTGCGCCCTGCCGCGAGATGGGCGCGCGCCCGACCAACCAGTGCGAGATCCTTCATCGACGCGCCAGACGCGCCAAGCGCCGTGCCGATGACAACCGCCTTCGTGAAGTTTGCCGCGGCGGAATCCAGCAGGTTCGTGGTGGTGAGCTCGGGTCCGCCGTCCACCGTCGCCGAACAGAAGTACTCGGCAAAGCTGAGGAACGCATACCCCGACACGTTCCACGCACGCGCCGCATTCACACTGGACGCGCCCGGGGTCCCATCGAGTGAACTGAGCACCTTGGTGGCCAGCACACGGGCGCGCGACATCGAGGCGAAGTAGCCGTTGGTGGCTGTCTCGTCGACCTGACGTACCGACATGAGATTACCGCCCGAGTTCACATCGGCGCTGTACAGCTCTCCGGTGAAAATTCCACCGAAGACCGCGTAGGTCCCGTAGGAGCTCGCGAGGTCCTGCAGCGCCGATACGGAGAGCGTGGTTGCGTCGGCCAGCGGATCGACATCCTCCGCCGACACCACGTTCGGATACTCGACCTCGAGAAAGTTGCCGCACGCGGACAACGCGAGCAGTCCCGCGATGCCTGCACCGATCCGCCGAAGAGTCTTTCGAGTCGTCATGGGAGTCGTCTCAGTAGTCGAGGGAAAGCCGCAGGTAGAAGCGGCGCGTGGGCGGCATGTTGAAGAACTCCGTTGTCGCGAACTGGTCGCCCGGTCCCGCGTTGTCGGAGATCGTTTCCGGATCGTTCCCGGTGTAGTTCGTCCAGAGGCCGAGATTGCGGCCGCCGAAGGTGACCGTCGCGCGCGAGGTGCGCATGCGTCGCGCCACGGTCGACGGCACGGTGTACGTCAAGGCGAGTTCACGGAATCGCACGAAATCTGCAGAGGAGAAGAACGGATCCTCCACGAGCGCGGGCGCCACCGCGGCACCCTTGGAGTCCACGTAGGGGCCGAGCAACGGCAGGCGCTGCTCTGCGGTGAGCGCACTCGGATCCACCGCATCCCGGGTGCGGACGACTGAACGTGTGCGATACTGCCAGGTCTCGTCCTTTCCTGTGGCGCCGAACTTCCCGTCCACCTGGGCCGTGATTCGCCAGCTGCCGAGCAGGGTGAGGTTGGCGAAAACAGCAGCCTCGCGCCTGGGAAAGATCGTTCCCTTGTATTGCAGCGTGTCCGACACCACGGCGACGTTGCGTGCCGCATCGACCGAGAGGATGCGGCGCGAGAAGAACGACGAGAGCGGAAAGCCTTCGGCAAACCGCGGCGATGTGCCGAAGGCAGGAATGTCGCCAAGTGACGTGAGCTCGTTGCGCAGGGTGCTCATGCTCAGGCGTACGTCGAGCGCATTGCGGCCACGATCGAACACCTGCGCGTTGATGCTCGTCTCGATGCCGCGGTTGAGCACCGAACCGATGTTGACGTAGGGGTTCTGCGCGTATCCCACCGACGTGGGGAGCTGACGCTGGAGGATCAGATCCTTGGTGGTCTTGTTGAAGTGCGTGAACTCCAGCCCGATCCGATCGCCGAAGAGCCCCGCTTCGAAGCCGATTTCATATTCACTGCCGCGTTCTGGACGCAGATCGGGATTGCCGGGGTTCAGCAGATCGAGTCCCGGAATGCTCGCGCCGGTCTGTGCCGCGGGCGCCGGTGCCCACGTTTCCAGCGAGGTGCCGACGATGGGTGCTCTTCCCGTGACGCCGTAAGCGGCGCGCAGTCGCAGGAGATTCACGGCGCTGATGCGGTCCTTGAAGAACCCCTCTTCGGAGAGCACCCACGACGCGCCGGCTTTGGGTAGGTAGATCGTGCCCACCTTGCCGCCAAATGCGGAGTTGCGGTCGGCGCGCAATCCGGTCTGAAAGAAGACGCGGTTGCGATAGGCCAGCTGCCACTGGCTCAGATAGCCGATCGAGCGCGTCTCCTCGAACGATTCACCGCCCACCGTTTGCGCACTGGCCGAAATGACACGCGCCGAGTTGGTGGCGAGTCCGAGTCCGTTGGCGAAGAGCAGATCGGTGTTGCTCACGATCACCTGCGTGCCGAAGGCAATGTCGGACACCCAGCGTCCTTCTCCACCCAGCGTGTTGGTGACGTGTCCGAGATAGTCGATCGTGGTCAGTCGGTTGTTGATGCGCGTTTGATTGACGAGCCCTGGATTATCCGATGCGGCCCAATACCCGGAATCGTTCTTGGGCACGAGCTTCATGCGCTGTTCGCCCGAGTAATCCATTCCTGCGACGAGCCGGTGGTTGAACCATGAGGCCGGCTGATGATTGACTTCGACTTTGGGCGTGAAACGGTTGTTCTTGATCTCGTTGCGAATGGAAGCGATCTGCGGACTGAAACGACGCGCGGCGAACCATCCATTGGCTGCCTGCCCGACAGTGAGCGGCGAGCCGATCCCCGCCCCGGCGCCGTAGCCGTAGGCGCTGTGATTGTCGTCCGGCTGCCGGTTGTAGTTGTTGTAGTAGCTGAGACCGAAATTCAGCGACAGGTTGGGCTTGAGCGTCCACGTGGAATTCGTGCGCATCGTGTAGCGGCGCAGTGCACTCGAGGGCATGACGCCGGTTTCGCCCTGTCCGCCGATGGAGATGAAATTCTTGAGCGTTTCCGTACCACCCGAGCCGCTCCAGTTCACCTGCTGCAGTCGACCCGTCTGCAGGACGTTGTCGCGCATCAGGGGATTGTCCTTGATGATCGTGTTCGGGGCGAGCCCCGCGCATGCCGGCGTGCTGGCCGTGATCAGCGCCTGCGTGCACAGCCCGTAATTGTCCGGTGGCGTCCAGTTGGCGTCGATGTTGTCCAGCTGCGTCACCAGCGACTGCCGGAATGCGCCCGCCTGTCCTTGCTTGGTAATGATCTGAATGACACCCGCCGAGGCATCGGCACCATAGAGTGTGGCCGCGGCGGGGCCCTTCACCACTTCGATGCTGGCGATGTCCTCAGGGTTGAGGTCATTCAGCCGACTCACGCCCTGTCCGCCGGCGTTGGTCTTGCTGCCGCTCCCCACGCCTGGACGCGCGCTGCTCAGGATGCGCGAATCGGCGCGCACGCCATCGATGAAGACGAGCGGTTCATTGGAGAGTGAAATCGACGAGGCACCTCTGATGCGGATGCGTTGCGCGGCACCCGTCGTGGCACCTCCTTGCGTCACCGACACACCGGGGAGCGCCGATTGCAGCACCCCGGCCATGCCGCTCTTTGGCGAGAGGCGCATCATCTCTTCGGTGTTGAGCACCGCCACCTGGGCGGGCTGCGAGCGTCGCGTTTGTTGTCCCGCCGTGCCCGTGACGACGATCTCGTTCAGGTTCACCGCCGCCTGCGTCATGGCGAAATCGACTGTGAGCGTCTGCCCCGCCGTCACGGTGACCGACCTTTCCATCGTGCTGTAGCCGATCATCTGCGCGCGGATGGTGTACGTCCCGGCCGGGACCGCCGTGACCACGTACACCCCGGATGCACTGCTTCGCTCGCCACGTACACCGACCACTTCGAGTCGGGCGCCAAAGAGTGGCTGCTGTGCCGAACCGGTCACGGTGCCGCGGATGGTGCCCGCGGTCTGAGCGGCGATGGCGGTTGGCATGACGACGAGCGCGAACAGGAGAGCTGACCAGCGACCACATGTTGTGATAGTGCGTCGTCCCATGGATTCACGTCCTCGCGGCAAATGACGGCCCAGACCGGACTGCAGAGCCCCATCATGTTGACCAGGAAGTCACACCGCTAGTCCCTGTCCCAAGCATCTTTCGCTCGCACGAGTCCGGCACAAGGTCGGCGAGCCCATCTATGCTGCTCTCTCGTAAAATGTTGTATAACAACGCTTTAAATTGGCTATTCCGACACAAGTCAAGTTCGCTGGAGGACGCGTCCGGCGAAAATCCGCGTCAGTTCGAATATTGTATCCAGAACACCCAGCACTGAAAGCCCCACCATTCCGGCGACCGATGCGCCGCTATTCCACGCGGTCACCGGACCGTGACCGCGCGTTCGAAGGACCGGTCGAATGCCAGGAGCGTGACGGCGCAACACGCATTCTGCGTCGGTGGGCGCGACTCGCCCGATCGCTTCAGACTACCCGGCCACCCTGGCACAGCCTCTCCGCTCCACTGACACCGAGCACGGCACCAGCGCCTACGGCACCAGCGACTTCGGCGCCGACGGCCATTCCCGGCCCAGCCCTGTCATGATCTCGGCGATCATCACGATCCCATCCCACAAATTTTGAACGCGCACGTTCTCGTTGGGCGCGTGCTGGCTGTTGTCCGCGTTCACCATCGGCACGGTAATCACCGTCGCGCCGAGTGCATCGACGAAGTGAAAGAGCGGCAGGGAACCGCCGAGTGTGGGGAGCACATACGGCTCGCGACCGTAGCTGCGCGCCATGAGCTTCCTGACGGCGGTGGCCGCCGGAAGGGCCGCGGAGACGCGAACGCTGGTGTAGCCACTATCCCAACGCACGTAGGCCAGGCGCGAGCGATCCTTGCTGCGCGCGGCCGCGTCGGGGTCGGAGACGATGGTGTAGCCAAGCGACACGATATGCGTATCGAGCAACTGTCGCAGTCGCGCGGGTTGCTGGTTGGGCACCAGCCGGAAATCGATCGAGACGCTGGCCGAGGTTGGGACCGCGTTGGTGGCACCCGCACCGACACCGCCTGCACGAATGCCACGCACATTGAGCGCGGGCATCATGATCCGCTCTCCAAGCGACGCATTGTTCGCCTCGGTGACGCCAAGTCCGAGTGAGGCGCGCACGGAATCGTCGGTGACCGAGAGTGCGCGTGCCGAGGCGCGATCGTCGGCGCTGATGGCCGGCACATCGTCGTAGAAGTTGGCGATACGCACGAGGCCATTGCGATCACGAATGGAGGCGACGAACTCCGCCACGGCGACGGCAGGGTTGGGCGCCCAGTTTCCGTAGTGACCGCTGTGCAGCGCGCGATTGGGTCCGTAGAAGGTGACATCCACGCCGGTCACGCCACGCACGCCGAGCACGATCTGCGGCGCGCCACTCACGTGCATGGGTCCGTCGAAAAAGAGCCAGGCATCGGCGCGCAGCGCGTCCTTGTGCGCACGCAGCAGCTCGCCAAGATGATCGTTGCCGGCCTCCTCTTCACCATCGAGATAGAACTTCACATTCACGGACGGTGTGAGTCGTTCGGCTTTCATCGCGTCGAGGGCCGCCAGCATCGCAATGATCGGCCCTTTGTCGTCGGAGGCCGAACGCGCGCGAATGCGCAGCTGCGGATCGATGGTATCGCCGCGTGCGGGCAGCGGCACCGCATCGCCTGCCACCCCATTGGTGTAGCGACGCAACTCGGGAGTGAATGGCGAACCATCCCACCCACCGCTGGCCACTGGCTGCCCGTCAAAGTGGGCGTACATCATGATCGTCCGAGTCGCACCCGGAGCCACGAGCTCACCCACCAGCGCCGGATTCCCGCCACTCGGCGCCGACAGCGCCTTGAGCGTCACACCCCGTTTGGCAAAGGCCGCCGTGAGAAACTCCACGTTGCGTCGGATGCCAACGCTGTCGCTGGCAACGTTGGGCAACGACAGCATGGCGAACGCATCATCGAGAATTTCGCGTTCATGCGCGCGACGCCAGCTGTCCACCGCTGGGCGCACGGAGGCGGGTGTGGCCGCCTGCGTCGGCCGTCGTTGGGCCGCGACTGGCAGCGGAGCCATGGCGGCGACCGTGAGCACGGCCGCGAGTACGGCCGTGAGTAAGGCCGTCAGTACGTGACGCATTGCGCGAGTGAGGTCGTTCCGAAGGTTCATCATGAGGAACAGAAGATGCGTTCAGCTCGTCGCGTTCGCACCTGCGCCGTTCGCTGCATCTCATCAACGACTGAGCGCCGTTCAGCCACCCGCCTTGGCCAGCAATGCGATTCGTTCCCGAGTGGAGACCACCACACCACCGGCCGGCTCGACCGTGATGGCAAACATGATCGCTTCGCCGACGGGCACGCGTGCGTTGATGGGGATCAGTACTTCACCCGATCCGGTTGGGATATCGAACACCCCGCCATCCACGGGATAGCGTTGATCACGACGCTTGTCGAAGATCCACAGCTGATACTGCCATCGCTTGCGATCATTGGGCTGCAATCCAGCCAACCGCATCACCCCTGATTGCGCGCGCGCACTCCACACCACATCACCGCTGGCCCCACGCGCCGACAGATCGGCCGTGGTTGTCCAACTGATGCGTGCGACCGCGCGGTCGTTGACCAGGAGTGAGTCACGCAACGTCTGCGCGATGAAGGCGAGTGACATGGGCTGATCGGGCGCGCCCCCTCGAATTGCTGTCGACGGTCGGGGCCAGGTGACGGCGACAATGAGCACGGCGGCCGCGGCGAACCAACCGCCCCACTGACGCCACGCCGACGACGACCCTGTGTCGGCCGCACGCACCGGTGTGGGGAGCGCGACACGCGTCGGCGCAGACGCCACCGACGCCTGCGGCGCAGCCAGCGCTGCCGCACCGCGCACCATGGCCGTTCCCGCACCAACGATTCGCTCGGCGAGCGCCGCGGGCAATGCGTCCTGCATGTGCGTGGCCTCGTCGCCCGATGCGTCTGTCGGGATGGCACTCGGCTGCGATGCATCCTGATGCATGGCAGCGGTCAACTCAGCGATCACCAGTTCCCACTCCTCGCCGTCGGTGCGCGGCGCTTCGTGCGCAGTCATGGGGCGTGCTCCTGGTGCGGCGCGTGATTCGTAGGAAGCAGCAGCGCCCGCGCCCGCAGCAATCCGCGACGAATGTGTGACTTCACCGTACCGAGTGGCAAGGCGGTCTCGCGCGCGATCTCCTCGTGCGTCTTGCCGTGCAGCAGTGACAGCTCGAGCAGATGTCGCTGCGTGTCGGGGAGACGACGCAACACTGCACGCGCACGTTCGGTACGCGACTCGCGATCGATCTCGTCGTCGCGGTCGCCTGTCGATTCATCCTCGATATCGAAACCGGCCGGGAAGGCCTCGGTGGACGGCGACCGGTCACGACGTCGTGCGCGATCGATCAGGCGACGACGTGCGATCATCGCCACCCATCCCGATTCACTCGCGCGCGCCGGATCGAATCGATCGGCCGTACGCCACAGATCAACGAAGATCTCCTGCACTGCATCCTCAGCATCGAGTGAATCCACGGACCAACGACGGGCCAGCGACCATACCAGTGCACCGTAGCGCTGCACGCACTCCCGCACTGCCGTCTCGTCGCCCGATGCGATACGCGGCAGCAGCGGGACCAGCAATGGCGCTGCCGCGATGACGGGCGGCGGTGCCGACACCAGCGACAGATGCGCACGCGAGTTCTCGGCGCTGTTCACGCGATCGCGCTCATCCATCCGTGCAGGTGATGCGCCAGCCATACTCGCTCCATGCCAACTCCCGTCAGGCTCCACACACGCTCCTCGACTGTGTATTCGCTGTCCACGGATTCCCGGATGCAGCACCCCGGTTCGCAACGCGTGGTGGAGAATGCGATGCGAACGCGATGACAGGGCGATGTCAGGGCGATGTCAGGGCGATGTCAGGGCGATGTCAGGCCGATGTGCATCCAGCGGTCAGTGCCGCACGAACAGCAGGACATCCCCGCTGGATTCGAGCCCTCAACCAACAGGAAGGTTTGCATGTTCTCGCCACACCGTTCGTCCGCTGTCACGCGTCTCGATGTGCGTTCCGTCGTCCTCGCGGTAGCCGTACTCGCACTCAGCGCACCGATCGCCTCCGCACAACATGGCAGCCGCACCGGACAGACGATCCCTGCGGTAGCCAAAACCGCCGGCACCTTTACGACGCTCCTTGCCGCTGTTGATGCCGCAGGGCTCACCGAAACGCTGCTCGGGCGCGGACCGTTCACTGTCTTTGCGCCAACGGACGAGGCCTTTCGCAAGCTGCCCAGCGGTACCGTTGACGAACTGCTCAAGCCGCAGAATCGTGAGCGGCTCCGCACGATTCTCACCTATCATGTCGTCGCCGGCCGCGTGACCGCGGGTCAGGCGCGTCAGACGCGTTCGGCGCAGACCGTGGCCGGTCAGAGCGTGCGAATCAGCACCGAGGGCGAAACCCTGCGAATCAACGATGCGACGGTGCGCATCGCCGATGTACCAGCGAGCAACGGACTCATTCATGTCATCGATCGGGTGCTGATTCCGGCGGAGTCGCGAAGCAACGGCAATGATGCGAACGGGAGCGGCGGCAACGCTGCTGCGCTGATCGACCTGGCGATCGAGCGCGGCGCACCGCTGTACAACGACGGGCAGCCTGCGGCGACGGTCGCGATCTACGAAGTGGCCGCGACTGCGCTGCTCGCCGGCAACGCGGTTACAGACGACGCACAGCGCACGCTGCGCAACGCATTGCGCGACGCGACACGCGGAGGCTCGGCGCGTGAAAAGGCGCTGACGCTGCGCGCGGCGCTCGACGAGGCACGGAGGAAGCTGACGGGGAAGATGTAAGGGCTTGGTACCAGCGAACGCCCCAGTCTCCAGCGATGAGTCTGAGTTGTGAGAGGGGGAGTGTCGGCCGTCTGCGTGCGGGGGGTCAGAACCCGATCTCCGCGGTCACATTCACACTCCGCGCCGGCAGCACGAAGTATCGCACCCGCCCGGACCCCGACACCGATCCACTGCCGAACTTCTGTGTGTCGCCGAGATTCGCGCCGCGCACCATCAACGTGTAACGCCCGCGTGTCACGCGCGCCGCCGCATCCAGCACATAGAAATCCGGCAGTACCCGATCAGGACTGCCGGTGTTGTCGAGGAACGCACGCGACTGGTATCGCCCTTCCAGCGAGAGCCTCACGCTCCGATTTGCTTCGAATTCGACGCGCTGCGCGGAGATAAAGCGCGGTGTCAGCAGTGGCTGCACGTTCCGTCGCACCTCCGGCGTGCCACGCGACGAGTCGGTGAACTCCTTGATGCGATTGCTGCTCCATGCGGCGTTGCCACCAAGGGTCAGACGGCGATGCGCACGCCAGCTGCCGTCCACTTCGACGCCGCGACGATAGCTGCTGCCGATATTGCGTCGCAGGATCGAGCCCGACGCAGTCGGTGCGCCGATGCGCGCGATATCGTTCGTGAAATCCATGCTGTATACATTTGCCGCGAGTTCGAACGTCGCGCGCGCGAGGGTCAGCCCCAACTCCGCGTCGCGCACCGACTCGGGCTTGACGCGGGTGAAATCGCCGTAGTCCGCTTCGTTGAAGGAGTTGAGGTCGTCGTCGCCCGCCAGCAGATCGCTGCGCGCCGGCTCGCGCGTGGTCTTGCCGTACGACGCAAACGCCGACAGCCCGCGCGCGACCTGCACCGTCACACCGGCCTTCGGATTCAGAAACGTCCAGTCGATGCTCCGCTCCGTAATCCCCGCGCGCGCATCCGGTGCATATCGAAAGCTCGCGTGGCGCGCCTGTACATCGGCAAACCACGTCGCACGCCCCACCGCGTACGACGCCTTCACGAAACCACTCGCGTCCTGCTTGTGCCCCGTGTTGTCGTACAGCGTGGTGGTCAGGTCCGGACGAAACCAGGCGCGATGCGCACGTTGGTACGTGTTGCCATTCACGCCGGCGTTCAGCTGCAGTGCGCCGCGATCGTGATTGACCGCGCTCGTCACGCCATACCATGAGTGCGTAAGGCCGAACAGGTAGCGATCCGCGCCATCGAAGTAGTCGTACCGGCCGTCCGCGGAGTTCCGGTAAAGTGTCGTGTTGAGCGACGTCGCGCCACTGACGATGCGCGTGTAGGACAGCGCCACCATCTGCTGACCAAAACGATCCCGCTCGTCGGGCGCCAGCGGATTGTACCGGCGATTCTGTGCCAGCTCGGTGAGCGTAGCACCCGTGTACGAGAGCGTGTCGGCGAGCAGCCCCACGAGCGTTGTCAGCTTGACGATATCGCGCTTGCCGAACCACCCGGCGCCAACAAACGCCGAGCGTCCTGCGACGCCGCTGTGATCGCGATAGCCGTCGGTCTGTTGTGCGCTCACCCGCCCGTACACGGCGAATCCATCGCCCACGATCCCTGAGCGAAAGGACGCGCTCAGTCGGCGCGCATCGAATGAGCCGAGCTGCAGCTGCAGGTCGCCACCGGCATCGCGTCGCGCGATCGGCATCGTCTCGAAGTTCACCGAGCCGGCAAACGACGCCGTGCCCGCGCTGCTGGTACCGACACCACGCTGCACCTGGACCGACTGCACGTTCGCCATCAGGTCGGCAAAGTTGGCGAAATACAGCACCTGATCTTCCATGTCATTCAACGGCACACCATCGATGGTGATGTTGATGCGCGTCTGGTCCATGCCGCGCAGGCGCAGGTAACTGTACCCCGCGCTGGTGCCGGTCTCCGTATGCGCCGTCACGCTGGGTGATGCGCCCTGCAACAGCATCGGTACATCCTGTCCGAAGTTGCGCTCCGTGATGACGGCGCGATCGATCGTCTTCTGCGCGATCGGTGCCGCATCCGATGCGCGAATGGCGCGCACCAGCACACGTTCGATGCGACGCGCGCTGTCGGCCGCCGCACGTGCGCTGTCCGGCAGCTGCGCGCGCAGCGCATGCCACGGCAGCACGAGGGCCGCGATCGGGGCAATGGCCGCGCGAGGCGCGGAGATGAGAAGGGTGGCGAGCATGGTCGCCACAGAACGAACGACAGAATGCACTACAGAGCGCACGAGTGGGCGCACGTCGGTGCGCGCTCGCGGACGCGCTGCGCGCGCCCGTGTCAGGCTGGACTTCATTGGACTCCCTACGCCGGTACGAACCGGATCAGGTTCTGCGGGACTCTCTCAGCAGGCGCTCACTGGCGGCGCCGGCACCCCGGTCATGTGCTTCAAGCATAATCAGCGGACGCAACGCCGTATAGCTTTCCGCAGATGATCGATCTGGCGGACTGGCTCACCGCGCATGGCAGCTCCGCCATCGAGGTCATCGGGTTTCTCACGGGCGTGCTCAACGTCTATCTCGTCACGCGCGAGAACCTGTGGAGTTGGCCGTTAGGCGTCGTGAACGCGCTCATGTACATCGTGGTGTTCGCGCGCGCAGGGCTCTACTCCGACACCGGCCTGCAAGCCATCTATGTCGTGCTGTCGCTGTACGGCTGGTGGCATTGGGTGCGCGGCGGGCCACAACGCGCGTCGTTGGCCGTCACGCACACACCTCGGCGCGAAGCACAACTGCTCACGGCGGCGACGCTGTTCGCGTGGCTGCTCGTCTTCAGCGTCACCTCGCGTATTCCCGGTTCCCGGCTGCCGCTGCTCGACTCGGCGCTTGCCGTCGGCAGTCTCGCGGCGCAGTGGATGATGACGCGGAAGTTCGCGGAAACGTGGGTCGTGTGGATCGTGATCGATGCCGCGTACGTCGGCGTCTTCGTGGTGCGTGGACTGCGGCTGACGGCCGTGCTCTACGCCATCTTCTTCCTGCTTGCCGTCTACGGCCACTTCGAATGGAAGCGATCGTTCGCCCGGAGCTCACGCGCGTCGTCCTGACCGGCTCCGAGTCGGTCGGAAAAACCACCCTCGCCGGTCAACTGGCCTCGCACTATGGTGTCGAGTTCGTGCCGGAGTACGTGCGCGGATACGCAGCGACACTCGATCGTCCGCTCGACTTTCGCGACCACGGCCCGATCGCCTTCGGACAGACCGCGCGGGAGGATGCGTACATCGCGCGTGCCACGCAATTGCTGGTGCAGGACACGGACCTGCTGAGCACCGTCGTCTATTGTCATCACTATTTCGGACGGTGTCCTGCATTCATCGAGGAGGCGGCAATCCGTCGGCAGCCTTCGCTCTACCTGCTCCTCGACATCGACGTGCCGTGGGTGGCCGACGACGTGCGCGATCGCGGTGATCGGCGCGAGGAAGTGCAATCGTTATTTGTCGCCACGCTGCAGCGGTTCAGTGCGCGCTACGAACGAATTGCCGGCGACTGGGCGTCACGCCTCGTGAGTGCGACGCAAGCGATCGATGCACTCTGTGATACGCGCGCGATCAGAACACAAACGGAATGACCTGCATCTGACGCGTCACGATCACCGAACCCTTTCGGCCGGGCACATAGCCGACTTTCATCTCGCCCCAACCGATGAATGCACCGGTACGCGTGCGACCATCCCACGGCCACGCCAGTGCGCCGCTGCGATCGCTCGCCACCAGCGCGCCGAGTGACCAATACGACGGTTTGATAATTCCCATCCGCCCGGTTTTGCCCCAGCCGTCTCCAAAAAGATACCCGCGCACACCAAACTCCGACGCGGACACGGCGACGGCCTTGCTGTCGGTGATGGTGGCATACGTCGGCACGTAGGTCGCGATCAACTCGAGCGGCGACGGGCCGCGCGTGACGGACGGTGCGAAGCCCGGAATCCAGCGCTGGGCGGAGTAGTTGAGCAGCACCTCCACGCCATTCAACTGCGGGGACGTGGGCCCAAGCTTGCGTTCGTAGTTGGCTACGCGACGCAGAGAACGCTCGCGTGCTTCACGGACGAACAGCAGTTGTGCGGTCTCCGCAATTCGCGTGAACGCCTGCGCCGCCGAGTCACCGATCAAACCCGGCAGCAGTGGCCGCACAAACGGTCCGCGCAATTGGCTGCGTACGATCCGCATCACCGTATCGAGGGGCGCCGCAGCGGCCTGTTGATACGCCGATTGACGTCGACGCGCGACGGCCGCCAACGAGGCGGAGCCTGATCCGGTGAGCGAGCGCAACGACATTGGTGCCACGCGCGGATCACACAACTGCTCCACCTGAAATTCCACCAGTATGCGTTGGTCGTCGAGCGCACGCAGCACCGTATCCTTGCTCATGATCGTGCGAACGGCCGCACAGTAGTCGCCCACGGTGATCGAGTCGGCGCGCGCGAGCAGTGAGGAGTCGTTGGCGGCCTGTGCCCCGAGTACGGTGGCCTGCAGCAGCAGCGCGAGCGGTAGCGCAGCATGCAGCGCGACATGCGGTGCGACATGCAGTGCGACATGCGGTGCGACATGCGGTGCGACATGCGGTGCGACATGCAGTGCGACAGAACGCGTAACTCGTGGCGCTTGACGTGCGCGACTGAAAATCCGGCGGCGAGTCATGCGAGCACCTTCGCCAGCAACGCGCTTTCGTGCGTCATGTAGGCCGTCCACGAATGCGGATCCTGTACCGTTCCGGAAATCACTGCACCCGCACCACCGCCGCCCGACCTCAACGCAAGCTTGAGCGCCTCGATGGGATCACCGAGCAGCGATTGCGACACGATCGTCGTCTGCTGCCCCGCGATATCCATGAAGCCCCACGGTTTCTTGCTGCCCAGCAGGTGTCCGCCCACCGGATCCTGCGTGCCGGTGACCGAGAGGAAGTTGCGCGTCGCGGGCACCGCGCGTCGTCCCATCATCTGCGCCGGCAACGAGAGACCCGCCGGATCGAGTGTGGCGAGCGACTTCTTGTCGGGCACCAGCGCGCCGATGTCTCCCGCCACCGTGCGAATGAGTTGCACCGGCGACGCCATCAGCGTCACGCTCTCGAGCTGCGTCAGATCGGTGCCGGGTTGCAAGCGATACTCCGGCTCGCGCACGGCCGCGTGCAGCGCCTCGTACGTGTGGTAGCAGCCAAGACTGTGCGCCACGATGCTCACGCGATAGTCGAGTGGATCCTGCCCACGCGCCAACGCCGCCTCACCGCAATCGAGCACGATCTGCTGCAGTTGCGCCATGTACGCGTCGCGAATCGCCAGTCGCGTATCCTGATGCAACACGGGCCACAGAATGTCGCCGCAATACTCGGCCAGCGTGGCCGCCAACTCCGGCTTGTCGAAACGCTCGGCGACCGCCTTGCCGAGCGCCTCGATTCCGGCGGCCACGTTTGTTTTGCGCGCAGTCCAATCGTTGATGAAGTCGTAGCTCAGCGAATACACCGCAACCTTCGACGCGTCGGCGCCGAGCGCGGCTTGCAACTCGGCCTTCGGAAAGGCCGCGTTGCCATTGCCGCTCGCGTCCCCGATGCCATGCACCAGCAGTACGGCCCGGTCAGCCGGCCACCTGATCGACTGCGCAACGAACGCACACATAAGGACTGCTCCGGAATTGGATGCACGATTGTATCGCCGACCGCGCGAGTTCGCATCTCCTTCGGGTCCGTCGCATCGAGTAGGATCAGGTGATGATCATGGCAGGATACACCCCGAACCGCCTCCCATCGATGCCCGGGACTGCGCTGAACGCGCGTGCCTTGGTCGTCCTGACTCCGTGATGTCCACCACCACGTTGTTGCGGAGAGCGCTTGAATATCAGGAGCGCGGAGCGCTCGACGACGCGGAGGCGCACTTTGCGATGGTGCTGCAGCAGGAGCCCGACCACGTCGATGCGCTCTATCTGTTGGGACGGCTCGCGCACCAGCGCGGACGCCACGACGATGCCGTCGCCCTGGTTCGACGCGCCATCGAACTGTCACCCAACCGCGCGGCCTTTCACAACACGCTGGGCGACGCGCTGCGACTGCTGGGTGACCATGACTCCGCAGAGCAAGCGCTGCGTCTCGCGTTGATGCTCGAGCCGGCATCGTTCGCCGCCCAGAGCAATCTCGCGTTGGTTCTCCACCTTCAGCACCGATGGCCGGAATCCCTGGCGCTGATGTTTGAGTTGATGTCGCCACCACAGAGCCGCATCACGCACAGCGGAACCGTGACCGCCGAAGCGGCGAACGCCGACACCTCGCGGCCTGACAACGAGGCGTACCTGCGTCTGCGCGAGTTGATGGTGCAAATGCTGCAGCAGTGTACGCCGCCCACCGTCACGGACCGCATGCGCACGGTGCTGCTGCGCTTGTGCAACGACGACGGGATCTCGACGCAGCGACTGGCGAATGTGTTGCTGGCGCCTACCGTGAGCGCGCCGGGGTTTGCGTCGCTGCGAGCGTCCGCGGCGAACGACCGCGATCCGTTCGACGAAGCCTCTCACGCGGTACGTGCGCTGCTCCGCGATCCGCTCCTGCTCGGCGCGTTGCCGCGTCTCGTCGTCGCCGACGAGCAGCTCGAGCGCGTGCTGACCGCGATCCGCCGTAGCCTGCTCATTCGGGCGTGCCATCAATGGTCGTTGGCCGCGACAGCCGCACGCGAGATCGAAGCGTGGTCAATGCGTGCCAGCGAAACTGGCAGTGAATCGGCCGAGACGTTTTCATTCGTGTGCGCCTTGGCGCAGCAGTGTTTCGTCATGGAGTATGCGTTCGCAGTCACGCACGACGAACGCGCACTGATGCAGGTACTGCGCGATGCAGTGGAAGTCTCGCTCGACAAGCGTACGTCGTCACCGATACTGGAGCCGCTGCTGGAGCCGCTGCTGGAGCCGATGCTGGCGCTCCTCGCCTGCTACATGCCACTGCACGCACTGACCAACGCGCAACGGCTGCTCGAGGTCCGCCCCGATTCGTGGAGCACTCCGTGTGCGACGATCATCCGTCAGCAGGTGGCCGAAGTCGCACGTGAGCGCGCGCTGCGCGAATCGCTTCCGACGCTGACTCCGATCACCGACGGCGTTTCACGCGTCGTGCGCGAGATGTACGAGGAGAATCCGTATCCGCGCTGGGTGAGCGCCGAACGGCCGGCGCGCATTGCACCGTTCCCATTCATTCGACGTCTGCAGGCGCACGGTTCGACCGACCATTCGACCACTCCACAAGACGCGACTGCTTCCATTCTGGTGGCGGGATGCGGCACGGGGCGACAGCCGTTGCAGATCGCGATGCAGTTCTCGCCGTCCAACGTACTGGCCATCGATCTCAGTCGCAGCAGCCTCGCCTACGCACGTCGCATGGCGGAGAAGATCGCCGTCACCAACATCACCTTCGCGCAGGGGGATCTGCTCGAATTGCAGCTACCCGACCGCGCGTTCGACATGATCTCCTGCTCAGGCGTGCTGCATCACCTGGCGAATCCGCTGGCTGGCTGGCGGGTGTTGCTGCGCCATTTGGCGCCGGGCGGCGTGATGAAGATCGGACTCTACGCGACGCGGGCCCGTCGCAGTGTGAATGCAGCGCGCTCGTTCGTGCAACAGGCGCAGTTCTCGTCCGTCGCCGACGACATTCGCCTGGCTCGTCGCGCCATCCTTGACCTGCCTTCTACGCACGAGGCACGCGCGGTCGTCTCCTTTCTCGACTTCTATTCGATCAGTGGCTGCCGCGACCTGTTCATGCACGTACAGGAGCGCAGCTACACCGCACTCGAACTCGCCGCCGATCTCGACAGCCTCGGTCTCCGCTTCCTCGGCTTCCAGCTCGACCCCACCGTGCTCTCGCGCTTTCAGTCGATGTTTCCGTTGCCGGATGCCCTGCTCGATCTCACAAAGTGGGAGGTATTCGAGACGGCGCATCCCGAGACGTTTGCCGGCATGTATCAGTTCTGGTGCGGTTGCCGATAGGTCAACTCGTGGATGCGGGCACTGGTCGCTGCATGACGAAATCTTCGTCCACCCGCTGGCCAAAGAGAAACGTGGTCGTACCGACGACGCGAAAACCCATGCGCGCGTAGAACGCCTGCGGCCTCGGCGACTCCTGCCACACGGAGAGCCAGAGCACGTCCGACTCGCGACGCTCGGCTTCCTGCATGCATGCCGCCATCAGCGTCTGTGCGACGCCGCGCCCGTGCCATGCCTCGTCCACGTAAAAGCGCTGAATCTCGAGCGGCCGCGCGCCAACGACTCCCGACGGAACCGGCAACGATTCGCGCAACATCGCGTAGCCCGCAGGCGCACCACGGCGGTCCTCCGCCACCAGCACCGTCACCGACGTGTCCGCCAACGCGCCTGCCCAACGCCAAGGCGCAAACGATCGCTCGAGATACGGGGTGAGCTCGGGCTCCGGGTGCGTCGGACCATAGGCCTGCACGAAGAGTCGCGCGCCGAGGACGGCCAACATCTCCGCGTCGTCGGACGAGCCGGCACGGATCGTCGCCTGCGTCGAACCGTCGGGCGTGAACAACCTCACTTATCCGCGATCCTCGACAAGGCAAACGCCACGGCGAGATCGGTCGTGCTCCACAGCTGCACGTCGGCGCCGCTGCCGTAGCGCTGCGGCACCATCTGGCCGTTCACCAGTCCGTAGCTCCACAGTTCACTGTGAAACCCCGATGCCTCGACGGCACCGCGCACGGCGATGATGGCCTCGCGCAGTTCGCGCACATACGCCATCGTCGCGGGATCGCGTGACGCGGCGGCCTCACGCACGCGTTCAGCGAGACCCAGCAGAAACAGGTTCACTTCGCGCCCCCAGATGACACGAGGACCATGATACGGGTCTTTCACAAACGCGGTCCACACGCTGGCGTTCGCATACGCATCGTTGGCGACGACCGGCCCGATGCGATCCACCAGCAGCCCGATCGGATACGGTCGTGTGAACAGCCGCACGTCGCGCAGCGTCTCTGCGCGATCACCCGTGGCGAGTGACGTCGGGTGCCCTTCACGTTCGCCGAGAAACAGTCGCGTCGCCGGATCGGAACTGGGCACCGCGATCGGCTGCGTGTTTGCGTCGAGCGCGAGCGCGAGGAAGCTCAGCGAATCGCGTCCGGTCATGGCGGCCGACGCACGCGTGCTCCAATACGCGCGTTCATCGGTCGGCATCGCGGCCACCCGTGCCTCGACGGCGTCGCGCACCGCCGAGGGTGCGAGTTGCACGAGGAAATGGCGCGACGCTCCGCGCCATTGGCGAATGGCCGCGTCGAGTGCACTGCTGTCACGGGACCACTGCGCAAACCGGGCGGGCGCCGCACCGATCGAGCGATCGGTGCGCACGATCGAATCCACCGGCACGCCAAGGGTGCGCATGGCGCTGAGGATGCGCTGCATCGATTCGAGCGCCTGCGGTGCCCAGATGACGTTGACGTCCATCGCGTAGCGTCCACCCGCATAGCCGACGCCGCTGTCACGCCAGCTTTGCGACGCCCAGCCGGTCACGTCGCGCGGTGCAAATGAAATGAGATTGCGCGCACTCGCGTCCGCGGCATACGGCGCCGTCAAGCGAGCGACCAGAGCCAGCTCGCGCAGCAGCAACGTGGCACGCGGCGTTCGCGATCCACCATCGGCGCGCAGGAACGCGCGCTTGCTCGCCGCACTGATCGTCGAGTCGGTGATCCATCGCGCGACCAGCACCGGCAGCTGGAACTCGTCGTCCACCATGTGATAGTTCTCGCGCACACGGCGCGCGTGACGCAGCACGTCGCCCGCCGCGCGGAGCAGACTGTCCGCGGCGACACGATCACCCTTGCCAGTCGCCGCCTGCTGCAGCGCGATCAGCGACGCATACTCCGCCGCCGCTTCGCGCACCGCCTGACCGCCCAGCGCTTCCTCATGACTGACTTCGCCCGTGGGCGAGAGTTTGCGCAACGCGGCGGCGATGGCTGCTTCCGACATGGTGCCGCGCCAGATGGGGCGCATCATGAGTGCGCTGACCAGCATGTCGCGCCCGAAGTACGTCGCGTACGTCGGCAATCCGGCCATCAATTTTTCGCGTGACGAGAGCAGCTCGACGCCACGCACCGTGCGTTCGAGTCGTCGCGCGCGCAGGCCATCGACACTGCCCGGATCGGTGGCCAACGCTTTCGTCGTGGCGAGAAAACGCAGGAACTCCGGCGTGAAGATCTCCTCGCGACTGAGTGGCGTGAGCGCCTTGCCGGTGGTCGAGACGCGGACGACGAACGGCACGTGATTGCCGGTGCGCGCGCGCAGCGTGACGGAGTCGCCACTGTACGATCCAATCGCCTGTGCCGGGTTGGCGCGAATTTCGAGCGTGATCGTGTCGCGTCCATCGAGCGATGGTTGCACCACGCGCGCGAGCCACACCCGAGCGTCACGGCGCACCGTTATCACCGGTTGGCGACGCGCCTCGAGGGTGGAAATGTCGCGCGCGTTGAGCAGGGCAAGGTGCGCCCGTTGAGTCGCTGGCGCGACCATCCGCAGCGCCTGCAGCAGGCGGTCGTACTCCGGGAGCCGAAACGGCGGCGACGCGAATGCAGCGCGCTGTCGCTCCTCATACAGGAAATCGCGCTCCACACGCATGGTCCCGAGCAGGAACCAGCCGAGGTGCACGACGGCGGCGTCGGCGCGCAGGCGGTGTTCGACCGTGCGCGTCCGGGCAGTGGGCGCACCGATCATGGTCGCGCCGCTGCCGTCCCAGCTCAAACGAGCGATAGCGCCGGTTCCTGCGCGTGCCGTGAAGCCGATGCTCTCGTTTTCGGCGTTGGCCCAGACGTGGACGACGCGTCCGGCCCGCTCATCTATATAGATCTGGAGCGTGTTGCGGGCGCCGTCGCGAAAGAGCCGGGTTTGGTAGCCGAGGTAGGCGGCAGCATCGTCGAGCCCCGCTTCGGGCAGGGCGAGGACGGGAGCGACCTGGGCCCGTAGATGGTGGCTCGCGATAAGCAAGGCACTGGCGAGGGCGACAGGACGAGCGGTGCGGAAGGAGAGCATCATGGAGCGTATGCTACCCCAGGCACGGGGCGCCGTCGATGGCGCGAGGCGAGGTGAACCGTAGTTTCCGGAGGGGTGTCAGGAAACCGGTACACAAAAAACCGATGTTGGTGTCATTTTGTGTTGACAATGCTACACGATGTGCTACGATTGGGCTAAGCAGTGTGTTCTCTGCGCCCAACCGAGAAGGATCCCGCTGGACTGGGGACCTCCCGTCGTTCTCGAGGGCCATTCCGCGGCGGTTCTGTCTGGATTGCGCAATGCGGCGATCCGTACGGGTCCGCAGCCCCGGCATATCCGGGGTTCGAGCCGTGGGATGACCTGACTCTACCAGCGCGTTGTGTCTTGCAAGTCTGCTGCGCCCGTCTCGCGAACGATGCCTGGCATCCCGCAGAACGGTTTGCGCGCGACCATGCGAGCCGCCCACCCCTTGTTCCCCGCAGCACCCATGGAAGCGCTGACCTCGATCCGCGCGGTCCCCTTCCGAATCTCCTCGTCCTGCACGGGCAGGAGTGCAGCTCACCACCGCACCCCGAACAAGGCCGACGTATGAAATTCGTTCGTGTCCTCGGCGCCCTGACGGCCGCCATGATGTGGACCGTCCAGGCTCACGCCCAAGGCGCCACCGGGACGATCACCGGCAAAGTCGTCGATTCCACCTCACAGGCGCCCATCGCCAGTGCCGCCATCACCATCGTGGGGACCCAGCGAGGCACCCTGTCGCGAGTGGACGGCGGCTACACGTTGACCGGCATACCGGCCGGCACGGTCACCGTTCGCGTCACCCGCATCGGGTACTCGGCCTTCCAGCAGACGCTCGGCGTCACCGGCGGCGGCACGGCCACCCTCGACGTGGCCCTCAAACCCGTTGCCGCCTTCCTGTCCGAGGTCGTAACGGTTGGTTACGGCACGCAGCGACGTGAACAGATCACCGGATCCGTGGCGACGGTCAAAGGCGCCGATGCCAACGTCGGTGTCATGCCGAACGTGAACGGCATGCTCGCCGGCCGCGTGGCGGGTGTGAACGTGACGCTGAACACCGGTGAGCCCGGTGCGGGTGCGCAGGTGCGCATCCGTGGCGGTACCTCCATCAGCGCCAGCAGTGAGCCACTCTACGTCATTGACGGCGTCCCCATCAACAACGTCGAGACCGAAGCCGGCGGTATCGGCCTCGGCGGTTCGCCGTCGTTGCCGCGCAGCCCCCTCACGTTGCTCAACCCGAGTGACATCGCGAACATCGTGGTTCTGAAGGACGCCTCCGCCACCGCCATCTACGGCAGCCGCGGCGCCAACGGCGTCATCCTCATTGAGACCAGGAAGGGCACCGCCGGTTCGTCGCAGCTCGAGTATGACGGCTACTCGGCCATGGCCACCGTCGCCCGTCCGCTCGACATTCTGAACGGCAGTGAGTATCGCGCGTTCGTGCAGCAGCAGGTCACGGCCGGCAACCTCGCCTCAAGCCGCCTCACTGGCCTCGGCACGGCGAACACGAACTGGCAGGACGAACTTACGCAGACCGCGATGACGCAGAACCACAACCTGACGTTCTCCGGCGGCACGGCCGACACGCGCTATCGCGCGTCGCTGAACTACATGAACCAGGACGGCGTCGTCATCGCCAACGGCTTCGAGCGCCTGCAGGGACGTCTCAACGCCAACACGTCGGCGCTCGGGGGCAAGCTGCAGCTCGGGCTCAACCTGACGTCGTCGCAGGTGAACAACAGATACATCGCGTTCGAGAACACCGGCGGCTTCGAAGGCGGCGTGTTCAACAACATGGTGAACTTCAACCCGACGCGTCCGGTGTTCTCCGCGACGGGAAGCAACCCGTACTACGAAGTCGGCCCGGGTCGGCAGTCGGTGCGCAACCCCGTGGCCCTCGCCAACCAGATCGCGGACAACGCCGTCACCAACCGCACGCTCGGCAACGTCACCGGCTCGTATGCGTTCTTCTCCAGCCTCACGGGCTCGGTGAACGTTGGCGTGGACAGGTCCGGCAGCGTGCGCAAGAACTTCTTCCCCGCCGTCAGCCCGTCGGGTGCCGAGTTCAACGGCCGTGCGCGTCAGGTCAGCCGCGACGTGTCGTCGGCCACGGTGCAGACGCTGCTCACGTTCAAGCCGAACCTCGGCGAGTCGCAGGAATTCGAGATCACCGGCGGTTACGAGCACGCCGACTACAACATCGGCGAGTTCGGCGCGGAAGGGCGCAACTTCCTGACCGACGCGTTCTCGTACAACAACCTCGGCGCCGGCGCGACCTTGCTGCCACCGTTCTCGTTCCGTGAGACGAGCCGCTTGGCGTCCTTCCTGTCGCGCGCGAACTACAGCCTGAAGAACCGCTACTTCCTGACCGGCGTGGTGCGTCGTGACGGGTCGTCGCGCTTCGGTGAAGGAAACAAGTGGGCCGTCTTCCCCGCCGTGTCCGGTTCGTGGCGCGTCAGCGAAGAAGGTTTCATGGACAATCAGACGTTGTTCTCGAACCTGAGCATCCGAGCCGGCTATGGCATCCAGGGTAATCAGGGTGTCGCGCCGTACGCCTCGCTTACGCTGCTCGGTGCCGATGGCGGCGCGCGGTACGTCTTCGGCAGCACGGTCTTCACTGGCGTCATCCCGACGCAGAATCCGAATCCGGATCTCAAGTGGGAGCAGACGGCGCAGTCCTCCGTCGCCATCGACTACGGCCTGAAGGACAACCGCATCACCGGCACGTTCGAGTTCTACAACAAGAACACCACCGACCTGCTGCTGACCGTGGACGTGCCGCAGCCGGCCGTCGTGCCGACGCAGTTGCAGAACATCGGCTCCGTGAACAACCGCGGCTTCGAAGCGTCCATCAACGCGCAGATTCTCAACGGCAGCACGCGCACGCTGAGCGCCGGCCTGGTGCTCTCCGCCGACCGCAACAGAGTTGAGAGTCTGGGTGCGCAGCAGTTCATCGCCAGTGGCGGCGTCAGCGGTCAGGGTCAGTCGGGGCGCAACTCGCAGCGCATCATCCCTGGCCAGCCGCTCGGTACCTTCTGGGGTCCGGAGTTCGTGGGCGTGGACGCGGCTGGCAAGCAGCTGTTCAACAAGTACACCGTCACCCGCGACGCGTCGGGGAAGGAAACGGGGCGCACGCTGGCCGGCACGTCGACGTCGCCGAGTGGCGATGACGAAATGATCCTCGGCAACTCGCAGCCGACGTTCAGCATGGGTGTCACCAGCCTTGGCACGTGGGGCAAGTTCGACTTGAACATGCTCATCCGTTCGGACGTTGGGCAGCAGGTGTTCAACAACACGGCGCTGGTCTACGCCACCAAGTCGAATGCGCTGCAGGACAAGAATTTCCTGCGCTCGGCGCTGACCGATGGGATCGGCATTCAGGAACCGGCGATCTTCTCTTCGCGCTATATCGAGAAGGCATCGTTTCTGCGGTTGGCCAACGTCACCGTCGGCTACTCGTTCAAGCTGCCGGGCACCTCCGGCCGCAACGGCCCAACGCGCATCTATCTTTCGGGCGACAACCTCCTGCTGTTCACGAACTACAGTGGCAACGACCCGGAAGTACACGCCGCATCGGGTCTCGCGTCTCGCGGCATCGATTACCTCGCGTATCCGCGCGCCCGCACGCTCACCACCGGGATGCGCATCGGTTTCTGATGCGCACCGCTCACCCATACAGGCAATTCACGCTATGAGGATTTCACCGGTGAAGACCACGACCAGGAAGGCGAGTATCGCCGCGCTGATCTGCATGTCGGCGACCGCCATGACGGTTCAGGCGTGCACGGATCTGTCGGAGACACCCGTCAGCGCCATCTCTCCTGACAACTACTATCGCACGCAGGCTGAGGTGATCGGTGGCTTGGCGGGTGTGTACGCGGGGTTGCGCAACACGCTCGACGAGTACTGGAACATCTCGGAAGTCAGCAGCGACGAAAACATCGTGCCGACGCGCGGTTCGGACTGGTTCGACAACGGCAAGTGGCTGGAGCTGCATCGGCAGACCTGGACACCGACCAGCGCGGCCGGTGTCGACAACATCAACTCGGCCTGGGTCAACCTGTGGGCCGGTATCGCCCGTGCCAACGTGGTGCTGAACGCACTCAAGCCGAACCAGGTGGAGAATCAGGCGATCATCGAGAGCGAGCTGCGGGCACTCCGCGCGTTCTACTACATCTGCCTCATGGACATGTTCGGCCCCGTGCCGATCGTCACCACCACGGAGATCAAGCAGCGCACCCAGGACTCCCGCGCCGACGTCTTCAAGTTCGTCGAAACGGAGCTGCTCGCGGCGCGCACGGCGCTGCCCGCCAAGTGGGACGCCGGCAACCACGGTCGTGTCACGCAGGGCGCGGTGGATGCCATGCTGGTGAGCATTTATCTCAACGCCCGCGTTTACAGCGGCACCGTCACGACGGCTGGCCTCACGCCGGGCGCGGCACGTTGGCAGGATGTGATCACGGTTGCCGACCGCGTCATCAACTCGGCCACGTACTCGCTGGCGTCGAACTGGAACGCGAATTTCAACCACACGAACCAGACGTCGCCCGAGAACATTTTCGTCGTTCGCTTCAGCGTCATCGACGGACTCGGCTTCAATCACAACATGAAGTCGTTTCACTACAACATCGCCAACTTCGGCGGCTGGAATGGTTTCTCCACCATTGCCGAGACCTACAATGCGTTTGACGACGCAGACCTTCGCAAGAAGATCTTCCTCGTCGGACCGCAGAACAACCTGAACACGGGTGCACCGGTGCTCGATCGCGCCGGCAACCGCCTTATCTTCACGCCGATCATCAGGGACGCGACGCAGGCGGCGGAGAACGAAGGCGCCCGCATCTACAAGTTCCCGATCGACCCTGCCGTCACCAATCAGCACCAGCCCAACGACTTCCCGCTTTACCGTCTTGGCGAGATCTATCTCAGCAAGGCCGAAGCGCAGAACGAGCTTGGCCAGACGGCCGCTGCACTGGCAATCGTGAACACGCTGCGTGCGCGTGTCTTCACGCCGGCCAAGCCGCTCAGCACTGCACTGGCGCAGACGGCGGCGCGCACAGCCATCTACAATGAGCGGCTCTTCGAGCTCACCAACGAAGGCAAGCGTCGTCAGGACATGATCCGCAACGGCACGTTCAACGGCGCGTGGTCGTTCAAGGCCGTGTCGGCGCCGTTTCGGATTCTCCTACCGATTCCGACCGGCCAGTTGGCTACGAACCCACTGCTCAAGCAGAACGCGGGTTACTGATTACGGCGTTGCTGATGCGCTGATGCGTCAGCACGATTTCCGCTCCACAAATAGCGTGCCTCCTCGCGGGGGCACGCTATTTTGTATCATGCGCAAGAACCTCCCGTTCCTCCCGCTGCTGCAGGTTCCCGCCATCGTTCTGTTCGTCGCCTGCACCTCCACTGCGGACACACCGCGCGACGCGAACGCTCCCGCTGCAGACGGCCATCTCTTCTCGCTCCTGCCGTCGGGTTATACGGGCGTCGCGTTCGCCAATCGTGTCACCGATACGGAAAAGGTGAACGTCTTCACCTATCGCAATCACTACAACGGCGGCGGTGTCGGGATCGGTGACCTGAACGGCGACTCGCTCCCCGAACTCATATTGACGTCGAATGAGGGGGGCGCGACGCTCTATCTGAACGAGGGGAACTTTCGCTTTCGTGACATCACGAAAGCCGCGCGCATAGAGCACAACGACTCGTGGACCACGGGCGTCTCGATGGCGGATGTGAATGGCGACGGTCGGCTTGATCTCTACATCTGTCACGCCGGCAAGGAAGAAGGAAAGCGTCGCGCCAATCAGCTGTTCATCAATCAGGGTGCCAACGACGACGGCGTGCCGTCGTTCAAGGAGATGGCCGAGGAGTACGGCGTCGCCGATGGCGGCTACACCACGCAGGCTGTCTTCTTCGATTCCGATCGCGATGGTGACCTCGACCTGTTCCTGATCAACAACTCGCCACGGCCGGTCTCGAGCTTCGGTTTGCGCAACACGCGCACCGTTCGCGATTCACTTGGCGGCGCGAAGCTCTATCGCAACGACAACGGCACGTTCACCGATATCAGCGCGCAGGCCGGCATCTTCGGCAGCGAGATCGGGTTCGGACTTGGCGTCGGTGTGGCCGACGTGAATCGCGACGGTCTGCCGGACATCTACGTTTCGAACGATTTTTTCGAACGCGACTATCTGTACATGAACAAGGGTGATGGCACCTTTGCCGAGTCGCTCGACAAGCAAATGCCGTACAGCAGCTACTTCTCCATGGGGCTCGACATCGCGGACGTGGACAACGATGGGCTGCCGGACATCTATACGACCGATATGTTCCCCGAGGATGAGTACCGTCTGCGGACGACGACCGCGTTCGAAGGGTGGGACGTGTACCAGGCGAAGGTGGCGAACGGATACCACCATCAGTTCATGCGCAACATGTTGCAGCGCAACAACGGCGACGGCACGTTCACGGATGTCGGACAGATCGCCGGCGTTGCGCGCACCGACTGGAGTTGGGGCGCACTGATTGCCGACTTCGATCTCGACGGCTTGAAGGACGTGTACGTGACGAACGGGCTGGTGAAGGATGTGACGTCGCAGGACTACATCTCGTCGTTGGCCAACCAGACCGCGGCCGAAGCGTTCTTCAATGGCAAGAAGGTAGACTTTCTCAAGCTCACCGACGCCATGTCGTCCACGCGCATCGCGAACTATGCGTTTCGCAACGAGGGCGACCTGCGCTTTGCCAGTGAGGCGGCGGCGTGGGGGCTGGACACGCCGAGTTTCTCGAATGGGGCCGCGTACGGCGACCTCGATGGTGACGGTGCGATCGACCTCGTGGTGAACAACACGAACATGGAAGCGTTCGTGTATCGCAACAATGCGCGCACGCTACACGCCGATCGTCACTACCTGCAGGTTGCACTCGAGGGTGACGGCATGAATCGACTGGGCGTCGGCGCGCGCGTGACGTTGCGTGTCGGCAGCGAACAGTTTGTGCAGGAGGAGTCGCCGGTGCGGGGATTCCAGTCGAGCGTGCATCCGTTGCTCACGTTCGGTGTGGGCACACATGCGACAATCGATTCCGTGACCGTCGAGTGGCCCGACGGTCGTGTGAGTGTGGTGCGCGATGTGGCCACCAACAAACGCATCGTGGTGAAATGCAGGGAGGCGGCCGTTGTGCCGAAGACCGCGCCCGTGGTACAGCGCACGTGGCTCACCGATGTCACCGCGCAGATTGGACTCGACTACGTGCACCGCGAGAACGACTTTGTCGACTTCGATCGCGAACGGCTGATACCGAAAATGGCGTCGATGGATGGACCGTCCGTGGCGGTGGCCGACGTGAATGGCGACGGACTCGATGACATGTACCTGGGGGGCGCGAAGGGGCAATCGGGCTCCCTCATGATTCAACACGCGGACGGTCGCTTTGCGCGCACGAGTCCCGGCCTCTTCGAACCGGACTCGGTCTCGGAGGACGTCGGTGCGCTCTTCTTCGATGCGAACGGCGATGGCCGACCGGACCTGTACGTGGTGAGCGGCGGCGGCGAGTTCGGCGACATGGCGCCGGCATTGCAGGATCGCCTCTACCTCAATGACGGCAACGGTCGCTTTCACAAGACGGACGGGTATCTGCCGATCGACGCCATTGCCGGTTCGCGCGTGGCCGCAGCGGATGTGGATGGCAACGGCACGATGGACCTGTTCGTCGGCGGGCGCGTCGTGCCTGGTCGCTACGGTCGCGATCCGGAAAGTGTGCTGCTGCGTAACGATGGCACGGGGCATTTCACCAACGTGACGGAGCAGTGGGCACCGGGGCTGTCGCACATCGGCATGGTCACCGACGCGATGTGGAAGGATGTGAGCGGCGACGGCAAGCTCGATCTGGTGCTGGTCGGCGAGTGGATGCCGATCACGGTGTTCCGCAACGCCGGCGGCGGTCGCCTCGTGTCGATGAAGATTCCGGGTTTGGAGCAGAGTGCCGGATGGTGGAACCGGATCATCGCCGGCGATTTCAGCGGCAACGGTCGCGTCGACTTCCTCGTCGGCAATTGGGGGTTGAATGGTCGCCTGCAGGCGACGGTCGCCGAACCAACGACGATGTACGTGAAGGATTGGGACAACAACGGCTTCGACGAACAGATCGTGACCACGGTGAGCAAAGGCAAGCGCTTTCCGATCGTGTTGCGCGACGATCTGATCAAGGCCATTCCGCCGCTCAAGGCGCGCTATCGCAACTACACCGACTTCGCGACGCAAACGGTCACGGATATCTTCCCGCCCGCCGAGCTGGCGACGGCGATCACCAGGTCGGTGCACACGTTCGAGACGGCTCTGGCCCGCAACAATGGCGACGGCACCTTCACGCTGGTGCCGTTGCCGCGTGAGGCACAGCTTGCACCGACGTTTGCGATGTTCGTTCGCGATTTCGATGGCGACCGCAAGTCTGACCTGATGACCGCCGGAAACTTCGACGGCCTCAAACCCGAATTGGCGCGCATGGCCTCGAGCTACGGCCTCGTATTGCGCGGGGACGGGCGCGGGGC